>Ga0247727_10009156_pt1 | contig 18076 bp, 15 predicted proteins | sample WisWelCaveWW1625_FD_202498 | JGI IMG/M metagenome (GOLD analysis project Ga0247727, IMG submission 202498) | Biofilm microbial communities from Wishing Well Cave, Virginia, United States - WW16-25 | ecosystem: Environmental > Aquatic > Deep subsurface > Groundwater > Cave microbial mat | place...
TTTCAAGGGAGTGCTCGCAAAGCACAAGGTGCCGGCAAAGGAGACCCAAGAGCTCTTGGAGATCGTCGGTTCAACGAAAGCGGATATCGTTATTTCGCGTCAGAAATGAGGTAATTGGCCAGCTAACGACTTAAGAGTTAGCAGCGGACGCGTTGTTTGCGTCCGTCTGCAACGATGGGTTGAACGAAGCCCCGCTGCAGCGCGGTATCCCGACCATTCGGCGGGACAAGCTTGGATTTTCAATCGAAAGCATTTGGGAGTCAGAGGAGGGTTTTGGGATGGAGATTGCAGTCACGGGGTCAGACGGTGGCGTGCTCTTCGGACGAGCTGCCCGACCGCAGATGACTTAATGCGGCGATCCTGGCTAAAATCATACTTTGGAGGCGTTTCGGGACGTACGTATCCCTTGCAAAAAACAGCACATTTTCGCACATTGATAAAAACAGGCCGTGTCAGGTTTACAACCACGGCGGCGCCCTCCATCGTTCTGGTTTGATTTCCTGAACGAACACCATTTGGCCGCCGCACTTTGGACAGCGCCTCACGCGCACCTCACTGGCGAGGCAGCACCCTGAGGTGGATTGCTCAACTTCGCCAGTGAATAGACCAAACAGTTCTTTGATATGCTTAAGCAGCTCTCGTCTTCTCGGACTCAGGAAACCGTAGTAGCGCACCTTGACAAAGCGGTAAGGCAAAACATGCTGCAGGAAGCGGCTGATGAACTTCTCAGTATCGAGTGTCGTTGAATGCCACTTTCCGTTTGCGTCCTTGTAGGTGAAGGTGACTTTGCCGTCTTTGAAGCGGCTAATGCGTTGGTTGCTAATGGCGACCCGGAAGATATAGCGCGACAGGTATTCCAGAGCTTTCTTGCCGCTGCCGACCGACTTGATGTTGACCACCCAGTCGGTGCGCCAGACTTTCTGCGGCACCTGCTTGAACAGCTCAGGATGTCTTTTGAGGGCATCGCGGAATTTAGCGCGCAGGATTTTGGCCACCGCTTTTTCGGGCATGAGATAGTCGCGCTGAGCCGGCAGCCAGCGTTTGCCATCCTCGGAGACCCCGCCGCCCGGCACGATGAAGTGGGTGTGCACGTGGTAGCCCATGTCGCGTTTCCAGGTCTGTGGCACCCCGAGCAGGCCAATTTCACCGCCCACCCACTCTGGGTCTCGAGCGAGCTTTTGGATGGCTTCGGCGGTGGTGCGCAACAGCAAGCCGTAGATGAGTTTTTGGTTGCGGCGGGCAACTGGACGCAACTCTTTTGGCAAGGTAGTGGTGACCAGGAAATACGGCACCGGCAACAGCAAGGCATTCTGAGCCGCTAACCAGCGAGTCGCGTCATCATTACCGCACTTCGGGCAGCTACGGTTCTTGCAGGAGTGGTAGCTGTATCGATACTCCTCACATGGTTCGCAGAAGTAGGTTGTGCCTCCGAGTGGTGGCGTTCTGCAGAGGATGATGTCTGCGATGGCGCGCTTTTGAGAGGGCAACATGCGCGGGCCGTACTTTGCCACGTACTCCGGGCCGGTGGCGCGGAGAATGTCGGCCAACTCCGGGCATCTATCAAGACCGGTTTACAAGTCATCCATAAAGCGGTTGATGATGCGGTTGGCCTGGTTTTTCGCCACCTCGGTCAGATGCGTGTAAATGGCGGTGGTTTTCGGCGACAGATGACCCAGGTATGCCTGAATCAGCCTGAGATTGACCCCGAGTTCCACCAGATGCGTGGCGTAGGAATGCCGCAAGGTTCTGACCGAGGCCCGTTTGTTGACGCCGCTTTTTCTGAGAGCATCCCGGAAAGCATCCTGCACGTTGGTGATTGGAGTTGGTCGGATGGCCCAGGCGAACTCCTCGTGTTTGCCCGGTCTGCCGGCCGCCGGGAAAATCCAATGTGGGTTGCGGTGGGTTTTATACCAGTTGCGGAGTTCGATGAGCGTACGTCGCGGCAAAGGCACATATCTATCCTTGCCGCCTTTGCCCTGCTCCACGTGGATGACCATACGCTGACTGTCGATATCGCAGACTTTGAGGGTACAGCCTTCGGTGAGCCTGAGGCCACAGGAGTAGATGGTCAGTAAGCAGACACGGTAAATTGGGAAGCGGACGCACTTGAGAATACGCTGAATCTCCTCGCGGGTGAGGATAACGGGCAGGCGTCGTTCGTGTTGGGGACGGACCAGGTCAAAAGTGGCCCACTGCCTTTTGAGTGTTTGTGTGAAGAAGAACTTGATGCCCAGAGAGCGATGGTTACGGTGGCGCGCTTCCACTTCTTGACATTTTTGATATGCAGAAAGTACTGGCGCAGTTCTTCTTCGGAGATTTGGTCGGGCGGTTTGTGGTAATGCTGGGCGAGTTGTCGCACGGAGCGCGTGTAGCACTCCTGAGTTCGTTCTGAGAACCCTTTGAGCTGCATGTCTTCGAGCATGCGTTCTCTGAGTTTGGTCGTTAAAGGTTCAAAGTGTGCAAAGGTATATTATGACCATTGAAACTAAAATGCCACCTTTTCACCAAAGGTGGCTTTGAAATAGAAAACCTGCCCCGCCCAGCGGGGCTTCGTTCAACAAGCCGCTGCAGCCGACGAGCGGCGCGGGTGGTGCAAAGCCACCGGAGGCGATCGAGAGCGCCGCTCGCGGCTGAGCGGCATGGCGTTAGGCTATAATACCAAAGATTTCACCACCGCCTCGGCGCGTTCATCACCACGCGCACGGTATCGCGGGCGATGAGCAACTCCTCGTTGGTGGGGATTACAAACGCGCGAAGTTTGCTGTCGTTAGAGCTGAGCGCCCCGCTGGTGCCAGAATGCAGGCTGCTATTTTTTTCATCATCCAGAGTGAGTCCCAAACATTCCAGTCCCCGGCAAATGCGCTCACGGATGATCGGCGCGTTCTCACCAATCCCACCGGTGAAAATGATGGCGTCTGCGCCGCCCATCTCGACATAATAAGCGCCAATGTATTTTTTCACCCGGTTGCAAAACATATCGATGGCCAGCCGCGCCCGGCGATCCTGATTTTCGGATTCTTCTTCCAACAGCTCCCGCATGTCACCCGTTAAACCGGAAATGCCCAACAGACCCGAGCGTTTATTCAACAGGGTATCGATTTCGGTGAAGCTCATCCCTTCTTTGTAAAACAGATACTCGAGAATCGAGGCGTCGATATCGCCCGAGCGGGTGCCCATCAGCAGACCTTCCAGTGGCGTGAAGCCCATCGAGGTGTCGAAGGATTGGCCGTTTTTGATGGCGCATGCCGAGCAGCCGTTCCCCAAATGCAGCGAAATGACGTTCACCGCTTCCGGCTTGAGGTTGTTCAACTGCCGGTAGCGATAGGCGACGTAACGATGCGACGTGCCATGAAAGCCGTAGCGGCGAATTTTGTAACGGCGGTAATACTGATAGGGAATGCCATAAATATAATTGGTCTCCGGCATCGTGGAATGATACGCGGTATCAAAGACCGCGACCTGCGGCACGCCTTCGCCAAGCAATTCCATGGCGGCGCGGAGGCCTTTCAGATTGGCGGGATTGTGCAGCGGCGCCAGCTCGATGCAGTCCTCGATGCCGGTAATCACTTCCTGGTCGATGCGCGCCGACATTTTGAATTTTTCGCCGCCGTGCACCACCCGATGGCCAACGGCGTGAATATCCGCGAGCGAGTCGATGTGGCTGATTTTGGAATCCGCGGAAATGAGCCAGCGCAAAATTTTGTCAATAGCCGCGCGGTGATCGGGCAGCGGGGCGTCCATTTTAACTTTGGGCTGCCCTTCGGCCTGAAAAGTGATGAGGCCGTGGCTGCCGATGCGTTCCAAAATACCGTTGGCGAGGCGCTTGTCCTGATCACGTTTGATGAGCTGCAGATCGGTGTCGATAATCTGAAATTTAACCGTCGATGAGCCGCAGTTAAGGACGAGAATGTTCATTTAAGCACCGGATATACCTTCCAGGTCTTCGAGACCTGGAAGGTTTGCTTCCAACGGGGTTTGATGAAATTGGATAAAATCCTCTTTGCAGCCGAACCATGCAAGGACTTCCTGCTTTTTTAATTTACTATGCCGTGTGTCTAAGATTCGCGAATACGAACTCCATGGGAACTCTTCAAACTTTTTACAGAGCTGGTGATGAATAGGTTGGTGATGGATATATAAAACGGCAGCGCAGAGATACTTTTCATCGTCAATTACTTTTCTTCTAAAATTCTTTTGAAAAAGACTGCCGGTACGGGTTTCTTGTTTATTGATAGCCTTGGTGTAAGCATTAAAGAAATTGGAAAACGCTTGGGTGATTGGATGGCGATTTAAACCTTCCAGGTCTTTGAGACCTGGAAGGTGTTCTTTAACTCTGACAAGAAAATGAAAATGATCGCGGAGGAGGCAAAACGCGTAGACGTCTAAATAGTTAGATAAATACTTATCAAACTGTTTCAAAAAGTAGCGGTAATTTTCTTCTGTAAAAAAGATTGGTTCTTTATTATTGCCCCGGTTGTAGATATGATAAAATTGGCCCTCAACGAATGGCGGCAAGGGGTGATCGTACAGCCTCCACGACTCAACAGTGTCATAAACCTTCCAGGTCTTTGAGGCTTGGAAGGTTTTAAAAAACTGGAAAGTTATGCTCCTTAATTTCTCCAATTCGATCAACGTGATCCTATCTGGCCGGCCGGGCCGGCTGTAAACTTTATATTTGGCGTCTACCGGACGCGCTACGATACAATTTAAATCGGCCAACTTTTCAACCAATGCAATTAAGTCGGCTCGACGCGCGATAACAAAAGAATCTTTGGTTTCAAACGCAATCAAATCGGCCTTGCCGCCGTAAAGCCATCCCGGATCATCTTTGCGCACGCCGTGCAACTCGATCCAAACCCAGTGATCCTGCAAAGCGGCGTCTCGTCGGCTGATGCGCTTGCGCGCTTTGACATCCACTCTGAATTTCTGCTTACCCTTCTGAATCAAAAAATCCCAGTGCTCGTCGCGGTCGCGGCGGCCGGGAGCTTTCGTGACCTGCCACCCCTTTTGTCGCGCCAGTTCAGCAAATTGGCTCTCGGCGGTTTCGCCTAACTCCAGCGAGTCTTTGCGGTCGTATTTGTTGCGCCGGGTATTCACTGACTTTAACTTGCAGAGAGGTGTTTTCCCTCGGGAACGAATCAAGTTGGTTTTCTGAGATCGGCTTCGATGATTTGAAATTTAACAGTTGAGGACGGTCAAGGCGACTAATCACTTTTATTCATGGAAAGAGTACGTTGCATATCCCCCCATAAAAACGGTTAGCAATTTCACTTTGCTTTCATAGCGCGAGCTCGAATTACGGCATGGTGCGCCACGTCAACGATCAAGCGAAAATCCTGCAATAAATGCGTGCCGGCAATGGGTTCGATGCCCTTCGGGCCAATAACCACCGTGCCGTTAACAATCTCTCCTTCATACTCAAACTTACAAAGGCCGTATGGATGCTTCTCAATTTTGCCATTTGCAAGTTCTAAAGGAACCGTTCCCACCGTTTTAATACTTAGTTCTTTTGCCACGTCCGCAGGAATCCAGGATCGTGTAGCACCCGTATCCGCGAGAAACTGCACTTCTCGATGTATTTGCGGGTCGGAATCGTTAATAACGTTCACGTCAATATAAACATCTCCCATTTTGAAATCCTCTTATCGTTTCTCAATCGGCACATACTCCGCCTTAATCGGCCCGATGTATACCGCGCGCGGCCGGAACAAACGGTTGTCGGCGAGATATTCCAAAGCCCGTGCCGTCCATCCGGCGATGCGGCTGACCGCAAATATCGGCGTGAACATGGCGGTTTCGATGCCCAGGGCTTTGTAAATGATCCCCGAATAAAAATCCACATTCGGGAAGATTTTTTTCTCCGCGCCCAATTCGCCGCACACCACTTTTTCCAGCTCGGCGGCCGTTTCATACAATCCGCCAATGGCGGGATTCTTCTCAGCCATCAGTCTGGCAATTGGGCCAAAAATGCGCGCGCGCGGGTCATAGGCTTTGTACACCCGGTGGCCAAAGCCCATCACTTTGCGCTTGGTTTCGCGGGCCTTTTCAAACCAAGTTTTCACGTTGGCGGCGCTGCCAATTTCTTCGAGATCGTAGAGCACGCGCTCGTTGGCGCCGCCGTGCAACGGCCCTTTTAAACTGGCAATGCCGGCAACGACGGAGCTGTACATGTCCGACAGCGACGAGTTCACCACCATCGTGGTGAAGGTAGAAGCATTCATGCCGTGGTCGGCATGCAAAATCAGCGCGATATCCATAATGCGCTCGCTGAATTCATCCGGCTGCTTGCCAGTCACCATGTACAAAAAATTTCCGGCGTGGCTCAATTCGGGATCTGGCGCTAACGGTGACTTGCCCTGATGCAGGCGGGCAGCGGCGCCGGCGAGAGTGGCCAATTGCGCAATTAATTTGACGGCAATTTCAGTTTCCCCGGCTGCCGAGGTGTCGTTGGCCTGCTCATCCAAATTTCCTAAAACGGAAACCGCCGTTTCCAGCGCCGACATGGGGTGGGTCTTTGGGGTAATCACCATTTTCAACACTTCAAAAACTTTTCTCGGCACACTGCGGTAACGAACCAGCTTCTGCTTAAAATTTCTCAATTCGGAAGTGGTGGGAAGTTTTCCAAATAGCAGCAAATAGGTGGTCTCTTCGAAATTAGATTTCTCGGCGAGGTCGAAACAGTTGTAGCCGCGATACACCAGCCACCCTTTGGCGCCGTTGACATAGCCAATGCGCGTGGTGGTTGCAATGGCTCCTTCCAACCCTTTACCAATTTTCACGTCCACCGGCCAGACGACATCCTGAGTGAGGCCGGGTTCGGGTTCGTCGTTGGTTTCCTTTGTGGCTTTATTCGCGGCTTGTCGGATCAGATCATCGATTTCTTGCAGATTCATTCAAACGTCTCCTTGATTTGAACCTCCCCTGCCCACTCCTTGTCAAGGAGGGGTTTGGGGGTGGTCGTCAACGAATTTGGTAACTCTTCCATTTGGCTTCGAGGTGTTTGTCCTGCAGCGTTTCCATAATATAATCGCCAAATGCACGGCTGGTGTCGCCGTCGGTGCGGCCGGTGATGACTTCTTTCTTTTCGAATTGGCCGCAGATGTCCAACGACATTTCCAACCGCTCGGCTTTTTGAACATATCCGATGTGCCGCAGCAGCATCGCCGCCGCCCGAATCATGCTCGACGGATCCGCATATTGCGCCCGCCCCTCCTGCACCATGCGCGGGGCGCTGCCGTGAATGGCCTCGAACATGGCGAAGCGCGTCCCAATGTTGGCGCTGCCGGCTGTGCCCACGCCGCCCTGAAATTCCGCCGCTTCGTCCGTCAGAATATCGCCGTACAAATTGGGCAGCGCAAACACGCGAAACTCTGTGCGGCGCTTGCGGTCCACCAGCTTCGCGGTCATGATATCGATGTACCAGTCGTCGCAGCGAATTCCCGGGTACTCTTTGGCGATGCGATAACCGATATCCAGAAATTTACCGTCGGTGGTTTTGACGACGTTGGCTTTGGTCACCAGCGTCACCCGGTCGATGTTATTCTTCTTGGTATATTCAAACGCGAGGCGAATCAGGCGCTCGCTTGCCTGGGTGGTGGCCACCGTGAAATCGATGGCGAGGTCGTCCGTCACATTTACGCCGCTGCTCCCCAGCGCATACGCGCCTTCGGTATTCTCGCGGAAGAAAATCCAGTCGATCCCTTCCTGCGGCACCTTCACCGGGCGAACGTTGGCAAACAGATCCAATTCCTTGCGCATAGCCACGTTGGCGCTTTCGACGTTGGGCCAGGGATCGCCTTTGCGCGGTGTGGTCGTCGGCCCTTTTAAAATGACGTGGCATTTTTTGAGTTCAACGAGAACATCTTCCGGGATAGCTTTGTTGACCGCTGCGCGCCGCTCGATGGTCAACCCTTCGATCACTCGAAACTCCACTTTGCCGCTGGTACGTTCCGCATCTAACAAAAATTCCAGCACCCGCCGGGCTTCGGCTGCGATGGTCGGTCCGATGCCGTCGCCGCCGACCACGCCGATGATAATCGGTTTCAGAGAGTTGTAATCCAGCCATTCGGAGCCTTTTTTCATAGCGTCCACGCGCTTGAGCTGCTGTTCCAGCAATTTCGCGAAATGATTCGACGCCTTCGCGATGTTCGCGTTCGACATATTGCTCTCCTCAAATTGGGCGATATTTCTCATCTATCCAGATCATCACAAAACAATAAATTACGCTAGACGCGCACCTTGTCATTAATTTATCATGTAATTTAACATTTACGGAAATACAATCAAGCAAAATTTCGGGCTCCTCGACACCCGCACAACACGCTCATTGATTTTGAATAGAAATTATCGTAACATATCAGCAATCAAGTTCAAGCTACGCGAACATGTATTTTTACCAGATCATCCACGAGGATGTAAACAAATTAAGGGGGCACATTGTATCGATCATCGGCGGCGGTGGAAAATCCTCGTTGCTGCTAAAAATGGGAAAGGAGCTGGCCGAGCAAAGCTTGCAAGTCATTCTCACCAGCACCACCAAAACTCAGCCGCTGCCCAATATTGGACTGGTGCTATCCGCGGATAACCCAAATTTCCTATCCGAGGTGCAGGTGCTTCTGGAAGAATTGCGCATCGCGCTGGTTGCAAAAACGTACTACAAAAAAGATTCCCTGATCGGAGTGAACATTCCAACGATCTTTGATTTGACCAGCGTGGGCGATATTCTTCTTATCGAAGCCGACGGCTCGCGGAAACGCTCGCTGAAAACCCACAAAGAAAGCGAGCCCGTCATTTCTCCGAATTCCACCGCCGTGATCATCCTTTGCGGGGCCAACGTGGTGGGCGAACTGCTCAACGAGGAAACCGTCCACCGCGCCGAACTGTTTTCACAGAAATGGCGCCTGCCATTCGGAACCGTGCTGACGCCGGAAATCATTGCTAATGAACTTTTGTCGCCCCACAGTTACTTAAGAAATATCCCGCTGCGCGCCGAAGTTCGCATTTTGATTAACCAATGCGATAAAAATCCCATCGGCGGCCGGCTCCTGGCCGAGCATTTGACGAAAAAATGCCATTACCCGGTTTACCTGGGAAGCATTCAACAAACCAAACTCGAACGGATCGCTTAAAAAGCTTCAGGATTCGATGGGAAAAGCACCGAAAAAAAGTCGAAACAAAAAGTCCCGCAAAAAGGCAGAAGCAAAAAACGATTCGCTGCCTGAAGGTTCCGAAGTTGCTGATGTTCGAAGCGGTAAAGCCGAGCCCGGCGACGAACCATCTTTACGATCGCTGTCCCCCACTATCGAGGCCGATTTTATCATCGGCGATTATTTAAATGAACTCATCGGCGGTAACCATCGCAAAGCTACTACGGATACAAAGTCCGAAACTCCCAGTCTTGCCGCAGAGCAAAACATCGAACCGTTTGAATTGGAGGATATCACCGATTCGGTCATCGATTCGTTTCTGAAAAATTACTCATTTAACCTTAATCACGATTTTGAGTCGTTGGCAGAAATGGATTTAGAAGCGCCGCCGGCTGCCCTTCAAGATAGATCATCGATAAAATTCCCCGTGCCACCAGCAGCAGAAACGGAGATGGAGGCAGAAATGACTGCGCCGGGCACGATCGCAGAAAAAGTTGATGCCTCCGCATCTATTCCTGAAATTCCACTTTCGCAAATGGAAGACCGCCTGGGCGTGATTCTAAATGAAGAAATTTTTACGGAAGAACCCGTTGATGTCGTCTCTGATGAAGAAAAAATCATCGGCGAAGCTCCGACGGTCCCGCCAGTGCGGGACGAAATTCAAACGGACGAGCCGCCAGCCACGTCCCTCATTCCGTATCCCGAAGTCGCCGAACCCCCGCGCCTTTCCGAGCCAGATGCCGACGAAGCGACCGTTGATGCCATATTGGGCTTGCAAGATAGACCGGAGGTTACCAGCGAGTTTGCGCCGCCACCGCCGGTTGCCGAGCCTACTCCGCCAGCGTCACGAGAGGAAGACCCGAAAATTCTTAACGAAATTCATCGCTGTTTACTCAACGGCATCCAGTCCTATCGCGCTGGCGAGTACGAAGATGCCATCATCGAATTCAAAAAAGTCCTGAAATTCGATCCGAATCATCAGGCGGCTTACAAAATGCTGGGGAATGCGTACTTCCGCAACCGCATGCTTTCGGACGCGCTGGCGGCGTATGAACAGTACAAGAAAAAGTATCCGGTCGACGCCATCGTTCATGAAAACCTGGGGATCATTTACGCTCGCCTCGGGGTGTTTCAGTTAGCGATAAAAGAATGGCAAAGTCTGTTGGACTTGCAGCCGGAACGAACGGACATTGTCCGAAAACTTGAAAAGGCGAAAACCTATCTTGACCAGGCCCCGCCGGTTAGCAAGGCTCCGCGGGATGACAAAATCCTGCTTTTGAATAGCGGCGTGGAACACTACAAAAGCAAAAACTATGGCGCGGCGATCCAGGACTTCACCCGAGCCGTCCAGCAGTATCCCGATGCGAAAGAGGGGTACGGTTTTTTGGGAAACGCCTACTTTAGAAACAATCAACTGCGGGAAGCCGCTGCGGCTTATGAGAAAGCCAAGCAACTGGACAGCACCGATTTAACCGCCTACGAAAATATGGGGGTCATTTATGCCCGCCTGGGCGTCTACGAATTGGCGCTGAAGGAGTGGGAAAAAGTTCTGGAGCTCAACCCGAATCGGAAGGACATCGCAGAACGGCTGAAAAAAGTTTTGAAGAAGATGCAAACCCCCACAGTTTGAATAACTCTCGCCATAAATTTCCTTTGCAATTTTAGACTGCCTGTTTTATCTTGTCGCCAAAATTTGGTAGTGTCAAAAGTTTTATGAAAAGTTAGAAGGAAAAATGAAACCACAGAGAACACCGAGTGATTTTCTGAGCTCTCCAAAAGAATTTCCTTTAAAAGACCTTACTGGTAAGATTATTTCCTACGCCATTGCAGTGCATTCCATATTTGGTCCTGGATTGTTAGAAAGTGTATATGAAGAAGCCTTGTCCTGTGAATTTGAGCTAAGAGGTATTCTCTTTGAAAAGACAAAAGGAGATATTTCTCTGTGAACTCTGTGGTAAATGTTTGACAATACCAAAAAATTTTAAAAGGAGTGGAGATGAAAAAAATTTGGCTGTTGGTTTTGCTTTGTGTCGGTTCGGTAGTCGCCCAACCGCTGCAACTGGATATGAATACGTTTGCCTCGCGCCGCGCGGCGTTTGTGGAAAAACTGCAACCCAACGCGGTTGCTATTTTCCCAAGCAAGCCCGTGTACTTGCGCAACCTGGATGTGGAATACGAGTATCGCCAGGAAAGCAACTTTTATTATTTGAGCGGCTTCGAGGAACCCGAATCGATTCTGCTGCTGAACCCCGCGCACCCCAAACATAAATACGTAATGTTCGTGCGCAAACGCGACCTCCGGCGGGAAACCTATGACGGCCCGCGCGCAGGGGTAGAGGGCGCGATGACAACCTTCCAGGCTGACACGGCGCTTTATATCGATGATTTTCGGCGCGCAATGCGCTCGTTTGTCCGGCACGATGCGCTGGTTTATTACACGTTCGGTATCAATCCCGAGACCGACGACCTGATTCGCAATCAGTTTATTGAAGATCGCAGTTCGAGCAACTGGCCGATTACAGATCCCGCTCCGATCCTCGCGCAGATGCGCTTGATTAAAAACGACGGCGACTGGAAAATGGGGCTGCAAAAGACCATCGCCATTTCCGTGGCGGCGCACATCGAGGCCATCAAATCGATTGAGCCCGGGATGTATGAATGTGAGGTGCAAAGCGTGTTCGAGTATGTGTTTCGTAAAAACGGCTCGCCGCGCAACGGCTACCCCTGCATCGTCGGCTCCGGGCCGAACAGCACCATCCTGCATTACAGCATAAACCGGCGGCAGATGCAAAGCGGCGATCTGCTGCTGATGGACTGCGGCGCGGAATACGGCTACTACTCCGCCGACATCACTCGCACGGTGCCAGTGAACGGCAAATTCAGCAAAGAGCAAAAAGAGATTTATGAGATCGTGTTGGCCGCCCAAGACGCTGCGATTTCAATGGTGAAATCCGGAATCGCTATGAAGGAATTGGACCAGGCTATCACCGAAATTCTCGGCAGCGGTCTCGTCAAGCTGGGTTTTATTAAAGACAAACAAGACCACCGCATGTTCACGCTGCACGGCTACGGCCACTGGATTGGCCTCGAAGTCCACGACGTCGGGGCGTACACGGAAAATGGGCAGTCGGTGAAGCTCACGCCGGGCATGGTGTTCACCATCGAGCCGGGGATTTACGTCCGCCCTGATGTGTTTGAGAAAATGAAAGAGCGCGGCTATTCCGAAAGCGACATCGCGCAAATTCGCCCTATCGTGGAAAAGTACATGGATATTGGCGTGCGTATCGAGGACGACATCGTGGTTACCGAGACCGGATACAAGAATCTCAGCGCCGCCGTGCCGCGAACGGTTGCGGAAATTGAGAAGCTGATGAAACAGACGGGAATGAATTAAGTAAGTAATTACGCCTTGCAACGCGAGTTACGATCTGCTGTTCCCGAATCACACTCGCTTAACGCTCACCGTGCAAAATCTCATGAACAATCGACACCGTGAGTTTGTGGGGCTGCCGGAAATTGGGCGTCTGGCCTGGGCACTTAACGCAGACGTTGTAAAGTCGGATTTCCTGGAACAGACCGTTGGAAATTAGACAAATTTTAATTTGTTGACATTGGCGAAAATTTATCTAAATTTAACTAACAGAATAAGGAGTACTGTATGCCGGTGGTAGCCGTTGGAAGGCCGTTGCGAGAAAAGTTGGGCGACGATGGGGTTGATTCGTTAGTTCAACTCATCAACCAGTCCCAAGGCGAACATAAAAACGACATTCTGAAAATGGTCGAAGAGAAGTTTGAACGCCGATTATCCGAAGAAATTGGCAGGGTAGAGAAAAATTTATTGGTTAAAATCGCTGAGACAAAAACCGAATTGATGACTATCATCTTAGAATTGAAAGCTGAACAAGCAAAGTCAAAAGCTGAACTGATCAAATGGATGTTCATCTTCTGGGTCGGACAGTTGGGCATGATGCTGGGAATCTTGTTTGCATTTTTTAAATGAGATTCGATGCTTTTAGATAATCTCCTGAACTCCTATCTCGCCTACTTGATTTTTAAAAATTCCTTGCCGTTTTAAACCGAATCCGTTATATTTCCACTTCCTTCACTCCAATAAATTCAAGCACTCAGTTTTTAAGGAGAATTTCTATGCGAACGAAATCCACCATGGCTTTTTTAGTATGCGTGTTTTCATGGGCATCAACGGCTGGGCCGCAAACTCAACCCATCGAAGGCATTCGCGAGAATACCCCGCAGGTGCATGCGCTGGTGAACGCCAGAATCGTTCAAGCTCCTGGCCGAGTGATCGAAAAGGGCACTATCGTTCTGCGTGATGGCTTAATTTCGGCCGTCGGGGTCAATGTCAGTCCCCCGCCAGACGCCCGCATCTGGGATGGCGCCGGCTTGACCATCTATCCCGGCTTGATTGAATCGTATTACGTCTACAAAACGGCGGGTGAAAAAAAGGAAACTCCGGAAAATCCGACAGCTTCTGATAATAAAGCTGAACCCGACGCCGGTGCCAACTACTGGAATCCCAAAATCCATCCACAAGATCGCGTCATCAATATGTATAAACCATCTAAGGAAGAAACCGAAAAGCTGCGCGCCCTGGGATTTACCGCCGCGCTGGTGGTTCCGGAGAAAGGCATTTTCCGCGGCCAGAGCGCGCTCGTAAGTCTTGGCAGCGGCGAATTAAACGACGAGCTGGTGCGCGCGGATGTCGCCCAACACCTGGCTTTTGAAACGGGCGGTTTTCAGGATCGTAGTTATCCGACTGCGCTCATGGGCGCCATCGCGCTCATCCGGCAAACCCTGCTGGATGCCCAGTGGTATCGCCAGGCGCAGACCGCGTATCAACTCAATCCTGGCCAACCCAAGCCGGAAACCAATGAGGGGTTAGCCGCATTGGATGCCGTCATTCAAAAAACCCGGCCGGTACTGCTGGAAGTGGATGACGACTTGAACTTTTTGCGCGCGTTGAAGCTGGCCAAAGAATTCGGATTAAACCTGTGGATACGCGGCAGCGGCCACGAATACCGCGCGCTCAATCAAATCCAAACCGCTGGAGTGCCGGTGGTTCTGCCACTCAATTTTCCCGAAGCGCCCAAAGTCGAGACGCCGGAGGAAGCCATCGATGTAAGCTTACAGGAATTAATCCACTGGGATGCCGCGCCCGAAAATCCTAAAAAACTGCAGGAGGCCGGGGTAAGCTTCGCCCTGACCAGCGCGACCCTTAAAAATCCGACAGATTTTTACCCGCGTCTTCGCAAAGCTATCGAGCGGGGGCTTTCATCTGACGCTGCGTTGGCCGCTCTCACCAGTACGCCCGCCAAAATGTTGGGTATCGAAAATAAACTCGGAAGCATCGAAAGCGGCAAGCTTGGCAACCTGGTCATCACTGACGGTGAGCTATTCGGCGAGAAAACCAAAATCATCGATGTCTGGATCAGCGGAAAACCTTATTCCATCAACAAAAAAGCCGTCGATGCGTTTGGAAAATGGCAGATGAGTCTGATGCTGCCGGGCGCGGCCCCGCGGTCCTATCAATTAGAAGTAAAAGGCGACCCTCAAAAATTAAGCGGCGTCCTTCTCAATGATTCCACCAAAATTGTTCTTCAAAAAATCAATCTCGAACATAACCGCTTACACATGATATTTGCCGGGGATAGCCTGGGTCTGGCGGGCGTGGTGCGCATGAGCGGGGTTCTCGACAAAAAACGGCTGGTCGGCTACGGCGAGCTGCCAAACGGTCAGCGTTTTAAATGGGAAGCCAACTGGGTTGAGCAACTCCTGGAAGACAAAAAGAATCGTGAGAAATCCGTTTTGCCTGAACCAGCCCGGCTCGGCGCTTATCCACCCGGAGAATACGGACGAACCAATCCGCCGGAGCAGCCGGCGAATCTTTTGATTCGCGGCGTCACCATTTGGACCTGCGGGCCGCAGGGTCGGATGGAAAATGCCGACCTCCTGATCGCCAAAGGCAAAATTACCCAGGTTGGCAAGAATTTGACGGCGCCCGCGGGCGCGACGATTATTGACGCCAACGGCAAGCACGTCACCCCCGGAATGATCGACGCCCACAGCCACTCGGGCATCAGCGGCAACGTGAACGAAGGCACGCAGGCGGTCACCGCGGAAGTGCGCATTGGCGATGTCATCGACAGCCAAGATATTGCGCTATACCGCGAACTGGCCGGCGGACTTACCGCGGCTAACCAATTGCACGGCTCGGCCAATCCGATTGGCGGCCAGAATTCGGTGATCAAACTGCGCTGGGGTTCCGTGCCGGAGGATTACAAAATCGCGGATGCCCCACCCGGCATCAAATTCGCCCTCGGCGAAAACGTCAAACAGAGCAACTGGGGCGACCAGTTCACCACGCGCTATCCACAAACCCGTATGGGGGTCGAGCAAATTATCCGCGACCGGTTCAAAGCCGCCCTCGATTATGAACGAGAATGGGAAACCTACCGTGCTTTAAAAACTAAAAAAGGCGTCATCCCGCCGCGCCGCGATCTGGAATTGGAAACCATGCTGGAAATCCTGCGCGGCAAACGGCTCGTGCACTCACACTCCTACCGCCAGGATGAAATTCTGATGCTGGTGCGGGTGGCCGAGGATTTTGGCTTTCAGATCGCCACCTTCCAGCACGTATTGGAGGGATATAAAGTAGCCGACGCGCTGGCACATCACGGCGCCGGCGCGTCGAGCTTCAGCGATTGGTGGGCGTATAAATTCGAGGTCTACGACGCCATTCCGTACAACGGCGCGCTCATGCACAACGCCGGCGTGGTGGTATCCTTCAATTCCGACAGCGACGAGCTGGCCCGGCGCATGAATCTTGAAGCCGCGAAGGCGGTGAAATACGGCGGCGTCTGCGAGGAAGAGGCGCTGAAATTTGTGACACTCAATCCCGCCAAACAACTGCGCATCGATCATCGCGTCGGCTCGCTCGAGCCCGGCAAAGACGCGGATTTTGTGATCTGGAGCGGCAGCCCGCTTTCCACCTACTCCATCTGCGAGCAAACCTGGATCGATGGCCGCAAGTATTTTGATATCGAAGAAGACAAAGAGATGCGCAAACAGGTGGAAGCGGAACGAGCGCGGCTGATTCAGAAGGTGTTGGTGGCTATCAAACAAGAGGAGACTCGCAAAAGGAAAGAGAAAGAGAGCAAACCAACGTTATAAACATGGGTTAGCCGCTGCAAGTTTAGAAAAGCAGCAATTTAAATAAATATGAAATTACCTCCCATTAACTTTGATCTCATTGCAATTGAATCAGAACTTTGGGCCCTTGAGCAATACCTAAGTATACTCGAGGGCCACATTCCTATGATAATCAAAGAACAGCGTGAAAATATGGACAGGACTTTGATGAAGTTGCAAAATGAGTCCGACGAATCGGAATGGCATATGCATCATCAAGATCATGTGGAAATAGTCGAGTTGGTTATTCCACGATTCTTTCGCTCTCCTTTTGTGGTCATGCTTTGGGCAGCGTATGAGTCTGCCGTGATACAAATCTCAAATCTCCTCCGAGAGAAAAAAGGTACGGCATTATCAATACGCGATCTGCGTGCGGATAACTTTATCGAACAGGCGCAGAAGTATTTTCAGCATGTACTCTACTTCCCAATCTTAACGGACAAGAAAAGTAGGGATCGCCTTGAAATGCTAAGGATATTAAGAAATGCCATAGCTCATTCGAATGGACGTGTTGAGGCTATAAAGAATGAAAAGGACCGAAAAAAGATTAGAGATTGGGCAAAAAAAGACTTGGGGATATCTACCATAGACGGAAATCTTATTTTCAGCAAGAAGTTTCTGAATGAGAGCTTTAAAATTGTCAACGAATCTATAACCGAGTTGATCGAGCGTGCGGAACCTTTAGTCAACTATTAATCTGAAGTACAAAAAGCAACTAACGCTGGCCGTTAGGTTTCTACAAAAACCAAGGATAACATCGCCTATGAAATCAGCCATACTAGTCGCCTTAGGTCTCGTCATTTCCTTAACACAAGACAAACCCTTCGGTCGCATCGATGATTACTATTTAAGCGACCAGTTCATTATTGAGATGTCTAACACCAAAACTGGCGAATCTGGAATAGAGCTTTGGGATATATTATTGGTTCGAAGCTTGATTAACACCGAGAAAGTTAAAATGGTTCATACTCAGCTTAATCTCACAGAGATTGAGCTATACTCACTAAGCAAGGATCAGTATATAATTAAGGGCGTTTACCGCTTGGATTACGATCCAGAATATGACGACCTTTTTTTTGATGATGGAAGTTTCTCCTTTACGCTTGGTATGGACAAAAAGCTCCACATTAAATTCGACTTCAATAAAGATGGTTCACTAAGTGATATAACTGGGTCAAACACCGATTTTAATGCCCCTGATAACGTCACAACTTATAAATTGATTAAAGAAAACAAAGACCTAAATATTAGAGTAGAGAATAAGTTTCCTTCAGGCTTCTATACCTATAAGCGCAGACACTAATTCACATATCAAGCCTATCAAGGCGAACATGGCGCTACAGCGGAGGCAGGTTGCTTGTTGTTGGTGTCTAATTACTTCAGAATCTTATCAAGACAATTTAGCGAAAGGCGTTGGGTACATAATTTAGTAATTGTTTCCTGGTGACTATGCGCGGCAGCAGTAGATCAGGGTCGAAAAGATCCCGGGGTAAATCGGCAGTCTTTTATTAAAACAGCGGAGAAGAAAGATGCAGAAAAACCAGTCCCGTAAAAAATTTGAGCAGCTAATTATCGCGATGTTAGTGACCAGTTTACCCCTTCAAAGTTTGCACGCTTCCGATCAAATCCCCGCCAAAAAACAGGATCACCCCATCGCCCTCATCGGCGGCACCATCCACCCCGTCACCGGGCCGACGATCGAACACGGCATCATCGTGTTCGTG
>Ga0247727_10009157_pt1 | contig 18076 bp, 13 predicted proteins | sample WisWelCaveWW1625_FD_202498 | JGI IMG/M metagenome (GOLD analysis project Ga0247727, IMG submission 202498) | Biofilm microbial communities from Wishing Well Cave, Virginia, United States - WW16-25 | ecosystem: Environmental > Aquatic > Deep subsurface > Groundwater > Cave microbial mat | place...
GCCGGTGTTTGCGGTGTCGGTCGGCAGCGAGAAGTACCTGCCAGACTTGGCGGTGACGCGCGTCGGTGTGCCGGCGTACGCCATCGTGGGGGAGCAAGTGTTCGTGCCGTTCACGGTGCAAAGTCATTTGCCGCGCGACGTGCGGACGACGGTGACGTTGTCGAGCGCCGACGGCGAGTTGGCGTCGAAAGAGATTTTGATCCCTGCGCACGCCGAGGTGCAGGACGCGATGTTCTGGCAACCATCGCGGGCCGGTGCGTGGGAATTGGCGGTGCGGATGCCGACGGAATCGGACGAAGTGCGAGGCGATAACAACGTGCAGACATTTCCAATCGCGATCCGGCAGGAGGTGTTGAAGGTGCTGGTGGTGGAGTCGCAGCCACGTTGGGAGTACCGGTATCTGCGCAACGCGATGATGCGCGATCCCGGCGTCGAGGTGCAGTGCGTGTTGTTGCATCCTGATTTGCCGCCGGCGGCGGGACGCGATTACTTGCCGGCGGTGCCGGAGACGAAGGAAGCGCTGGCGCCGTACGACGCGGTGTTTCTCGGCGACGTGGGTATCGGACCGCGTGAATTGTCGGCGGAGGACGCGGAACGATTGCGCGGGTTGGTGGAACAACAAGGCAGTGGGTTGGTGTTCCTGCCGGGACGACGCGGCCGGCAAGCGACGTTTGCCGGCACCGCGTTGGAAGCGTTGATGCCGGTCACGCTCGATGCGACGCGGCCGGAAGGCGAATCGAGTGCGACGCCGTCGGCGTTGGCGTTGACGCAGAGCGGGCGCGGACATTTGCTGACGATGCTGGCGTCGAGCGAAGAGCAGAACGCGGCGGTGTGGCGAGAGTTGCCGGGATTCTACTGGCACGCGGCGGTGGCGAAAGCGCGGCCGGGCGCGGAAGTGCTCGCGGTGCACGCCGACCGGCGCAACGAGTGGGGCCGTCTGCCTTTGCTGGTGACGCGCCCCGCCGGTAACGGCAGGGTGTTGTTCATGGGCACGGACGGGGCGTGGCGTTGGCGGCGCGGCGTCGAGGACGTGTATCACTACCGGTTTTGGGGACAGGTCGTGCGCTGGATGTCGTATCAACGCCACCTCGCGCAAGATGGCGGGCTGCGCGTGTTCTTCAATCCCGACCGGCCGCGGCGCGATGAGACGGTGCGCGTGCACGCCACGGTGCTGACGCCGACCGGCGCGCCGATCGAAGCCGGCACGGTGACCGCCGAAGTGACGGTGCCGGGCCGACGCGTCGAACGCATCACGCTTGCGCCGCAGACCGGCGGGTGGGGAATGTTTGAGGGCAAGTTCGTGCCCGAGATGGCCGGCGTGCACAAGATCGTGTTGACCGCCGCCGAGACGGGCCGGGAACTGAAGACGGAGTTGGTGGTGGCCGGTGCGGAGCGCGAGCCGGTGGGTCGGCCGGCGCGGCCGGAGATTTTGCGGGAGATTGCGCAAATCACCGAGGGCGCCGCCGGGAGTCTCGATGAATTGACGGGCTTCGTGCAACGGCTGGCGGCGTTGCCGGAGCGTGCGCCGGTGGAACAACGGGTGCGATTGTGGTGTCATCCGGTATGGGGCGGTGTGATTGTGACGTTGCTTGCGATATACTGGATCGGACGAAAGGCGGCAGGGCTGGTATGAACGGTCATTTGCCGGAATCGGTGCGCGCGCAGTTCGACGGTTTCGCGCGGCGGCTGCGCGTGGTCGAGACGGCGTTCGCGATGCTCGGCGCGGCGGGCGGTTTGCTCGCGGCGTATTTGGTGCTGTTCGTGTCCGACCGGTTTTGGGACACGCCGGCAGTGCTGCGCGTGTTGCTGATGGTGGCCGGCGCGGCGGGCGTGGCGGCGGCCGGCTGGTATTGGGCGCGACGGTGGATCGTGCGGCGGCGCGACGAACGACAATTTGCCGTGATGGTGCAGCGACGGTTTCCACGGCTCGGTGACCGGCTGTTGGGGATCGTGGAACTGGCCGACGAATCCAAGCGTCCGTCGAATGTTTCACCCGAACTTTGCCGGGCGGCTCTCGCGCAGGTTGCCGCCGAAGCCTCGACGTTCGAATTTCAGCAAGCGGTACCGACGGAGTCAACACGACGCGCAGCGCTTATCGTGGGAATTGCCGGCGCAGTGTTGGTGGCCGGTCTGCTGGCGATGCCGGCGGCGGGTTGGAACGCGCTGCAACGCTGGCTGCGACCGTGGTCGAACGTGCCGCGCTACACGCTGGTGGAATTGCGCGGCGTCACGCCCCGGCTCGTGGTGCCGTATGGCGAAGCATTTCCCGTGAAGGGCCGGGTCGGCGAGGCGTCGCGGTGGCGACCGACGGTCGCGCGCGGAAAGTTTGACGGACAATCGCCGCTCGAAGCGACGGTAAACGCCGGGGCCTTTGTTTTTCAGGTGCCGGGGCAGACGCGGTCGGGTGTGTTCGCGGTGCGCGTCGGCGACGCGCGGGCGCGCTCGGAAGTGGCGCCGATGTTCCGGCCGGAGCTGACGGGGCTGAAGGCGACGATTGAGTTTCCCGGTTACCTCGGCTACGGCGCGACGACACAGGACGTACACAACGGCGCGCTGGATGTGGTGGAAGGCGCGCGGCTGAGCCTGGCCGGCGCGGCGAGCCGGGAACTCGACGGTGCGTGGTGGAACACGAATGAGGCGTTGCGGGTGAATGGGCGGACGTTCGAGTCCTCGGCAGTGACGGTGGAGACCAACCGGACGCTGACGGTGGAATGGCAGGACGTGGTGGGACTGCGCGCGAAGTCGCCGGTCAGCTTGACCATCAATGCGAAGCCCGATCAGGCGCCGTTACCGGATTTTCGGAAGCAACCGGCGGTGGTGGCGATTCTGGAGGACGAAGTGTTGCCCGTGGCGATCAAGGCGACGGATGATTTTGGCGTGAAGGAAATCGGCGTGAACTGGGAGGGCGAAGGCGCGATGCCGGTGCGCGGCGACGCGGTGGTGGCCGGCGGCGGTCAACAGCGTCGTCAGGTGGCCGGGGAATTTCGGTTCGCGCCGCACACGTTGGGGATCACGCCGCAGATGGTGACGTTGCGCGCGACGGCGGTGGATTACCGGCCGGGACGCGAGCCGGCGCGGTCGCGCGGCTACCGGGTGTTGGTGTTGGATTACGCGTCGCACGCGCAAGCGGTGCAGCGCGAGTTTGAGAAGTTGCAGGAGCAATTGGAGGAGATTGCGCGGGCGGAGGAATTGGCGCACGAGACGAACCGGCAACTGGCGGAATTGTCGCCGGAGCAGCGGACGCGTGAGAAACGCGAGGCGCAGGAGCAGATGGAACGGGCGAACGCGGAGCGATTGCGCCGGTGGCAGGAGCAGTTGACGAAGTTGTTGAAGGAAGCGTTGCGGAATCGCACGATCCCGGAATCGCTGTTGAAAGAGTGGGCGCAGATTTGGGAGCGGCTGGAGCCGTTGCCGTCGGAGTGGATGCCGGAAGTGGCGGACTCGCTGCGGAAGGGCGAGATGGAGAAAGCACTGGCCCGGCAGGCGGAGACGTTGAAGCGGCTGACGGAGTTGCTGCAGCAGTTGCAGAATTCGAACGAGGCAATGCAGGCGGCGAGTTTTGTGCAACGACTCCGGCAGGCGTCGGAAACGGAGCGCAAGGTGGAGACGACGATGCGAGAGTTGTTGCCGGTAACGGCGGGAGCCCGGCCCGAGGACTTGCCGGAGGCGCCGCGGCGGAAATTGCAGGCGGCGGAGACGCAGCAACAGTCAACACACCGGCAGGTGCGCTATCTCCGGGATGATTTGGGAGCGTTTGTGCGACGGTCGCGGATTGCGAAGTACCGCGAGGTGCACGAAGCGATGGAGGAAACGCAGATCGTGGACGAACTAGCCAAATTGATGGAGCAGGTGGAGGCGAACCGCGCAGCGACGGCAATCCCGGCCGCGAAGCAGTGGGCGGATCAGTTGGCGTTGTGGGCCGACAAACTTGGAAAGGCAGCCGGCGCAGGCAGCGGGCAGGGACAGGGCGGTGAGATGTCGCAGGAGGCGATGGAGTTGATGATGAAATTGATGCGCATCCGGCAGGAAGAGATCGGGATTCGCGAGACGACACGCTCGCTGGAGGAACGCAAGGCTCTGGCGCCGACGTACGCGGAGATGGCGCGCGCGTTGGGGGTACAGCAACGCAAACTTGGCGAACGAGTGGGTGAGTTGTCGCAACAGTACGCGGACCCACAGTTGGCGGAGTTGCTCGCGCAGGTCGGTGAAGCGATGGACGATGCCACAAAGGCGTTGCGGTTGCCGGACACGGGTGCGCCGGCGATTGGCGCCGAGACGGAAGTAATCGAATTGTTGTCGGCGGCGTGCAACGGTCAATCCCAAGGCGGCGGGAAGGGATCGCTGGCGGCGCTGATGATGCGCCTCGGTTTGGCCGGTGGCTCGGGGGCGACAGGCGGAGGAAATCCCGGCGGCGGCCCGGCGGATGGAGCGAGCCCGGAAGGGACCGGCAGCGCGACGGGCGCGGGACCGGGAGGCCGGCACGTGGAGAAGGCCAGCGGGGCCGGCGAAGCAGCGTTGCCGGAAGAATTTCGCGCGGCGTTGGAATCGTATTTTGAGCAGCGGGAGAAGATGCCATGAGATGGTGTTGGGTCGCGGTTGCAATGATGACATGTGTGGCCGGGTTGGCGCCGGCGGAGGACGTGGTGCCGGCAGCGGTCGAGGCGATGTATGTGCGGGGGTTGGAGTCGTTGGTGAAATCGCAGCAAGGAGCCGGTAACTGGACGGACGGTGAGGGTTCGGGGCCCGGCGTGGTGGGCGTGGCGGTGCTGGCGATGTTGGCGCACGGTGAGGATCCGAACGACGGACTCTACAGCGTGCCGATCAAACGGGGATTGAATTTCATTTTGGGAAAGCAGGATGCTCAAAGCGGCTACATCGGCGGGACGATGTATCATCATGGATTTGCGACGCTGGCGTTGGCGGAGGCGTATGGCGCGGTGGAAGACGAGCGGTTGGGGCCGGCGTTGAAGCGGGCGGTGGGTTTGATCGTGGCGGCGCAGGCGCGAAACAGTCAGGGGGCGTGGCGGTACACGCCCGGCAGTCCCGATGCGGACACGACGGTGTCCGGCGCGCAGATGGTGGCGTTGTTGGCGGCGCGCAATGCCGGGATTGCTGTGCCGGAAGAGGCGGTGCAAAAGGGGATGAAGTTTTTTCTGAGTTGCCAGAGCGAGGACGGCGGGTTGGGATACACGGGGCCCGGTGATCCGAACGATACGCGCACGGCGATCGGGGCGGTGGTATTTGCGCTGGCGCGACAGAAGGAAGCGCGGTCGTTTCGGGCGGCGTTGGGGTATTTGCGGGGCAGCGGCGCGCCAGCGGCGCATCCGTATTACCACGAATATTACATGGCGCAGGCGTTGTTCCATGGCGACACGGAGCTGTGGCGGCTCTGGAGCGCGACGAATACGCGGCGGCTGGCGGCAGCGCAACTCGCGAACGGGAGTTGGGAGGGTGCCGGCGGCTCGACGTTTTGCACGAGCGCGGCGCTGTTATCGCTGGCGGTGAACTACCGGTTTTTGCCAATCTATGAACGATGAGGGGATCCGATGAAACAAACTCTAATGCTGATGTTGGTGTTGATGGGACGGGTGACGTGGGCGGAGTTGGAGGTGAGCGTGCCGGCGACGAATGCGCCGGTGAAGCCGGCCATCACGGTTCCCGGGCCAGCGACCGGCGGGGCCGCGCCGGCCGTCAAGGACGGGGACACGCTACGATTCCGCAACACTGACACGATTCACGGGACGGTGTTGGGCGTGGCGCCGGCGGTTGGATTGCGGTGGCGACACGGGGACGTGAAGGACTCGATTCTCTTCGGTCTCGACAACGTGGCGGAGATTCAATTGGCGCCGCGGCCGCCACGCGCCTCGCGCGCGGTGCACCGGACGGTGGTAGAGTTGACGAATGGCGACCGGCTGGCGGGCGACATCGTGGGACTCAACGAGAAGACGCTGACACTGAACACGTGGTATGCCGGCCAGTTGATCCTGCGTCGACCGGCCTTGCAACGGATTGCGTTTGTGTCTGCGCCGCGTGAGGCTGCGTACGTGGGGCCGACCGGCTTGGAGGAATGGACGCGCGGCGAGGGCCAAAAAAGCGCGTGGAGCTTTCGCAAAGGCGCGTTGGTCAGCAGCCGCAACGGGGCGATTGGCCGGGACGTGAAGTTGCCGGACATGGCGAACATCGAGTTCGATATCGGCTGGCAGGGTCAATTCTATCTGCACGTGGGGTTCGGCTTCGATCAAGTGCGGCAACTCTACAACTCCGGTGGGTACATGCTGCAGTTCAACCAGTCCAATGTTTATCTCCAGCGGTACCGGCCGCAGCAAGGCAGCAACAACCTCGGGCAGAACGTGGAGATCCCGAACTTCAACCGCAAAACGAAGGCGCACCTCTCGATTCGCGTGAACAAGGCGAAGAAGTCGATCACGTTGATGGTGGATGGACAGGTGGTCCGCCAGTGGACGGAGCCGGACGATTGGGTGAGCAAGGGCGGATTCTTGGTGTTTCTTTCGCAGGGACAAGGCTCGTGCCGCGTCAGTAACATCAGCGTGACCGACTGGGATGGCCGGTTGGACAGCGACTCGGTGGTTGGGGTTGAGACGGAGGATCTCGTGCGCTTGGCCAACAACGATAAAGTCAGCGGCACGATTCAAGCCATCACGCGCGACCAGATTCTGTTCGCCACGAGCTTCGCCGAGATGAAGATCCCGCTCGAACGAGTGTCCACGGTCGAATTCGCCGGCCAGAAGGCCGAGAAAGCGCGCCGGCAAGCGACGGATGTCCGGGCGGTGTTCCTCGACGGGAGCAACTTCACATTGGGACTGGAAAAGCTCGACGAGACGGCATTGGTCGGTTCGAGCGAAAACTGCGGACGGGTGACGGGTGCCATCGACGCTTTTCGCTCGATTCAGTTTCACATTTACGAAAAACCCGCCGATGCCGGGGACAAGAACGACGATACCGAAGGCGAGGGGGATCAATGAAAACCATTCGATGGTTGATGGTGCTGATTGCGTTGGCCGGTGTGACGGGCCCGGCGATTGCGCAAACGATGACATTTGCCGAGGCGTTTAGCGGCAAACAGTTTCCGCTCATGTTGCGGTTGCAGGACCTAGACGAAAGCTGGCGGCGCGTCACGTTGAGTGCCGGGGTCGAGGGCATTTCGGCGGCAACGATGTACCGCGCGATGCTGACCGGCTCCTTCAGCCCCGGAGTGTATTACACGAAGGGCCAGACGGTGATGCTCGGCGGCGAGAATTATCTGGTGGCGTACCGGGCACAATCCAAACAGATGGCTGACGCGCAAGTGCTCGCGCAAGCGATGCGCGGCGGTGGCACGCCGCCGGAGCCGGAAAAGCCGACCGCGCAAACGACGCTGTGCCTTGCGCTGCTCAACGTCCGCACGACGGGCAGTTTCAATGACATCCGGGCGTTCAACCTCGACGCGGAGCTGACCGGCGGGGAAGCCGGTCCCGTCACTGAGGAAGACCGGCGTGCGAAGGAAACCGGCGAGGCTTCGCTGAAGAATCTCCGCAAACTGGGCACGGCGGTGTTGACGTACGAGCGCGAGCGACGCGTGTTGCCGCTATTGACCGACGCCAAGACGGCACAAGAGGAACTGATTCTCTACGTGTCCCAGCGAGACGTGTTCAGCCAGCCAGACACGAAGAAGGCATACACCGCGAACCCAACGCTCTCCGGTCGCAAGCTCGCCGACATCGCGAATCCTGAGCGCACCGCGGTGTTCTTCGAAGCGGCTGCCGGTGGCGATGGCCTGCGGAGCGTGTTGTTTGTGGACGGCCACGCCGACCGCGTGACTGAGCCGCAATGGAAACGCATCAAGCAGGATTCCGGTCTCCCTTGACCTACGCCCCGATTGCACTTCGGATAGATTGAGAACACACACGGTTCGGCAACAACGGGTACCATGGCCTAGGCAATCTTTCTTCATGCAACCGCATCCACTATTCACGGCTCACTACCGGTCGACCGAGGAAAAGGAGCGATTTCTCCGCACGATTTTCGATCAATCCGCTCCGCACTACGAAAGCATTGTCAATTGGGGGTTCTTCGGCTCGGGCGACCGGTACCGGCGTCAAGCATTGTTGCGCGGCGGGCTGAAGAAAGGCATGCGGGTGCTCGACGTGGCGACCGGTACTGGCCCTACCGCACGGGCTGCCGTTCACATCGTCGGAGACCTGCGGAACATCGTGGGAGTGGATCCGAGTCTTGGAATGATGCAGGAATCCCGGAAACGATTGCTGGTCACATGCGTGCAAGGCGTGGCCGATCACTTGCCGTTGCGCGACCAGCAATTCGATTTTCTCGTCATGGGGTTTGCGCTCCGCCACGTCGAACGCCTCGAAGGAGCATTCAGCGAGTATCTGCGAGTACTCAAACCCGGCGGCCACGTTCTCATCCTGGACATCACCGTGCCACGAAATTCGTTTGCGCGAAAACTTAGTGCGCTCTATTTCCGCGACGTTTTGCCGTGGCTGACGCAACGCTTCACCCGCAGCGGCAACGCCACCGCCTTGATGCGATACCATTGGGAAACGCTGGATCAGATGGTCGAACCACAGTGGGTTGCCGAAGCCTTGCAGGCGGCAGGCTTTCGTGACGTACAACGGCGTCGCGTCCTCGGGGTCTTCAGCGAGTATGAAGGTGTCAGACCCTAAACGGCGCGTGGGAGTTGACGGCGCAGTTGCTGTTTGATACGTGTCGTTGTTCAAAGTTTCTAAAAGATCGCAGACAATTCGACCCCACAGCTCTACACGCTCATGGACAAGCTCACGCCCACTGTAGTAGTTACTGGCCGTGGCGCTGTCACGCCGCTAGGCAGCGATTTTCAAGGCAGTTGGCGCCGGCTGGTCGGCGGTGAAGATGCGCAGGCACCGGTGACGATATTTGACGTGTCGGGTTGCCGGTGCAAACAGGCGGCCGAGGCGCGCCTGCCAGATCTTTCCGGTGTGGAGTGGCGCAAACGGCGCCGGTGGTCGCGCGCGACTCGGTTGATTGTGCCGGCACTGCGCGAGGCGCTGGACGGCGCGGGATTGCTCGACGCGCACGGACGCTCGCGGCAGGCGCGCCTGCCACTTTCCATCAGTACGACCGGCGGAGCGATGGCGATGGGTGAAGCCTTCCTGCGCAACTTGCTGGGCCCGCGCCGCCGGCCGGAGCGACTCTTCAACGTCGGCCGGTATCAGGCGCACCAGCAAGTTCTGGATTTGCACGATCACTTTGGATTTCGCGGGCCGGTGATGATTGTCGCCAATGCGTGCGCCAGCGGTGCTAACGCCATCGGTCACGGCGCCGATTTGATTCGGGCGGGACTCGCGGAGATTGTGGTTACTGGTGGCTACGAACCGTTGACCGAATTGATCTATGTCGGATTTGATTGCCTGCAAGCCATGAGCACGGACCGGTGCCGGCCGTTCGACAAGGCGCGCAGCGGCTTGATGCTTGGGGAGGCGGCCGCGTTTCTCGTGCTCGAGTCCGACCAGCACGCGCGCGCGCGCGGGGCGGACATCCTCGGCACGGTGGCGGGCTACGGCCACGGGACCGACGCGCACCATCTTACCCAGCCGAATCCGCGCGGCGCGGTGTTGGTGAATGTGATGCGCCGGGCGCTCGCGCAGGCAAATTGCGCGGCGTCGGACATCGGCTATCTCAATGCGCATGGCACCGCCACGCCTCTGAACGACGCCAGCGAGTGCGCGGCGTTTGCCGAGTTGTTGGGCGAGAAGCTCGGATCCGTGCGGATCAGTTCGACCAAGGCCGCGATGGGACATTCGCTCGGCGCGGCGGGAACAATCGAAGCACTCTTCGCACTCGAAGCGCTCCGGACAGGCGAGTTGCCGCCGAACTTAAACGTGCGTGAGCCCGAGCCCGCGGTGGCCGGCAACCTCGTAGCCGTGGGCGAACGCGCCACAGCAATGCGGGCAACGATGAGCGTGAATCTTGGTTTCGGCGGCTCGAACGCAGCACTGGTGTTTACCCGTTATGAAGCTTGAGCATCCGGTCAGCATTTGCGGCGTGGGCACGGTGCTGCCGGAAAGCGAAGCGCAGCGGGTCGCGGCTGTCGCGGGTCGCGAGCACAAGGTGCTGCGCGTGGACCTGACGCGCGAACCGTTGGCCGCCCGGCAAAACGAATCCCGTTTGCGACGGGCGAGTCCTCTCACCGTTTTCATGCTCGAAGCGGCGCAGCAGGCGTTGGGTGCCGCCGGTGCGGTCGATCCGTCCACGCTTGGAGTCGTGGCCGCTTTGCACTTGGGTACGATTGCCTGGACACACCGGTTTTACGAAGGCGTACTAAAAAGTGGACAGCGGTTCGCGAGTCCGAATTTGTTTCCCGAGACGGTCTTCAACTCGGCGGCGAGCCACATTGCCGCGGTGATCGGGGTCGCGGGGCCGTGTTATACCGTGGTCGGGGACGACTCGGCGTGGGTCACCGCCATCGCCGTGGCCGCTTGTTGGCTGGCGAATGGGTCAGCCGAGCACGTCTTGGTTATCGGCGGGGAAGAATTCGATTCGCTGGAACTGGACGCCTATGAGCAAGCCCGCTGGCTCCGCCACGACGGTCGGTTCGTGCCCAGCGAAGGAGCGGGGGCGGTGTTGCTGCGCCGGGCGCGGGCTGACGATGCGGTGCGCGTGGTGGCAGTGGCCGAGGGATTCACGTATCGCAACGCCGCCGAGGCGCGAGTGGCCGCAGAAGAACTCTTTGCGGAATTCCCGGATGTGCGCGATGTCTGCCGGACCGCCGAGCACAAATGGCTGGCGCCGATCGAGGCGCAAATCCATCACGATCGCAAACTGGTCGCGCCTCCGCCCGGACCGTATCGAGGCGAAGCATTCACAGCATCCGCCGCTTGGGACACGATTCACGCTGCCGGTCACGTGCGAGAAACGGGGCAGCCGCTACTCCTGCCGGTTTGGGGCCAGAGCGAGCAATGTTCGGCTTTACTACTCGCCGGTAAGCCGCTTAAATGACTTTACGATTATGCCAAATGTTTCGATTGACGATTTGAAGAAGATGCTGGTGGAGAACTGTGTTCTCAAGGTCAAACCCGGTGAGATCACTGCGGATGCGCCGTTATTCGGACCGGGCTCGGTCGGCTTGGACTCGCTGGATGCATTGCAGATGACCGTCGCGATCCAGGAGCGGTACGGCGTCGCCATCGGCGATGCACAGACGGCACGCGATGCGTTGCGGACACTCAACACGCTGCGCGAGTGGCTGGCGCAACAACCCGAACCCGGCGCGAAACAGTAGGGCCCGACGATGAGCGCGACACTCGTTTACGATACAATCGTCATCGGCGGCGGCCCGGGCGGCAGCACGACCGGGGCATTTCTGGCGCGGGCGGGGCAACGGGTGTTGATTTTGGAAAAGGAATTCTTCCCGCGTTTTCACATCGGCGAATCGTTGCTACCGTTTGGCAACGACGTGCTCAAAGCGTCGGGCGCGTGGCCGAAGGTCGAGGCCGGTGGTTTCATGACCAAGCTCGGCGCGGAGTTTGTCACTGGCAATTCTTCGAAGTTTCACCGGTTCTGGTTTAACAACGGCTTGGTCCCCGGCTACGGTCAGAGTTTTCAGGTTGAACGGTCTCGCTTCGACGACGTGTTGCTGAAACATGCGGCCGAGTGCGGTTGCGATGTCCGGCAAGGCACGATGGTCAAGACGGTCCAGATTGAGGCCGGCGGAACGGAGGTTACGTTCCCGAATGGCGACGGCGCACACACCGCGCGCTCCCGATGGGTTGTGGACGCGAGTGGACGTGACACATTTCTGGCGCGGACGTTGCAGTGGAAGCGTGAACCGCTGGATCTGCCGAAACGGGCGGCCGTGTTTGCTCATTTCAAAGGTGTGTATCGCAACCCCGGTGCCGCTGCCGGTCACATCACGATCGTGCGACTCAAGGGTGGCTGGTTCTGGTTCATCCCTCTCGATGCGGAGAAAACTTCGGTGGGCCTCGTCAGTACGCTCGACAAGTTGAAGGAATCCGGTGAGACGATGCAAGACCGATTTGAGCGCACCGTGATGGAGAGCAGCGAGATCAGTCAGCGCTTGCGTGACGCGCAACGAGTGGGTGAGTATTTCACGGCGAGCGATTATTCTTACCGGTTCAACCAACTGGCGACGGAGCGCGCCCTGTTGGTCGGCGACGCCGGCGGATTCATTGACCCGATTTTTTCGTCCGGCGTGTACATTGCGATCAAGTCGGCGCAATTGGCCACGGGCCTCATCCTGCGCGCGGACCAATCGCGGCGCGGGCTGACGACCGGTGAGCGGGCGCGCTATGCCCGCGAGGTGCACCGGATGATGGGCGTTTACTTCAAGATGATCAGCCTGTACTACGACGACGCGTCGTTCGAAGTCTTCATGAATCCGGTGAGCCGATTCAAGTTGTTAGCGGCGATCAACTCCATTCTCGCCGGTAATACCCGCCGTTCGTTTGCCATGTGGTGGCGATTCCTTTTCTTCCGGACGGTTTGCTGGATTCATCACCGGCGGCGGATTGTGCCGCGATTGAATTTCGCGGACCGGGCCGCGGCGCGCGCGACGAGCTTGTGAGAAAACTTTCACCATCGGTTTGGGCCGCTGCGCTCGGCGTCGTGATCGTGGTGGGCCTAGCCGGGTGGGCGGTGGCGACCATCCATCTGCAAACCGAGTTGCTGCCGCTATTTCCTGCCAAGTTCGCCAGCGTCAAGGGCGTGCGCCTGTCGATGTCGGTTGTCAGTTCCGGGCAGCAGGTGACCATCGTCCTGACGCCGCCCGCCGTGACGGCGGAGAAAGTGGGCCAACTGGAGAGCGAACTCCAGCGTCTTCCCGAAGTGCAGGCCGTCAACGTTGCCGGTCAGCCGCGAATCGAGCCGACTGTGAAAATGGTGGCCTGGTCTGTCGCCAACCTGCCTCCGGCAAAATTCTCCGAGTTTCAGTCGTTGTTCACGGATGACCAGATCACCGCACGCCTTCAGGGTGCCCGTGATCAACTCGCGGGTGTGCTAAACCCGGTCGACCTCGCGTTGCTACAGATCGATCCGCTGCAAGTATTGCCTTGGTTGCAGGAGCACGCGCATCAATCGCTCCCGCTGCCGGACCTTTCCGCCGGCGGAGACCCGTCGATTGTCGTGATGCACGTGCAGGCGCGCCGGCCTTTGCGCACGTTTCACGAGTGCCAGGAATTTGTCCGGCGCGTGCGGCAGGTGGTGGCCGGTGTCGCAAAAGAAGGAACCTATATCACGGGCGAGCCGGCGTTTATCGCCGAGAACTCGAGCCAGGTGAAATACGACATCATCTTGATGGTGCTGCTGGCGACGGGGTTGACCTGGCTGTTGCTCTGGCTGTTTTACCGGTCGGTAAGTGCGCTGGTATGGATGACGGTGGTGCTATCGCTGGCCTTGTTGACCGGCGTAATCGCCGCGCGCGTTTTGTTTGACGAGTTGAATGTCGTTAGCATCGGCTTCGCATCCATCCTGATCGGACTCGGATCGGATTACTGCATTTTGGTTTATCACTTTCATGCGTTCCCGGATGACGATGACCGGGAGAAGGCGTGGCGAAGGGTCCGCCGTTGGATTTGGCTGAGCGCGACGACGACGGCGCTTTCGTTTGGGGTGTTGTACTTCTCCAGTTTCCCCGGATTGCAGCAGATGGTTGTGCTCATCGGCACCGGCTTGTTTGCCACGGCGTTCTTTGCGACGACCCTGCTGCCGGAGATTCTGCAACGGGCCCGGTCCGTCGCGCCCGCCTGGCTGACGACGGTCAGCGATGGATTCGCGGCGTGGCAGGAGCGGCACCGTCACAAGATTGTGCTGGTCGTCGTCGCGAGCCTGCTGTTGGCGGTGTGTCTGTGGCCGGTATTGCGCGGGTACAAATTCTATGATCCCGACTTCAATCGACTGGTGCCGGGACGTAGTGAGGCGTATCGCGGACTGGAAGTGTTGCAGGAGTTGACGAAATCGCGCGAGACGTTTGACGTGGTCGTTTCATCGCAATCGTGGGACGAGCTGCGTGCGAAAGCGGCGCGGGTGACGGAGAATGCGATGCTGCTGCCGCAGGCGGATTTTCTCGCGGCGAATCGCAGTCAATGGAAACCGGGCAAGCCGTCGGTGTTCAGAGCGGCGCTGGACAAAACTGGATTCGAGGAGAATTGGGGCGCGGCGACGTTGCTGTTGCTGGACGCGATGGACGCGTGGGCTGCCGGCAAGGAGGACTTTCAATCGGCGCGAGTGTTCTTGTCAAACGTGTTTGAGTCGCCCGGCGGCGAGAAAGTGGCGTTGCTGCGGTTGCCAATGGAAGGCGGGCCGCGCGAAATGTGGAAGCGGGTGGCGCAACGCGCGCCGGGGAGTCTGCCGGCAAGCTGGGCATTGATGATGGAGGATTTGCAGCGCGGTGTGTGGCAGGATGCGCGCCGGCTATCGCTGTGGATGCTCGTCACGGTTGTGATCGTGTGCTGGTGGGCGCGCCGGTCGTGGACGCTGGTCGCATTGAGTGGTCTGGCATTGGCAATAACGTTTGTCGGGTTGCTGGCGTTGTTGTGGATTACGCGGGAATCGATGACGCTGCACTCGTTGTTGGCGGTGCCGTTGGTGGTGGCCGTAGCGGTTGAATACAGCCTGTACATGCTGCTGGCGCTTGACGCCAATGCGGGCGACGTGCCGCGGACGTTCCGGCAGATTGCGGTGCCGGTGTTGTTGATGGGGCTGACGACGATCATCGGGTTTGGCGCGCCGGTCACTGCGAGCCAGCCGACGTTGAAGAATTTCGGAATGGTGATGGCGCTGGGGACGCTGGCGGCCATGATCACGGGACTGGTCGTGGTGCCGGTATTCGACAGCGCGACACGGCGCCGGACGCACCGGTTTTTGTACACGGTGTTTTGGTTTGATGTCGGTGAGTGGATCGGGCGGGTGTTCGGTCGGCCGGGCCTTTCCGTGGTGAGTTTGTTTTTCGAAATCTTGTATAACATTCGCTTTCGGGACCGGCGGGCCGATGTGCGAGCCAATCTGTCGTTATTGACCACGGAGCCCGTGGACGACCGGCACGTAAAGCAAACAGTGAAGAATTTCGCGGCGGCGATGGCCGACTACTTCCTGTTGGGAACACGACCGAAGCAGATGGTGCGCGCGCTGGTGAAAGAACGCGTGGGGTATGAGCACCTGAAGCGGACGCAGGAGGGAGGCCGAGGCGCCGTATTGGTCACGGTGCATTTGGGTCTGTTCGAGTTGGGCGGCGTGGTGATGGAGGAGATCGGCTTGCCAACCGTCATTCTCTCCCTGCCCGAGCCGAGCCCGGGTCTGAGTGAATGGCGCGCCCGCTACCGCAAACGCTGGGGTGTCGAGACCTTGGAAGTCGGCGCGGACACATTTAGTTTCGTCGAGATCATCCAAGAGCTCAAGCAAGGCAAATGCGTCGCGATGCTGATCGATCGGCCGCACGACGCCAATCGCATCTTGGTCGATTTTCCGAATGGTCAGGTGCCATTCTCGACGGGCCCCGTCTGGCTGAGTCTGCTCTCCGGCTGCCCGATCATCCCGGCGACGGTCGTGGCGTTGCCTTCTGGCGGTTACCGGCTGGAGGCGCACGCGCCGGTCGAGACGCGATGGCGGGACGGGGGACGCGAGGAGACGGTGCAGTACTACACGACACAGCTTGGAATTGTGTTCCGAAAATCAATTTGCGAGTATCCCACCCAATGGTATCAATTCGTTCCACTGTCCTCCTGACACTCGTCGTTGGCGCGGCGGTCCGCGCCTCGACCGTCCTGACGGAGGACGAACAGAAATCCTATTCCGACGCGTTTGTCCGTCAGCAGAAACAAACGAAGACGTTCCAAGCCGACCTCAAACAGACGCTTCGCTTGCGCGGGTTGAAGCGGCCCGTTGAAAGCGAAGGTCGCCTCTCTTACCGGGCGCCCGACTCGCTGTTGATCAAATTCACGCAGCCTGCCGGCGAATACCTCCTCATCAAGGGCGACGACGTGTATTTGAAAAAAGCGAACCGGCCACTGACGCATCGAACGTCGACACCTGGCCGCACCGGCCCAGGGCAGGAGATGCGATTTCTTCTGTCATTGTTTCAAAACGGCGTCGCCGAGTTTGCCAACGAGTTCAACGTTCAAATGTCGCGCACAGATGGACAGCTGCTCGTGTCGCTCTTGCCCAAGAAACCGGACCCTCGATTTCCCATGAGCGCCATTGAAAATGTCATGGAGTTGCCGTCGTTGGAGATTCGCGCGACAAAAGTCAACTTTGACGCGGACAACAGCGTGTCGTATGAATTCTTGAACCCTAGACGCAACGAGCCATTGGACGCCACGCTGTTCGAGCCGCCTGCCGCCGATCGAAAGTTATGACCGCGACGCCGCATGGCCCCGGGTTTTCGTTTCTCGATCGCCTTGACATCGTCGAGCCGAACAAGCGCGCCCGTGGCGTCAAATGGCTCAATCCCGACAGCGCGTTCTTCGCCGACCATTTTCCCGGCCAGCCGCTGATGCCGGGCGTGTTGCTGATCGAGTGTGCCGCGCAGGCTGCCGGCGCGTTCTGGGCACAGATGACCAACCGGCCACCCACGACGCCGGTCTACCTCGCCGGCGTTCAGCAATTCCGATTCATGAAGACCGTGCTGCCCGGCCAAACGGTTGAGGTAACTGTCAGCCTGGAGAAGGATTTTGGATCACTCGCCGCGTTTGAAGCGGTCGTGGAGGTCGATCAAACGGTGGTCGCACAGGGAAAACTCACCATGAGCCGTGCCGCGACGTGAACTCCCGGGACATCGCCACGACCAATCGCCACTTCTATGACGCGTTGTGGTCGGACACTTACCTCGAGCGACCGGAGCGGTTCAACACCTGGCCGCTGATCAGCGAATTGCTGCCGGCGGCATCGACGCGACTGGAAATCGGGCCGGGCCTGCGCCCTCGATTGCCGATTGCCGGCACGCATTTCATCGACATCAGCCTGCCGGCGATCGAGCGCTTGAACGCACGTGGTGGAATCGCCGCGCCCGGCGAGGTTACCGCGCTGCCCTTCCAGGATATGAGCTTCGATCTCGTGTGCGCGTTTGATGTCATTGAGCACGTTGAGGATGACCGGCAAGTCTTCAGAGAAGTGAGTCGCGTGCTCAAGGACGAAGGTGTCCTGATTGTTTCTGTTCCCGTGCATGCCGACCAGTGGACGGAGTTCGATGATTGCGTCGGGCATGTGCGACGCTACGAGCCGCCGGAATTGCTGGGAATCATGGCGGACTGTGAGTTGACGCTGGAGCGGAGCGCCGTGTTTGGCATGCAACCGACTAATCCGCGACTGTTGAAGTGCGGCGTGTGGTGGCTTAAGCATCGCCACACCGAGGCGATGTTCTGGTACAACTGGGTGTTCATGCCGCTCGGCATGTTTTTCCAGAAGCGTTTGAAATTCGTGAGCGGTTTGCTCGACACCACCGGCGTGGACGCGATCATCCTGATGTGCCGACGCCGGCGACGCTCATGACAACCGAGGATAGGAAGTGGTGGATTGTCCGTCGCGTTGTCGTTTGCGCCATTGTCCTTGCGCCGCCTGTCACGTTAATAGTTTGGAGAGCGTCGCCGTTACTGGCGTTGGGGATTCTGTTTGGCACGCACCTGCTGCTGTTGGTGTATCCGACACTCTATTTCGCGTCGCAGTTGTTTGGGCCGGTCGTGACACGGTTTGAGACGGGCAAGAAAGAAGTGTGGCTCACGATCGACGATGGGCCTGATCCTGTGGATACGCCGCAGTTGCTTGCGCTCCTCGCACATCACGGGGCGCGGGCGACGTTCTTCGTGACAGGCGACCGCGTCCGTCAGCATCCCGAGACCGTGCGCCAGATTCTGCCAGCCGGGCAGACCTTGGCTAATCACTCCAACTCGCATCCCATCGAAAGCTTTTGGGTCTTGGGGCCGACCCGCATCGCCGGCGAGATCGACCGGTGTAACGAAGCGATCGCTCAAGTGACCGGGCAATCGCCTCGCTGGTTTCGCGCACCGGTCGGGATGAAAAATCCGTTCGTCCACCCGCTGTTGGAGGCTCGCGGGATGCGGTTGATCGGCTGGAGTGC
>Ga0247727_10009159_pt1 | contig 18075 bp, 21 predicted proteins | sample WisWelCaveWW1625_FD_202498 | JGI IMG/M metagenome (GOLD analysis project Ga0247727, IMG submission 202498) | Biofilm microbial communities from Wishing Well Cave, Virginia, United States - WW16-25 | ecosystem: Environmental > Aquatic > Deep subsurface > Groundwater > Cave microbial mat | place...
CGGTGAGTCGACTGCGCTCGACGGCCAGGTCGATCAGGTGCAGCCGGTCGAGCAGATCGAGCACGAGTCGCGCGTCCGCGAGGTTGTATTCGACGAAACCCTCGGGATCGCTCTCGTAGGCGCGGAGGATCGCCGCGCCGCGATCCGGCCCGTGGATCGTCTTGCCACGCCCGAGAACCTCACGCGCGACCGCGTCGAGCGCGTAGCTCTCGAAGCGCAGGAACGCCCCGCGCACGAGATCGAGCCCGTCGAGCACGAGCCGACCGTGAAGGAACGCCCGCTGGGCGGCGCGCGAGCGTTCGGACGGGCGGAGCCGGAGCGGCTGGGGTCCGCGACCGAGGGTGAGGGGGACGCCCACGCGCCGCGCGACTCGTTCGAGCACCGCGAGATCGAAGTCGATGACGTTCCAGCCGGTGAGCACGTCCGGATCCATCTCTCGCACGCGGACCACGAGAGCGGCGACGAGGGCTCGCTCGCTCGGGTAGCCCGTCGCGCCCGCGGGGATGCGGCCGCCGGGCGGCCGGACGATCAACACGGACGACTGGCTCCCGCTCGCGAGCGCGACCGAGAGCAGCCGCTGCGCCGACGGATCGGTCTCGATGTCGAGCGACAGCACGCGGAGGGACGGTGTCACATCCGCCGGTCGCACCTCGGGATCGACGAACACGACGTCGACGTCCGTTCCCGGTCGTTCCGGACCGTCGATCTCGATCCCGGCGCGGATACCCCGATCGATGCGATAGCGTGCGGGAAGCCGCAGGTCGGCCTCGTAGCAGCGGATGCCGCGCTGGCGCAGCCGCGCGTGGAGCGCCGGGACATCGTCCGGATGCACGGTGACGACGCGAACCACCGGGCCATCGTCGAACGCCGATCGTGCCGCCGGGTCCTCGACGATCGAGGCACCGACCGACCGGGCGCGCTCGGCGTCCGACCGGGCGATGAAGAATCCGGGGCGCTCGCGTCCGTCGCGGATCCGGAACGACCGACCGTCCTCGAGCCGCCCGTAGAGCAGGACGGCGGGCCGTCCCTGCTCGACGGTCGATGTGGTCTGGAGCAAGAATCCACGCTGCATGTCGTGAGTGCATTATCGTACCGGTCGGCTGCGCTTCGGGGCGCCGAGTTGCGGCATGGTCGAGCAGGAGGTCTGCATGGACACGCGGGAGATCGCTCCGGGCCTCTGGCGCTGGACCGCCCCGCACCCGGATTGGACGCCGGAGAACGACCGTCCTGGGGGGTGGGGCGAGCGAGTCGGCGCTGTGTACTTCGAGGCTCCGCCGCCTGCGGAAGCCGTCGTGCTGATCGATCCGCTCGCTCCGCCGGATGGAACGGCCGACGCGGACCGCTTCTGGGCTCTCCTCGACCGCGACGTCTCGCGAGCCGCGCTTCCGCTGACGATCCTCTTGAGCAATCGCCACCACGGGCGGAGCGCCCGCGTGGTGTATCGCCGCTTCGCCGGTCGCGTCGGCGCCGCCGTGTACGTGCCGAGGGGTGCCGAAGGGAGGGTCGCCTGCGAGCCGACGCACCTGTTCGATCCCGGAGAGCCGTTGCCCGGGGCGGTCGAGTCGTACGGCATCGACGGGCTCGACGAGCCCGAGGTGGCGTTCTTCCTCCGCCCGCATCGTGCGCTCGTGCTCGCCGACGCCGTGATCGGAGCGGGGGGCGGCGAGGTGCGAGTGGCTCCGGCGTCCTGGAGCGCGGGCGACGACGGTGGGGCACGCTACCGAGAGCGATTTCGTGCATCGCTGGCGCGTCTCGTCGGGCTCGACGCGAACGTGCTCTTGCCCTCGCACGGCGAGCCCGTGCTCGCGCTCGGGGCGCAGGCGCTCGCCGCCGCGCTTCGCGCGCCCGCGTGGGGCGAGGGATAGACATCCACGCCGCAGCGGACTCGGGGTCGGGCTGGCCTATACTCCTCGCGGAACTCACGCGGAGGCTCCGATGTCGAACGTGTCGCGTCCGTTGGTCCGTCGAGCGGAGAGCGTCGAGAGCCGGGCGGTCGTCGCCGGAACCGCGACCGAGATTCAGGATCTGCTCGGGTCCCACGAGGGAATGCCCAACTTCTTCCTGCGCCGGTTCGTGATGGGGGCCGGCGGGGGCATGCCTCGCCACACGAACTCGGTCGAGCACGAGCAGTTCGTCCTTAGCGGACGCGCCAGGGTCACGATCGCCGACGAGATCCATGAGGTCGGGCCCGGTCACGCCGTGTACATCCCTGCGGGGGCGCCGCACTCGTACGCCGTGCTCGAGGCGCCGTTCGAGTTCCTGTGCATCGTGCCCAACGCTCCGGATCGCATCGAGATTCTGGACCGCTAAGCTCCCGTGGTGTGCGGCGCACGATTCCGGCTCGGCTGGGTCCTCGGGTCGGTGCTGGCGGGAAGCCCGTGCCTCGGCGGGGCAGTGGAGACCGTCGTTCCCGGCCCGGACGAGGTTCGCGCGAACGACAGCCGGACCGAGCGGCGGTCGTACGTCGTGGCTCGCGCACGGATTTCGTATCCACAGCGGGTATCGGTCGGCGCCGGCGCGTTCTTCGTGCGCCAGCCGGTCGATCACGAATGCGTGACCGCCTGCTACTTCCGCGGGCTCCTCGTGCAGGTCGAGCCCGGTCTCGACGGGGGCCAGCTGTCCGCGGGCTACGCCGTGGCCGTCGGTGAGACCCTGGGTGCGGGTCGCTTCGTGCGCAGCGTGCACGTGGGGTACGCGTTCAAGGGGGCGGTCCTCCGCACCTGGGGCGACGCCGACGTCGAGCCGCGCGACGAGACCTACGCCGGGGTCGAGGCCGAGTTCACGATCGTGCGGGTCAACTTCAGTCTCGCCGTGTTTCGCCGGCTCGCCGACGACCCCCCGGGGGACCGCTGGCTTCTCGCCGGGGGCCTCGGCTGGGGCTTCTGAGGTGTCTCGCGCGCTTCCGTGGCTTGGCGCCGCGACCGCCGCCGTGGCGCTGGCCGGGAACACCGCGATCGCGCTCGAGACGGACCAGTTCTATGCGTGGGGCCGCGAGCTGCCCGACTCCACCGCAGCGATGAACGCGCGGATCAACGCGGATCTCGAGGACGTTCTGGCCGAGCAGCGCGCGCGCCACGAGCCGATCGGCTGCGCGCAGGTGCGCCAGCGCATCGCCGCGCGCTTCCGCTTCCTGATCTTCGGACCGGTAGAGGTCTGGGCCTCCCAGTCCTCGCTCGTCGCGCGCATCCCGGAGACGCAGGCGGAGGAGCTCGACTACCGCAAGACCAGCGTGTATCGACGGATGTCGCCGTTCGACCCGGCCGGGTGGCTGCCGATCACGGTCAGCATCTCCCTGGGCGGCGTCCGGTTCGGCACCGACAAGCTCACCCATTTCTTCAACGAAGGGCACTACTACTTTCACTGGTACGAGGGCGCGCGCCGGCCCGGGCCGGGCGTCGATCCGGCCGCCGTCGACCGGGCGATCCGCCGCGGGATCCTGAGCGAGCGGACGCTGCTCGGAAAGGCGGCTTCCGGCGTGTTCTCGAGCGCCGACCTCGAGGCGAACTACCAGGGCATGCTGTTCTTCCTCGGCCTGTGCGACGGGGAGGCACCGCTGCTCGAGCCGAGCCCCGATGGTTGGCGGCTTGCGCGCCCCTTCGACTGGACGGACTATGTGACGCCCGAGTGGGACGAGTCCTACCAGCCTTCGATCTACAGTCGGCGCCGCTGGCGCGAGGTCGCGCCGGAGATGCGGCGGTACTGCGCGCTGCTCGACGATCCGAGCGTCACAAGGCAGCGCGCGAACTACGTCGCGCGCGACCGGACGACGGTCACCGAGGAACGGATGGCCGGGCTCGTACGCTCGGGCAAGCTGCCCGACCCCGTGGAGTTCGGCATCGAGCGCGCGTGCGGTCGCTACGGGTTTCCCGAGCTCGGCGAGCGCGTGACGGAGCCCATGCGAGAGGCGTCGCCCTGATTGCGGCCTCGACCCCGCGAGAAGAACGCCGCGTCGTCGGCCGTCGCACGGAGGAAAGGCGTGTGGCATCATGAGCACCCGAGTTCGTGCGACGCGATCGGCGCCCCGCGCGAGCACGGAGCAAGCCCGTGGGCGACACCGACATCCATGCGACGGCGATCGTGTCGCCCGGCGCGGATCTCGCGCCCGGTGTGCAGATCGGTCCGTACTCGATCATCGCGGACGACGTCCGGATCGGGAAGGGCACGGTGGTCGGGCCGCACGTCCAGATCGAGCGCTGGACGGTTATCGGCGAGGACAATCGGATCTTCTTCGGCTCCTCGATCGGAAATCCGTCGAAGGACCTCAAGTACCGCGGATGGCGGAGCTGGACGCGGATCGGTGACCGCAACACGCTGCGGGAGTACGTCTGCGTGTCGCGAGCGACGTTCGAGGAGGCGGCGACGGTTGTCGGGGACGACAACCTGATCATGAACTGGACGAACATCGATCACGACTGCAACATCGGGAACCGCACCATCATGGCCACCTTCGCCACGCTCGGCGGTCACGTCACGGTCGAGGACGACGCGAGGATCGGCGCGCAGGCCGCGTTTCACCCGTTCGTTCGCGTGGGGCGAATGTCGATGGCCGGCGGGTGCTCCAAGTTCGTCCGCGACATCCCGCCGTACACCGTCGCCGACGGCCATCCGGCCCGCGTACGTGCGCTGAACGTGGTCGGCCTGCGCACGTCGCGCGTGAACCCGCTGTCTAAGCTCCCGCCGGAGACGATTCGCCTGCTGAAGCGGGCCTTCCTGCTGCTGTTCCGCTCGAAGCTACCACTGCACGATGCGGCTGAGCGGGCGCGCCGAGAGTGCGGCGGCAACGCCGACGTCGAGTACCTGGTCTCGTTCATCGAGCGCTCCGAGCGCGGCGTCGGACGCTAGCCTCGAGCTCCCGGCCGCAACCGCTCTCCGTCGCTCGGGCGGGGTGTGGAGGTCGTTGCGGCGGCGATCAGAAAGGCGCCGACGACGGCGACGAGCGCCAGTGTCAACGCCTCGCCGACCCCTCCACCGATCCGCGGGGGTAGCGACCGGCCCAGGACGCCGGATGCGACGAGGCCGGCGACGAGCACGCCGGCGAGCCCCTCCCCGGCGACGAGCCCCGAAGCGGCGAGGATGCCCGCATCGCCGGACGTTTCCGCGAGCCGCGCGCGGCGGCGCTCGGCGAATGCTCGCGCGCATCCGCCAGCGTAGATCGCCGCCATCGAGGACAGAGGCAGATAGACGCCGATCGCGAACGCGAGCGCCGATACGCCGCACAGCATCGCGCCGAATGTCAGGCCGCCGCCCGTGAGTACGAGTCCCCACGGTAGCTCGCCGGCGAGAACGCCCTCGATGATCGTCTTCATGAGCGTGGCCTGGGGTGCGGGCACGTCCTTCGACCCGAATGTGTAGGCTTGGCCGAGCAGCAGGACCGTACCCGCGACGACCCAGCACGCGAACGCCGCTCCGATGAGCTGGCCGAACTGCTGCAGGGCCGGTGTCGCGCCCACGAGATAGCCGGTTTTCAGGTCTTGCGAGATGTCCCCGGCCTTCGACGCGGCGACCGCGACGAGGGTCCCGACGGTCAGCACGGCCGCCCGTGCGGTGGGTTCGGTCCATCCGACGGCGGCGAACACCGAGGCGATCCCGAGCAGCGTCACGAGCGCGATCCCCGACGTCGGCTGCGAGGTCACGCCGACGATCCCGACGATGCGAGCGGCGACGGCGACGAACAGGAGGCCGAACAACCCGACGCCGCACGCGCACACGATGCGCGGGCCGAGCGACATCCCGCCGGCGAGGACGCCGGGGACGAGCGCCACGATCGCGATCACCGTCCCCACGGCGGCGGCGACGAACGAGAAGGGCAGATCCCGGTCGGTCGGCGGTGCCGTCGCACGGCCGTTCCGCTCACCGCGCCGCCCGACACCCCGGGCGACGGCGGACAGGGCCGATCCCATCGTCGGCAGCGCCTTCAGCACGGTCACGATCCCGGCGACCGCGACCGCCCCGGCGCCGATGTAGCGGACGTAGCGTGCCCAGATCGCCCCGGCGTCCATGTGGGACAGCAACCGCTCGCGCTCGGGGTACAAGGGCTCCACGGCTCCGCCGCCGATCCATGCGATCAGCGGGATCAGCGCGAGCGCGGCGACGATCGAGCCGGCGACGAGAACCGCGGACGCGCGGTAGCCCAGGATGAACCCGACGCCGAGGAGCGCGGGCGCAAGCTCGATCGCGACCTCGGCTCGCGGGAGCACCGGCAGCGTCACGGCGACGCTCGAGGGCACGAGGAACGCGAGGGCAACGGCGAGCTTGATGCCGGCTCCGATCGCCATCCCGCGGAAGATCCACGCGCTCGCTCCGGCGCCCGTCCCGGTCGTTGCACGCAGAACCTCGGCACACGCCCGACCCTCGGGGTACGGCAACTCGTCGTGGGCTTCGACGATCAACAGCCGTCGCAGCGGGATCATCGCCGCCAGGCCGAGCACGCCGCCGAGAAAACACAGAACCACGACCTGCAGGTAGGGTGGCGCGAGGCCCCACAGGAACAGCGCGGGGATCGTGAAGATCGTGCCGCTCGCGAGAGAGGTCGAGGCCGACCCGATCGTCTGGGACAGGTTGGCCTCGAGGATCGTCGATCGCAGCCGCAGCGCGCGGAACACCGCGACCGTCATCACCGCGGCCGGGATCGACGCCGATACGGTCAAGCCGACGCGGAGCCCGAGATACGCGTTGGCCGCGCCGAACACCAGACCGAGGAGCACGCCCGAGACGACGGCCTTGATCGTGAACTCGGCGGTGGACTCGGAGCGCAGGCCGACCATGCACGCCGAATCTACCACGGCTACAATTGCCCCTCGCTCAGGGAGGAGCCGACGATGGCGCAGATGCACGAGGTGGACTACCGGATCTACGGCGACGACATGCAGTTCGTCGAGATCGAGCTCGACCCGGGCGAGGCGGCGGTCGCCGAGGCGGGTGGCATGATGTACATGGATGACGCGATCGCGATGGAGACCGTGTTCGGCGACGGCGGGCCGCAGACCGGGGGGCTTCTCGACAAGCTCGTCGGCGCGGGCAAGCGGCTGCTGACCGGCGAGTCGCTCTTCATGACCGTGTTCGTCAACCAGAGCCAGACCAAGCGCTCCGTGGCGTTCGGCGCGCCCTACCCGGGCAAGATCATCCCGCTCCACCTGGCCGAGCTGGGCGGCGAGATCATCGCGCAGAAAGACTCGTTCCTGGCCGCGGCGCGGGGAGTGTCGATCGGCATCGCGTTCCAGAAGCGGCTCGGCGCCGGGTTCTTCGGCGGCGAGGGGTTCATCATGCAGCGCCTGCTGGGCGACGGCTGGGCCTTCGTCCACGCCGGCGGGACGATCGTCGAGAAGACGTTGAGCGCCGGCGAGACGCTGCGGGTCGACACGGGGTGCATCGTCGCGTTCCAGCCTGCGGTGGAGTACGACATCCAGTACGTGGGAAAGATCAAGTCCGCACTGTTCGGCGGCGAGGGGTTGTTCTTCGCCACGCTGCGCGGCCCGGGCCGCGTGTGGCTGCAATCGCTTCCGCTGAGTCGGATGGCGGGCCGGATCGTGGCCGCCGTGCCGGGCCTGACGCGTGGGGGCCGCGAGGAGGGATCGATTCTCGGCGGGATCGGTCGAATCCTCGACGGCGATCGGTGACGGGTTCGAACGGGCCGGAGGTGTTGGAGCCGGCGCCCGGACTCGAACCGGGGACCTGCTGATTACGAATCAGCTGCTCTACCGACTGAGCTACGCCGGCCGTTTCCGAGCCGCGCGGTTATAGCAGACGCCCCCCGGGGCGGCAACACACGGCGCACCGCCGCGCATGTCGGGCGCGGGATTCGAGGACCGCATGTCGCGCGACGAGATCGGGGAGCCACGTCGAGGAGCGGTCTCGATCGGCGACCTCGAGCTACGGATCGCCACCGGCTTCGCGGCCGCTCTGCCCGGGCCGGCTGCGCAGCTGATCCTCGCGCCCCGGCCGCGACACGGCTGGACCGCAGGTGTCGTGCCGGAGGGCTGCCGGCGCGGAGCCGTGCTGTTGCTCGTATACCCGATCCGTGAGGAAGCTTGCGTGCTGCTGACCGTGCGGGACGTGCGCTTGCCGACGCATCCGGGACAGGTGTCGCTCCCCGGCGGGGCCATCGAGGACGGAGAGACCGTCGAGCGCGCCGCGCTCCGGGAGTCCGAGGAAGAGGTCGGCGTGCTTCCATCGGTGGTGCGGGTGGTCGGTACCCTCACGCCGCTGCACGTCCCCGTCAGTCGTTTCGTGCTTCACCCGGTCGTGGGCGTCGCCGATCAGAGGCCCGCGCTCCGTCCTCGGAGCCGCGAGGTGCGCAGGATCCTCGAGCCGCGGATCGTCGACCTCAACGGGCCGATCGCGATCGAGGTCGAGCAGCGGGAGCGAGGCGGACCGATCCACGAGGTGCCCTACCTGCGCGTCTCAGGCGAGAAGGTCTGGGGTGCGACGGCGATGATCCTCGCGGAGTTCCTGGCGCTCGTCGGGCTTCCACCGCGGTCCGCGGCTCAGGGCACCCCGTGACACCGTAGGCAGTCTCGTCCCGGCGGGTGATTGGGCGACCGTGGCGACGCTCCGGCGGACCCATGGCACGTGAGGCACCCGTCGAAGGACGCGGCGCCTCTGTGCTGCGGGTCGTTGGGCAGGAACGGCGGCCGGCGGGTGCGTAGGGTCAGGAGCCCGACGAGAGCGGCCACAAGGCCGAGCAGCGTGAGCCACGCGAGCTGTCTGCGGGTCATCGGCGTGCACATTGCCTCGGTGGGGCCCCATATTGCAACCGGGGAACGGGATGGATTCGGGGATGTGGAGTCGCGAGCGCAGCATTCTCATCGTGTCGGGGGAACGCCCGAGCCCGGGTCTCCGGCCGGGGTTTCTCCACGGCCCCGGGCTGCGCCTGATCCAGGCGATCGCCGATCCCGAGGTGCTCGACCTGGCGCGGCGCGAGCCCTTCGACCTGATCATCCTCGATCTGCCCGCTCCGACGGAGTCCGGGATCGCGCTGTGCCGGCAGCTCAAGGCCGACGCGCGGACCCGCTCAACGCCGGTCGTGGTCGTCGCGTCGGACGAGGCCGCCCGGTCGGCACGCCTCGTCGGAGTCGAAGCGATCGTGGGCCGGCCGATCGTGGCCCGCGAGTACCACGACGCCGTGGACCGGTTCGTCCGCCTGCCGCAGCGGCGGCTGCACCGGCGCCTGATCAACCTTCGGGTGGCCTACGAGTCCGACGGCCACGCGGGGCAAGCGTTTACGAGGGATCTGTCGGTCTACGGCGCGTTCCTCAAGACCGACCGCTTCCCGCCGATTGGGACCGCGCTGCGGGTCACGTTCGCGATTCCCGGACTCTCGCGCCCCGTGCAGTGCCAGGCGCTCGTTCGGCGCTCGGCCTCGTTCGATGACGACCGCGGTTCCACGCCGGGGTTCGCGATTGAGTTCTGCGGCATGGAGGAAGAGGACGTCGACCGGATGGGCCGGTTTCTGGACCGACCGTAGGCGAGTCGCCGGACCGGGTCCGTGGGCCTACAATCCCTCTCGCGCATCCAGGTCGTGAGCGGGGGTCCATGAGTCGAGCCGACGATCGAAGTCCGCCGCAGGAGGCTGCCGGGATGACATTCGGCGGCGACCGGCTGCTCCTGCGGACGTGGAGCGACGGCGAAGCGCTGCTGGTTCGGCAGCTGCTCGGAAGCTACGGCATCCCATGCCAGGTCGTCTCGGACGTGCCGCACGCCGTGTTCCCTCTGAGCGTCGACGGACTCGGCGAGATCCGGGTTTTCGTGCCCGAGGTGCGGGTCGACGAAGCGCGCCGGGTCCTTGCAGACCACCTACGCAACGGCCTCGAGCTTCTCGACGGAGGACGGGCCGAGGATGGGGATCGCGACGAATCGGCAGAGCGGCCCGAGACGCCGCTCAACGAACCTCGAGCGGGATCTTGACCGAGCTGCGCGAAGGCGCGCAGAATCCGCTCGCGGTGACGCAGTAGAAGTAGGTCACCGTTGCGTCGAGCTCGTGCCGAGCGGGCGATGCCGCCGGATCGACCGTCAAGCCGAGCCGAACGGGATCGACGTCGTCGAAGTAGTTCGCATTCACCTGATCGAGCGGTGGCGGCGCGGCGTTCCCCACTGCGGCCTCACCGCCGGACGTGACACCGGCCCGCGCGGCGACCGAGAGCTTGACCTTCGGGTAGCGGTTGATCTTCACGCCGGAGGCTGCGGTCAGCTCGAGCGTCACCTCGGCCCGACCTCCGCGAGCGACGCCGGCGGGGGACACGGAGATCCGGATCTTCGCTGGCTCGGCCGGCGGCCGCGCCTCCGGGGGAGCCGCCGCGAGCGGGATCGCGGCGCTCACCACGATCCCGGCCAGGGCCGCCTGCCAGTGCCGTAACCGATTCACGCCGAGCATTTTACGGTTCGGGTGGATTCGGCGCAACGCGGCCGAGAGTTCTTCGTTGTCAGGGAGGGGACCTTGGGGTACACTTCAGGCGACTTGGTCCCGGTCCGTTCGGGAGGTTCCCATGCGACTCGGCCCCGCGATCCTCGTCTCGGCGCTGCTTGCGTCCACGCCCGCGCTCGCCGAGGAGATCGTGTATCTCACGAGCGGGTCCGCGATGCCGGCCCGCGGCCACGAGTTCAAGGGCGACATGATCCACGTCGATCTCGGCGGCGACTCGTTCATCGCGTTCCCGATCGCGATGGTGGACCGGATCGAGGATGCCAACGGCATCGAGTTGACGCCCAGCCGCGCGAACGTCATCCAGTCCGGACCTCCGAATCCCAACGGTTCGTTTCCCGCGCGCGGGCTTTCGGCGGCTCACGGTCCTCGGGAGCGCGCAGCCCAAGAGGCCGATCCCCACATCCGGGTCGATCCGCGCACGGGGCTCGCCGGGTACGTCGAGGACCCGAGCCAGGGCGATCGCAGCACCGTGTTCACGGGCCGGCGCGAGTTGCTCGGCCTCCCCAGCTCGGACGCTTACCGTGGCACGAGTCGGATGGGCGACAAGTTCGTGATCCAGGGTGGCCCGCGCACTCGCCCCCAGACGGTCGGGATCCGTATGAAGACCACGGCGACCTATCCGCCGGTGGCCGAGACGCCCCCAGACCCCGCCACGCCGCCTCCCGACGACGGGCAGAACCCGCAAGCGGAGCCCGATCCTGGCGAGTGAGGTCGGATCGCCGGACTCCTCGCTCCCCGTTCTCGTCCTCGGCTTGACCGGCGCGAACGCGGCCGGAAAGAGCGCCGTCGCCGCCTGGCTCGCGGATCGGGGGTTCCGTGTGCACTCGCTGTCCGATGCGGTCCGCGAAGAAGCGTCCGCGCGCGGGCTCGCTCCGGTCCGCGAGCATCTGATTCGCGTGGGAAACGCACTCCGCCGCGCCGAGGGACCCGGCGTGCTCGCGCTGCGCGTCCTGCCACGACTGGGCCGACGCGACGTGGTCGACTCGATCCGCAACCCGGCCGAGGTCGACGTGCTGCGGCGTCTTTCGCGCTTCGTGCTGCTCGGGGTGTGGGCGTCCGAGGACGTCAGGTTTCGCCGGTCGCTGTTGCGCGCACGCACGGGGGATCCGGCAACGATCGACGAGTTCCGGCGGCGCGAGGAGGACGAGAACGCGCACGATCCGACGGCGCAACAGCTCGCGTCGACCTTCCGGCTCGCGGACCACGTCGTGTCGAACGAGGGCGACCTGGCGGCGCTGCACCGGACGCTCGCCGACCTCCTCGCGGGTCTCGACGCCCCTCCTCGTTGACCGGCCCCGACCGATTTGGATAGAGTACGCGCTTTCCAAGGGCTCGGGGGACCGCATGGACATTCGCGTCGTTCGTCACGATCTCGGCCGCATGCGGGCTGACGTGGCGGCGTGCTTCGCATACGAGGGCGACCGGGAGCCGCGCGGGATCGAGGATCCGGCGGTCCGCCAGGCGCTCGCGCGCGAGATGCGCGCGTCTCGGTTCTCCGGCCTGCCGAGCGATCTCGTCACCTGGAACGGGGGAAGCGGAGGGCCGCGCAAGCTGCTCGTTCTGGGCCTCGGTCGAGAGCGCGCCGAGCCGGATGCGCTCCGCACCGGGAGTGCGCGCGTTGCCCGCGCCGCCGCACGGCTCGGGGCGGAGCGACTGGCGATCCGACTCCCTCGGGAGGCGAGCCTGTCAACGGCGGCGGAGGACGTGCGTGCGGCGGTCGAGGGCGCCCTGCTCGGCGCGTACCATTTCGAGCGTCATCTGACCGACGGCGCGCGCCGGCTTCCGCGCGTGCGATCGCTCGAGATCTCGCTGAGTGGCTCGAGCCCGGCGCTCGTGCGTGCGGCGCGGCTCGGCGAGGTCGCCGCGCTCGCCGTCTGTCGAGCCAGGGATCTCGTGAACGAGGGCCCGTCGCGAAAGGCGCCGGCCACCCTCGCCCGCCAGGCGGCGGCGGCGGCGCGCGCGAGCGGTCTGACCTGCCGCGTGCACGGCCCGGCGGACCTCCGGCGGATGGGGTTCCACGCGCTGCTCGCCGTGGCTCGCGGGTCCAAGCAGCCGGCCCGTGTCGTTCACCTGCGTTACCGCCCGCCCGGAAAGCCTCGCGCCCGGGTCGTTCTCGTCGGCAAGGGCGTGACGTTCGACAGCGGAGGATTGAACCTCAAGTCGGACGACTCGATGCTCACGATGAAGATGGACATGGCCGGGGCCGCGGCAGTGCTCGCGGCGATGACGACGCTCCGATCGATCGGCTGCCGCGCGGAGGTACACGGCCTCCTCGGGCTCGTGGAGAACATGGGTGGGGGAGACGCGTACAAGCCGGGCGACATCCTCGCTTCGTTCTCGGGGAAGACGATCGAAGTGATGAACACGGACGCCGAGGGACGTCTCGTGCTGTGCGATCTTCTGGCCTACGCCGCGGAGCGGCTCGCGCCGTCGTGGATCGTCGACCTCGCCACGCTGACCGGGGCCTGTGTCGTTGCCCTTGGCGCCGAGGCGTCCGGAGTGTTCACCCGAGACGAAGCGCTCGCGACCGCCGTGCTGGCCGCGGGGGAGCGAGCCGGCGAGAAGCTGTGGCGCCTCCCGTTGTACGATGAGTACCTCCGAGCGCTGCAGAAGGGCCCGGCCGATCTCCGGAGCACCGGGAAACGCTGGGGTGGGGCGATCACCGCCGCGCTGTTCCTCGGCGAGTTCGTGCCCAGGGACGTCCCGTGGCTGCACGTGGACATCGCCGGTCCGGCGTACGCCGAGCAGGATCTGCCCGAGGCGCCGGCCGGCGGGACGGGCGCAGGCGTCGCCACGCTGATCCGCTGGCTCGAGTCGCTATGACCGATCCCCCGTCGGGCCGCCACGCGCACGCGGGAGCACGGCCGGTCGGCGCGCTCGCCCTGCTCACCGTGAGCGATACGCGGAGCGCGGAGAACGACGTCGCCGGGCGCACGATGCGCGATCGCCTCACCGGCGCGGGACACCGCATCGTGGATCAGCGGATCGTCCCCGACGATCCGGACGCCGTCCGCGAACAGATTCTGGCGTGGCTCGCCCGGCCGGACTGCGACGGCGTGGTCGTCAGCGGCGGAACCGGAATCTCCGTACGCGACCGGACGTACGAGGCGGTCGTCAGTCTGATCGACAAGCGGCTCGACGGATTCGGCGAGCTGTTCCGGGTCCTGTCGTATCAGACGATCGGCAGCGCCGCGATGCTCAGCCGCGCCGTGGCCGGGGTCGCGCGGGGCAAGATCGTGTTCTCGATCCCCGGCGCACCCGCGGCAGTCGAACTCGCGCTCGACGCACTGATCGTGCCCGAGCTGCCGCACCTGCTGTCCGAGCTCGCCAAGTAGCGCGACGGCTCAGTTGGTCGGGGCTTCGGGATCCGGCGCGCTGGCCTCGAGGATCGGACCGAACTTGGCCTCGTATCGGCCGAGGTTTTCCTGGAGCGCCCGGATCATGCGCTTGAGGTGGCCCGGACTGACGATGACGCGCGCGTTGACCACGCCTTCGGGCGGGAACACGTTCAGAAAATCCATCAAGAACTCCTCTCGAGTATGGCTCACGACCATCTGGTTCGCGTAGACGCCGGGGAGCACTCGCTCGGGGAACTTGATCGGGATCTTGTGCGTCGGGGCCATGGCAACTCCTGGGGCCGGCGGTGTGCGCGCGTCCCGCGACGCTGGCTAGTATGACTTCGCACGGCCCGCGTTGAAAGGGTGCCGTGGACCGGTTACCGTACGTCACGGCGCGATCCGCGCAGGCACGGACCGAGAACGGGAAGGGGGCCACGGATGAGCGAGGCGTTCCACGCGCGACTCCGCGATGCGCTCGATGGCTTCCGGCGCGATGGGGTCTACAAGAAGCTGAATCATCTGGACAGCCCGCAGGGCCCGGTGGTACGGATGGAAGGGCGGGGCGATGTCGTCGTCCTGTCGTCGAACAACTACCTCGGGTTGTGCGATCGGCCGGAGGTCGTCGAGGCCGGCCGTCGCGCCTTGGACCGCTTCGGAGCCGGAACCGGCTCGGTCCGCTTCATCTGCGGCACGTTCACGGTGCACCGCGAGCTCGAGACCGCGCTGGCCGCGTTCGTCGGCGCTCCGTCCGCGTTGAGCTACGTGTCGTGCTGGAACGCCAACGAGGGGCTCCTGCCGACCGTTCTCGACGAGAACGACGTGGTGATCAGCGACGCGCTGAACCACGCGAGCATCATCGACAGCGTACGCCTGTGCAAGGCAGCGCGCCGGGTGTACGCGCACTCCGACATGACGGAGCTCGAGCGGATCCTGCGCGAGTCGCGCTCGGCACGCTCGCGGCTCGTCATCACCGACGGTGTGTTCAGCATGGAAGGGGACATCGCCCGGCTGCCGGAGATCATCGACCTCGCCCGGAGGCACGACGCGGTGGTCGCTGTCGACGACTCGCACGCCACGGGGGTCCTCGGGGCGCGCGGCCGCGGAACGGCCGAGCACTTCGGGCTCGTCGGCGAGATCGACGTGATCACGTCGACCCTCGGCAAGGCGCTCGGCGGGGCGGCGGGCGGCTTCACCGCGGGTCGCGCCGAGCTCGTGGACTACCTGGTGCAGCGCTCCCGCCCGCAATTGTTTTCGAACGCCTTGCCCCCGACGGTTGCGGCGAGCGCGCTCGCCGCGGTGCGCTCGGTCGAGTCGCATCCGGAGCTGGTTGCGCGCCTGCGCGAGAACGCGGTGTACTTCCGCGGCCAGCTCCGCGAGCGCGGGTTCCAGCCGCTCGACGGCGAGACGCCGATCATTCCCGTGATCCTCGGCGACACCGCGAAGGCGATCCGGATGAGCGAGCTCTTGCTCGACGAGGGCGTGTTCGTGACCGGGTTCGGGTACCCGGTGGTCCCGCAGGGGCACGCCCGGGTGCGGTGCCAGGTCTCGGCCGCACACACGCGCGAGCATCTCGACCTCGCGCTCGAGGCGTTCACGCGGGCGCAGCGGAAGCTCGGACTCGGTTGAGCGCGAGCGGGGTCAGGCGTCCGGAGCGACGAGCACGACGATCGCGTCCTGATCGGTGAGGCGCTGCAGCTCTTCGATGCGGTAGCCCCCGTCGAGGTAGCGCCGGATCCGGGGATCGTCGGCCGGTTGCGTCTTGTAGGCCAGGGCCAGGTGGATCTGCACCCTGCGCGGCGCGCTGCTCGGTTCCAACGGCGGGCCTCCGTTCGACGCGATCCGGCGCCGCGGAGCGGACAGGGTACCGGACCTCGGACCGCGCACGCAAACCCGTGACGTTGACAGTCCGGGACGGCTCTCCTACATTTCTACTCCCGCGCGAGTCGTTGGACCGTACCAATCGCGCAGCGTGGGTTCCGGAGGACGAAACGAATGCTGCAGATGACCCCCAAGGCCGTGGACAAGGTCAAGTCCCTCCTGGCCGCGGAGAGCAAGCCCGGGTACGGACTGCGCGTCGCGGTTCGCGGCGGCGGATGCTCGGGGTTCCAGTACGGGCTGACGTGGGAGAAGGCGCCGCAGGCCATGGACCAGGTGCTCGAGTTCGACGGGCTCAAGGTGTTCGTCGACGCGATGTCGAGTCAGTACGTCGACGCGGTGAGCATCGACTACGTGGACAGCCTGACCGGATCCGGTTTCAAGATCGAGAACGGGAAGGCCACCGGCGGTTGCGGCTGCGGGTCGAGCTTCTCGATGTAGCTGGTCCGCGGGCCGGCGCCCGCGCCGGCGCGGGCGCGTCGATCCGAGGCAACGAGTGACGACGAGCGAGCCGCTCGGGCCGCACGACCCTCACGGCCTCGGGGCGTATGCCCAGGCGTGGCGCGATTCGCGCGGACGACGCTGGCCCGAGGCCGAGCACCCGTATCGAACCGGGTACCAGCGCGATCGCGACCGGATCATCCACTCGCGTGCGTTCCGCCGTCTCGAGTACAAGACCCAGGTTTTCGTCAATCACGAAGGCGACCACTACCGGACCCGTCTGACCCACACGATCGAGGTGAGTCAGATCGGGCGGACCGTCGCCCGGTCGCTCCGGTTGAACGAGGATCTGGTCGAGTCTCTCGCCCTGTCGCACGATCTCGGACACACCCCGTTCGGGCACGTCGGTGAGGACGTGCTGCGCGAGTTGCTCGCCGACGCCGGCGGCTTCGATCACAATCGGCAGACGCTGCGGATCGTCGAGCGGCTCGAAGAGCGATATGCCGAGTTCCCCGGGCTGAACCTGTCGTGGGAGGTTCGGGAGGGGATCGCCAAGCACTCCGGGCCGATCGACATTCGTCTCGCTCCGGAGTTCGCCGAGTACGCCCCCGAGGTCCTGCCGCCACTCGAGGCCCAGCTGATCGACGTCGTGGACGAGATCGCGTACAACCATCACGACATCGACGACGGGTTGGCTTCGGGGATCCTCGACCTCGACGCCTTGGCCGCGGCGGTGCCGCTGTTCGGCGAACGCCTCGAGTCGTCCCGTCGGCGTTTGGATCGAGCGAGCGGCCGGGCGGTGACGGCCGACGCGTTGCGCGGCGTGATCAACCGACTCGTGTCGGATCTGATCGAGACGACCCGGCGCAACGTGGAGCAAGCCGGAATCGCATCGGTCGCGGAGGCCCGGACCGCGGACCTCCCGCTCGTCGGCCTGTCCGCGGAGGTCCTCGCTCGCAACCGGGAGCTGAAGTCCTTCCTCCACGGCCACCTGTACCGCCACCACCGGATCGAGCGGATGATGGACAAAGCCCGGCGTGTGGTGCGTGCCCTGTTCGAGCGATATCGCGAGAACCCGCGTCTGCTCCCGGAGGACGCGCTGCGTCGCACCGAGAACGAGTCGGTCGAGCGGGCGATCGCCGACTACCTCGCCGGGATGACCGACCGATTCGCGATCGAGGAGCACCGTCGGCTGTTCGACCCGGCGGTGCGCGTATGAGCGTGTCGGGTGGGTTGCCGGCCCCCACGAGCCTGGGATAATGTCGGCCCTGCGGTAGAGGGGGACGTTCCGCGTGGCCAAGCGCATTCTGGTCGTCGACGATGAGCCGGACATCGTCGACATGCTCCAGGAGTTCCTGGTGGCGAACGGCTACGTCGCGGACTCGGCGCCGACGGCCGAAGGCGCACTCGGCCTCGTGCGCGACCAGATCTACGACGCGGCGATCCTGGACTTCAACCTACCGGACATGGACGGGGTGATGCTCCACCGCCAGATCCGCCAGATGGACGCCGAGCTCGCGCAGCGAACGCTGTTCACCTCGGGGCTCGTCCAGTCCGAGCACAACCTCGGCTACTACGCGACCTACGGAATGGGGTTCGTCTCGAAGCCCTTCGACTTGCAGGAAGTGCTCGACTGGCTCGACTCCACGCTCGGTCGAGACTGATCGACCGACCTCAGCCGCGGCCGTCGAGCTCCCGCACGAGCGGTTCGTTGATCACGATCTCGCTCTGACGGCGGAGCCGGTCGATGACCGATTGGACGATCGAGCTCTGGCGCCGGTTGCGAACCTCGTCGCGCAGGGTCGACTGGACCGCCTCGAACGCTGCGGCGTCGAACGGCACCCGCCGCGTGACCTCGTAGACCACAGCCCCCGACGGAACGGCGGCGACGCCCCGGCTTCCGACGACGACATCGATGCCGAACAGCGCGCGACGGATCTCCGGGGAGTCTCCCCCCCAGCCGGGAAGCGGCTGACCGGGGGCGAGGTCGCCAGAGCTCTC
>Ga0247727_10009160_pt1 | contig 18074 bp, 21 predicted proteins | sample WisWelCaveWW1625_FD_202498 | JGI IMG/M metagenome (GOLD analysis project Ga0247727, IMG submission 202498) | Biofilm microbial communities from Wishing Well Cave, Virginia, United States - WW16-25 | ecosystem: Environmental > Aquatic > Deep subsurface > Groundwater > Cave microbial mat | place...
GGATCAGGCCATTCCGAAACTAAACGCGCTAAACTTGCGTTATGCCAATGGCCGCCGGCTTGAATTTTTTCTTAAGTGACTATCATTTAAATGCAAATAAAAATCAATTTGGCCGAAAGTCATGTTTCCACAAATTATTCGAAAAATGATTTGCAAGCGATTGGACGCTCGTTCAACAATACGTGGAACGTCACGAATCGGAAAGCCGCGCCCAACAGCAGCTACATGCTCTCGCTTGGCAACAGCTCGCAATTGTTTGGCCGCACGCTCGGTTACGTCGGGGCATTGTCCTATCGCAACACCTTCGACAAGATCGGCATCGTTCGCAATGATTATAATTTTGACGGCACGCCGCAATTTGAATATAAAGGTGATGAATACAAGTTCTCAGTGTTGTGGGGCGGCTTGTTGAATTTGAGTTATAAGCTCGGCGATTTTCACAAAGTCAGTTTTAAAAATCTCTATAACCGCGCCGCCGATGATGAAGTCGTGCAGCTTCGCGGCAATTATTTCGATGCCGGCAACGAGCAGCAAAATACCGGCTTGCGCTTCGTCGCGCGCTCAACCTATTCCAGCCAGCTTATTGGCGAGCAGGCTTTCCCGAGGCTCGCCGGTATGCAATGGAATTGGCGCGCTTCCTATTCGGATTCCAAACGTGATGAGCCGGATTATCGTCGCGTGAGCTACGCGCGTGGTATCGGTTCAACCGATCCGTTTGCGGCGAACATTTCGTTCGTGCCAAATCCGACCAGCGGCGGCCGTTTTTTCGCAAAAATGAATGACGACAAAATAGGGTTCGCTTCTGATTTCAGCTTGCAAATGGCGCAAACCAAATTCAAATTCGGCGGGTCGTTCGATACGGGTAATCGCGATTTTTCCGCGCGTTCGTTCGCCTTCAAAACCACCGTCCAAACGGATTCGCGCTTGCTGTATTCCGCTCTCGACACTTTGTTTGCGCCGCAGCATATCGGCGGGCACGGTTTTGAAATCGATGAAATCACCAATAAATCGGACCATTACGATGCTAGCGAAAAACTCTACGCCGGTTATTTCATGGTTGACGTTCCATTCCAGCTTTGGAGTAGAAATATCCGCCTGATTGCCGGCGCGCGGGTTGAAAGCAATAATCAAAAGCTCGATTCGTTCGATCAGCAGGATCGCGCCGTAAAGGTCGATTTGGAGAATACCGATGTGTTGCCATCGATCAATTTAGCTTATAGTCTCAATGAGGCCACCAATATTCGTGCGGCATTTAGCCAGACGGTTTCGCGGCCCGAGTTTAGAGAATTGGCGCCGTTTGCCTTTTATGATTTTTCAACGGTGAGCGTCGTCTACGGCAATCCGGATTTGCAACGCGCGCTCATTCGCAATGTGGACGTGCGGTTTGAAACGTTCCCGCATGTCGGCGAAATTTTATCGGCCAGCGTTTTTTATAAAAATTTCACGGACGCCATTGAGGAAGTGATCGTGCCGACGACGGAATTGACCCGCAGCTACGGCAACGCTGACAAAGCGCGCAATTATGGCTTCGAGCTGGAGATGAGAAAATCCCTGAAATTTCTCGCAGCGACTTTGTCCAACTTTTCGGTGACGAGCAATTATTCATGGATTCAATCCGAAGTTGATTTAAAAGGCTCGTCGCAGGCGATTGCCAAAAATAAACGCCGCTTGCAGGGACAATCTCCTTACATGATCAATCTCGGATTGCTTTACAATAATGCGCACGGCTCCTCCGTGAGCTTGCTCTACAATCGTTTTGGCAAACGCATCGCGCAAGTCGGCTCGTTATACGACGACGACATTATCGAAATGCCGCGAGATTTATTTGATTTCACTTTGGCGCAAAGCTTAGCGAGCCGTTATGAAATAAAGATCAGCGCCAAAGATATTTTAGGTCATGAGCAGGAATTTTTCCAAGCCGATCGCAAGGTGAAAGGCAATCAGAAAGGCTCGACTTACTCGGTAGGATTGTCGATGAAGTTTTAATTTTAGAAAGGATTTTTGTTCATGCAACAAAAAAGCATTTTAATAGAAACGCGCAAACGGATCGCTCTGATCGCGCACGACAACAAAAAGCAGGATATGCTCGAATGGGCAAAATATAATAAAGAACTTTTGCGCCATCACGATCTCTTCGCCACCGGCACCACCGGCGGCATGCTGTCGAAAGAGACCGGCCTCGAGATCAAGAAATTTTTCAGCGGCCCGCTCGGCGGCGATCAACAAGTGGGCGCCGGCATAACCGATGGCACGATTGATTTTTTAATTTTCTTCTGGGATCCACTCGAGCCGCATCCGCATGATCCCGATGTTAAAGCGTTGCTGCGCATCGCGGTGGTTTGGAACATTCCCGTGGCTTGCAATCGCGCCACCGCGGATTTTATGATTTCTTCACCGTTGATGTCCGAGCCGTATTATCGTCTGCTTTCCCGCAAAGACGTTTCTTGATAATTTTATAATGCTACTTTATGCCAATCAATGTTTGCAATCTTTTTTCAATTTGCTCGCGAATCTCGCGAAACCTGGCTAATTTTTCCTCTTCTGTGCCTGTCGCTGTGGAAGGGTCTTCGAAACTCCAATGCCATTTTGTTTTGTTGGTGGGGAAATACGGGCAAGATTCTTTGGCATTATCACACACGGTAATCACATAATCAAATTCCACCCCCATGTACTTGTCGATATGATCCGAAGTATGCTGAGAAATGTCGATGCCTTTCTCCGCCATTGCTTTAATCGCCAGTGGATTGACGCGAGTCGATTGCGTGCCGGCGCTGTGAACTTCATAGCGATCGCCGGCGAGATGGCGCAGCAGGCCCTCAGCCATTTGGCTGCGAGCTGAATTATGCGTGCAGACGAAAATGACGCGCTTTTTTTGATTCACGATTCCTTGCCTCTTTCTTAAATCAAGCAGTTCAAAATGCTTTTATTATGGAATCGCAATGAGCGGAATATAGTCAATTTCTTTAACCACTCGTTGCCCTTCTTTACTCAACACCCAATCGATAAATAATTTGACCACGCCTTCCGGCTTTTTGATCGTATAAAAATAAAGATAACGCGCAATCGGATATTTGTCCTCGCGGACGCATTCATCCGTCGGGCTAACGCCGTTGATTTTGCAATGCACGACGTTTTTTCCATACGCTAACCCGCCATAGCCAATGGCTTGCGGATTTTTCGCCACTTCTGCGGCGATGGCGGCAGTCGTTGGCATCGCCGTGACATTCTCACCGTAAGATTCTCCTTCGAGCACATGCTCTTGAAAATAGAGATACGTGCCGGAACTTGGTGCACGGCTGAAGGCGATGATCGGAGCATCGTTACCGCCAACTTCTCGCCAATTTTTAATTTTGCCCGTGTAAATATCTTTCACTTGTTCGAGGCGCAAATCGCGGCTGGGATTGTCCGGATGCAGATAAATACTCAATCCGTCTTTGGCGACAAGATACGCGATGCCGACATTCTGTTGGTGTTGTGCCAGGCGCCGTACTTCGATTGATTGCAACGGCCGCGAAGAAGTGCAAATATCGATCTCGCCTTTAATTAAAGCGTCGATCCTCGTTTGCGATCCTCCGCCTTCGACATACACGGCAATCCCGCCGTATCGCCGCATAAATTCCTCCGCCCAACGCTGCGCCAGAATCACCATCGTATCCGAGCCTTTAATGTGAATCACCGGCGCAACGGTTGTTGATACGGAGCGCGTGGAACGACACGCGATCAAACACGACAAGCATAAGAAGAGAAAAACAAATCGTCGCAATTTCATTGGTCGTGCTTTTCATCTATAAAAAATATCTCAACCGGATGAAAAGTTTCAATAAACCCATCCGTTGACAGATTTTTATCCTTGGTCGCTTTTCATCCGTTTGGTATAATTTTTTTAATCTACGCTAAAAAGGCATTTCCATTTCCCAGCCATCTTTCTTGCGCTCTTCCCACTTTTTGAGCATCCCCCGGCCGTTGTCCGTCAACAAAAGCGTGCGAAGCTCCGCCGCCATCGCCGCCGCTTCGGCATGATCGTCCGTGCTGCGGGAAATTCGTTTTTCGTGCTGGCCGATGCGCGCCTGCAAAGCAATGCGCTTGAGCTCCCAGCGCGGCTCGACGGTGCGCTTCCACAAATTCTCAACCGCTTGCAATTCGATTTTCAAACTGGCGATTTCTTTCTGCGCTTCGTCAATATGACCCTGGGCCGTTGCGGCGTCTTCATCATATTGCGCGATGTGTTCGAGCGTGTGATAATCCCGCTGTTCTTCGGCATTCTGCGGTTCGAAATCAACCATCGAAGTGATACGATTGATGTAATCGACGCTGAAACCGGAAGAGCGATCGCCATACTCTTCCTCATCTCGCGCCGGCGTGGATTCCGGCTCATCTTCGAATTCGAAATCATCCACGGAAATTTCTTCGTATTCTGCTTTTTCATACGAAGCCGCATTCGGTTTGCCATAAGGTTTCAATCCCAAATTGTGCAAGTAACGAAACCATTTGGCCTCGGCGACGAATTGCCATTCGTTGGAAAACTCATACTCAATCCGGCGGTCGCTATCATCATAAGGCGAATAACTGCCGCGACGATGCGCGCCGAAATAGGTGTCTTCGGCAAAAATCCATTTTTTTGCCAGATCGACGATGATCAAACCGGCATCGACCGGCTCCAAATCCAGATCGGCCATCCAACTGCCCACGAACGAGCGTAAATCTTCATTCGCGCCAAATTCCGGCAGCAGCGTGTCGAGCTCTTCAAGGCTTTTAGGATTTCGCGAGCAAGCGGCATAAACCCATTCCGCGCGGCTGCCATGCGGTTCACCGCTCACATAATGTTGATCGTCAGCGATGATAATTTTTAGAACGCTCATGGTTTGCCTCCTTTTGGTTATTCGGTTTGCCAGTTGGCCAGTTCGCCAGCAAACCGGCAAACCCGTTAAGTTTTTGTCGTTAACCGGCCAACTGGCAAACCGGTTAACCGGCCAATTTACCTCCCAATCATCTTCAATACAAACTTTCCCAGCAAATCGATCTCATTGCCTTTTTGCAGATATTTGAAAAATTGCCAACCCATTTCCTTCCACATCGGCTCATTGATGTCATAAAAAACATTTTTGCCGTCACGTGAAGTCACCACCAGATCCGCGGCGCGCAATAACGAGAGATGATGCGACGTGGTGCTCTGCACCAAATCGAGCGCCTCGACAATTTCCGAAACCGTGCACGGTCCCTCTTTGGCGAGATAAAGCATCATGCGCAAGCGGCTTTCCTCACTGAGCAGTTTGAGAATCTTGACGGATTTTTTGATATAGGCTTCGGGAAAGAATTCCTGAAAATATTTTTTGGCGTCAAGCTTTTCCATGCTTGCTCCATAGAATATGCAACTTGCCGGCTTAAAATTCTTCAAAGCCTTTTTAGCACGGAGTCATGGAGCGCGCGGAGAATCACGGAGTAAAAAAAGCTTTTTCAATAAATTCTTTGCCTCCGTGTTTGCTCGTTTTTCTCCGCGGCTCCGTGTTTAATCTTAAAATTTCAAGCTCAATAAAGTATGGCGCTCGCAAACGTCACAATCGACTGGCGATCATCCACAAAAGCGGGCTCGTACTTCAGCGTTCGGCCGCGCTTCGCATTGGTCGACGCCAGCATCGCGTGCAGCGGGGCAAATCCACAAACGCGATAGCGATCATCGATATCCGCATTGGCCTTGACGAATTGCTCGGCACTAACGGTTTCAATGCCAGCCAACAAACGATGATCCGCGGTGCTGACCTGTTGCATAAATTCGTCGTCCGGCGTCTGCGCCTCGCCGTAACGCGGACCGACATGCGAAAAATCAACGCTGGCAATCACACAAACCCGACGTTTTGAAGCGACAATCGTCGCGCGAGCAGCGTTTGCGAAATCCTGAATAATTTTTTTCTCGCGCTCGAAGCGTTGATCGGTAAGCATCACATAAGCATACGAACACAGAATCGGCACAATCGTAAAATTTCTTTTGCCGCCAAAAAGGTGCTGCAAAAAAACCGTTTGGAACTCAATCGTATGCTCGCTGCGATGCGGCAGCGGCTCGGCAAAAAGCTCGTGCGGATGCCGGCGCCGCAAATCTTCGATAAACTCCGCATCATGCTTGACCACGCCGAGCGGTGTTTCAAAATCTTTCGGCAAACAGGAAAAACAATTGATCAAACCGGAATGGCCGGTGCCGAGAATAACGTAAATATCCGCCGGCTCGGATTCAGCCAGCGCGCGATAGGTGAAGGTGTAACAAGGGCCGCCGACGCGCAAATCTATATGCGGCGCCACGGCGGCCAGCACGCGCGTTTTCGCAACGTCATTTGATTTTAGATTCGGCACTCCGGCGCCTTGCGGCGAGCGATAAAAGCTATCGAGCTTCTCGCGCAAAAGCTTGGGATCGGCCGGATAACTCGTGCCGGCATGCACGGCGCGGCGAAACGGCAGCACCCACATTTGTCGCTCGAGCTGCTTCAAATAATCCTGAAAAACTTCCCCTTCCAGCAAGCGCGCCTGTTCGAGCTCGACGACGAGTTGTTTGAGCCGCTCTTCCGGCAAGAATAATCCAAAGGCGCGATGGAATTCAGTGCGAATATCCAGCAGCGAATGCCGGCCGTCAAAAAATTGCAAAACAAAGAGCGCTTCGGCAGAAACGGCGATCATGCCTTCGGCAATGCCGCTTGGATCACGCAGAGCAAACGTCACTCCATTGCCGCCGCCGGATTGAATTTCATTTTCGGATTGCAGCGGAATCGCTTCGAGAAAGCGAAGCTTAGGATAATCGGTGGTCATAAATGTCGGAGTCGGATTCGGTGTCCAGCAGCAAAAATTTTAAATTGAAAATGGCAAATTCTCCATGCGTCCGGCAACTTTTCGTTCCGGCCAACGCACTTGCACCGGATCGGCCTGCCTCGCAAACTGCTTGCGAATCACCGCCAATCCGATGGCGTGGCCACGCTCGGGAGAAAAACAAGCGCTGGTTAATTGACCAATCAGTTGATCGCCAACATAAATCGGCGCGGGCGTTGCCGAAAAAAATTGAACGTCGAATTCATGTATTTCTAAATTCACCCCGGTGAGCTGGCGCTGCACTTTTTGGTAGGAATCAAGGCGCGCAATCACCTCCTGTCCGATATAACAGCCTTTTTCAAAATTAATGAAAGGAAACAAACCCACTTCGTGCGGATTGTATTCGTCGGTAATTTCCTTGTCCACTGCCGGCAAGCCGCGATGAATGCGCCACATCTCATAAGCGGCATAGCCGATGGGAGTGGCTTTCGTCATTAATCGCTGCCAAAACTTTTCCATCTCTGATACAGGCACAATGAGATTGAATTGTACCGGCGTGATGGTTCCGCTGCGCTGCACGATAATGGATTTTTCATCATGAACCAATAAACGCGCATGTTGCGCCGGCAGATTATTCGCTTGCCAGGCAAATAATTGTTGCAATAGCTCGGCGCTTGCTTCACCAAAAAGAGAAATTATGCCGTACTGCGAAGTCACATCTTCACTTTTTACGTCTTCAATGAAAGTATATTTCTCAATCCACTCTTTTACAATTTGTGCACGACCGGAACTCGTCAGCAAAAAAAAGCTGTTGGCTTCCACGAGCATTTCCACGACATCGACGACACGGCCTTTGGCGTTGGTGAAAATATTGACGACGCCCTCGCCGGTTTTCAAATTTCGCATCTCGTTCGCCGTGAGCCGGTGCAACAACAACTCGCGATCTTTGCCGAAAACGCGCAACTTGCCGATAAAGCTGCGATCCATCATCGCCGCTTTTTGCGCGACGCGAAACTCCGCAATGGCATTTTGATAATAGGCGGGAATTTGGTATCCGCCGATATCAATGAAAACCTTTGCCTGACTGTGATGAAATTCACTCAAGGTCAAATCTCCATCACCTCGTACTTCTGGCGCACGGCTTCTAAGCCGTACCTCTTCTCAAGTCTTTTGATGCTGAAATGTCCTTTCGCCATCTCCTGAAAGTGACTCATGAACATCACATTGATAACGCCGCCGGAGACGGCGCCGACGGCGGGTACCAGCTTCGCGGCGGTCTCTTCCGTTACGACGATGCTGAACCGCGCGGCAATACTGGTGATCAGCCGCACCAGGGGTGGGGCGCTTTTCTGGCTCAATCCTTTCTCGGCAATATGTTTGATGGCGTCGGATATTTCTTTTGCGAGCGCCGATCGTACAGCCCAGTAGCCTTCTTCGAATGTGTCGTCTTTCTTGCTCTTGCCGCCAAGCGCGAAAACCTCCAGGCATGCAAACTTCGTCTCCAGCCTGGCAATGTCATGACCTTCACTGCGGGCGATGTTGGCGATTGACCGCAGCATAATGCAGGTGGAAATCGGCAGCTCGATTGCGGCAGAGAGCGCACCAAAAGCGCCGCCCGCCGTGCCCGAGCCGAAAGCTAACGCTCTGTGCAACAGATCATTTGACTTTTTCACCTCTTTGTTGCCGATAGTCAAAACGGCGAATTCCAGCCCCTTCAGCAATGCCGCCTGGGTGATCTCTCTGATTTTCTTGTTCCAGTTTCCTGGTAGAAGTTTGAGGCCGATTTCAATTGGTTTGCCCAGCAACGCCGAAATCCGCGCCGTCAGGCTGGGATATTCAAGCTGGCGTTTTGCCACCCACAGATCCTCTAAATCAGATTGTTTCCATTCTACGTTCATTCATTATTACTCGCTTGCCGGCGCATTAATCAATTGCTGCGGATTCAATTTCGACCTCAGCAAGATAATGAAAATGGCGCATTCGGTCAAGTCAAATATCAAAAAACCGCGCTTGACTTTTCGGAAAAATTCATTTACCTTTTGACACATTTTGACAGGATGGACATGCAGGTTATGCCCATCACTGCATTGAAGGTCGTGTACGGGAGATTCTCAAATTGGGATTAACCGATCACATCATGGAGTAGCTCGTGAAGCCAGCGCAAAACTTTCTGCTATCAGAAACATTTTGAGTGCGTTTCGCGTTCGTTCTTTCCGTGTTTGCGTCTGTTGCCTACATCAACGCGACCACTGAGACGACGGCTGCTCAATAGAACAAGGCGGAGCAGGAGTTGATGCAGTTGGAGCATGACTGGTGCACAGCTAGCGTGAAGAAAGATGCGGCCACGCTGGGCCGCTTCCTCGCAGACGACAACACACACGTTGGCAGTCGGGGCACGATGTTGACGAAGGCCGAATTTCTGGCTGATCTGAAGGATAAGACGAGCTCAGTCGATTCTTGTGTAGACAACAACGTGAAGGTGCGAGTCTATGGGGATGCCGCAGTCGTCACAAGCCTAGCGTGAGTTTCCTAAAATCGCCCGAGAAACAGCCTTAAAAATATGAAAAACAAACGGTTATTTGTATACACTAATTAATTAATCTTAGCACATGTTCCGCTCGATAAGCAACAAAGACTTCCTCACCGTGATGGCTTGAGCGTCGGCCAATCGTTACTATTGGCCGCGATTGGCCGGTCATGCTGCCCAACCAGTAAACGCGGTTGGGTCCGTTGGGCCGAGACCACAAGTCTTTACCTGTGACGCGGCAAACAACTCGAGGCGTTGACCAGTCAGCATTTCTGGGATCAAATGGATGCCATCCCGGTTATGGAGGTTTTGTTGTAGTGCAACAAAACAACATCACCGGCGGGCTGAGGGTTGCTGGCCAGCGCGCGATCAAGAAACTCTTTCGGCATTTTCGATAAAGCACCAGGTTCCCACGGGATTCAAACACGGATTACAACTTTCCATCAAACAACCGGCTTGATCAATTGGGGTCATGCTCACGGTGCGATCGATGCACCGCGTCGAGGTGGTGCCCGGCGGCCGCGAAATATATTCATCGTAAAGCGAATACAGATAATGGCCTAATTCGTGAATCAGAATTTTGGCCGCCTCGGACTCTCTCAATGGCGGCGGCGAAGCGCGAGTCAACAAAAAGTCGGACATAAAAACATAGTAGCCCAAAATTCGCGTCTACCGCGCTTTATCAATCGGTGTCGCGGGAGCCGGCGGCTGCACCAAAACCATGCTGAAATGCCAATTCCCTGCGGCATCGATATATCCTGTTCCCGCGTTGGCCTGATTCACCGATAACATGGCAGCCACGCAAAGGGAAACGTAACGAAACGGATTTCGTATCGAGTTTACCATGGCGCAACTCCTTGAGCTAAATTTTAAATTGGGGGAGGATGTACCTGCGATAAAAAATTCTATACGAGATAAGATAAGGATTCCAACTAAAACATACAACTTTTTTAAAATATTTCACAAAGTTGGGAAAAGCATATAAACTTAATCACGCTCGAGTTTCATTTTTGCAGAAAAGACCGATATTTGGTCTTGACAAAATGAGAGATTTTCGTAAATTAAAGACAGTGCAAGACGAGGTAAATTCCCGCACTTGAAACGCTGCACGATTTAAATACCGCACCGGCTTGAAACGCATTTTATTACCGCATTCAGTAGGAAAGGATCGATATGCTGATTGAATTTCGCATTATTCCCGTCGGCACCGGAGAAGAACTCAAAGAATTGATTGCCAGAGCCCTGGTCATCGTTGAAAAAAGCGAGCTGGATTATCAGCTCACCGCGATGGGCACGTTACTTGAAGGTGAATGGGAAGAAATTATGTTTGTGGTGAAAAAGTGTCACGATGAGATCAAAGAATTTTCCGAGCGCGTGGTTACAGAAATCATCATCGATGATCGCAAAGACATGAAAGGCCGGCTGAAAGGCAACGTTCTGGAAGTCGAGTATGTGTTGGGCAAAAGCTTGCAGACGGGCGGGTTGACGTAAGACTGAAGTTTTGGTTAGATTGCGATGCTGAACGTATCTCAAAATAATACGGATATAGATTTTTTGCCGGCTTCCATCGAAACGGAATTGCAAAAAGTGTTGCAGGTACTTGAAAAGCACGGCGCGCAAAAAAGTTATTCTTTACGGGTCATTTGCTCGTGGCGATTTCCGTGCGGATTCAGATTTTGATTTGTGTGTTGAAGGCATTTCCAATAGTGATTATTTTTTGGCGTTGGCAGAATGCCTAATGGTGACAAATCGGCCGTTGAGCCTTGTAGATTTGAAAAATGCTAAAGGTTATTTTCGTGAACGGATTCTGACGGAAGGCAAAGTCATCTATGACGGATCCGCTTATTCGCATTAAGCGCTTAATTTTGGCAAATCAATATAGGTTTACTGACAAAGCCACCATCGAGCGTGAAATAGATGGTTTGAGCGAAGAAGATGTGCTCGAAGCAATCATGAATGCGCAGAGAATCTATAAAACAATCGAAACTTGATTTTTCTGAATGCCCAATCTGTGGCAGTTCGCGCATTGTTCGAGAAACCGGTGAATTTGTCGCACATGATGGTTTCCGGGTTTCATTGATCCAATATGAGCGCTGCAAAAGCTGTGGAGAAAAATTTTACGACAAGGAAGCCTCGCGTGCCATTGACGAAGCTTTGCGGGCGGCGGGACGCTTGCAGAGAAGATCTAAGATTTATAGGTATTCCGAAATAGCCGCGCCAATGGTTGTTAGTGAAGACACTAATGAAAAAAAGTACGGCAGGCGCAAACCAAAACGTAAAAATTTGAAATCTTAAGTTACACCTCATAGAATTAAAAAGGAGTTTCAAAATGATTTTCGATCTCGACATGATTCAACGCATGTATGCCGGCATGCAGGCCAAAGTCGAAGCGGGCCGCAGGCTGTTTGGCCGGCCGCTGACTTTGACCGAAAAAATTTTGTGCGCGCATTTTACGGAATTGCCGAACGAGCCGCCGGCGCGCAAAACAACGTATGCCAATTTTTCGCCCGACCGGGTGGCGATGCAGGACGCCACGGCGCAGATGGCGCTTTTGCAATTCATCACCGCCGGCATTGCTAAAACCGCGGTGCCGGCGACGGTGCATTGCGATCATTTGATTCAAGCCCGGCTCGGCGCGCATGCGGATTTGGCGCGCGCGCGTGACGAAAACAAAGAGGTCTACGATTTTCTGGCGAGTGTTTCCGATAAATATGGCGTCGGCTTTTGGAAACCGGGCGCCGGCATCATTCATCAAGTGGTCCTGGAAAATTATGCCTTCCCTGGCGGCTTGATGATCGGCACCGATTCGCACACGCCCAACGCCGGCGGTCTCGGCATGATTGCGATCGGCGTCGGCGGCGCGGATGCCGTCGATGTCATGGCCGGAATTCCGTGGGAATTGAAATGGCCCGGCATCATCGGCGTGCATTTGAAAGGCAAGATGAGCGGTTGGACGGCGGCCAAAGACGTGATTCTGCGCGTCGCCGGCCTGCTGACGGTAAAGGGCGGCACGAATAATATCATTGAATATTTTGGCGAGGGCGCGCCGGCGATCAGCGCGACGGGCAAGGCGACCATTACCAACATGGGAGCTGAGATTGGCGCAACGACTTCGATCTTCCCGTTTGATGAACGCATGGAAACATATTTGATCGCCACCGAACGTGCCGGGGTGGCGAGGGCCGCGCGATTGGCTGCCGGCCAGCTCGTGCCGGATCCGGAAGTGTTGAAATCTCCTGAAAAATTTTATGACCAAATTTTCGAGATCGATTTGTCAACACTTGAACCCTATGTCAATGGCCCGCTGACGCCGGATTTGGCGCGGCCGGTTTCCCGGCTTGGGGCCGAGGCAAAGAAGAATGATTATCCTGACGAGATCAAAGTGGCGCTCATTGGCAGTTGCACGAATTCTTCGTATGAAGACATCGAACGCGCCGCGAGTGTTGCCCGGCAAGCATTGGCAAAAGGATTGAAAGTCAAATCAAAATTCACCATCACGCCCGGCTCGGAGCAGATTCGCGCCACGATTGAGCGCGACGGCCAGTTGCAAACGCTGACGGAAATCGGCGGTAAAGTGCTGGCGAATGCCTGCGGCCCATGCATCGGCATGTGGAGCCGCGATGACGTCAAGCACGGCGAGCGCAACACGATTATTAATTCATATAATCGCAATTTTGCCAAGCGCAACGATGATAATCCCAATACGCTCGCGTTTGTCGCCAGTCCGGAAATCGTGACAGCGTATGCGTTGGCGGGGCGACTCAGTTTCAATCCACTCACCGATGTGCTGACGAATGATCGAGGAGAAAAAGTCAAGCTCGAACCACCGACCGGCGTCGAGCTGCCGGCGCGCGGTTTCGATCCGGGCGACTCGGGTTATGTCGAGCCGGCACAAGACGGCTCAAAGGTGCAAGTCATCGTTGATCCGCACAGCGATCGTTTGCAATTGCTTTCTCCTTTTCTGCCGTGGGAAGGCCTCGATCTGCTGGACATGCCGGTGCTGGTGAAAGCCAAAGGCAAATGCACGACCGATCATATTTCCCCGGCAGGCAAATGGCTCAAGTATCGCGGCCATCTCGACAACATTTCGAATAATTTGTTTAGCGGCGCGCTCAACGCTTTTTCCGGCGAGGCGGGAAAAGGGAAAAATATTTTTACCGGCGAAGTGAAAACCTTTGCCGAAGTGGCCCGTGATTACAAAGCGCTGGCGACGCAAAACAGCAGAATGGCCGGTTGGGTGGCGATTGGCGATGACAACTACGGCGAAGGCTCGTCGCGCGAGCATGCGGCGATGGAGCCGCGCTGGCTCGGCGGCCGCGCCGTGATCACCCGCAGCTTCGCGCGCATTCATGAAACCAATTTGAAAAAACAAGGCATTCTGGCGTTGACGTTCAAAAATCCCGCCGACTATGATTTAATTCGCGAAGATGACCGCGTGTCGATTATCGGACTATCGGCGCTGGCGCCGGGGAAAGCTTTGACGATGATCATCAAACACGCGGACGGCACGCAACATGAAAGCGAGTTAAGCCATACTTATAATGAAACGGCTATCGCCTGGTTCAAGGGAGGCAGCGCGCTGAATTTGATTGGGATAGGATTGAAATAAATTGAAAGGCAAAAATATATGATAGAAACGATTGAAGCTATCTGCGAAGAAGGTAAGTTGAAGCCGCGTGTTCCGATTGATCGTTTCGAAGGAAAACGCGCCGTGATATTTTTTTTTGATGAAAAAAATACGGATTCGGAAGAGGCGAGTTTATTTCATGAGTGGCTTTTGCTATCCGAACCGGCATTAAACCGAATTTGGGACAACTTAGAGGATGATGTTTATGTCGAGTTACTCCCGCGGTGATGTGATTCTCGTTCCTTATCCTTTCAGCGATTTGAGTTCGACAAAGGTGCGTCCAGCTATTGTTGTAAGCAAGGCCTATCCTTCAAATGACGTTATCGTCGTGCCGTTAACGAGTCGTACGGCCAATCTTTTGCCGGGCGAATTTGTGCTTCACGATTGGAAAAGTGCAGGGCTGAACATTGCGTCTGCTGTTAAACGAGGCGTCTTTTTAACCGACACCAACATAATTCAGTATCGTGCCGGTAACATCTCAGATCGAGACATGCATCACGTAGAGACGTCGTTGCGTTTTTGGTTAGGCTTATGAGAGCCCGTTATCTTGAAGTAACCTTTCGTAAAGGAAAACCCTTTGCGGCTTATTTTTATTTATCAAGAAACCTCGGGGAAAAGAGCGTCCGCACCGAAAAAGCCGGTGGGGGGAATTTTGATCGACTACGGTAAATCAGGTAATCCCGTCGGTATTGATATAGAATCTGCTTAAAGAAAATTTATGATATCATCTGTATCCATCCAGGGCTTTAAAAGTTATAAAAGCCTGAAAGATTTTTCTCTGCGACCTCTCAATGTTTTTATTGGGCCCAATCGCAGCGGAAAAACAAATTTTCTCGCTAAAACGTCTTTCGCAAAAAGAACTGGAACATTGGTTGAAAGAATATTCTCTCGGTGAACTTTGGAAGTCCGGTGAAATCGGGGGACGATTATGAGAATAAAAATTCTATGTGAAGGACAAACTGAAGAAGGACTACGCCGACTTTTAGCACAAGCGGTTGACATTCAAGGGTGCGGCGTCAAAATAAAGCCCTATGAAGGCATTGCCGCTCTCCTGCGAAAGCTGGATGGGAGAATTCAATCTGAATTGCTCAGCGGAGCACGAGTGGTATTCTGTTTGGTTGATTACCATCATTATCCACTCTCGAATGAAAAAAAGTCTACTTCAGAAAGTGGATTGGGAAAAGGTTTACGCTAAATGCCCGACTTTCAAACAACTCGTTGACGACTTACGAAACCATTGTCATCAATAACATTTCCTTAAAAAATTGCATTCCATTTTTCCGCGCTTGTGATAAACGTCGCTACTAAAACCATTAGATACCTCAATTTAATTATTAAAAATTTACCTGCCGAAACAATTCGGCGCTTCATTTGAATGGAGAAATTTCTCATGCCAGAAGATATTACTTCCGTACTGAAGGAAGAACGCGTATTTCATCCCGGCCCGGAGTTTCGCCAACAGGCGCAGATCAAAAGCCTCGCAGAATATGAGACGCTGTACAAACGTTCGATTGATGATCCCGACGGTTTTTGGGGCGAGCAGGCGGAAAAATTGCACTGGTTTAAAAAATGGGAAGCAGTGCTCGAATGGAAAGAGCCGTTTGCCAAATGGTTTGTCGGCGCCAAAACCAATCTCTCTTACAATTGTTTGGATCGCCATTTAAACACCTGGCGGAAAAATAAAGCCGCGATTATTTGGGAAGGCGAGCCCGGCGACTCGCGCGTGTTGACGTATCAAGATCTGCATCGTGAAGTGTGCAAATTTGCCAACGTGCTTAAATCGCTCAACATCAAAGCCGGTGACCGCGTGATCATTTATATGCCGCAAATTCCGGAGGCGGCGATTGCCATGCTGGCGTGTGCCCGCATCGGCGCAACGCATTCCGTCGTTTTCGGCGGATTCAGCGCCGAGGCGCTCAAAGATCGCGTGAATGATTGCGAGGCAGCGCTTATTATCACGGCTGATGGCGGCTATCGTCGCGGTAATATCGTCGAGCTCAAAAAAGCCGTGGACGAGGCGACAAAAAATACGCCGTCGATAAAGAAGATCGTCGTCGTGCAGCGCACCAGACAAAACGTTTCGATGCAATCCGGCCGCGATCACTGGTATCATGAATTGATGGCGGCGGCCTCGCCGGTTTGCGAAGCCGAACAACTCGATGCCGAGCATCCACTCTACATTCTCTACACCTCTGGCACGACCGGCAAGCCAAAAGGCATTTTGCACACGACCGCTGGCTACATGGTCGGAACCAATCTCACAACACGGCTTGTTTTTGATTTGAAAGATGAAGACACGTTTTGGTGCACGGCAGATATTGGCTGGGTGACCGGGCATTCGTATATTGTGTACGGGCCGCTGTCGAATGGCGCCACTTCGGTGATGTATGAAGGCGCGCCAAATTTTCCGGAGCCGGATCGTTTTTGGGGGATCATCGAAAAATATCGCATCAACATTTTTTATACCGCGCCGACGGCGATTCGCGCCTTCGTGAAATGGGGCGAGCAATGGCCGAAAAAACACGATCTTTCATCGCTGCGTTTGCTCGGCACGGTCGGCGAGCCGATCAATCCGGAGGCGTGGATGTGGTATTTCAGAGTGATCGGCCACGAACGCTGCCCGATTGTCGATACATGGTGGCAAACTGAAACCGGTGCGATTATGATTACGCCGTTGCCCGGCGCGATTTCCACGAAGCCCGGCTCGGCGACCAGGCCATTCTTCGGCATTCTGCCGGAAATAGTTTCGAAGGATGGCAAGCAGGTTCCCGATAACACCGGCGGTTTTCTGGTGATCAGAAAGCCGTGGCCGGCGATGCTGCGCACGATTTATGGCGATCCCGAAAGATACAAAAAACAATATTGGAGCGAAATTCCTGGCGCATACTTCACTGGTGACGGCGCGCGCCGCGATGAGGACGGCTATTTTTGGATCATGGGCCGCATTGATGACGTCGTCAATGTCGCCGGTCATCGTCTTGGAACGATGGAAGTGGAGTCGGCGTTAGTCAGTCATCCGGCGGTTGCCGAGGCCGCGGTGGTGGCGCGTCCGGACGAGCTGAAAGGACAGGCGCTGGCCGCCTTTGTCACATTACAGGTGAGTAAAAAGCCATCGGAAGAATTGCGCAAAGAGCTGCGCGAGCATGTCGCCAAAGAGATTGGGGCCATCGCCAGGCCGGATGATATTCGTTTCACCGAGACGCTGCCCAAAACTCGCAGCGGCAAAATCATGCGGCGTTTGTTGCGCGATATTGCCGCCGGACGCGAGTCGATTGGCGACACGACAACACTCGAAGATTATTCGGTGCTGGCGCGTCTGCGCGAAGAGAATGAATAAATAAGTCAAAAGCTTTAGAACACGGATGACGCAGATGAAACGGATTCACACGGATTTTTCTTGTTTTATCTGTGTAAATCCGTTCCATCCGTGCGATCCGTGTTCAAAAAAACGCGAAGGGAGAGTTGCTCATGAATACTGTCGGCAATATCGTAAAAAATCGCGACGTTTTTACCGTGCAGCGCGGCCAAAGCGTGCTGGAATCGGTCAAATTCATGGTTGAAAAAGGCATCGGCGCCGTGGCGGTGCTGAATGAAGATCGTTTGGTCGGCATTTTTTCAGAACGCGATTTGATGAAACGCGTCGTCGCCAAAGGGCTTGATCCCGGGCAGGTCAAAATCGAGCAGGTGATGACGAGCAATCTCGTGACCGCGCATCCGAATGAGAGTCATGAGGCGTGTCTCGCGAAAATGCAGTCACACAGCATCCGCCATCTCGTCATCGCCTCCGGCGAGCGGCTCGTCGGCGTCATCTCCTTGCGCGATTTGATGCTGATCGATATCAAGGAAAAATCTGCGGCGATCGAGATGATGAATGCGTATTTGCATTACGTGCCGCCGACGGCGGAATAGTCGCGTGTTTTCTATTGCACAAAATTTCTGCCAAAAAATAAAAAGGCCCTTTGGATGAAGATAGAATTCAAAGGACTTTTTTTGTGGGAAAATTTTCTTTTGCTATTTGGTGTTTGGGTTTCATATATTAGGGAATTGACAGAATTTGCTATTGTGGAGTGGCCAGAATGAACAAATTGAAGAATTTTTGATTTGGATTAGTCGTGCCTGGCCAAAATGCGA
>Ga0247727_10009161_pt1 | contig 18074 bp, 19 predicted proteins | sample WisWelCaveWW1625_FD_202498 | JGI IMG/M metagenome (GOLD analysis project Ga0247727, IMG submission 202498) | Biofilm microbial communities from Wishing Well Cave, Virginia, United States - WW16-25 | ecosystem: Environmental > Aquatic > Deep subsurface > Groundwater > Cave microbial mat | place...
CGGCGTATTCCCACTCCGCCTCGGTCGGAAGCCGTCCGCCCGTGGACTCGCAGAACGTCTTCGCATTCTGCCAGCTCACACCGACGACCGGCAGGTTGTCGGTGGCGCCGGACTTCTTGTACGCTCCGGCAGTGACTTCCGTCTGTCCCATCCAGAAGCCGCGGCTGATCGTCACCGGGTGCGCCGGCTTCTCATTGCCGTCGCATTCGTTGTCTCCCGGCGAGCAGCCCATCTGGAATCGCCCCGGCGGAATCCACACATAGTTCAGCCCGTCGCGCGGATTTCGGCGGACGGTCCCCGGCTGGGGCCCTCCCGTGGGGTCGATGCGCGGCTCGGGCGGCGGGCTCGACGATACCGCCGGCGGATTCACCGCGGCCGCCGGCGGCGCCGGTGTCAGCTCGGCGATCCTCTCCCGCGCGATCTCAACGAACTGCCCGCGCGGGTAGCGCTGCACGTAGCTCTCGAACATCTTCGCATTGAGACTGTCCTTCACCGAGTTCCAATACGCCAGCTCGAACGCCATCGGATCGAGCGCCGGCGACGGAGCGGCCGCGGCGGCGGGCGCGGTGAAGTAGTAGCGCCCGAAGACGCCGTCGTAAACGTACGGCCGCTGGCGGCGGCCCGACGCGGCGAACACTGCCTCGCGCGCGCTCTCGAAGATCTCCTTGAGATGCGCGCCCGGCGTCCGCAGCGCCTGGACCAGGTGCTTGGTGAAGAGGCCGTTGGCTTCCCGGGGATTGTCGTCGGCCACGTCGTTGTCGGCGGTCGCGTACGCGACCAGCGTTCCCTCGCCCGACTGCATCGGCGCCAGCCCGCCGCCGCCCGTTCGCTGGCCGCGGAACGGGTTGTTCCGGCAGGCGTCCAGAATCATCACGCGCAGCCGCGCTCCGCTGCCCTCCAGCTTGTCGCGCACTCTCGACGCCGCGTAGGCCTTGTACTTGGCGTCGATTTCGTCGGCCGCATCGAACTCGACCGGCACGAGATAGTTCTCCAACTGCACCTGGATGCCGTGGCCGGCGAAATAGAACAACCCGAAGTCGCCGCGCTGAAGCTTTGTCGCGAACTCCGCGACGAGGCGGTCCAACTGCGGCAAGGTGACGTCGCGCGCCTCGACGACCTCGACGCCGAGGCCGCGCAGCGCCGCCGTCATCGCCGCGGCGTCGTTGACCGGGTTCTTCAGCGGCGACGCGTTGCGGTAGGCGGCGTTGCCGATCACCAGCGCCAGCTTCTTCTGCACCTGGATCGGCTCGAGCTGGAAAAGTCGCTCCGGCTGGGCGGCGAGCGGCGCCAGGCAGAGCACGGCGCAAGCCAGGAACGGCGGGCCGAATCCCATGGAGCCTCTGTTAGATTGTAACCTGGAGGTGCAATCTTACGTTGTTAGACCCGGCCGGGTTACGGCGGGAAACCGACGTACTGCACTTCCTCTTCCAGCGCCAGCCCGAAGCGGTCCCGCACTCGGGTCTTGAGCTCCTCGATCAGCCCGCACAGCTCGCGCGCCGTGCCGCCGCCGGTGTTGAAGATGAGGTTCCCATGGTATTCGGCGACCTGCATGCCGCCCCGCCGCAGGCCCTTGGCGCCCACCTGCTCGAGGAACCAGCCCGCCGGCACTTTGCCCTCGCGGATCACATCGGCGGGCACTGCGGCGGCGGCCGCCGCCGGAAGCCCGGCCACGACCAGGTTCTTGAAAATGCTGCCGGCGCACTTCATGGCTGGCGGATACTTCAGGTCGCGAACGCCGCGGATCTGCTCCGCCGCGCGGCACAACTCGATGACAGCGGCGCGGTCGAAGATCAGCTCGGCCGAGAAGATGATCCATTCCTTGTTCTGCTTGAAGATGCTCTCCCGGTAGCGAAACTCGCATTCGTCCCGGTCGAAAACCCGGGGGCCCGTCCCGTCGAAGAAGCGCACTCTCACGACTCGCTCGGAGATGGAATGCCCGTAGGCGCCGGCGTTTCCGTAGATCGCCGCGCCGACCGATCCGGGGATGCCGGTCAGCGTCTCGAGCCCCTTCAGTCCGCGCGCGATCGAGAAATCCACCAGCGCCTGTAATTCCGCGCCGGCGTCGGCGATCACGCGCGCGCCGGCGGCCACGATCCGGTCGGCGGTGAAACGCAGCATGAGACCGCTGTATCCCTCGTCGGAGACGATCAGGTTGGTGCCTCCGCCGACGATCTCGTACTCGATCCCGCTGTGGCGAGCCACTCCCAGCGCGGCGACGAAGGCTTCGGCGCTCGCGGTCCGGGCGAAGATTCGCGCCGGGCCGCCGATGCCAAATCGTGTGTGCTCGCTGAGCGGAGTGTCCCGGGAGACCTCCAGCCCCGGGATGGCGGCCAGACGGTAGAATGTCTCTTCGGTCATTTCCTTCCCCATTGTAGGAGAGTGCCGCGGTGGCGACTTTTGGCGGATTTCCGGAAGAAGCGATGGTCTTCTTTCGCGGGCTGGCGAGAAACAATCGCCGCGAGTGGTTTCAGGCGCGGAAGAACATCTTCGAGGAGAAGGTAAAGGCTCCGATGATCGAGCTGGTCGAGGCGATTAACGCCGATCTGGCGGGCTTCGCGCCCCACTACGTCACCGATCCCAAAAAGGCGATCTATCGGATCTACCGCGACACCCGGTTCAGCGCCGACAAGACGCCATACAAGACGCACATCGCCGCTTCCTTCCCGCATCGCGGCCTGGTGAAACACGCCTGCGCCGGGCTGTACTTCAGCGTCTCGGCGAAAGAGATCGAGGTTGCCGGCGGCGTCTACATGCCCGGTCCCGACGAGCTGCTCGCCATTCGACGTTATCTGTCGGATCACCACCACCAGCTCCGCCGGATCGCCGGGGATCGCAAGCTGCGCTCGCTCATGGGCGAGCTGTACGGCGATGCGCTCTCGCGCGTCCCGAAAGGCTTTCCCGCCGATCACCCGGCCGCCGGTCTGCTGAAGATGAAGCAGTGGCTCTACTACGTCATCCTGGACGCCGGCTCCGCCACGTCGCCGAAGCTCGCCGGCGAGATCCGAAAGCGCCTGCGCGCGCTGATCCCGTTCGTCGAGTTTCTCAATTGTCCGTTGCTGGCGCGGTCGAAGCCGGTCCGCCCGCAGTGCTAGGATGGGACCGGACCGATGGCTGAGTGCTTCCTCTGCGAGGCCCGCAAACCGCGCCGCTATTGCCCCGGCGTGGGAGCGGACATCTGCTCGCCCTGCTGCGGCGCCGAGCGGGAAGTGACGGTCGACTGCCCGTTCGATTGCGAGTATCTCCGGGAGGCGCGCCGGCACGAGAAGCGTCCCGCTTTGAGCCTCGACGATTTTCCCAACCGTGACATCCGCGTCACCGAAGAGTTCCTCCGGATCCACGAAGACCTGGTGATTTTCGCCGGCCGTTTCCTGCTCGAAGCCGCGGTCGAGACGCCGGGCGCCGCCGATCTGGACGTCCGCGAGGCGCTCGAGGCCATGATTTCCACGCACCGGACGCTCGAGAGCGGTCTCGTCTACGAGACGCGGCCGGCGAATCCCTACGCCGCCGGGATTCAGCAGCGGCTTCAGCGGAGGATCGAGCAACACCGTCAGGAGGTGGCCGAGCGCACTGGATTGCATTCCGTCCGCAACGCGGACCTGTTGGGCGTTCTGGTCTTCCTCCAGCGTCTCGAGATGCAGCACAATAACGGGCGGCGGCGGAGCAGGGCCTTTCTCGATTTCCTGCGCGGCTATTTCCCGGTCGAAGGCCCGGCCCAGTCGCCAGTGGTTCTGGCCTGAAGATGAAGACCGGATACGTGATCTTCGCTCACGGCTCCAGTATCGAGAGCGCCAATGATTCGGTGCGCCGGCTGGCGGCGGAGTTCGCCGGGTCTTCCGATGCTCCGGTGGTTGAGGCGGCCTTTCTGGAAGGCGGCTCGCCGGCGCTGGACGAGGCGGTCGGCAGGCTGATAGCGCTCGGCGTCGAGCGGGTTGTCGTGATTCCCTACTTTCTCACCCTCGGGCTTCACCTTCAAAGGGACCTCCCGGCGATGGTCGCGCGGATCGCCCAGCGCCACCCGCGGGTGACGATCGCGGTGACGCCGCCGCTTGAAGGTCATCCGGCGTTGGTCGAGATCCTGCGCGAGCGCGCCCGCTCGGCCGTCTGAGCACCCTCTCCAGTCAACGACAGTCTCACCGTTGACTGGTTACCGTGTCGGTCCGCCGATCCGCCCGAGGGCGAAATACGGGCGCCCGTCGGCGCTCAGAACTTTTTCAGTTCGCCGACCACGGCGACCAATCCCTTGGTCTTGTAGATCCCGATCAGGCGCTCCTCCTCGGTCGACGGCGACAGCGCTCGCAGCAGGCGCGGATCGGAGAGAGAGGCGCGGCTGGGGATCCAGATCTGGCCGTCGGCGAACTCGACCTGGCTGACATAGCCGGTGATGGAGTCGATGGCGAGGCCAAGGCCGGGGCGCCCCGTGAAACGCAGGCTGGTCGAGTCCTCCATGACTTGTGATTTCTGGCCCGGCGCCAGCGCCAGCGCGGCCGGAACCGAGCCGGCGAGAAACTCGCGTCCCTGGCGATCCTTGAGCAGCCAGCCGATTTCCAGATGCCGCACGGCGCGGCCGGAGCGGTTCATCACCTCCAGGCGCGGCGAGCGGGCCTCGAAGCCCGTGATACGCGCCGTGCCGGCCACCGGCTCGACGGGCGCGTCGGGAAAGCGCAGAAAGGCAAACTCGACCGTGCGCTCGGCTTCGAAATTGGTGGCGCGGCCTGCCCGCGCGACCCGCATATCGAGCCGCGGCCGCTCCGCCTGGCGGGCGATCGCGGCCAGCAGTTCCTTCTGAAGGGCCGCCGGGCCGCCCGCCGAGAGCACCGCCCCGAGATGACGGCGATCCCGCTGAGCTTCGAGCTCCCAGGCGGTCAGCGCGCGCCGCAGATTCAACTGGTTGGGTCCGTAGAACGAGAGATCTTCAAAGAGCACGCCGTCGAGCGACACCGTCACCAGCGGCCCGGCGCCGGCCGGCAGCGGCCGCAAGAGTCGCAGATCGATCCGGATCGGAAACGAATCGCCGGGCGCGACATTCAGGCACGGCACGGTCACCGAACCGCGCCCGCCGGGCGTCACCTCCTGGGCCAGAACCTGCAACGTGATCCCGCGGATGCGTCGCCCACCGGCGTTCCTGAGCGAAACCGCGGTGTGCAGATCGAGGATCAGGGCGCCGCCGCGGGGCGCCGTGCGGGACTGCTTCCAGTCGGCCGACAGCAGCGCCACCGGCGAGTCCGGCGGCAGTTGGATCTTCACCGAACTGAGCGCCTCGAAGGGCTCCTGCGCCGGGGCCGCGAGCGCACCCATAATGATCAAAGCTGCAACTTTATTGCGCATGGACGTGGTGAATCGTGATCTGGCCGGTTTCCGTGTCGAAGTACCGCACGCCGAGCGACCCCTGCACGTTGGCCGTCAGCGTGATCACGCCGGGCGAGCCGTGCATCAGCGTCATGGACGCGCCGTTCTCCCGCAGCCCGATGCCGGAGGCGTCGGCTTCGAGAATCACTCCCGGCTCGCCGGCTTGCGTTAGGATGCGGGGAGCCGGCAAATAGAGCCACCACCCGCTGAGCACCAGCACCATGACCGATGCCAGCGAGGCGGCCACACGCCAGCCGGGCTGAATCGAAGTCTCCGCCACCGGGCCGACGCACTCGCCCGCGGCCAGCCCGAGCCGAATGTTGGCCTTTATCTCGGCCGCCAATCGGCCCCAGTGGACCTCGCCGGGAAGCTCACGCGCCGCTTCCGAGGTCGACTCCCGTGCCGCCCGGAAAGCTTCGACCTCCCTCCGGCACGGGTCGCAGGACCGAACGTGCCGCCACAGCCGGAATCGCCGCCACGCGCCCAGCTCACCGCCGGCGATCAGCGCCAGATCGATTTCGCTCGGATGACTCATGGCTTCCTTCCTTCCATATACCGGCGGAACTTAATGCGCGCGTTGGCAATGTGCGACCGCACGGTCGCTTTCGAGCAATGCAATTGCCGGGCGACCTCCTCGGCCGGCAGCCCCTCGACGTCGCGCAGCAGCAGGGCGGCGCGCTCCCGTTCGCTCAGAAGCCTCAGGCCGTCCTCCAGATAGCGCTGTCTCTCCGACCGCAGCACGAGCTGCTCGGGATCGGCCTCGCGCGGGGCCGTAACCGGGTCGGCCAGTTCGTCGATGTCGCAGAAATTGACCCGCCCGTGGCGGCGGAGAAAATCGAGCGCCGTATTGGTGGCGATGCGGCTCAGCCAGTGGGCCGCCTTCTCGGCGTCTTTGAGCTGGTCGCCGCGCTGGAGGGCCTTGATGAAGGTTTCCTGGGTGAGATCCTGGGCGTCGGCGACATTGCCGACCATGCGGTAGATCTGCACAAATATTCTCCGCAAGTGGTCGGAAATGAATCGGTTCTGGCGCTCGGCCGCGGCCAGAACCACCGGCTCGGTGGCTTCGCTCATCGCTTCCCCAATTCGTTCGGCAACGGCGAGCATGGTCTACATAGTGGTTGACGCACCCGCCGCCGAAACGTGGATATCCTTCCGCGCTATTCTAATTCTAGATGAGGCCCGTGGCCGTCGTCGGGATTGGCAAAACGCCGTTTGGGGTGCTCGCAACGGAAACCCTGCGGTCGCTGGCGGTTCAGGCAATCCGGAAGGCCCTCCAGGACGCCCACGTCGAGCCCGCGCGCGTCGAGTCCTTCTACCTCGGCAATTTCGCCGGACCCTCCTTCGTGGGCCAGAACCACCTGGCCCCGTATGTGGCGTCGGCCGCCGGCATCCACGCCGTTCCCGCGACACGATTCGAAGCGGCCTGCGCTTCGAGCGGCTCGGCGTTCTTCCATGCGTTCTCGGCGGTGGCCGCCGGGATCTATGAGTTGGCGCTGGTGGCCGGCGTCGAGAAAATGACCTCGCAGCCGACCCCGAAGGTCACCGAAATCCTCGCGTCGGCCGGCGACCTGTCGGGCGAGATCAGGGCCGGCGCCACCTTCCCGGCGCTGTTCGCCATGATCGCGCGGCGTCACATGCACCAGTACGGCACCCGTCGCGAGCACCTGGCGGCGGTCGCCGTCAAGAACCACGCCAATGGCGCCAGGAACCCGGACGCTCATCTGCGCAAGATCATCACCCTCGACCAGGCGCTGGCGGGGAAGCCGGTGGCCGATCCGCTGACCGTCTTTGACTGCTCGTTGATCTCCGACGGTGCGGCCGCCGTGTTGCTCGCTCCCCTCGAGCGCGCCTTCGAGTTCACCAGCCGGCCCGCGATCGTCCAGGGCATCGCGCAGACTTCCGATCACGTCGCGCTCGACGAGAAGGAGGACATTACGACCTTCGGCGCCGTGCGGCTGGCGGCCCAGAAGGCCTGTCGCATGGCGGGCGTCGGGCCGCGTGAAATCGAATTCGCGGAAGTGCACGACTGCTTCACGATCGCCGAGATCGTGGCGATCGAGGACCTGGGGTTTTGCCGGAAAGGCGAAGGAGGCCCATACACGGCCGGGGGCCACACCGGCATGGACGGTGAAAAACCCGTGAACGCCAGCGGCGGCCTCAAATCGAAAGGCCATCCGGTGGGGGCGACCGGCGTGGCGCAGATCTGCGACGTGGTCCTCGAAATCCGGGGAGAGGCGGGCGAGCGGCAGCTCCGGCGCCACTCGCTCGGGCTGGCGCAGAACCTCGGTGGTTCGGGCGCCACCTGCGTCGTCACGATATTGAGAGCGGCATGAGCGGCGAACAGTTCGCGCCGGGCGCCGGCGTTGTGTACACCGAGACCGTGGTGCACTCCGCGCCCGAGCGCTATGTCGCCGAGGCGCCCTACCAGATCGCGATCATCGCCCTCGACAGCGGCCGCCGGCTCACGGCCCGGATTCTCGGCGAGCGCGTCGCCGTCGACGATCGCGTCGAGTTTATCGAATTCCGGAGCGACGTGCCTTGTTTTCGAAAGGCGGGTGGGGAAACCCGATGAAACTCGCCTCGAGAATGGACCGTATCCTGGTCGAAACGGCATTCGAGGTGCTGGTCAAAGCGCGGGCGCTCGAGGCGCGGGGACGGAGCGTGATTCATCTCGAAATCGGCGAGCCTGATTTCGACACGCCCCCGCACATCGTGGCCGCCGCCAAGAAGGCGCTCGACCAGGGCTGGACGCACTACGGACCGACGCAGGGCTATCCGGAGCTGCGCGAGTCGGTGGCGGCCTATGTCTGCCGCACGCGAGGCATTCGGGTCGCCGCGGACAACGTTTCGATCGTGCCCGGCGGCAAGCCCATCATTTTTTTTCCGATGCTGGCGCTCCTCGAGCCGGGCGATGAAGTGATTTACCCCAATCCCGGCTTCCCGATCTACGAATCGATGATCCGGTTTCTGGACGCCGTGCCCGTTCCCATTCCGCTCGAGGAGGACCGTGGATTCTCTTTCGATCTGGACCAGCTCAAAGATCGCCTCACCGGCAAAACCCGTATGCTGGTGTTGAACTCGCCGCAGAACCCGACCGGCGGCGTAATTCCGGCCGCCGACATCGCCCGAATCGCGGAACTGGTGCGCAACCGCGATCTGATCGTGCTGAGCGACGAGATCTACTCGCGGATGTGCTACGACGCCCCGCCCGTCTCGATCACCACGTTCCCGGGGATGCTCGAAAAGACGATTCTCCTCGATGGCTTCTCGAAGACCTACGCGATGACCGGATGGCGCATGGGGTTTGGCGTGATGCCGGTGTGGCTGGTCGACGCGGTCAACAAGTTGATGGTGAATTCCAACTCCTGCACCGCCAGCTTCACCCAGCAGGCCGGGATCGCCGCGCTCGACGGGCCGCAGGACGACGTCGACCGCATGGTGGCGGAGTTCCACCGCCGCCGCGACGCCTTCTGCGACGGGCTGAACACATTGGCGGGCTTTCGCTGCCGCCGCCCGCAGGGTGCGTTTTACGCCTTTCCGAACATTCAGGGTACGGGCATGAGTTCGAAGGACCTGGCCGAAGCGCTGCTCGAGGAGGCCGGCGTGGCATGCCTGAGCGGGACTTCGTTCGGCGAAAACGGCGAGGGATACCTGCGGTTCAGCTACGCCAACTCGTACGAGAACCTGATGGAAGCAGTCGAACGGATCCGGCGCTTTCTGGCCGCACGATAAGGCGCACCGCGCGCCTACGGTATTTTGGAAAGGGCCGCCTCGACCGCTGCCTGATCCACCGTCAGAATCAGACGATCCAAAACCGCCTCGAGCACCGTCGCGTCTTCCACCTGATCGAGTTGCGGAAGCTCTCCCAACGAAGGGAACCGCGCGGCAACGAAGCGGCGAATAATTCGGCGGGCCTCCTCGACCCGGCCCTCCTGCCGGCCTTCCTGCCGGCCTTCCTGCAGGCCTTCCTGCAGGCCTTGCTGCCGGCTCATCTTCAGTCCTTCTTCGAGATAAAACTGGTAGAAGGACGACTCTTTCAGGATATCTTCGTCGACGGACATTTGGCGTACCTTCTCTATCAGCAAGTAGAAATCGGGTCTGGTCCTAGTGTATCGCAATCCGGCGAGTGCGATCGCCTGACCTGCCAGATCCCGGTCTCTTCGAGCACGAATTGCACGCATCGCCTCCGCCAATTGCTCTTCGGTGGAGTTCATCAACGTGACCCAAGGCATCAGGTGGAGTCGGCCTGACTTGAGCACCTGGTGCGCGTCCAGTTCCCAGAGTTTCACAACCTGGTAATCCAGGCTTATCTCGAGAGACCCTCGGCGAAACCGGTGCGTGTCCGGAATCCTGTCCGGAGCAAAGCGCTTGACCAGTAGCAGCAGCGTGGAGTGCACCGGCCGGTCATGCCGAAACGAGAGGGCGACGTTGTAGAACAACATCCGTTCCGGCATTTCGGTCTCCCACTTGACCTGTGCCTCCAGATGCTCGATCCATTCATTCGTTCCCTCACGCACCCGATAGACCTGATCAGCGATCAGGGTCGGGAATCCGATCTCGCGCGGCATCACTTCGATGGTGGCGCCGGATTGCGGCCGCAGCGCGCCGACCATCTCCAGCAGATCGCGCGGAAATTTTTCCGCCAGGTTCTTGAATATGTTGTCAAACGGTTTAGCCACTGCTTCAATAGGTGCCGCGGCGTACGCAGGATTCTCGCCTGGTCTCTCGCCCGGTGCGGCGGGCAAAGACTCCCGAGCGGACGGGGCTCGCCTGGGGCATAATTGTCCCAGGCGATGGCCAGCTTGCGCCTCATTCTCGCAATTCTCTCGGCGATGCCGGCGGCGGCCCAGACCGGCGACGGCCTGAAACCGCTCACGCCCCGCGAGCGAGAGCTCAATCGCCAGTCCTTCGAGCTGGTATGGACCACCGTGCGCGATCAGCATTGGGACCCCAAGCTGAATGGCGTGAACTGGAAATCGGCGCGGTGGCGAACCCTGCCGCGCATCCAGCGGGCGAAGAACATGGACGAGGTGCGCGCGGCGCTTCGCCGGATGCTCGACTCGCTGGGCCAGTCGCACTTCTCGATCCTGCCGGCCGAGGTGTATCGCGAGATCGATCTGAGCGAACCAGGCGGTGGCCAACCGCCGGTCGCGAGCCCGGGCGGGGGGCCGGCCGCCGCCTCCGAAAAACGCCAGGAAGAGTGCGTTACAGGCATCGAACCCGGCATGGTCGACGGCCAGGCGATGGTTGTGCGGGTGCGACCGGGTTCGCCGGCGCAGAAGGCCGGCGTCCGGCCCGGCTGGATCCTTGAAAAAGTGGACGGTGTCGTCATGCGGTCCACCGGCGATGTCATCGGCGCGGCGGAGATTCAGGAGAAAGAACGCTACCAGGTGGCCGCGATCGAGGCGTGGCTCCAGGGACCGCTCGACAAAGAAGTGGAAGTCGACCTCCTCGACGGGACCCTCCAGCGCCGAACGCTGCGGCTTCCCCGGATGCGACCCGAGGGCCGGCTGGCCGGCTTCGGTCATCTGCCGGCCGAGCGGGTCTGGCTCGAGAGCCGGCGCTTGCCCTACGAGGTGGGGTATGTGAGGTTGAACGTTTTCCTGGATCCGGAAGAAGTGATGCCGCGATTCGAGAAAGCGGTTCGCGAATGTCTTCCCTGCAAGGGATTCATCATCGACTTGCGCGGCAACCCGGGCGGCATCGGAGGCATGTCGATGGGCATGGCGGGCTGGTTCTTCCGCCGCGGCGGCCAGCGGCTGGGCACGATGCGTTCGCGCTTCCTGACCGAAGACTTCGAGATACATCCAAGGCCGGAAACGTTCACCGGGAACGTGGCGGTCCTCGTGGACGGCCGATCGGCGTCGACCGCCGAGATTCTCGCCGCCGGATTGCAGGATTTGGGACGCGCCAGGATCTTCGGCACGCCCACCGCCGGGGCCGCGCTTCCAAGCCAGATCCTGAAACTGCCCAACGGTGACGGTTTCCAGTACGCGGTCGCCAGCTACGTATCCCGAAATGGAAAGAAGCTCGAGGGTCAGGGGGTGGCACCCGACACGATCGTCAGCCACACCCGGGCCTCGTTGCTGGACGGCAAGGACGCCGTCATCGACGCCGCCGTCGAATGGATTCTCAAAGAAAAGTGAGCCTATGAAACGACTGTTGGCCGGGATGTTCTTCTTCGGGCTGGGCTGGAGCCAACGGCCCGTCGGCCGCGAGTCATTGCCCGACGCCAAGTCGCTGGTCGACCGCCACGTCCAGGAAAGCGGAGGATGGGAAGCGCTGCAGTCGGTCCGGACGTTGATTGTTCGCGGCCGGATCTCGTTCGCCGAGCTGGGCGTGTCCGGAAAGGTCACCGTGTATGAAGGCGAGGAGGGCGAGACCTACCAGGTGATGGAGCTGCCCGGCGCCGGCAAGGTCGAGACCGGCAACAACGGCGACGTCGAATGGGAACGGTCCACCATCGCCGGGCCTAAAATAGTTCGCGTTGCCAGCGTCCCGGGCGGACTTCTTCGTCCGAGCGCGCTCCGCGGCTTGTCGCTTCTCCCATCGGTGAAAATGGAAACCATTGGTTTGGACCGCGTCGATGGCAGGCCGTGCTATCAGGTGAGACTGAGCCCGCCGGCGCCGCTGCCGGCTCAGACGCAGTGCTACGACAGGGATTCCGGTTTCCTGACTCGGACATCGTTATCGATTCGCCTCGGGGACTCGACGATGCAGGTGGTCACCGTGCTCCGGGACTACCGCGACACCGGGCCGGTCAAGAACCCGTTTGTCACGGAAACGCAGATGCCGGGCCAGTCGTTCCGTATCGACTCCGACAGCGTGCATGTGAATGAGCCATTGCCGCCGGAAGCTCTCGATCTCCCGGAGGACATCCGAATCCTTGCCGCCAGGAAGAAAGACGACATGAGGACGCTCGAACCGGAGGACGATCCGGACCGGCCCAAACTGCGTCGGAAAAAGAAGAGGTAGCAGCCATGATAGCCTCACCCGTATGGAATCTGTCGCGGCGACATTTTCTCGGCGTTGCCGCCGCACCTGTCCTGGCCCGCTACCACCGGCTGGCCGCCGCCGAGAAGAAGCGCCACAAGATTCGGGATGTTCAGACCATGCTGTTGCAGGGCGCCCGTACCTATACGCTCGTCAAGATCGTCTCCGATGACGGCCTGGAAGGAATCGGCGAGGCCTACGGGAGTCCCGGCGTCGGCGTCCGCGAGCAGATCCACTCGCTGAAACCGTGGCTGGTCGGAAAAGACCCTCTCGAGATCGACACCCACTACACGATGCTCGGCCGGGGCGGCGCCAGTCTGAGCGGAACGCGCACCGACGGCTCGGCGCACAACCTGATGCGCGCCGCCAGCGGCCTCGAGATGGCCCTTTGGGACCTGGCCGGCAGAATCCTCGGCGTGCCGGCGACGACGCTGCTCGGCGGGAAATTCCGCGACAAGGTCCGCGTCTACGACCACGCGGCCCCGCGCAACATGCTCGACAAGGCTTCCTGCCGCGAGTGGGCGCAGAATGTAAAGTCGGATCCGTGCGGATTCACGGCGCACAAGTTTGGATTCCCGCGCACGAATCCGGCGACCGACAAGGCGCGCGATCCCGCCAACCGCGTCCTCACCACCAAAGAGCTGATCCAGATCCGCCAGGGATTCGAGAACTGCCGCGAGGCGATCGGTTGGGATCACGACATCATGGTCCACTGCCATTGGGAATACGATCTCCGCACATCGATCCAGATCGCCGAGGCCATCGAGTCCATCCGGCCCATGTGGTTGGAAGACCCGCTGCCGGTCGACTATTCGGAGTCCTGGCGGAGGCTCTGCGCGAGCGCCCGCGTGCCGATCTCGACCGGCGAGAACCTGGCGCGCCGGCAGGGATTCAAAGACTTCATCATCCACCAGGGATGCGATATCCTCCATCCGGATCTGCGTAACAGCGGCGGTTTCCTCGAAACCAAGCGCATCGCCGATCTGGCCGATCTGTTCGGGCTGCCGATGGCCACGCACAACACCGGCAGCCAGCTCAACACCTGGGCCACTGTCCAATGGGCTGGATCCATCCGGGATTTCATGGCCTGCGAGACGGTGACCGGCAAGGGCGACTGGATGGACCAGGTCCTGCGGGTCGACGAGCCGTACATCCGGGACGGCTTTATCCGGGTGACGGAAGAGCCGGGGCTCGGCATCGAGTTGAACCCCGACGTCGTGAAAGCGCACCTGGCCGAGGGAGAGCGCTGGTGGGGCTGACGATCACTTCGGTGCCATTCGCAGAGCGGCGTCCAGCCGGATCACCTCGCCGTTCAAATAGCTGTTCTCGATGATGTGCCGCGCCAGCTCGGCGTACTCGCCGGGCTGGCCGAGCCGCGCCGGGTGCGGCACGCTGGCCGAGAGCGACGCGCGGGCCTCCGCCGGCAGTTTGCCGAGCAACGGCGTGTCGAAAATGCCGGGCGCGATGGTTACGACGCGGATCGCGTGACGCGCCAGGTCGCGCGCCAGCGGGAGCGTCAAGCCGACGATACCGCCCTTCGAAGCCGCGTACGCCGTCTGGCCGATCTGGCCGTCGAATGCTGCGATCGAGGCGGTGTTGAGGATCACGCCTCGTTCGCCGTTCTCGTCGGGATCGTTGGCGGCCATCGCGGCCGCGGCGAGACGGGCCACGTTGAAGGTGCCGACCAGATTCACGCGTATGATCTTCGAGAACCAATCCAGGCTCGCCGGGCCCTCCTTGCCGAGAACGCGCCGCGCCCCGCCGATGCCGGCGCAATTGACGGCGACGTCGATCCGGCCAAAGCGGGTTCGCGCGGTCTCGATGGCGCGGGCGACGTCTTCCGGGACGGCCACGTCCGCCGCCGCGGCCGCGGCGCGGTCCCCGAGCGAAGCGCCGAATTGCGCGGCCAGCTCCTCGTTGACGTCCACAATGACGACGCGTCCGCCGGCCGATACGAACATCCGTGCGGTCGCCGCGCCGAGTCCGGAGGCGCCTCCGGTGATGAGAGCGACTTTCCCCTCGATCTTCATGATGCTTTCACAATTCTCCGTTCAATGAGATCCTCGATCTCCTCGTCCCGAAAACCGAGCTCGGCGAGTACCTCGCGGGAATGTTCGCCGACCTCGGGAGCCAGTTGCGGCCGCGTCTTCGCCACGCCGTCCACGACAATCGGGTTGCTGATGGTCTTCAGCGGCGAGTTCTCGATCCCACTTATCACCCCGGCGGCCTCCATTTGCGGGTCCCGCGCCGCCTCCTCGATCGACGGCACCGGCCCGAACAGCACGTCCTGACCGGCGAACCGCGCGGCCCATTCCGCCATGTCGCGCCCGGCGAACTCGCCGTCCAGAATCTCCACCAGTTCGCCGGAATGCTCGCGCCGCGCCGCCGGCGTCTGGAATCGTGGCTCCGCCAGCAGTTCCTCGCGTCCCATCGCCCGGCACAGCCGCGGCCAGTCGTTCACCGGATCCAGCAGGCAGAAAATGAACCGCCGCCGGTCGCGCGTCAGGTAGTGATTGACGAGCGGATTGTTCGGGCGCCGGCGGGTGCCGCGTTCCGGCCAGCGCGCCCCGAACAGCGCGGCCTGCATCAGGCAACTGTTCGACCAGGCGCCGTTGGCCATCAGCGTGGTCGACACCTTCAGCCCTTGCCCCGTGCGCTCGCGATGATACAGCCCGAGCAGGATGGCGCCGAACAGCGACATCGCGGTCGGATGATCGCCAAAACCCGCCGGCGAGAGCGCCGGCTCGGCGTCGGCGTCGTGCATCTGATCCATCAGGCCGGAGCGGGCCCAGTACCCCGTCATGTCGTAACCGGGTTTCTCCCGGTCGGGTCCGACTTCGCCGTAGCCGGTGACGGAAGCGTAGATCAGCCTCTCGTTCGCCGCCCGCATCTGTTCGTAGCCGAGGCGGAACTTGACGATCAATTGCGGTTGGAAGTTGGTGATGAAAACATCGGCGGTGACGGCCAGCCTCAGCAGGATCTCGCGTCCGGCGTCATCGGCCAGGTTCAGCGCAACGCTCTTCTTGTTGCGCCCATCGAGCAGCCAGCAATAGTTGTGATCGGTATCGAGCGGCATGCCGGAGACCTGCGGCAGGTAACGGTAGGGATCCCCGTTCGGCGGACGCTCGATCTTGATCACTTCGGCGCCGAAGTCCGACAGGACGGTGGCCGCGCCGGGCGCGGCGATGTAGGTGGCGGCGTCGATGACGCGGATGCCGGATAGTATGCCCTCGCCCATTGTCGGCTATCTCTTCAGCGGATCCTCGATCCACGGCGGCGTCGCCTCGATCAACCGTCCCAGCTCCGGCTCGAGCTCCTCCATCTTCTGTTTCATCTTCCAGGCGACATTCCGGTAGCTGAAATGACCTTTCACCCCGCTGCGCAGCCGGGAGATGTACTCGGCCTCGGCGAAATCCATCTTGAACAGGAACCGCGAACGGGCGCCGAACGGCAGCAGGTACTCCGAGCCAGGGGCGGGAAGCGAATGCATGGCATCCAGGGCGGCGCGCATCTCGGCCTCGTAATACTCGCCAAGGCCGCATTCGACCAGCGTCGCCGGAGTGTCCCAGCCAAGCCGCCCCGTGTAAGCCTGCCGGAACTGATGACAGCGCCGGTGGCGGTGCAGGTCGCGATACGCGCCCAGGTCCATGACGATGTCGTACACGTAGAGGCCGCCGCGGAAATTCCGGAGCAGTTCGTCGCGGCGCGTGCGCGACCCGAGCGCGATGTCGATCACTTCGGCCCGCATCCGGTCGCTCCACGAGCGCGCCCGCTCGTAGAGTTCGCGGAACGGGCATTCGGCCGCGGGATAGAGCAGCGTCGCGACGATGTCGGCGGCCACATCGGCGGGCCGCAACAGGTCGATCTCGTCGACCTCGAACCCGCCGGGAGGCGGGAGGTTCTGCCGCGCCCAGAGCGCCAGGTCGGCGCGGGCGGATGCGAGGTGCGTGTCGCAGTCGACATGGCGGGCCAGTGTCGGCGCGACCGGCTCCCGAGGCGTCGCCTCCTCGAGCACGCAGTCCGGCGCCGCCGCGCAGGCCTCGGCCATCTCCGAGGCCACCTCCCGCAACTCCTGGTAGGGGGAAGCTTTGAGGCGCCGGATCTGACGCTCGAGCGTGCGGATGCTGGTCACCTGCCCGACTCCTGTCGGCACGCCGAGGAAGAGAAGATAACGGGCGACGTCGTAGGCGCGCGCGGCCAGGTTGCGCCGGTAAGCGTCCGGCTTCATCTCGGGCGGCCGCGGGAGCTTCGCTTCCAGATGCTCGAAGACCTTCTCTTGCGCTTTCGCGTAGGCGGACAGCAACCGCAAGCCGGCGGCCCGGTAGACCTCGGCATGAGCGGCCTCCAGATCGGGCGGCGTGACCAACCCGCCCCGGGAGAAATCCTGATAGCGCGACGAGCGCGCCTGGCCGTCCCACAACGGCTCGTCTTCGATCTCGGTCGCCGCCAGCTCCGAAATGCCTTCAAAGCACAGTATGACGTGGCCGAGATCGGCGATCGAAGCGTGTCCGTACTGGAAATAGAAACTTTCGAGGAACTTCGCCGAGTCGTGCGTGCGCACCCACTCGATCGAGTCCCGGATCGAGTCCGGCGACCGGCTGTACCGCGCCAGCGCGTAAGCGCATTTCTCCGGCGGGATGCCGGCCACGGTCAGCACGCGTTTCGAGGGTCGATCGTTCACGAGCCGTATTCTTCCGGAGGGTGGCGAAAACGCTATCATAGCGAATTCAATGCGAGTCTCCCTCAAACGCCTCCACCCCGGCGCGATATTGCCCCGCTCGGCGCACGGACCCGACGAAGACGCGGGCATGGACCTGCACGCGGTTGAGAGCGTTATGCTCCAGCCCGGCGTGCCGCAAGCGGTGCCGACCGGCCTGGCGATCGAGTTGCCCTCCGGCTACGAAGCGCAGGTGCGCCCGCGCAGCGGCCTGGCGCTGCGCCACGCGATCACGGTGCCGAATGCGCCGGCGACGATCGATCCTGGCTACCGCGGCGAGATCCGGGTGATCCTGTTGAATCTGGGCCGCGAGGCCTACCCGGTGCGCGCCGGCGATCGGATTGCCCAACTGGTCGTCGCCCGCTACGAGCCGGTCGAGTGGATCGAGAGCGAGCTGAACGAATCCCAGCGAGGCGAGGGAGGCTTCGGCTCGTCGGGGCGGTAGGGAGCCATGTTATTCCGGCGGGTCCTCCTGTTCGCGCTGGTACTTGGCTCCACCTCTGTCGGGTTCGCGGCACGGGAGGTTCCGTGCTCGCCGGAGCCGACCAACATGAGTATTTCCTATGGCGACCTGGTGCTTTGCAGCATCGACCTGGTCGGAGACCAGGATGTTTTCCGCTTCCCTGCCCAGGCTGGCGAGACAATAACCATTCGCGTGGTTCGAAGAGTCGGTCCTGGTGACGCTTGCTTTCGACTGGTCGACCCGGATGGAATTCTAGGAAGCTTCGTTTGCGGGGATCAGAGGTTCGGCGACACCTCTGCCGGCATCTCGCCTTAAGCTGACCAAATCCGGCACGTATTCCATTCAAGTGGTAGAAAGCGGCTCGAATCAATTGGTCACCTACGTCGTTAACCTGGAACGGCTGATGCCTCCCAGCCCGAATGCGGTTCCAATTGCCTTCTTCTCGAACTTGACCGGAGAGATCACCCCAGTCGGAGAAACAGATTATTTCACTTTCCAGGCCGCTTCCGGTGACACCATTAACATCAATGCCGCACGCATAGGCGGAAGCGGCGA
>Ga0247727_10009162_pt1 | contig 18073 bp, 16 predicted proteins | sample WisWelCaveWW1625_FD_202498 | JGI IMG/M metagenome (GOLD analysis project Ga0247727, IMG submission 202498) | Biofilm microbial communities from Wishing Well Cave, Virginia, United States - WW16-25 | ecosystem: Environmental > Aquatic > Deep subsurface > Groundwater > Cave microbial mat | place...
ATGCGCCGCCGGCCGGATCATCGATCCGTTCGGATAGAGACCCGATTGCATGAGCGAGCCGCGGCTGAGCAGGAAGGGATCGCTCAGCGGAGTCATGCCGACGGAGGTTCTTCCGCATTCCGAGGCCGCCGCTACCCCCGCCAGAGCTGCTGCCCAGATCCAGTGCTGTGCCATCCCAATTCAATAAACAGCCACAGTGGGAGGAAAGTTGCGGTTAACGCGCCAGCGAGGCGGCCAGGATCTCTTCATCGTTGCGGACGTAGATATGGCGGTTGGCGTAAGCGGGGTGGGACCAATGCACGGCGCCGAGCTGGCGCCGGTTGCCGGAATTCGCCGTGGGCTTGATGAGAACCGTCCGGCTGATCTCCTGGTAGCCCTTGGGGGAGAGCCGCGCGATGATCAGCTCGCCGTGGTCGTTATTGATGAAGTAGCGGTCGCCGTTGCGAACCAGGAAGCCGGTGGCCCAGCGGGCATGCTCGCGCGTGACGTCGGGCGTTTCCCAGACGCGCTCGCCGGTGCGCGCGTCCAGGCAGCGGAACTGACCGTAACTGCAAATACCGTAGATGTGGTCGCCGTCAATCACCGGAGTCGAGATCAGCGAGTGCAGCTTGTCGGTCTGGATCTCGCTGTTGCTCGAACCCTTCCAGGCCACCCTCGCCTGGGGACGGGCCGGATCGAGATCGAACATCATCGGGCCGTTATAAAACGCGGTGAGCAACAACCGCGATCCGCTGAGCACAGGGGTTGCCACCGCCAGTCCCGCCTGAATCCGGAATGGCTGCTCCCAAAAAACCGCGCCCGTGGCCGGATCGAGCGAGGTCACCGCTTCCGGATGCCAGATAATCAACTGGCGCCGCCCGCCGGCCTCGATCAGCAGCGGAGGAGCATAACCGGGCTCGGTTTTTTCACTCGAGAGCGCGCGCCAGATTTCCTTTCCGGTCAGCTTGTCGAAGGCGACCACTTTGGCGTCCGGCCGACCACCGGCCACCACGATCAATCGCGGTCCGTCCACCAGCGGAGCCGAAACCATGCCCCACACCGGCACATCGGTCCCGTAGTCCTTGACGTAGTCTTTCTTCCAAAGCACCGCCCCGGTCCTGGCGTTCAAACACGCCAGCGCGCCCTTGGCTCCCTGCACATACACGCGGTCGCCATCGACGGTCGGCGTCGCCCGCGGCCCGGTCGCATAGGTTCGCATCAGCCCGACGTAGTCGGCGTCCCACTCCTGAGCCCAGAGTATCTTGCCGGTCTGCTCGTCCAGACACAGCGTCCGCTCGGAGCCCTTGAGATTCTGGACTGGTTGAAAATCGGTGACGTAGAGCCGTCCGGCGGCCACCGCCGGTCCCGCGAAGCCCGCCCGCACCGGCGCGCGCCACTTGAGCTTGAGCCCATCGGCGGGAAAGACGTCCAGGATGCCCGACTCGCGCCACTCGCCGCGGCGCCCCTGGCCGCGCCACTCCGGCCAGTCTTCAGCGCGGGTGGCGCCGGCGATCGTTAGGAGGATAGAGAAGGCGGCCGCGAGGCCCCTACGCACGAATATTCACCCAAACGTGAACGTGCGGGTGCCCGCGGAAGTACCAGATCATGTTCGGGCTTTCCAGTTGCCAGACGTCCCAGACGCCGTCGTCGCCCAGGTCGAGATTCTTGAAGAACGACATCGAAAGCGAGGACACGCCGCCCTGCGCCTTGATGTAGCGCATGGCCTCGCGCACGTCACGCTGCCGGTAAGGCAGCAGCAGGTCGGCGAGCACTTTGGCGACCAGATCCTGCTGGTCGCGCGTCATCTCGGAAACCGGCAAACCGCCAATCTTCTCGCCCTTGGGCTTCAGCTCGATGGTCGCGGTCGCCTTCTCCTCGCGAGGCTGTCCGAGCAGCGCCATTTCCCGCTGCTTGCCATTGAGCGCCTTGAACACTTCGTTGGCTCGCCGCGCCTGATACCAGTAGAGGTTGCCCGGGTGATCGGGATTCTCGGTGAAGCTCGGCCCTGCCTGGTGCCCGTAGAAAATCGGCCCGCCAAAGGCGTGGCCGGCCACCGAGTCTCCGTCGCAGCGCACGGTGCAGTGGCGTCCGGTGAGCACGAACTCGAAGGCGCCCGACTTCGGCGCGCCGAACAGCGCCACCGAGTAGTTGCCGATTCCTTTGGCGTCATCCTGCAATTGCGCCAGCACTTTGTCGGAGAACTCGGGATTGTAGAGACCACGAAAGATTTCCGTGATCATCGCCTGCTGGTCGGCGCTGAAGAAGTCCTTGATCTTCTGCGGCGTGATGTGCCAGTTGTTGTCGATCTTGGACCGCAGCGGGTGGTCGAACCCGAAGCAGACCTTCTGGCGCTGCTCCTCGGTCAGGCTAGTGTGGAAGGTGGCGACCAGCGTCTCGGAGTCGCCCGACAGCTTGCCTGCGGCGGCCCTGGCGGGTTCGACGGCGACGCCGGCCAATGCTCCTCCGGCGACGACAGCGGTCTTGAGAAACTCGCGCCGATCGATCGAGCGATCGTCCTGGCAATCTGGGCAATGCATTACGGAACCTCCTCTGGTTCTGCTTGGAGACCGTTATCTCACGTTTTGGCTCCGGAAACAAGGGGGCTCATCCGCTTCAGTTGACCACAGGCGGCGAAAATATCCCGTCCGCGCGGTTTGCGGACATAACAAGGAACCGAGCGACCCAGGAGTTTCTGGAACGCCGCCACACGCTCCGGCGCCGGCATGCGGAAGTCGAGCTCGGGACCCGGGTTCCAGGCGATCAGGTTGACTTTGGCGTTCAGGCTCGCCAACAGCCGGGCTACCCGCCGGGCGTCGCCGTCGGTGTCGTTGACGCCTCCGATCAGCACGTACTCGAAGGTGAGCTTCTCCCACGACCGGAGCGGATAGTCCCGGCAAGCCGCCAGCAGCGGCGCCAGGTGATATTTGCGCGTGATCGGCATCAGCTCGCACCGCTGCTCCTCGCTGGAGGCGTTCAGCGAAATGGCCAGCTTCGGGCGCACGGCGGCGCGCCCCAGTTCACGGATCTTCGTTGTAATCCCCGCCGTCGACAACGTCATCCGGCGCTCGGAAATGCCGACTCCGTCCGTGTCGGCCAGCAGCCGCGTTGCCTTCAGGACAGCCTCGAGGTTCAGCAGCGGCTCGCCCTGCCCCATCATGACCACGTTGAGCTGCCTCGAGGAGGGATCCAGCCCATGGGCCGCCATGACAAACAGCACTTGTCCGACGATCTCGCCGGCCGAGAGGTTTCGCTCCAGCCCCATCAGCGCCGTCAGGCAGAACGTACAAGCCACCGGACAGCCCACCTGGGTCGAAATGCAGATCGTGTCCCGTCCCGGCTCGGGCATCAATACGGTCTCGATTGTGCGGTGGTCCTCGAGACCCAGCAGGTAACGGACGGTCCCGTCGGCTGACTGAAATCGTGATACGAGTCGGGGCAGACCGACCTGGAAATCCCGCGCTAAACGTGTCCGCAGCGCGGCCGGCAGAGTCGTAACAGCCTCCAGGTCCGGAACGCGGCGCGCATACAGGGCCCGGTGGAGCTGGGAGGCCCGGAATGAAGGCACGGATGCACCAAGAACTTCTTTGATTTCATGAAGTTCGAGGCCGATTAGCGGACTGGCCATCTGCTTCAGTCTACCGCAATCCACGTGTCGCCGAACGCCGGATGGTACAATGAGATGGCTCCGATAATCATGCGGGCTTCCATCGCAGTCGAGCGGGATATTCAGACCGCCGTCCTCGCCAACGGCATCCGTGTCATCACCGAGATCATGCCGCACGTCCGCTCGGTCTCCGCCGGGCTATGGATCAATGCCGGAAGCCGCCGCGAAAGCGGCGAGCAGAATGGCCTCTCGCACTTCATCGAACACATGGTGTTCAAGGGCACTACCAACCGCACGGCCGAGGAGATCGCCCGGTCGGTGGATTCCATCGGCGGCAATCTGGACGCTTTCACGTCGAAGGAGCTGGTCAGCTTCAACACCAAGGTCCTGGACGACCACGTGCCGCTGGCATTCGACGTCCTCGCCGACCTGGTGCTTCGCCCGCTGTTCCTCGAGCAGGACATCGAAAAAGAGAAGGGCGTCATCCTCGAAGAGCTGAAGATGGAGGCCGACAACCCCGAATACCAGCTACACGAGCTGTTCTCGAGCAGTTTCTGGAAGGATCACCCGTTGGGCAAGCCGATTATCGGCACGCGGGAAACCATCAAGAGGTTTCATCGCGAGATGGTTTCGTCGTACTACCGGACGATTTACGCTCCGGGGAACATCGTGATCACGGCGGCCGGCAATCTCGATCACGACCGGCTGGTCGAGCTGGCGCGAGAGCAGTTCGAGGGCCTGAGTCCGGGCGGCCCCGTTCCTCCGGAGACCACTCCCAAGAACCACTCGCGCATCACGCTGAAGAGCAAGAGGTCGCTCGAACAGGTGCACTTGTGTCTCGGGGTGCCGGCGCATCCGATCGCCCACGAGACGCGCTTCGCCAGCTACGTGCTGAGCACGCTGCTGGGGGGCAGTATGAGCTCGCGTCTGTTTCAGAACATCCGCGAGAAGAGAGGGTTGGTGTACGCCGTTTTCTCGGAGCTGAACACCTACCGCGACGCGGGCTGCCTGGCGGTATACGCGGGCACATCGGTCGAGGCGGCGCGCCAGGTGGTCGGGCTCATCCTCGAGGAATTCCGCCGTTTCAAGGACGAGCCAGTGCCCGCCGACGAGCTGCTGCGCGCCAAGAATCACATGAAGGGCTCGCTGATGCTCGGCCTCGAGTCGACTTCCAGCCGTATGGCCAACCTCGCCCGGCAGGAAATCTACTTCCGCCGGTTCTTCACGCTGGATGAAATCCTGGAGGCCATCGAGAAGGTGACGGCGGACGACCTGCAACAGATGGCGCGGGATTTGTTCGATCCCAAGAAGGTCGCGCTCACCGTGCTCGGCAACCTGAACGGATTTCACATCGGACGCGAAGAGCTGGTTTGCTAGAACACTCGGCGCGTCAGCCGCTCGACAGTGAATGTCGCCGTATCGGCGACCGCCATCACCGCCATGACTCCGGCTTGGACCGGATCGGTGACCACCAGGTCAGCGGCCTCCGGAACGCTGCCCGCCATATTCAGGCTGATGACCAGAAGGCCCTGCCCGCGCACCTCGCGCACCGCCTGCTCGATCTCGCCGCCCATCAGCGAACCGGCGAGCACCAGCGCCCGCGCGCGGGGCAGCCTCGCCACCGCGCGGACGGCGGCCGCCAGCGGTTGCTCGCCCACCAGCGGGATGGTGTCGACCGAGATGTGCTCGCCGCGAATATTGTGGCGATCGGCTTCGGAAATTGCGCCAATGGCCACCTGGCCGACCTGGGCGCCGCCGCCGACGATGATGATGCGCTTTCCGTAAATTCGCTGCATGCTGGCTTCGATGCTGACGGCCCGCACCACCGGCAGCGCTTCGATCTCCCTCACCAGCGGCGCCGTTTCGCCGGGCAGGTCCAGCTCGAAATAGACGCGCGCCTCCGGCGGGCCCGGCTGTAGGATCTCGACCGAAGCGATGTCACCCTGGTGGCGCGCGATCACGCCGGTCAACTGGTGCAGAACGCCGGGTCCGGCGCCGGCGTGGACCAACAGGCCAAGTTTTTCGGTGGGCATCGGGAACCCGATATCTTACCGTGGCCGAGCCCGTTACGCCATAATAGAGCCAGCGCATCCGCCATGCCCCGCCCGGTCCGCTGTTCCCTCGTTCAGGCCTCCTCCGTCCCGCTCGACGGCTTGTCGCTCGACCAGATCAAACAAGCCATGATTGACAAGCACCTCGGTTACATCAAGAGCGCCGCCGATGACGGCGCCCGAGTGGTGTGCCTCCAGGAGTTGTTTTACGGGCCCTACTTCTGCGCCGAGCAGCAGACCCGCTGGTATGATCTGACCGAGGAGGTTCCCGGCGGACCGACCATCGGTCTGATGCGCGACGTCGCCCGCCGGCACAAGGTGGCGCTGATCGTGCCGGTCTACGAGCGCGAGCAGGAGGGCGTCTACTACAACACCGCCGCCGTGATCGCCGCCGACGGATCGTACCTGGGCAAATACCGCAAGACCCACATCCCGCACGTGGCGCCCGGCTTTTGGGAGAAGTTCTATTTTCGCCCCGGCAACCTGGGCTACCCGGTATTCGATCTCGGGTTCGCCCGCGTCGGCGTCTACATCTGCTACGACCGTCATTTCCCCGAGGGCGCCCGAGCGCTCGGGCTGAACGGCGCCGAAATCGTGTTCAATCCGTCGGCCACGGTGGCCGGTTTGAGCGAGCATCTCTGGAAACTCGAGCAGCCGGCGCACGCCGTCGCCAACGGCTATTTCATCGGCGCCATCAATCGCGTGGGCGTCGAGGCTCCGTGGAATATCGGCGAGTTCTACGGATCGAGTTATTTCTGCGATCCGCGCGGACGCATCATCCTGCAAGCGTCGCGGGATCGCGACGAAGTGGTCACCGCGGAGCTGGACCTGGACCTGATCGGGGAGGTGCGGCGGACGTGGCAGTTTTTTCGCGACCGCCGTCCGGACATGTACGACGTGTTGGTGAAGGCCTGATTCGCCGATGGAAACGGTGATGTCCCATCCGGCGGCGGCCTCGTTTGAGGAGAGGTTCGCCGAGATTCATCCGCCGCTCGGCGCGCGTGAGGCGCTGGCGGAAGCTCAGCGCTGCCTGTTCTGCTTCGACGCGCCGTGCGCCGGCGCCTGCCCGACGCACATCGACGTCCCGGGGTTCATCAAGAGAATCGCCAGCGGAAACCTGGGCGGGTCGGCGCGGACCATTCTGGACGCGAATGTACTGGGACTGAGCTGCGCGCGGGTGTGCCCGGTGGACGTGCTCTGCGAAGGCGCCTGCGTGATGCACCGCTCGAGCCAGCGGCCGATCGAGATCGGAAGGCTCCAGCGCCACGCCATGGATTACTTCCACGATCGCCGGGGTCGGCTTCCGGCGCCGGCGGCCGGCAAACCCGGTCGGGTGGCGTGCATCGGGGCCGGTCCGGCTTCGCTCGCCTGCGCCGCCGAGCTGAGGCAGCGCGGCCACCGCGTGACGATCTTCGACCGCCGCGAGCTGGCGGGCGGGTTGAACACCTACGGCGTCGCCGAATACAAGTTCCGGCCGGCCGACAGCCGCCGGGAAATCGAGCTGATCGAGGCGCTCGGAGTCGAGTTTCGCCTCGGCGTTGAGGTGGGCGCCGCCTGTTCGATCGAGGATATCGAGAGGGAGTTCGACATTATCTTCGTCGCCGTCGGCCTCGGCCCCACGCGCCGGCTGGGCATCCCGGGGGAGAACCTTCCGGGCGTGGTCGACGCGCTCGGCTTCATCGCCGATTACAAGATCCACGGCGGGACCCGTGTCGGCCGCCGCGTGATCGTGATTGGCGGAGGCAACACGTCGATCGACGCCGCGACCGCCGCCCGCCGGCTGGGCGCCGAGGAGGTTCGCATCCTGTACCGTCGCGGGGAGAGCGAGATGCCCGCGTTCCGGTTCGAATACGAGATCGCCAAACAGGACGGCATCCGGTTTCACTGGTACACTCAGCCGGTCGCCATCGGCGGCGCGGGCGCCGTCGGGTGGGTCGAATGTATGGCCGTGGATCCCGGCCCTGTGCGGGCTAGCGAGATGCGGCTGGTCGAGGATTCCCGGTTTCGACTCGACTGCGACATGGTGATTCCAGCGATCGGGCAGACCCGGCTGGTCGAGTTCCTGGCGAGCTGCCGCGGCCTCGAGCTCGCCGACGGAGGCGTGGTCGCCGACCCGCGGACGGGGCAAACCGCGAACCCGCGCTATTTCGCCGGCGGCGATTGCGTCAATGGCGGGCGCGAGGTGGTCGATGCCGTCGCCGAGGGCAAGCGGGCGGCGCGGGCGATCGCGGGCCGTCTCGATCTCCAGCCGACAGCGGATTCCCATGGCTGATCTGACCACCCGTTTCGCCGGCAGAATCTCGTCGCCGAATCCGTTCTGGCTCGCCAGCGGCCCGCCCGCCAACTGCGGCGAGCAGGTGATGCGCGCCTTCGACGCCGGCTGGGGCGGAGCGGTCTGGAAAACCATCGGCGAGCCGATCGTCAACGTTTCATCGCGCTACTCTTCGGTCGACTGGAACGGCCAGCGCATGATGGGCCTGAACAACATCGAGCTGATCACCGACCGCCCCATCGAGACCAACCTCGGCGAAATCGCCGCGGTGAAGAAACGCTACCCGCGGCACGCGGTGATCGCTTCGCTGATGGTCGAGTCGCGGCGCGAGGCCTGGCACGACATCGTACGCCGCTCCGAGGACGCCGGCGCCGACGGCCTCGAGCTCAATTTCGGCTGCCCGCACGGGATGAGCGAGCGCGGCATGGGCAGCGCGGTCGGCCAGGTGCCCGAGTACACCACGCTCATCACCGGGTGGGTGAAGGAAGTCGCGCGGACGCCGGTGCTGGTGAAGCTCACCCCGAACATCACCGATATCCGCGCCATCGCCCGGGCCGCGCGCCAGGGCGGCGCCGACGGCCTGTCGGCGATCAACACGTTCAACTCGATCACCGGGATCGACCTCGATACGCTGACGCCGCGGCCCGACGTCGGCGGACTGTCGGCGCACGGCGGCTATTGCGGTCCGGCGGTAAAGCCGATCGCCCTCCACCTGGTCCAGCAGCTTACCGGCGATCCGGAAGCCGCCCTGCCGGTGTCGGGCATCGGCGGGATCTCGGGCTGGCGCGAGGCGGCCGAGTTCATCCTGCTCGGCTGCCAGAGCGTGCAGGTGTGCACGGCGGTCATGCACTACGGCTATCGGATCGTCGAGGACATGATCGACGGTCTCGGCCGCTGGATGGACGAGAAAGGATTCCGGACGCTGGATGATTTCCGCGGCCGGAGCCTCGAGCGCGTGGCCGGCTGGGGCGAGCTGGACCTGAACTTCAAGATCATCGCTCGCATTCACCCGGAGCTGTGCATCGGTTGCCAGCTTTGTTACATCGCCTGCTGGGACGGCGCACACCAGTGCATTCACCGCGACGGCCGGGTGACCCCCGAGCAGGCGCTCGCCGAAAGCCTCGCCCGCATCGCGCGCACGCCGGCGGCCAGTTCCGTCGATACCACCCGCACGCCGCCGGAGCGCATTCCCTGGGTGGACGAGCAGGAATGCGTCGGCTGCAACCTGTGCTGGCTGGTGTGTCCGGTGGACGGCTGCATCACCATGGACCGCGTGGACTCGGGCCTTCCGCGGGAGACCTGGGAACAGAGGGCGGCCAGACTTCGCTGAACCGGGAGACGCCGTCTTGACCACACTGATCCGCAACGGAACGCTCGTAACCGCCGGCCGGACCTTTAACGCCGATATCCTCGTCGACGGCGAGGTGATCGGCGATATCGCGCCTTCGATCCCCGCCGGGCAAGCCGGGAAAGTCATCGACGCCGAAGGCATGCTGGTGTTCCCCGGCGGCGTCGACGTCCACACGCACCTCGACATGCCCTTCGGCGGCACGGTGTCGAGCGACGACTTCGAGACCGGCACGCGCGCGGCCGCATTCGGCGGCACGACCACGATCATCGACTTCGCGATCCAGGCGCGCGGCACGAAGATGCGCGAGGCTCTCGACGCGTGGTGGAAGAAAGCCGAGAACAAAGCCTCGATCGACTACGGCCTGCACATGGTCGTCACCGATCTCTACGAGGCGGGCCTCGAGGACATGGACCAGATGGTGGCCGAAGGCGTGGCCAGCTTCAAACTGTTCATGGCCTACCCCGGCGTGCTCATGGTCGACGATGCCACGATTTTTAAGGCGTTGTCACGGACCGCCGGCAACGGCGCGCTCGTCTGCATGCATGCCGAGAACGGCGGTGTGATCGACGTGATCGTGCGGAGGGCGCTGGCGGCGGGCAAGACCGCCCCCATCCATCACGCGCTGACGCGCCCGGCCACCGCCGAGGCCGAGGCCGTCCACCGCGCCATCGCGCTGGCGGAAATCGCCGGCGTGCCCGTCTACATCGTGCATCTGTCCTCGGAGGACGCGCTCAACCAGGTGCGCGAGGCGCGCGACCGCGGTCTGGCCGCCTACGCCGAGACGTGTCCGCAATACCTGCTGCTGTCGGTTGATGAGCTGGCCCGTCCCGATTTCGAGGGCGCCAAGTACGTCTTCACCCCGCCGCTGCGCGAGAAACACCATCTCGCCAGTCTGTGGAACGGCTTGAAGCACGATCACCTGCAAGTGGTCTCGACCGATCATTGCCCGTTCTGTTTCGCCGATCAGAAGACGCTCGGCCGCGACGACTTCACCAAGATTCCCAACGGCGGCCCGGGGATCGAGAACCGGCTGCAACTGCTCTATCACCACGGCGTCAACCAGGGACGGCTGACGCTGAACCGGTTCGTCGAGGTCGTGTCGACCGCCCCGGCGCGGCTGTTCGGTCTCTACCCGCGCAAGGGCGAGCTCGCCGCCGGCAGCGACGCCGATATTGTCATCTGGGACCCGGAGAAGGAACACCTCATCAGCGCCGCGACGCATCACATGCGCGTGGACTACTCGATGTTCGAAGGCTTTCGCGTCCAGGGCAATGTCCGCACCGTGCTCTCGCGCGGCGAGGTGATTGTCGATGGCGGCCGCTTTCTCGGCCGCGCCGGCCGCGGGCGCTTTCTGAAACGGGCGGCGCGCGGCGGGGCCTGGCGGTGAATCCGGCGCCGGCCGAACTGCGTCAGAGCTCGCTCTACAACGAAGACCTGGCGCCGGTCCCGGCCCAGCGGCGCAACTGGGGGCTCTACAACTACGCGTCGCTGTGGGTCGGGATGAGCGTGTGTATCCCGACCTACATGCTCGCCTCGGGACTGATCGCCGGCGGCATGAGCTGGCGGCAGGCGCTCGCGACCATCCTCCTCGGCAACCTCATCGTGCTCGTCCCGATGCTTCTGAACGCGCACGCCGGCGCGCGGTACGGCATCCCGTTCCCGGTGCTCGTGCGCGCTTCCTTCGGCGTGCTGGGCGCCAACGTGCCCGCCATCCTGCGGGCCCTGGTCGCCTGCGGGTGGTTCGGCATCCAGACCTGGATCGGCGGCCAGGCCATTCACGCCATGCTCCGGATCGTGTGGCCGGCCTGGGCCGGGTTTGAGGCCGGCGCCTGGATCAGCTTCCTGTTCTTCTGGAGCCTGAACATGGCGGTGATCTGGCGAGGCATCGAGACGATCAAGTTCCTGGAGGGCATCGGCGCGCCGTTCATGCTGGCGATCGGGCTGCTGCTGTTGTGGTGGGTCGCCGGGAAAGCCGGAGGATTCGGCCCGGTGCTCGATGCCCCGAGCCGCTTCAGCGACGGCGCCGGGTTCTTCCGCTTTTTCGTCCCTTCGCTCACCGGAATGGTCGGCTTCTGGGCGACGGTCGCCCTGAACATCCCCGATTTCACCCGCTACGCCACGTCGCAGAAAGCGCAGGCGTGGGGGCAGGCGCTGGGCCTGCCGGCGGCCATGACTCTGTACTCGTTCATCGGCGTGGCGGTGACTTCGGCTTCGGTGGTGATTTTCGGCGAGCCGATCTGGGATCCGGTGGTCCTGCTTGGACGCTTCAACCAGCCGCTGGTGGCTCTGGTGGCGCTGATCGCGCTGCTCATCGCCACGCTCAACACCAACGTGGCCGCCAATGTCGTCTCGCCGTCCAACGATTTTTCGAACTTGAATCCGCGCCGCATTTCGTTCCGGACCGGCGGTCTGATCACCGGCGTGCTGGGCCTGGTGATGATGCCGTGGAGGCTGCTGAGCGATTACAGCGCGTATATTTTCGGCTGGCTGGTCGGTTACTCGGGATTGTTGGGCCCGATTGCGGGCGTCATGATCGTCGACTATTTCCTGGTGCGCCGCCGCGTGCTGGTTGTCGAGGATCTCTACTTGCGGGGCCGCCGCTACGAGTATTCCGGCGGGTTCAACCATCGCGCGCTGGCCGCGCTCGGCGCCGGGATTGCGGTGGCCTTGCTGGGACTCGTGCTCCCGCCGCTCAGGCCGCTGTATGACTACGCCTGGTTCGTCGGGTTTCTGGTCGCCGGGACCACCTATCGGCTGATGATGCGGCCGGCTCGGGCTGAACAAATCCTGCGATAATTCGGCTTTCGGTCCACTAGATATGCAGAGCGGACCGAGATATGACTGCGTCTACTCCCAGCGCGGCCGTTTTGCGCCCTTCGGCGCCGGCGGAGGAAATGGACGGCCGCCGCGATGGCCGGGTGCTCTTCACCGTCGAGCAGAAGAAGGAGTTCCTGCGCCAGATGCTGCGGATTCGCCGGTTCGAGGAGCGCGCCCTGGCGGAATTCAGCAAAGGCCGGCTGTTCGGCACCACGCACACCTGCATCGGCCAGGAGGCCGATTGCGTGGGCGTGCTCTCGGCCCTCGAGCCGCCCGACGTTGTCTTCAGCAATCATCGCGGACACGGGCATTACCTCGCCCGCGGCGGCGACATGCGCCGGCTGGCCGCCGAACTGATGGGCCGCGCCACCGGCATATGCGCGGGGCTCGGCGGCAGCCAGCACCTCCACTTCGGCAATTTCTATTCCAATGGCGTGCAGGGCGGCATCGTCCCCTGCGCGGCCGGCATGGCGTTGGCCGAGAAGCGCCTCGGCTCGGGCGCCGTGGTGGTGGTGTTCCTCGGCGATGGGACGCTCGGCGAAGGCGCCGTGTACGAGAGCCTGAACATCGCCTCGCTCTGGAAACTCCCCGTCTGCTTCGTGCTCGAGAACAACGGCTACGCACAGACCACGCCGGTGGCCCTAAATCTCGCCGGCGACATCGCCGCGCGCTTTCGGGCATTTGGCATCGAGACGGTTGAGCTCCACACCACCGATGTGCTGACCATTGCGGCCGCCTCCCGCCGTATCGTCGCCGGCATCCGGGCGCGGTCGGAGCCGCGTGCGCTCATCGTCCACACGTATCGCTTCTCGCCGCACTCGAAAGGCGACGACACCCGCGATCCCGGCGAGATCGAATCCCGGCGGCGCTTCGATCCGATCCCGCTGCTGGCCGGCCAGCTTCATTGGAAAGACCATGACGAGGCGCTCGCGGCCGCCCGGGCCGATGTCGACGAGGCCTTCCGGCTGGCCGAGTCCGACCCCTGGCCCGATCCCTCCGCCCTCGCCGGTCCGGCTCGCCCGCTCCAGCCATGAAGACCGTACTGGCCGCGCTGAACGAAGCGCTCGTCGAGGCGATGGACGCCGACGACCGCGTGGTGGTCATCGGCGAGGACATCCTCGATCCGTACGGCGGCGCGTTCAAAGTCACCCGCGGGCTCTCAACGCGGTTCCCGGACCGCGTCTACACGACGCCGATCTCGGAGTGCGCGATTACCGGCGTGGCCACCGGGATGGCCCTGAGGGGCTTCCGGCCGGTCGTCGAGATCATGTTCGGCGACTTCCTCGGTCTGACCTTCGACCAGGTGCTGAACCATGCCGCCAAGTTCCGCTGGATGTACAACGGGCAGGTCCGGGCGCCGATCGTGATACGCACGCCGATGGGCGGCCGTCGCGGCTACGGGCCGACGCATAGCCAGTCCACCGAGAAATTCTTCCTCGGCATTCCGGGCCTGCGCGTGGTGGCCCCGAATACGCTCGCCGATCCGCGGCCGCTGCTGGTGGACTGCATCCGAAATAACGAAGACCCGCTGTTGTTTGTCGAGCACAAGCTGCTGTACACGCGGCCGGTGCGGACCGCCGCCGAGATGGCCGGGTGGGAGGCGCGATCGTCCGGCTCGTCTTGTCCAGTGATCCGGCTGCAATTGCGCGGCGCCCCGCCGCCCACGGTGACCATCGCTTCGTATGGCTACATGACCGAGCTGGTGCTGGAGGCGGTGTCGCGGCTGGCGATCGAGCGCGAGGTGTTCGCCGAAGCCGTTATTTTCACCGAGATCAGCCCGCTGGCAGCCGAGCCGCTGCTCGAGTCGGTCGCGGCGACCGGGAGGCTCCTCACCGTCGAGGAAGGCAGTCGCGCGCTCGGCTGGGGCAGCGAGGTCGCGGCCTCGGTCGCCGAGCGCCATGGGGGAAAACGTCCGCTCGCGATCCGGCGGGTGGCGGCGCGCGACGTCGCGATTCCGTCCAGCCGGAAACTGGAAGACGCCGTGCTGCCCGGCATCGAGGACATCATCGCGGCGTCGATCGCCGCGGGAGGATGAGGGAATGCTGGCGGAGATGGTGGCCCGGGTCGAGGCCCCGCTGTTGAGCGTGAATGAACCGGAGGCGCAAGTCGCCGAGGTGTGCGTCGCGGCCGGCCGGAAGGTGAGCCCGGGCGATTTGCTGTGCGTGCTCTCGACGACCAAGGCCAGCTTCGACGTACAGTCGGAGGTCGAGGGCTTTGTCCACCGGATCTTCATCACGGCGGGTCAAACCGTCGCCGCCGGAGCCGTCATGTTCGAGATTGGCTCGAGTCCTCTGTTGGACCCGGCTCCGTTGGACGCCGCGCCTCCACCCGCTGTCGAGCGAGCGGAGCCGGACGGCTTGCGGATCACCGATCCGGCCCGGCGCCTGGTCGCCGAGCTGGGCATTTCGCTCGCCGGCCTGCCGCGCGATCGTCTCGTCACTGAGGCGTTGGTTTGCCAGCTCGCCGCGAGAGGGCGCGATGCCGCCGCCCCCCCCGCCCGGCTCGATGCGAGCTCGGTGGTGATCCTCGGGGCCGGGGGTCATGCCAGGAAGCTCATCGATCTGCTGCGCCAGCAGTCGAGCCTGCGCCTGGCGGGCGTGGTCGCCGATCCGGAGCCGGAGTTCCGCGAGCTCCTCGGCGTGCCGGTGCTCGGCTCGGCTTCGAAGCTTGGGGAGCTGCACGCCGGCGGGCTGCGCCTGGCGATCAACGGGATTGGCGGGATTCAGCGGGTCGGAATCCGCGTCGAGAAATTCGACGAGATGGCGCGGATCGGCCTCGGCTTTCCCGCCATCATCCACCCGCGCGCGATCGTCGAGCCCAGCGCCGCCGTGAGCGCCGGCGCACAGATCTTCGAGGCGGCCGTGGTGGGTCCGGCCGCGGTCGTCGGATTCGGCGCGATCGTCAACACCGGCGCCATTGTCTCGCACGACTGCGTCATCGGAGACTACGCGCACCTGACTCCCGGTGTGATTCTGGCGGGCGAGGTGAAGGTCGGCGCCGGCGCGCTGGTCGGCATGGGCGTCACCACCGCGGTCGGCGTAACGATCGGCGAATGGGCGCGCATCGGCAACGGCGCCCGCATCCACGCCGACGTGCCTCCGCGCGCCATCATCCAGGCCGGCGCCGCCTGGCCAGGCGGCTAAGCGGGAGCCGGCGGCGCCACAGCCTGGGCTTGTCGCGCCGCCTCCGCCAGCCGCGCCTTGAACGCATCGAGGATCGCCGCCGTCGCCGTCGCTCCCAGACGCGAGCAGCCGGCCTCGCGGGCCGCGAGCGCCTCGTCGAGCGTCGCCACCGGGCTGGCCTTCACTTTGACCAGCGGTTCCAACCGCCCGACGAGAAACCGCAAGTCGTCGAGATTCACGGGCGGCCCGCCCACCGTCGCGTTGACGACGGTGTCCACCTCGGCGCGGCGCGCGATCTTCACGCCGATGATTCGCAGGTCGTCCGCCAGCCGGTGGCTCTCGAGGACCAGTCGCAGCACGGCTCCCGAGTCGTGGCACGCCTTGGCCATCTGCATCCACTCCATCTCGAGGTAGGAGAACTGGCGCGACCGGATCTTGCCGAGGTTGATGACCGCTTCGATCTCCCGGGCGCCGCGGCGCAGCAGGTCCCGCAGCTCGTAGAGCTTGGCCGACGTCGTCGAGCTGCCGTGGGGATACCCGACGACCGTGCCGACCGCCACTCCGCTCGACTCCATCCAGCCCGCCGTCAGCTCGACATCGCTCGGCCGCACCAAGACGCTCGCGACACCGTAGGCGCGCGCCAGCGCGCAGCCCTCGGCCACTTCCTCCTCGGTCAGCGCCGCGTCGAGCAGCGTGTGGTCGATTATTTTCGCGAGCTCTTCGTAGCCGCCAGCCGGCGGTCCGACATCACCCATAGTGTTCCCCATTGCCGCAGTTCAGTGCGCACATTCTTGGCCCCGGCAAACCAGTCCTCGTGATGGAAGTTGCCGAAGTTGCCCGCGCCGCGCTCCTTTTCGTCCAGGTCGCCGAGAGCGATGTTCAGCCCCATCGCCCGGCTGCCCATCGCCGGCGAATAGAACTTGCCCGGCGCGATCTCCAGGCACGGGTTGAAGCTGACCGCCCATTCAATCACGTATCCCTGGCCGCCGGCATTCGGCTTCGCGACCGCCTCCATGGCCCGCGTCTCGATCCAGCGGCGATAGGTCGCCCACGCTTTCGGATTCTTTCGCGGCTCGCCCTCGAGCAACCCCCCCTTGCCGACGCCGCCTCGCCGGGATTTGGTGAGATTCACGACCATCTGCCAGCTCGAGCCGTTTCCGGCCGCCGACTCGTTGCCGCGCCAGCGGTTCGACGCGTTGATCAACAGCTCCATTTCGTCGCCGAACCACGGCCAGCCTTCCGGCGTCAGCTCGTGCGCCCGGCGATTGGCGTCGGGCAGCCAGCGCGGAATATCCATACCGTACAGCACGTCGTCGGTGATCTCAAAGGCGAAAAACAGGCGTTTCCCGTCGTGCTTGACCAGGCCGCGCATCGAGAGGTCCTTCGGATCCCGGGTCGGAGAAAACTGCGAAATCCAGTCGGAGACTCCGAAAAACTGCGTCGCGTCGTCCCACTCCCGGGGCGAGATCACGCCGTCCAGTTTCGGCGTCCGGCCGGGGAAAGCGTAGAGAGTGCGCGCGAACTCGCCGGCGACGAGCGATCCGGCCGCCCCAAGAAGCGCACAGGCCCCGGCGGCGGCCGCGAGCGGCAGGTTCATTTCCGCCTGCGCGTCGACGAGGACGGCGGCGGATAGCCCATCGCTTTCAGCTCGCGCTTGGCTTTGACGGCGGCCTCGGCGCTCGGGTAATCCTTGATCAGTTGAAGGAATTCCTCCCGCGCCTCCGGCTTCTGGCCCAGCTTCAGGTGCGTCAGACCCTTCATGTAGAGGGCGTCGGTCGTCTTGTTATTCTCCGGATACTTCTCAAGAACCGTGCGGTAGGCGTTCAACGCCGCTTCGAACCCCGCGCGGCCGTAATGGATGTCGCCGATGTGATACTGCGCGTTGGGCGCCAGCTCCGTCGCCGGAAACAGCTTCAGGTAGTCCTCAAACTGCTGCATCGCCAGCTCGGCGTTGCCCCCCGTCTTGTCGCGCATGGCGTTCTCATACAACGACTGCGCCGAAACCCCGGTCGGCGGGCTTGGAGCCGCCCCGGTGGCCCCGCCATCGGTGGGCGGCGGCGCCGGCGGCGCCTGCAACGTGCGGATCGCATTCGCCAGATCGACGAGCTGGAGCTGCTGCTTGCGCATCAGAGCCGTCAGCTCCGCGACCGATTCGCGGACCACGCGGAACTCGTCGCTCAATTGCTCGACCTTGGTCCCGATCGCGGCCACCGGCGTCACCAGGCTTTTTTCCTGCTCCCGCAAGCGGTCCTTGAGGTTCCCCTCGACCGCCGTCACCGATGTCTGGGTGCGCTTGATGTTGTCGAGCGCCTGTTCGAGCAGCGTATTGACGCCGGTGAACTTCTCGTCCATGGCCGCTTGCAGCCGCCGGACCTGGTCCTGCATCAGGGCGACGTCCCGCTGCAATTCGACGATTTCGTTGCGCTTTTGCGGGATCCCCGGCGAAGCCGCCAGCAGCGTCAGAAAGCACACGAGCAGAAGTCTCATGCTCGACCTCCTATGTCAACGACGGTTTTCACCGTTGATTGATTCGAGCGACGGACCGTCGCCGCCCGAGGGCGGAATGCGGGCGGCCCGCCGGCCGCTCCTATGTGCCATCCTAGCGCATCACCCGGCGGCAAAACTCTCCGCTTGCGTTCCGGGGAACGCCGGCGCGAATCTACTGGCCGGGCGTAAAGTGCACGCGGCGGTTGCGCTGCCAGCAGGCCTCGTCCTGGTCGGTACACTGCGGCCGCTCTTTGCCGTAGCTAATCGTCCGCAGCCGATCGGCGGATACGCCAAGCTGCGCCATGAAGTCCTTCGCCGCCGTGGAGCGGCGATCGCCGAGGCCGAGGTTGTACTCGGCCGAGCCGCGCTCGTCGCAATGGCCTTCAATGG
>Ga0247727_10009163_pt1 | contig 18073 bp, 18 predicted proteins | sample WisWelCaveWW1625_FD_202498 | JGI IMG/M metagenome (GOLD analysis project Ga0247727, IMG submission 202498) | Biofilm microbial communities from Wishing Well Cave, Virginia, United States - WW16-25 | ecosystem: Environmental > Aquatic > Deep subsurface > Groundwater > Cave microbial mat | place...
CGACGGGGCCGGGCTTTTATGCCGGTGCGTCGCCGACGCGAATCAAGCTTGTCAATCGCGGACGTTGCGACCGAGCGAATTATGGCATTGCTGCGGCAAATTCTCCCTTAGCGAAGGCCGCAGGGAGGTAGCGGGTTCCCGTCCGGGCGCTCGATCATCGTCACTCCACGACCGCGAGCCAGCCGGGAAAATCATTCGGCCAGCGGGTCTTATCAGAACAACAGTCGGCACGCACGACGTCGAAAATCGACAACAGCGAACGCTGGTGGCTTCCACGCCTTTCCTCGCCAACCCCTGGTAGCAGGGTGGGCCTGCTTCGCCCGCAACATAGTTGCAGCCGGCGAATAAGCGGGACCACAATACTCAGATTGGCGGAAGCCCGCGGTCGGGATGGGACCCGACCAAGCAAGCGAACAATCTGGAGAACGTGTTTTGGGTGTACGTGGATTCCTTTTGGCATGCTGTGTCAGTCTGCTTTTCGGGCCCGGCGCGAGCCCCGCAGTGGCGCAGGACTATTACGGCGCAATCGCTTACTCCCCCTCGACCCGGGCGCATGGATGGTCGTATGACTACGCCACACGGTGGGAGGCCGAAAGCAGGGCGCTGGCCGAGTGTCGCCGCCACGCCGGCGATTGCATAGTCCCTGTCTGGTTCCGCAATGCATGTGGAGCATTGGCCACTGGCCCAAGCGGCTATGGGTCCGGTTGGGGGACCGACCGCAACCTTGCGGAAAGCTATGCCCTTCAGACCTGCCGCCGCCATTCCGGCGGTTGCTCGATTATGCGTTGGGCTTGCACGACCCGCTAGATCCGCCTGCTACGGTTCACAGGCAGACAAGGGGAAGCCCTGGCCGATCGCGAATGCCGTTTCGGCCTCGCGTGCCTTTTGAGCCTCTCGGCAGCCTCCGTTGCGATGGCTGCGGCGCAGCGACATCCTAACCCATGGTCGTTGACCGCCTCGCGCAAGCCACCTAATACTTGCGTGGGAACCTTTCGTATCCGCGGAAGTATTGCGGTGCGAGAGAAGGCGGTCTAAGCGACCGCGCAACGGGGGATTCACCGTTTGAGGTTCACGCCTGCCGGCCTCTTTGGGGCCCTCCTGGGGCTGTTGTGCCGCGCGCTGGGCGGGAAACCGCTTGGCGCGCAGGATGCTGAGTCGTTTAGGGTCCTAAAACTAAGCGGTCATCAGGTCCGCTGGCGGTTGCCGCCCAACGGCGGCGCGCGGGTCGTCACCTACCGGCTTGCGACGGAGACGATGCTGTTTCCAGGCGCCCGCAATTGCCGCAGCCTCACCAAGCTCGACGGGCTCGTGGCCCAATCGGGGTTGCCCCAGACCGCGCTTAGAGACGAGCTCGCAGCCGCGTTCGCAATGTGGGAGGCCGCGGCCAATGTCAGCTTCAAGGAGGCCCCCGAAGGTGGTCGGGCCGACATCCTGATCGGCGCGCAGGTGGAGCCGGAGGGCTGGGCCTTTGCCGACGTCTTCTTCGACGCGACCTCCCCCGAGGCGATCAAACCGATGTCAAAAGCCCTCGTCTGCCTCAATCCGGCCAAGCTGTGGAAGGTCGGATTTGACGGCGACCTGAAGAGTTACGATCTGCGCTATACCCTTGCGCACGAAATCGGCCACGCGATCGGCCTCGATCATCCGGCAGGCGGCAATCAGATCATGGGTTACCGCTACGAGGAGCGCTTCCGTGCCCTGCAGCCCGGCGACATCCGTGGGGCGATGATGCTCTACGGGGCGCCCGCGGTCGTAGTCGCGGATGCCGAAAGGCAGCCCCCCCCGGCACCGTGAGGAGCCACGCCTCCGCCTAAATCAGAGACGTGGGCAGTGATCGCCCGAGAAGGACCAATTTTATTCCTCTGGCAGCTGCTGGAGCGGGTTCAACGGCTCCGCTGCGGCGACCACCGAAAGGTTGCAAGCGGGGCAGCTGCCAGTCGCGCTCGACGTTGCGGCCAGCTAGAGGAAATCAAGGAAATGGTCGAAGCGGCCCCCGCGCGACGCTCGCACGCGAGCAATTGGCAACGGCCAACGGTCGCGCCCGATCCGCCGCTCAGGGGCGAGCGCGCCCTTGAGCGGCTATCCAGGCTATAGACTAGCCCGCCTTCGTCGGGGCCGCCGTCGGGGCGGCCTTGGCGAACATCTCCGTCGTGATGTTCGCGTACCAGGCGATGCTCTCCTGGTAGTTCTGCTTGCGCACGTCGGCTGGCTCGCCCGGCTGCGAGACGAAAGCGCCTGAGACTTCGAGCTTGCCGTCCTTGGGCGTGTAGTTGGCGCCGACCTTCACGTTGTCGTCGGGGGCCAGCAGCGACCAGCAGGTATTGCGGTAGCGGGGCTCGAACTTCTCCTTGTTGGCGAGGGCCGCAAGGATATCGGCCGCAACAACCTTGGCCTGACTATTGGCCGAGAACGCCGATTTCGGCATTTCCGCCGCAGCCAAGGCGGAGGCGTCGCCGAGCAAATAGACATCCGCCACCTTGCTCGACATGAAGTTTTCCCGATTGACCGGACACCAGTCGCCGTCGGTACACCCGGCCTTTGCCGCGATCTCTCCCGCGCGCTGCTGCGGAATGATGTTGGCAACATCGGCCTTCACGGTCTTTCCGGCCTTGGTGACGATCTCCCTGGTCTTGGGATCGACGCGCACTGTCGTGAAGTCGTCGATCTCGGTGGAGAGGTTCAGCTCGATGATGTTCTTGTAGTGCCTTGCGAACGCCTCCATGAACACCGGCTGCTTGGAGAAAGCCCGCTTGGGATCGAGGACGACCAGTTTCGACCTGGGTTTCCTTGTCTTCAGGAAGTGGGCGATCATGCATGCGCGCTCGTAGGGGCCTGGCGGACAACGAAACGGATTGTTGGGCATCACCATCGCCACGGTGCCGCCGTCCCTCATGCCCTGCAATTGCCGCTTCAGGAGGCGCTTCTGCGCAGCGTTGGTCGTGTAGGCATGCGGCATGATGCGTGCGGCATCGGGCGAATAGCCCATGATCGAGTCGTACTTGATGTCGATGCCCGGGGATAGAACCAGCCGATCATAGTAATAAGTGCGGCCGCCCCGCGTCCTGACCGTCTTGCGGGCGCGGTCCACGTCGGTAGCGAAGTCGTGCACTACCTTGACGCCCAGCCGGCGCAGGCCCGTATAGCCGTGGTTGAGCGACTCCAAGTTGCGGCGGATGCCGCCAAGGTAGAGGTTGGAGAAGAAGGACGAGCTGTAGATCGGATTGACCTCAATCAGGGTGACATCGAGGTTGGGCGCCCCCGCCTTTAAGTAGTGCGCCACAGTAGCGCCGCCGGCGCCGCCGCCCACGATCACGACCCTGGGCGCCGCCTGCGCAATGGCAAAGCGGGTAAGCAGCGGGCTTGCGGCCATTCCAGCGCCCGCAGCGGCAGCGATTTTCCCGAAATCCCTCCTGGACAGCCTCGGCATGCACTTCTCCTTGATCGTTCAATCGGTCAGTTGTCCCATCGACCGGCAGTATATCAGCACGAGCGGCGGTCCACAGCGCCGTATGGTCGTAGGTCGATGCGGGAGGACGGCGCTTGACGTTCACACCCTTGGCTGCTGGAAGATTTTTTCCCTGCGACGCCTGGATGGGCAAAACCATCAATCTTCCGATCGAGGCCAAGGCACGGATCCGGTGCTATCCTTCGGCCGCACGCAAAGCCGGCCTTCGGGTGCCCACCGCCGCTGAAGCAAATGGCCCCCGGGTGCATACCTTCACCGCGTTTTGCGTTGCCCGCACGGCTAGGCATGTGGTACGTGGCCTCGCCCCTGGAAAGCCTGCTGACGAAATCCGATTTCTCTGGAATGAAGCCCAAGATGGACAGTTCAGTGGTCGACCGGCGCGCGTTCGTTCTCGGTGCAGGTGCAGTCGCTGCGATTGCGCCCTTTCTTACCGCCCAGGTTCAGGCGCAGGGTGGGCCGCAGGCCTGGGAAGAGGCGCTCAAGCGGATCGTGGGCGACGCCCAGCCGACCGATGGCAGGGTGACGTTCGAGCTGCCCGAGATCGCGGAGAACGGCAACACCGTGCCTTTCACAATCAGCGTCGACAGTCCGATGACCGAGAAGGACCACGTGAAGGCGCTTCACGTGATCGCGACGGCCAACCCGCAACCGGGCGTGGCCACGTTTCGTTTCACCCCGCTGTCGGGAAAGGCGTCGGTCGCCAGCCGCATGCGTCTTGCGCAAACACAGGATGTGATCGGCTTGGCCGAGCTCGGTGATGGCAGGTTCCTGATGACGAGACGGCCGGTAAAAGTGACAATTGGCGGCTGCGGCGGCTAGGCGAGGCGGAGGACGGCGCACATGACAAGGCCGCGTGTCAGGATCCCGGAGCGGGCCAAGGTCGGCGATCTGATCGAGGTCAAGACGCTGATTTCGCACGTCATGGAGACGGGCCAGCGCAAGGAGGCGGATGGCAAGCCCATTCCCCGTTTCATCATCAACTCGTTCAGCGCTTCGTATGCGGGCTCGGAAGTCTTCAAGGCCGAGCTGCATCCCGGCATCTCCGCCAATCCCTACCTGGCGTTCTTCATGCGCGTTCCGGGCCCGGGAGAGTTCGAATTCACGTGGACAGACGACCGCGGCGGGAAGGTCGCCGAGAAGCAGAAGCTCAACGTGTTGGTCTGAACGTCATGTCGGAGGAGCCGGTCTGCGCCCAGAAGGGCCCCTATCAGGTGACGCTCGAGGCGGGCAAGGCCTATTTCTGGTGCGCGTGCGGGCACTCGGCAAGGCAGCCCTTCTGCGACGGCTCGCACAAGACCACGAGCTTCCAGCCGCACCGCTTCGTTGCCGATGCCTCGGGCACGTTCAACCTATGCGGCTGCAAGCGGACCGACGACAAGCCCTACTGCGACGGCAGCCACAACATGCTCTGAGGCGGGCGGTGCCTCGGCTCACGCGGAGTTGGTCTGGTCCTCGCACCTGCAGTCCAGAGCAGCCGGAATTTGCGCAGCGTGCGGGCGGCCGAGCTGCTCTTCGAGCTCGCCGCGAATCGCTGCCATGTCGAAGCCGGCAGCCTCGAGCGTGGCGATGACGCAATCGGCCGGCTGGCCGCGCGCCGCGGCGGCAGCCCACGCCAACGCCGAGCGGAGCCCCGAGGCGCAGTGCGCAAGGACGGGGCCTTGCAGCTCGCTCAATGCCCTGCTCGTTCCGTCGACGACGCGATCCCCGAAAACGTCATGCTTCGTTGCCGGAATGTGCCGGAAAGCGAGGCCCGCTTCAGCCGCGAACTTGGCTTCGGCGTTGCTGGTGGGATGCCTGCTCGATTCCCCGTCCGGCAGGTTCGACACGATCGCCTTGAAGCCGAGCGCTGCGGCCGTCGCAAAGTCGGCCGGTTCGAGAGCGCCGGTGACGGCGAAGCACGGCGTGATGTGGGTGATCTTGTTCATGGCAAGCCCCGGCGGACGCGGACGAGCAAGGATATGGCCAGCGATGAAAAAATATCAATGGCAAATCCAAGCTTGACGCAATAAACACCCTGCTATACCAGATTTCTCACCGGGCAAGCGGAAAAATGTTCCAACCGGCAACACAGATCGAACACTTTGGATCGAGGCCGGCCCAGGCCATGCTGGATGAGATGGACGTCAAGATACTGCGCATCCTGCAGCAAGACTGCACGCGCTCGGTCGCCGACATCGGCAAGGAGGTGGGGCTTTCGACAACGCCCTGCTGGCGGCGCATCCAGAAGCTGGAGGAGGCGGGCGTCATCAGGCGCCGCGTCGCGGTCCTTGATCCGGTGCGGGTGAATGCGGGTGTCACGGTTTTCGTGTCGATCAAGACCGATCAGCATTCGCTGGCGTGGCTAGAGAAGTTCCACGCCGCCGTGGTGGATTTTCCAGAGGTGATCGAGTTCTACCGCATGAGCGGCGACGTCGACTATCTGCTTCACGTTGTGGTGCCCGACATCGCCTCCTACGACGCCTTTTACAAGAAGCTGATCTCGCGCATCGAGATCTCCAAGGTGTCGTCGGCCTTCGCCATGGAGCAGATCAAGTACACCACTGCGCTGCCGCTCGACTTTGCGCTCAGGCGGCTCGAGACGAACTAGGCGAGGGTGCGCAAAGCCGAAACGAGCCGCGGGGCCGAGTGGAGACAAGACCATGATTGTGAGTGATACCAGCGTTCATGTTGCGTCGCTGGATGAGATTAAGCGCAACAGCGGGCTCGATTTCCTGCGCCGCATCGCCGATGGCAGCGTGCCACAGCCGCCCATCGCCGCAACGCTCGGGTTCCGCTTGGCCGAGGTGGCACCGGGCTTCGCGCTGTTCACGATGATCCCGGAATTCCGCCACTACAATCCGATCGGGACCGTGCATGGGGGCGTCGCCTCGACCCTGCTCGACAGCTGCATGAGCTGCGCGATCCAGACGCACTTGGAGAAGGGGCTCGGTTACACGACCCTCGAGTTCAAGGTCAACCTGGTGCGGCCGATAACCGACAAGACCGGGCCGATCCGTGCCGAAGGCCGATCGCTGCACGTCGGGCGCCGGTCCGGGACGGCCGAAGGCAAGATTCTCGACGCCAAAGGTGCGCTGCTCGCGCACGGCACAACGACGTGCCTGGTGTTCGAGCTATAGGAGCCGAGTGGCCGGAATTCAGAACCTGAAGTTCAGCCCCGTACTGATGCGAAAGTCGTAGCTCTCGTCACGAGCGAACGTGGACGCGGCGCTGACGGTGGCGCTGAGGTCCGGCCCGAGCTGGACGGTGACGCCAGCGTCGATCTTGCCGAAGTCGCGGGTATCGAACCTGGGGAAGGTCGAGAGGATCGGCGGCAGCGACGGCACCTGGGTCAGACTCGTCGCCAGGGTCCTCGTGCTGTCGCCGAACTGGTGCTCCCAGGTGATGTTCAGGTACGGGATGACGAGATTTCCGCCCGCCTGGAAGGACGTGAGGAATCGGATGCCCAGGCTGCCGGTGAGGCTCTCGAGGGTCTGTGCCGACACCGTGAAGGTGAGATTGGGGTCGCCCTTCTCAGTGTAGCCGTCGATCCTGGAACGGATGTAGGTGAGCCCGGCGATCGGGCCCGCGCGTAGGCGTCCGAAATCGAACAGGTACCCGGCTCTTGCCGCCAATGCGAAGACGCCTGCATAGGTGCTGCTGCGAATCGGATCGATCAAACCGGGCCGTGCCAAATCCAGGTCGTGGCTCCCGTACGCCGCCAGCGCGTCGACAAACCATTGCCTCGTCGCATAGGACAGGTAGGCGGCAGCCTGGATGGCGTCGACGTCGATCGTCGCACCGCTATGGAGATCGGCATTCGTGGTCGTGTAGTTGGCCGCGAGGCCGACGATGAGGTTGCGATCGACGCTGTATTCGATCCCGACCGTGCCCGAGATGGCGTCGTAGCCGAAGCCCGTCATATTGGGAGCATCGGCGCGGCTGCCGCCCAGGAACGTGCCCATGCCGTAGACTGTGAGGGGGCTTTCGGCCCCCGGCTGCGGCGCCTTCGACTTCCCTCCAGCGCCCAGGCCCATCAGACCATCCGTCCCGAGAGAAGTGAGCGCGCCCACAGCGGCGGCCTGTCCGCGAACGGAGTCGAGCCGGCCCATGATGGCCCCGGTGAAGCCGGTTGTCGCCACCACGGTCAGACCGGATTGGACAGCGATGGTGTGCGGCGCCAGCTGGCGGTTCCTGCAGATGTCGCTCGGCAGAACCCTGACGGCCTCAACGGTCCGCGGGCAAAGCGGGGGGTCATCGGTGACCCTCCTGGTCTGCGCGCCGGCGCTCGACGCAAGGGCAGCGGCCGCGGAAATCAGCGCGACGGCAAACCCAGAGTATCGCGCCCACGCGGGCGACCGAGGCTTACGCACAACCAAATCCCCGCATCGCGACTAGCCAAGCAGATTCTAGTGAGGCTCCGAAGGTGCTCTATCCAGGCAGTGAATTGGCCCGTCCAGGGAAGTTCGCCCGGCTTGAGTTGCGATGGAAGAGGCCGGCGGAGATTTATCCCCGGCCGTGGCGCCGCGGCCACCCGCAAGGCGTCATATACAATTACAGAACCGGGCAATCGGAATCGCGAGACCGCCACAAGACGATGCGATAGGCCGGTCCCGCGGTGGCAATGCCTTGGGGGAGACCGGAGTGCGAGCATTGCCCTCCTTGGTCTGGGCAACTTCCGGGGTGATGCACCATGGCCAAGCCGACGACGCTGCGGAGCCTAGTGACCACCCGAAACCTGCGGGCGCTCGCAGTTCAGCTCGTGGCACTCGCCGTCATCGCGGGCGTTTTGATCGTATTTCATCGCGAAATCTACAGCCGCGTGTTCGGACCGTTCAGGGTAACCGTCGATGAGATCGCTGGCATCGGCAGTCTCGACAGCGAGCTTCGCCGCTATTTCTTGCTGGACGAGGGCCGCCTCATTCCGGTCGGGATTCGCGACGTGATCGTGCGTTCGCGGCGCGGGCGCGAGACCGGGCGCAGTTACGTGAATTACTTCGCCATGCCCGGCAAGCGGATCGTGCTGGTGCGAGCCTCCGAGGAGAACCCTGCGCTCCCCATCGTAGGCGTGCTGCAACCGGTGCCCGCAGCGGTCGAGCAGCGCATGCGTGAGCTCTATCCAGAGCTGAGGTCCGGCCCAGGCCTGGCGCCCCTTCTTTTCGAGGCCGAGGACGCCTTGGGCTCCTGGGGCAGCTTCTACGCAGCGGCTGCGGTGACAGCGCCGGTCATCGCACTGCTGTTTCTGCTCATCACTCTGGGCAGGCTTCTGAACTTCCGGCGTTCACGCTCGGTAGCCGCCCTCGCGCGCTTCAAGGTGCCGATCGACCAGATGGCGGCGGCGATCGACGCGGAGCTGGCAAGGAACGAGCCCAAGACCGCCATGCGCAACGTCCTGCTGACGGCTACCTGGCTGGTGCACGTGCAGCCCTTCAAGCTCGAGTTCATTCATCTGGACGAGCTGGTTTGGGTGCATGCGGCGGTAACAAAGCGATACATGTACTATTTCATCCCCGCCGGGTCGACGAACTATCTGAGACTCGGCGATCGCAGCGGGCGCTTGAGAACGATCCGCGGCAACAAGAAGGCCATCCCCGAGGTGATCGTCGCCATCGCGCAGCGCGTGCCCTGGGTGTTTCCTGGCCACTCCGACGAGCTGGAACAGGCATACCGGCGCAATCGCGATGCCGTGATCGCGGCCGTCGATCAGCGGCGCCAGCAAGTGCTCGGCAGCCCACCACAGGCAGCTGCTGGCTGAGTCGGACGATCGGCTACCCAACCTCGCCCGGCGCAAACCGGTACGTGCGCGAGCAGAACTCGCAGGTGACCGTGAGGCCGCCGTCGGGCTCGCGCAGGTCGGCGAGCTCCGCCCAGGCAAAGCGCGTCAAATACAACTCGATGCGCTCGCGCGAGCAGCGGCAGGCCTCGGCCAACCCCGTTGCCGGCACCACGCGCACGCCCTCTTCGTGAAACAGCCGGTAGAGCAGCCGCTCGGGCGCCAGCATCGGATCGATAAGCTCGTGATCCTCCACCGTCGCAGCGAGGTGGCGCGCGCGGTTCCAGTTCTCGTCGTCTTCGCCCTCGAGGCTCAGATCGCGTGCCTCGCCTTCAAGGCGTTGCCGGCCGCCTTCGCGTGGCAGCTGCTGGATCATCAAACCGCCGGCACGCCAGCGCCAGCCGCGCTGTCCGCCACCCTCAGCCGGCCCGTAGTGACGGGCAACTGCCAGCCGGATGAAGGTCGGCAGCTGCTCGGATCGGCGGAAATACTCGTGTGCGGCCGTCAGCAGCGGCTCGCGGGCTACGGCAACGATGCCCTGGTAACGGTCCCTGCTTCCGCCGGGATCGATGGTCATTGCCAGATGGCCGGTCCCCAGCAAGGCTCCCTGGTCGCCGCGCCCCTTCGTGCCAGCGAGCACGGAATCGGCCTTGTCGAAGTTGGCATAGCCGCGCACCTCGCCCGGCTGCTCGAAGTCGGCCACCAGGAAATCGAGCGGGCCGTCGGTCTTGGTCTGCAGGATCAGCTTGGCAGATGTTTTCAGCGCGCTTCCCAGCATTGCCGTCAGGGCCAGGGCCTCCCCGAGCGCATGACTGACCGGCTCCGGATAGGCGTGGCGAGACAGGATGGCGTGCACTACGGAGCCGAGTCGGACGACGCGGCCGATCACGTCCGACTTGACCGTGCGGAACGGAAGCACCAGGTCATCGGCGGAGACGGCGTGCGGCTTGGTGTTGTCGGCGCTCAGCATCAATCGACCCCGAGACACCACGCCAAGATGGCCTTCTGGGCGTGCAGCCGGTTTTCCGCCTCGTCCCACACCGCGGATTGCGGCCCGTCGATGACCGCGGCTGCCACCTCGTTGCCGCGATAGGCGGGGAGGCAATGCAGGAATATAGCCTTGGGCGCTGCCGCGCGCATAAGCTTGGCGTCCACCGTATAAGGGGCGAGCAACTGCTTCCTCCGCCTTGCGTCCTCCTGCTGCCCCATGGAAACCCAGGTGTCGGTCACGACGCAATCCGCCCCTGCGACGGCCACGTCGGGATCATCGGAGAGCTCAATGTCTCCGCCGTGACGCTTGGCCCAGTCGAGGATGGACCGGTCGGGGTTGAGTTGCGGTGGGCAGGCCAGCGCCAGCCTGAAGCCGAGCCGAGCCGCCGCCTGGATCCACGATGCCGCCACGTTGTTGCCATCGCCGCTCCAGGCCACCTTGCGCCCCTTGATCGGCCCCACGCGCTCCTCGAACGTCATGATGTCCGCGACGATCTGGCAGGGATGGGTGCGGTCGGTGAGGCCATTGATGACGGGTACCGTCGCGTGTTCGGCAAGCTCCACCAGCATCTCGTGCTTGTTGGCGCGGATCATGATGGCGTCGACGTAGCGGGATAGCACCTTGGCGGTATCGGAAATGGGCTCGCCGCGGCCGACCTGGAGGTCGGTATGATTGAGCGCCAGGGTCTGGCCCCCGAGCTGGCGCATCGCCACATCGAACGATACCCGCGTGCGCGTCGACGGCTTCTCGAAGATCAGCATCAGTACGGCATTGGCGATCCCTGCCGGCTTCAGCTTGGCGGGCACTTGCTTGCCCGCCTTCTTCATCGTTCGACCCATATCGACAATGCGCCGCAGGGTGCGTGCGTCGATGCGGTCGATGTCCAGAAAGTGCCGGGGAGCCATGGCGAAAGCCTCTCGCGGCTCGATTATCAGGCCGGCTTGGGGAAGCGGGCAAGCGCTCGATCCAGTCGGCCTATTGCCTCGGCAAGCTCGCCTTCCGTGACGTTGAGCGGAGGCAGCAAACGCACCACGTTGTCACCTGCGCCGACCGTCAGCAGCCTCTCGTCCACACATGCGTTGACGACATCGCCCATCGGCGGCTTCACCTTGATGCCCACTAGGAGGCCACTGCCGCGCACCTCCTCGATCACGTGCGGGTGCGCGTCTTTGAGACCCGCCAGCTGTTGCTTGAAACGCAGGGCCATGGCTTGCACGTGCTCGAGAAAGCCCGGCTTGAGGATAGCATCGAGCACAGCGCCGCCGACGGCCACGGCGAGGGGATTGCCGCCGAATGTCGAGCCGTGCGTACCTGCAACCATACCCTTGGCAGCCTCGCGCGTGGCCAACACCGCCCCGATCGGAAAGCCGCCGCCCAGGCCCTTGGCGACAGCCATCACGTCGGGCGTGAAGCCCGCCCATTCGTGGGCGAAGAGCTTGCCCGTGCGGCCCATCCCGGTCTGCACCTCGTCCAGGATCAGCAGCAGGCCGTGGCGATCGCAAAGGTCGCGCAGGGCTCTCAGCCATTGGCCGGGCGCCACGTTGACACCACCCTCGCCTTGCACCGGCTCGACCATGATGGCCCCCGTATTGGGTCCGATGGCCGCTTCCGCCGCCTCCAAGTCGCCGAACCCAACGATGTCGAAGCCATCCGCAGGCTCGCCGAAGCCTTCCAGATGCTTGGCGTTGCCCGCCGAGGCGATGGTGGCGAGCGTGCGGCCGTGGAAGGCGCCATTGAACGTGATCGTGCGCCACCGCTCAGGCCGGCCGCTGACGTAGTGGTAGCGCCGCGCCAGCTTGACGGCGCCTTCGCATGCCTCCGCGCCGGAGTTGCAGAAGAAGGCCTGATCGGCGAACGTCACCTCACACAGTCGCTCGGCCAGCCGCTCCTGTCCTGCCACACGATAGAGATTGGAGCAGTGCCAGAGCTTAGCCGCCTGCTCGGTGAGAGCCGCGACCAGCACGGAATTCGCGTGACCCAGAGCGTTCACGGCAACCCCGCTGGCGAAATCCAGATAGCGGTCGCCGGCAGTCGAGATCAGCCACGCCCCCTCGCCGCGCTCGAACACGAGGTTGGCACGCGCGTAGGTGGGCATCACGGCGGCCGACGGTTGGGAGGGGGCCGGGGGCGCGACTGGCTGTTCCTTCGCTGGAAGTACGGACTTTGCGGCCTTCGCCGAAGAGGCGGACATGGGACCTATCTCACTGTCGGTAAATGAAAAAGCCGCGCTTGAGCGCGGCGCGGATAACGGAAGCATCAGGGCCCGTCATCGCAGCCGCGTTAGCAACGCCACGCCGGCACGTCGTTCGCTGGGGGGATGATAGGTCATACCGCTGACTTATGGGGCTCACGCCTTATGGTGTCAATGCCACAAAAAAGCCGGGAGCCACACCCCCGCGGTGCTCCCGGCCTTCCCCCGCTTTGCAAGCGCCCCGCTGCCGAGGCAACCCGTGTCAGACAGCAGCCTCCTCGTTGGGTTGGACCGGCGGGTTGGGTTCCGCACCTACAGCCACTTTGGCGACGGCTATCATCGGCGCAAAATCGCGGTCGCGGCGGCGCGCCTGGGGAGGTTGGAAGGCGCGCCGTGCGTGGACTTCGCAATAGGGCAGGCCCGTGATCTTCCTCCTGCCGCAGAAGTGGAAGTCGGCTTGCTGCGGATCGCCGATCGGCCACCGGCAAGAGGCTTCGGTGAGCGTCTGAATGTACTTGCGTTCGCTCATCGGAATCACGAGTTCTTCGGCCGGCGGCACGTAAGGCTCGGTGTCGCCGAGATAGAGATTTCTGAGCGCGGGGTTGCCAATGCTGCCCAGGCGCGGCTTCATCAGGCGCTTGGCGGCCTGCGCGCGCACGCGCGGCCGGTGCGACTTCATCCGCGAAGTGGTAGCGCGGCCTGACAGTCCCAGTCGGTGCACCTTGCCGATCACCGCGTTGCGAGTCACACCGCCTAGCCGGCCGGCGATCTGGCTTGCGCTCAGTCCGTCTGCCCACAATTTCTTCAATACATCGACCCGCTCGTCATTCCAGGCCATGCCCTGGTTCTCCTACAATTGACAAATAGCGGAGCCCGACGTCGTGTCGAAAGACGCGCCTTCGGCACGATGAGACGCACGCGGAACCCTGCCCACACGGCCGAAGTTGGACGGCGTTCAACGCGCGCTAAGCACGCACAGAACACACGCCGGACCGGCCGACGATCAACACAACGGGTACTTGGGACTCGACGGACGCGTACGGTGACAAATGCGGCGCATTACGATGCGCCCTACGCGTAGGTTCTGCGGCAAACTCCCCCAAATCGCACCAAACGCAAGGTGCCGCAGGTGATGGCAAGAAGTTACTATGAGGTTAGGAGGCTCTCAAGCAGGCTGCGACCTTTCGGCGACGATTGCGTATCAACCTGTGACCTGCCGACAACAGGTTCGTATACATCCTGTGGATTAGAGTGAAGACCTATTGCGCTAACGCGAATCTCGCACGGTCGTGCCGTTGAAGGCATAGCCCGCGCCCCGCACGGTGCGGATCGGATCGGTGTCGGTGCCGCGGATCAGCGCCTTCCTCAGCCGCCCGACATGCACATCGACGGTGCGTCCATCGATGAATGCGTCGCGTCCCCAGACACCGTCGAGCAGTTGTTGGCGCGTCAGCACCCGCCCGGCGTTTTCCATGAAGAATTCGAGCAGCTTGAATTCCGTAGGTCCCAGCCGCACTTCCCGGGCGCGGCGCGTTACGCGATGCGCGGCGCGATCGAGCGCAATGTCTCCCCGCTGCAAGGTGTCGGCGACGCGTTGCGGCGCCGCGCGGCGCAGCAGCGCCTTCACCCGGGCCATTATCTCGGGGACCGAGAACGGCTTCACCACGTAGTCGTCGGCGCCGGTCGCGAGTCCGCGTACGCGGTCGGCTTCCTCACCGCGGGCTGTCAGCATGAGCACAGGGATCGCCCGAGTGGGTGGGCGCTGTCTCAGCCGCCGGCAGAATTCGAGTCCCGACATGCCGGGCAGCATCCAGTCGAGCACGACGAGGTCGAAACTCTCTTCATCGACCAGCACCTCGGCCTCCTCGCCGGTGGGCGCGACCGCCACGCGGAAGCCTTGGGAGGCTAGATTGTAGCGGATCAAATCCGCGAGGGCCGCCTCATCCTCAACGACCAGAATGTGGGCCGCAGACTCGGTCACCGGCCAATCATTCCTTTCGAATAAGCGTCGAGGCCGTGTCGTCGCCCTTTGGCCGGTCGTCGGCCAGCGCGACGCCGTGCACGAGATAGTGGACGTCCTCCGCGATGTTGGTGGTGTGGTCGCCGATGCGCTCGATGTTCTTGGCGGCAAACAGCAAGTGGGTGCACAGGCCGATGTTGCGCGGATCTTCCATCATGTAGGTGAGAAGCTCGCGAAACAGCGAATTGTACATGGCGTCGATGCGCTCGTCGCGGCGCCACACCGCCACCGCCTTTTCCGGGTCGCGCTCGGCATAGGCGTCGAGCACGTCCTTGAGCTGGCTGAGCGCCAGCTCCACCATGTGCTTGAGGCCGGTCATAAGCGGCTTGGGATGGTTCTCGCCGGAAACGGCCATCGCCCGCTTGGCAATGTTCTTGGCAAGATCGCCGGTGCGCTCAAGGTCGCCGGCGATCTTGAGCACCGTCATGATATGGCGCAGATCGACGGCCATCGGCTGGCGCCGCGCGATCATCTGGATGGTCAGTTCCTGAATTTCTCGCTCGAGCACGTCGACCTTTCGGTCGTCGGCGACAACGGCTTCGGCAAGCTGAGGATCGCGTCTCTCCAATGCGTCGAACCCACGCGCGAGCAGCTGCTCCACGTGACCGCCCATTTGGGCGATCTTCTTGTCGAGCAGCTCCAGCTCCTGATCGTAGGACCTGACGATGTGCTCGTTCATGAGATAGCTCCCGCTCTGCCCGCTCGGGCGCCCCATGGCGCTCAGTACGGCCTAAACTCTCTAGCCGAAGTCCATGACCGGCTTGTGACATGGTAACGTATTGGAGACAATCGATCTTCCTGAGGTGTCGGTGTTGCCGCTAAAAAGTTCCTGCACGGCTTCGTCGACGGAAAGCTTGGGCGTGAACTCGGTCATCCTTGTCCTGTGTGCCGGAGAATGGCGCGCGTTCGGCCACGCGCCTTCACTCCCGGCGGGTCGATCCCGGCCCGGGTGCGACGGGTACGCGGGTGCCTACTCGGCAACCGTGGGGCTGGCGAGCCGCCCTAGGAGGCCCGCGCGGACCTCCTGGAGCGGTTTACCAACTCACCTACCTTCCAGGCGCCGATCGCCGGCCATGTGAAGGGTTGGATCGATCACACCGTAGGGCGCAATCGTGCGTCAGCGCGATTGCGCCGTTCGCGGAGCGAACGTTGCCTTCCACCCCTCGGCCCATCCGACAGAGCTTTCAGGGCGCAGAAGCCGCGCCATGTGTTGGGCCGGTCGCAAACCTGCTTGGCGCGTCGCACGAAGGTTGCGCGGCAAGCGCCGCGCGCCCTATGACTTACCGATGTTCCAATCCTATGAAGCGCCAGAGGGCGGCCAGGACACGGGCGAGCGCGTTGCCAAGCTGCGCGAGCAGATGCGGCGTCTCAAGATCGACGCGCTGCTGGTGCCGCATACCGACGAGTACACGAACGAGTATCTCCCGCCGTGCGCCGAGCGCCTGGCCTTCGTGACGGGGTTCACGGGTTCGGCGGGACTGGCGATCGTCGCGCGCAAGAGTGCGGCCCTGTTTGTCGATGGCCGCTATACCCTGCAGGCGCCGGCGCAGGTGGACACCGGCATCTTCGAGATCCTGCAGGTCGGAAAGGCCAAGCCCGGCGAGTGGCTCGGCAAGCAGCTGAAGGCCGGCGCCGCGGTCGGCTTCGTTGCGAAGCTGCATGCGCCGGCGACCATGGACGAGCTGGCCGAGGAGCTGTTGCGCAAACGCATCAAGCTGAAGGCGCTTGCCAGCAACCCTGTCGATCGGGTGTGGGGCAAGCAGCGGCCTCGCCCGCCGCGGGGCGCCGTCATTCCGCACCCTCTCGCGTACGCGGGCAAGCCGGCGCAGGAAAAGCTGGCGGAGCTGCAGGCGACTTTGAAAGAGGAGGGCCAGGACGCGGTCGTCCTGACGTTCCCACCGTCGATCTGCTGGCTCTTCAACATTCGCGGTTCGGACGTGGCCCACAATCCACTTGCGCTTGCGTTCGCGATTCTGCCGGCGAGCGGCAAGGCGGAGCTGTTCATAGATCTGCGCAAAATCGGACCCGAAGCCAAGGCGCACCTGGCCGGCCTTGCCAGGATCAGCGAGCCATCGGCGCTCGAGCGGCGTCTCGCGGCGCTGAAAAAGGCCGGCAAGACGGTGCGCGTCAGCCCCGGCGCTGCGGTTTGGTTTCATCGTAAGCTCAGGGGCGGCAAGGGCCGCGTCATCCGCGCCACCGACCCGTGCATCCTGCCGAAGGCACGCAAGAACACTGTCGAGATCAAGGGTGCGCGCGCAGCGCATAAGCGGGACGGAGCGGCGCTGGTGCGCTTCTTGGCGTGGCTCGACCGTGAAGCCGAGGTGGGCGGCATCGACGAAATCGGCGTCTCGAAGCGGCTCGAGGAGCTGCGCCGCGAGACGCAGGCTCTGAAGGAGATCAGCTTCGACACCATCTCGGGGTCAGGGCCCAACGGTGCGATCGTGCACTACCGCGTCACCACGGCCACGAACCGCAAGCTGAAATCCGGCGAGCTGTACCTTGTCGATTCAGGCGCGCAGTATCTCGACGGTACCACGGATGTGACACGCACGGTCGCTATCGGCCGGCCAACGCGCGAGATGCAGGAGAGGTTCACCCTCGTTCTCAAGGGCCACATCGCCATTGCCACGGCGCGCTTTCCCAAGAATACGCGCGGCGTCGATCTCGATCCTTTTGCGCGCCGCGCGCTGTGGGAAGCGGGCCTCGACTTCGAGCACGGCACCGGCCACGGGGTCGGCAGCTATCTCTCGGTCCACGAAGGGCCGCAAGCCATTGCCAGGCAGGCCATGGTGCCGCTCGAGCCCGGCATGATCGTCTCCAACGAGCCCGGCTACTACAAGGCCGGCGCCTACGGCATCCGGATCGAGAACTTGTTGCTCGTCGCCGAGCCGGAAAAGGTGCCAGGCGGCGAGCGGGAGCTGATGAGTTTCGAGACCCTCACCCTGGTGCCCATCGACGGTCGGCTGGTGGTGGCGGAAATGCTGTCGCTGGGCGAGCTGGGCTGGCTCAACGCCTATCACGCCCGCGTGCGCGAGATCATCGGGCCGGAGCTGGGCGCCGAGGATCGGGCTTGGTTGGAGCAGGCGACAACCGCGATTCCGGCCCGCCGCCGGTCGGGAGAGGTCTGAGCCCGGTTGATTGAGCAACCCACGCCAGGGGGCGGCGGGGCCCAATGGAGGCAGATCGCTGGGGTTGAAGCTGCAATTGCAGCCTGGAATGGTCGAGGCGATGGGGCTGACGCCATTTCTGCCTGCGCCAAACGGTCGAAACCGGCGGCGGCTTCCGCAATGCCGTTTCCCGTAACGCGGGACGGGCCCTTTTTTGCCCTTCGCCATCCGGCCGGTACCCCCGTAGCCAAAAAAATCATGCCGATCCTGGGCCTCGCCAGGTGGCAAGGAATCGATTTCCCCGAAATGGGGTATAGGCGCAGCTTCGCTGCCTCCCGCAAGGCGCCATGTACAACTGCGGCCCCAGTCGGTCGGAGTTCGACCCCAGCGGCACGCCGGCGCTGATGATCACGCGCTCGCCTGCCTTGGCGAGTCGTCCGTGAAGAACTCTGATCTCAGGCTGGTCGGGAATCTGGGCTCGCGCGGAGCGTGTGTGCGAGGAGTGCTGCCAGGGCGATGAGGCAGGCAAAAAATTCCGCCAGCCACGCG
>Ga0247727_10009164_pt1 | contig 18071 bp, 19 predicted proteins | sample WisWelCaveWW1625_FD_202498 | JGI IMG/M metagenome (GOLD analysis project Ga0247727, IMG submission 202498) | Biofilm microbial communities from Wishing Well Cave, Virginia, United States - WW16-25 | ecosystem: Environmental > Aquatic > Deep subsurface > Groundwater > Cave microbial mat | place...
TGCTTCCCACCTCGCCTCACGGCGACGCAGTTACCTTGCGTTACAGGCCGGAGAGCGCGTGCCTGAAGAGGACTCACACCTCTCTGACCAAGACACACTTGCAGACGCACTGGCCCGGACGGCTTTGCGTCCGGGTCGCGAAGCGACAAGAGGGTTGCGCCGAGCGGTGTGAATTAACGACGAAACGTTCATCGCTAGAAACCCTTTTCTATTGCGCAACGCGGACGCAAAGCTCTCTGGGCCACCCGCAACTGCATGGTTCTCAAAGGACGCAATGCTTTCGATTGACCCGTCACGACCTGAGGCGTAGGCTACTATCACAGTTACGCAAACGCGGATGCTTAACATGCCGACTTTTCATGACGTAATTGACGCTGCACGAACACTAACTGCAACGGAGCGAATCCGGTTGGTCGACGCGTTATGGGAAGATGTTTCCCCAACGGAGTGGCCGCTACCAAGCGAGGAATGGATTGCCGAGGCCCAACGGCGGTCGGCCGATTATGACGAAGGCCGCACGTCGGCGACGCCATGGATCGGGGTGCAGGCCCGCGCTCGACACAAGGCGGGTCTTGATGGGTGACGTGCTGATCGGCGAAGGCGCAGAGGAGGACTAAGCTGAGTCCTTGCGGTGGTATGCCGAGTGCAGCAAACCGGCTGCCGAGGGGTTCGAGGCGGAGTTTGCCCGGGCGCTCGAAGCAATTGCTGCCAATCCTGACCGCTATCCATTGTGCGACGATCGCCACCGCTTCTATCTATTGAAGTGATTCCCGTTTCAGGTAATTTACCGCAAGGCGACCGATGGAGATTTGCTAATTGTTGCTGTCGCGCACACGAGCCGGCGCCCGTGCTATTGGTCGAAGCGATGAAGCAACGACTCGCCGGACGACAGCAGGCAGTGGATTCACGGTCGAAGTTGTGCCTTGCTACAATCAGCACTCGTTTTTCGGAGAAGCTGAAATGAATCATTCGCTGAGCGACAAGCGACGACAGTCCGCCCTGATCTCGCGACGCCGACTGCTTCAAGCTGGCGGCGTCGGCGCGTTGACGATGGGTGTACCGGGAATGGTTGCCGCGGACGTCGATGGCAGTCGAGGACTTGGCGGCGGAGCGGCCAAGAAGTCTTGCATCTTTGTCTTGCTGTGTGGCGGGCCGAGTCACGTCGATACGTGGGACCTGAAGCCCGAGGCGCCGGCGGAAATTCGTGGGCCGTACCAGCCCATTTCGACGAACGTGCCGGGCATGCAGATCAGCGAGTTGCACACGCGGCTAGCCACGCTGACACAGCATTTCAGCCTGATCCGGTCGATGACGCATGTTGGGAACATCAGCAACCATTTCGACGCCATGCACCACCTGCTGAGCGGCCAGGCGGCTGCACCGGCCGACTCGCCGTACATCGGGTCCATCCTGTCGAAGGTTCGACCCAGCCAGCGCACCGTCGCGCAGTACGTCTGGCTGATCAAATGCGTCGGCGATCCCGTGTTCTGCGCACCGAACATAGGCACGGGCGGTCACCTCGGCATGACCCACAGCCCGCTGTTCGTCGGTTCGGCGACCAATCACCCGGCGATGCCGGGCTTCAAAGCGCCGGACGAGTTGCTTCCCGCGGAATCGCCCGAACGAATGCTGGATCGCCGCCGGTTGCTGGAAGGTCTGAGTCCGGCTGAAGGCGCGGGCAACGGGAGACGAGCACTACGAGACTGGCAGGATTTGTACAGCCGGGCACTTGAAATAACGAACGGTGCAAGCGGACGCCAACCGTTCGAGTTGGACCGTGAACCGTTGCCCGTGCGCGAGAGATATGGCATGCATCCGCTGGGACAAAACCTGCTGCTTGCGCGCCGGCTGGTCGAGTCGGGAGTTGGGTTCGTCACAGTTAATGGCTGGACCGGGCCGTCTCCGAATGAAAAATTGGGTGGGCCGCCCAGTTCGAGTTGGGACATGCACGGCAGCAACATGGGGATGGGGAGCGCGTTTGGCAACGGTTCGTATGGCATGGGTTGGTGCTTGCCGCGCCTCGATGAAGCACTGTCCGCATTGCTGGTCGATCTCCGCGAGCGCGGCTTGCTGGAGCGGACGTTGGTTGTGGTAACGGGCGAGTTTGGCCGCACGCCTCGCATCATTCCGGGCGAGTTCCCCGGTCGTCAGCACTGGCCGTCGTGCTATTCTGCGATCGTGGCCGGCGGCGGCATTCGCGGCGGCATGGTCTACGGAGCGACGGACAAGACGGGATCATACGTGAAGGACAAGCCGGTACGCCCGCAAGATATCGGCGCCACGATCTACCACGCCTTGGGCGTCCCACTTGGAACGCGCCTGGGCAAAGACGGCTTCACGCGGCCCCTTAGTTCAGGCGAGCCGATCTTGGATCTGTTCGGATAGCGGCTCGTGGCAATTCACGTGTTGGGTGGGCCGAGTCTTTGGGTCCCACCACGATCTTGAATCAATTCGGCAGATTGAGCAGTGCGGCGGCTGCCTCGCGCACTTCGTCGCGAAAACGATAGTCTTTGAGATCGAGCAACAGAGAACGGGCGTCGTCGCCGGAGTTGCTTTCCTGCGTCAACACCGTCATGTCGGCCAAACCCAGTCTCACTTTCGCCATGCGTGGTCCCCCTTGTGCGAGATGAAATGTCTATCAGGCCCCACCCTGACAATCAGACCTGGTCCTCAAGCCAGCGAGGCAACTTTGGAGTTAATTCTACTGTAACCGTTCGGACGGCACGGGATGGAAGCCCCCGGCGTGAGCCGGCGGGAGAAGTCCCTCATACAGCCTACCAGCGACATCGCCCAATCTGCTTTCTTCTTCTTCGTGCGGCCGTAGACCGCACGAAGAAGCAAGCAAGTGTGGCTTGACTTTTTAGGTTGCAACAGGGACTTCTCCCACCGGCTTACGCCGGGGGTTTCCGTTCACTTTGGCCAAATCAGTGACAGTAGAATTAAGTACGATGCGCCCATTCTAACGGCAGATATTCACAAAACAATACGGGATATGAACTTACACCAGAAACAGAGTGTTCAAGTCCCTCCGAGTCGTGAGTCATTTCCGGCGAATCTTGGCTCAGTCTTACCAAATCTGACCCAATGCCTGCCGGGGCTGAATCAAGGTCTCGACCGACTGAATCAAGACTTCGCAGATGGGAAGCAAGACCACGACAAGGTTACCCAAGACGCACGGTGTGTGGGTCAACCCGTCGGGCTTCTTGGGAAAGATCTCTGTGAACGATTTCAAGTCCGTACAGATCCAATCCAAGTCTGTGACGAACAGACCCACAATTTGGAGACTTCTCGCTGATCTCCACCGTCCCCGGCCAGCTTGCCTGGCAGGAACGCATGATTGAGCGGCTAGGAGTCTGTCCGAGAATTCCGGTTTTCGGCTATATGTTGGGGTAGCCACCTCCTTCGTGTCCCACATATGGTGCTGTTTTTGAATTCTCGGACAGACTCCTAGTAGGGAGCGGCAACACTCCACTCTTCTTTCTTATTCCTCCACCCCCGCCACAGGCGGGGGTGGAGGAAGGAAAAAGAGAGTGGGCTACGTCGCGTTAGCCCGCCAATCGCCTTCACCCGCCGGACGAGCCGGCGGGGGTCGGTGGGGATCAGCGAGAAGTCTCACAATTTGTCTCCACATGAATTGCCCTAGACCATCTTTCAGGTTTTGCTCCATTGGGTTGACCGTGGCGGTCAGTTCAACTTTGCAAAAGAAACCCAGTGAACCGTTTGCCTGTGGTGATATACATCCATTCTCCTTGGCCGTCTCGACTTTTGGTGCGATTTGCTGATGGAGCATATTATTAGTTAGGCTGGGTACGGCACCCAGCCTAATTCTACTTTTCTAGTCCAATATCCTTAAGTTTCTGTTTCCACTCATTAATCTCTTCAAGGGTGGGACGATCCATAAACTTTTCAATTATTGGACGTTGCTCTTTGAAAATGAATTCCCGATATGCTTCGGGGGTAAACAAACTTCTGGTTATTGCTCGTTGGGTAGTGCCGCTGAAGAAAGGAACAAAAACCTCGAGTTGCTTTTTAAGTTCGAGGGTCTCCGCGGCTTTAATCCAATTATCAAGAGTCTGGTCGGCCCGTGGACCCAAAATCAAAGCGGCTGTGTGCGCCGCGCGCCGTGGGACCAAGTTACCGTCGCTCGTCATCTTGTTGCGTAGAAACGGCAAAGAGGCATCGCCGATCTGAAAGAGTGCCCAAGTGGTGGGCTGGCCTTCGGGTCCCTGCAGACGCTCGAGGTCCAAATCCCACGGCAGAAGCAAGTACTCAACAAGTGTCTCAACGGCCTCAACCGCGTTCAAGTCCCCCATAAGTCGGATTACACGAGCAGCAGTGCGATCGGACAGCCAAAGCAGTTGATTTTCGGTCGGCTTCAAGTTTGCCCTCATAACGTCTTTTACGACGAATCGTTCCAGTACTTGGCGCAGTTCCTTTACGTAGAAGTCGCGGTGGTCAAGCGATTGGGGAGTTTTGACTTCTTTCAACTGCCACCGCACGAAATTCACCAAATCATTGACTCGTGGTTCAGTTACAGGCTTTTGCAGGGACCTGGAATTGATTAGTTTTTCTTGAGCTTTTCCAACCGCTAGCGTCGTCGGTTCTTCACTATGAACCGGCGTCACCATGAAGTACAGGTTCAGAATACTACAACTCACGATGAAACGTGTTGAACGTGCCGAGATAACCATCGCATTCCTTCCGAAATCAAAATCATGGTGCTGGCGGCGGCCAGTATTGATTCGAGCAATTCACAGCAAAGGGTCCGGATGTTGCCGGCGGCGTCCCGGTCGGCGCGGTCTGATCGTGACCCACGCCTACATTAACGATCGGATGATTGTACATCCAGTCCGTGCCGTCGTTGATCAGCCTAATGGTTTGGTGCCATTTGAAGTCGAACGACGCTCTGGCTCCATTAAAAGTCACCCAGTTTGTAAAGTTGCTATAAGTAATGATTTCTTCATGAAATTTCCCGGAGAATTCGGGGCGGCCGGGTGCGTCTGTCATGAAAACTTTCCAATTAGCCGTCTGATGTGTTTGGAAGCGGTCTTCCGGCGATTCTTCCTCTTCGTCCAGGAAAAGTCCTTGGCCAGTAACTTGACCCGTCTTTCGCAAGAAACATGTTCGCTCGTCATCCGTTTGCTTCCATTCAAAGCTACCTAATCCATACTGAATCGAAGCAAGTTGCGGGGCGACATGACCTGTAAGCTCGACTTTCGACCAGAGCCCCGCCTGTCCATAACCAAACGTTACTGCCGATCCCAGCTCGTTGTCCGCAAAGCCCGAAACCATAAACCCGCCATCCGGGTAGACACCTTGCAACGACCCAGACGATGCCAAACTGATTGTGACCCAGACGCCCGTTAGTGAAGTACCAAAATTTACTGCAGGATCATCTCGACTGCCGCCGTCACCGGCAGGCAGTATTCCGCCATCTTCGGCCCCCATGAGAATGTCAAAAACGCCCGGAGAACCTGCGCTACCGATCTGGCACAAAGCTCGCTTGCCGTTGTCGAGCACTTGGCACGGTGCACCAGACCAAGTGATCACGACGGTATCCGTTGCAGAGCCGCCCGATACTGGATCGTCACTCATCCATGGATCCCAGTCTTCGCCCGTGCCAGCAATTGAAAGCTCAACAAAGGAACCTGCCGCAACAATTCCGGAACCAAGCATTGAGATCCCGGTAATGTTGATACCAGGGCCTAGTGACCACGTGACCCCTGCCGCGAAACGCGACTCCAGTTGCTCAATTGCCAATTTCCTTGCTGGTCGCGCTGTTCGCGTCGGCATCGTTCTCGATTTGAACCAATACATGGCCGACCCCCTTTAAGATTGATTCCCAAAACTTTGAAACCGCCCCACGTCAGACTGGCGGCTGGATCATAGGGGGCCTCGGAACGTGTGCAAGTCATTAATTCTAATGACATGCACGGGGGCACAGGCCCCAATGGAATCATCGTTGCGCTGATAGCTCCGTGGCCAAGAATTGAATGATCCGAAGCAGCAGGGCTACGCGGTCCTTCGCGTTCAACTTCTTGTGCAACCGGTCGCAGTAGGTGTGGACCGCTCCAATGGAGAGATGAAGCTGCTGGGCAATCGCCTTCCGCGGCAGATCGCGGGTGGTCGGCACTGTGATTTCCAATTCGCGCCCCGATAGGCCAAAGACGTCACCAAATCTGATCCATTGCTCCGGCGTTAAGAGATCGCCGTCAGGTTGGCCGTCTCGATCCGTTGGTGCGATTTGCTGATCGGGCATAGCGAACTCCATAATGACGAATGGTAATAGCTTCACCTTAGCGTTCGAACCAGCGATCTTTGGAGTGCTGCGGCTTGACGCAGCTTTCTTTCGTTGGGTTTCCGGTTGTAGCAGCGCCTGTTTTGAGTGCCAAGCAAAGCCTCGCAAAGCTCGGCAAAGCTGCGTCAAGCCGCAGCACTCCATAGCAGTCTCGATTCTTTGAGGTTAGCGCTGCCTTGTGAAGACAACTTGCCCGCTGGCGAGGTGCGTGTCAACAATAAATCTGCTTGAGTTCACCTGGTTCGCTTTGCTGGATATTCCGATGTCTGTCGCCCAAGACTCGCCGGCTGGTTTGCGGCGGTATCAGTTCACGCTGGCTCGCATGGTCTGTTGGGTGATCGTGGCGGCGAGTGTTTGTTTTTTGGTGCGCAATCTGGCGCTGGTCGTTGCAGCGGGGCTGTCATTGCTGCCGGCATTATTGGCTTGGGGCATGGCGGGGAGCTTGGGACTGGTGGGTGCGATGTGGCGGGGTTTTTGGGACACGCTGCCCGCTCGCATATTGCTGCTGATCATGTTCGCGATTGTCGTCATTCCGTTCAGTCCGATGTTGCTCTTCTGCTTGAACTGGGAACGCCTGGCTGTCCGGTGGCCGCTGGCTGCTAGCGCCAGAGTCGACTCGGAGCGACACAACGGCCATACTTCAATCTCAAACGCTTGAGGTTTACAGACGGAATGGCCAGAATAGCACTCGTGGCGAAGACTGACCGGGCGGTTATTATCCATTGAGGTGGAATCCAGGAGAATCGGCTCATGGAAACACAATTCATCGTTTGCACAAGTTGCAAAACGCGGCTCAAGTTGCCGGCGAGCATTGCGCCGGGAAAGAAAGTGAAGTGTCCGAAGTGTGCTCAACTCGTCACCGTGCCGGCGGCGGATGATCCGGGGTATGAGATTGTCGGTGAGAAACCCGCACCGGCCCCGGCAAGCCCGACCACGCTGGCGCCCGCGATGAAAACTTGTGCTTACTGCGGCGAGCAGGTGTTGGCTAGTGCCATCAAGTGTCGGCACTGCGGCGAGTTTCTGGAGGCGGGTGCGGCTCCGGCACGCCCGGCTGCAAAGGCGTCTTCCGCCGACGAACTCACGCCGGCCGAATACATTGTGGCGACGATCGGCGCCCCGATCGGAATCATCATCGGAATCTTCTGGTCCGTACGAAAGCAGACGAAGGGTAAGGCGATGCTCCAGGCCTCGGCCCTGTCGTGTATTGTCGCCGTTGCACTCGGAGCATTGTACTGGCAGTACTTCATGAAGGATCCCAACGCGGGCCTGCCGACTGCAACACCGGGCAGTCCAAACACATTACCACCGATCCGCAGCGGCGATCTGGACGAAGAAGGATATCCGCAATTCAATGCACCCCAAGCCCAGCGACCGGATATCACGCCACCGGATATGGCGGCCGTCGCCAGTCAACCGCCGGAGATTCAACGGGCCACGCGGGCGACCGTTGCCATCCTGGCCGGGCCGGGACTGGGAACCGGTGTCGTGATTCGAAAGCAGGGAGGGAAGGCCCTGATCCTTACCAACCAGCACGTGGCCGATCCGTTTTACGCCGCAACGCGCGGTCAATTACAGTCGAATGCGCAAGTTCCGCTGAGCGTCAAGTTTGTCACGAACGACGAGAAGGAGGGCAAGGTGACCTGGAAGGCTCAGGACGGCGTCGATTTGGCACTCGTGGAAGTTAATGATTGCCCGGAAGGGGTCGAGGAGATTTCCTTGCAAACGACGCCGAATCTCAACATCGGCGATGAAGTCTTTGCGGTTGGCAACCCGAACGGGCTGGGCTGGACGACCACGTTCGGAAGAATCTCCGCGTTTCGCGACCACGAATATGGCCGCAAGGTTGCCGTCGTTCAGACCGACACGCGCATTGGACCCGGCAACAGCGGCGGTGGCCTCTACACCAAGGCAGGCGAGTTGATCGGCATCAATACGTTTGTCGTAAGCTCCACACGCAGCGCCGCCGGCGAGACGGGTCTCGGTTTTGCTATTCGCAAGAGCGTGCTGATGGATTTGAAGCCATCCGCTTTGCAACCCGACACCACCGGAAGCAATCCATAGTGCAAGTGGCTGAGTGCCTAGGGTCGGGTCTTCGAGCCCCCTGCAATTCGCGCTGGGGGCTCGAAGACTCGAATCCAGCCACCCCGCCTGGAATCCACATCAAACACTCGAAGCATTGGGCGAAACTGACGGCACGAATCATTGTTCGTTGGCTGAGCCGCCCTGTCACCCAAATAAACCATGAACCAGTGCGAGGTCGCAATTATCGGGGGCGGCATTGTGGGCCTGGCGACGGCATTTCACCTGACGCGCCAGTTTCCGGCATTGGCGGTTGTGATCCTGGAAAAAGAAGCCGAACTGGCCTTTCACCAAACGGGGCGTAATTCGGGCGTGTTGCACTCGGGAATCTACTACAAGCCTGGCTCGCTTCGCGCGCTGAATTGCCGCAGCGGCAAGCGGGCGATGGAGGAGTTTTGTGCCGCGGAAAGTGTTGCTTACGAAATTTGCGGCAAAGTGATCGTTGCCGTCGATGAATCGGAACTCCCCGCACTGGAACAAATCTACGAGCGAGGTCAGGCAAACGGAGTGAAATGCGAATTGATCGACCGCGGCCGCCTGACCGAGCTTGAGCCGCACGCGGCGGGAATTCGGGCCATTCATGTTCCGGAAACGGGCATCGTCAACTACAAGCAAGTTTGCCGGCGACTGGCGGGGCTGATTCGAGAACGCGGCGGAAACATTGTGACCCGCGCGCGAGTGTTGGCGATGCACTCGAGCAGCGAGCGAATCGCAATCGAAACCACCGCGGGCGACTTCGAGGCTCGACAAGTCGTGAATTGTGCGGGGCTGCACTCGGACCGAGTCACGTCGCTCAGCGGTCAGCAATGCGACGTTAAGGTCGTGCCGTTCCGCGGCGAGTATTACGCACTGCGACCGGAAGCCCATCATCTAGTTCGCAATCTGATCTACCCGGTTCCCGATCCCAAATTCCCGTTTCTCGGCGTTCACTTCACACGATTGATCGGCGGCGGAGTCGAGTGCGGGCCGAACGCCGTGCTGGCATTTGCTCGCGAGGGATACAAAAAAACCGACGTTAATCTGGCCGATCTTTTCGAGTCGCTGACATATACCGGGTTTCTTCGTCTCGCGGCAAAATACTGGCGAACCGGACTGGGCGAGATGCGGCGATCGTTCAGCAAGACCGCATTCGTCAAGGCCCTTCAGCGATTGCTCCCCGCCATTCGGCCGGAACATCTCGACCCGGCCCCGTCCGGGGTCCGTGCCCAGGCGCTGGCGCGCGATGGAAACCTGGTCGATGACTTTTCGATTCTGGAATCGGACCGAGTGATCAACGTGGCCAACGCCCCGTCACCTGCCGCGACGGCGGCGCTGAATATCGGAAGGATGATTGTCGAGAAATTGGCCGCCAGGCTCGCGCGCTAGGGAATCTGGCGGTCTCGTCACAGAATCATGGTTACAGCATGCTCGATGGCGGGGTCGCCGGGCCGTCGGGTGGTCGTGGTTGGTTCTGTTGCTGCTGCGCCTGACGGACCTTTTGCTGATATTGGTCGAACGAGCGAGTAATCGTTTCCAGGAATCTCGGCACTTGCGGGGCCGACAGGTACACGCGGGCCGAGACCGCCGACTTCGGATAGAAGTTGGTGATGAAGTCGAAACAAAACTCGGAAGGGGTGTGGGCGATCATGACGGCATTGGCGTAGTTGCCGCTCAAGACTTCGTCGGCCATCTTGAGCTGGTCGTAGATTTCTTCGATCGACGGCGGCGGCGTGGCCGGCGGCGGCACGGGCAGCGATGGCGGCGGGCCGAACCGCTTCGTGAAGTTTGCCAGATTCTCGCGCAACGCCGCAATGAAACTGGGAATGAGTGAAAACGGCAGGATCACCCGGGCCGCGATCTGGTGCGGCATCGCAATGCGGATCACAAAGTCGAGCACAAATTCGTGTGGACCCTGCAACACCAACGCGCCGGTGCTGAACACGCCGCGACCAACCTTCTCCGGCACACGAGCACTTACCTGCGAGTGCTTGATCTCTTGCGTGTACGCACCCGGATCGCCCGTCGGCTGCGATCGCTCCGGACCCTCACTTGGCACTTCGTTTTGTTCCTTGCTCACAGATTTGGACTCCTATGCGTGCTATCCGATCAACACCCCGGCGTATCCAACCACGCGGCTCTTATCTCCCGTCACGTCGGCGGTCGTGGCGTAGGCGACCCGCTCGACCTTTTTCAACGCGCCGAGCAACCGCAGAGTTTCCAACACAATCACGGCCGGCAACACGCCGCACATGCTGATGCGGTTTCCGGTGACGGTTTCGTACACGGTTTTTGGATCGAGCGAGTCGAGTGACTTCAGGGCGATCTCGTCGAGCCGGCGATTTTCGGCGTCCGTGGCAAAATGGTTCATGTCGCTCGAAACGAGCAACAGAGGCTTCTCTTCATGCTCACGCAGCACGCCAGCCAGCCCCGCGGCAAACTGAAGGCATCGCTCCAAATCGCCCCCGCCGATCGCGATGCCGACCACGCTGGCCTGCGGAGCCAGACGGGCGATGAACGGCAGTTCGACTTCGATCGCGTGTTCTCGCTGGTGGGCCATGGCGTCGAGTTCCAATCCCGGAATCGCCTGACACAACTGCCGCGCGAGCTTCGGATCGGACTCGATCGTGAATCCGGGCATGGTCCAGGTCTGCTGCGGAGCCACGGCCCATTCGACGCCGAGCGCCGTGTGTTTGGGGCCAAGCACGATTACGGTGTTCGGAATCTTGATTCGCTGGAGCACGTCGGCCGTGATTCGGCCGGAGTAAATTAGCCCGGCGTGCGGAACTATGGCGGCAGGCCAGGCCTTGGTCTTGGGTGCCCCTTTCAGCATGTCATCGACCATTCGTTCGAGTTCCGCCGCGTCGGCGGGGTAAAACATTCCGGCCACGCCCGGCGGTCGCTGGGAGGGTCCGCGCACCGCCTTCGGCACCGACGCGATCGTCACGCGATCGAGCGTCGAAAGTGCCCCGAGGCTGAACACGGCCGCATTGGCTGGATTGCCCACCTGGCATTCTTCCGATGCCTCCTGGACGAGTTGCTGGCTCGTTCGTTGATGATCGAACAACAGCGCCGACTTATTTCGCTCCATGACCAGCACCGCGCGATTGCGCGGATCGATGCCGCCCAGATCCACTTCCGCCACCGTTCCGTGCATGGCCGGATCGTGCAAAATGGCCAAGCCCACTCGAATCGTGTTTAGCTCGTTCGCTTTCACTCCCTGTCGAGCGACCGACTGGGCTGCGGCCTGCGACAGCGAGAACAACGTACTCTGCAGCGGAACGCCCGGCCGAAGTGAAAGCTGGCTGAACGATTGATCTTCCGTGTCACCGGGCCGGCTGACTGCCAAGACCACTCCCGTGACGTTACCGTCGGGTGCCCCAAAGAAATAGTAGCTCGGCGTCGCGCCGGTCAGCAGGGCCACAATGTTGTTGCGGCAGAACTCCGCGTAGGCCTCGACCTCCTGGGGCGAAAAGGGCACGGGTCGCGCCGCCACGCTGCCGGCCGATTCGGCGCCGGCCAACCTGCCGTGCAAGGCCTCGCCTTCGAATGTGAAGAGGTTCGTTTCGTCATCTTTCCACAGCGCCGGGTGCAGGCCGGCCTTCACACACACCTGTTCCAAGAACCGTTCGGCGTCCCAATCGTTCTCGACGGGCACACCGGGTAGGAGCAGGCCACGGGCCTGACCCCGCACCAGTTGCAGGCCATGCTTGCCAACCGTCACTGCTTGAATACGTGCCTCGCCGCGAGCCTGCATCGGCTCGGGGGCGAACAGGAGCCAGACTTCCATGTCGAGATGTTCGAGTTCCGTAGGCGAGACGGGTGGAAATCGCACGTCTTCTCGTGCAGTACGAAACGCGGCATCTTGCAGGGCCGCGCCCAGAGGCATTGGCGAACCTAGCATGCCGCAGCACGATCGCAGATGTTTGCCGCGCTTCAGGCTGACGAAAACCCCACAGACCGCTGCGTCCGCCGCACCGCCCAAGGTGCGGTCCACCACATTGACCTGTCGGCCCGCGGCCGCCGCACTTACCAACTCACCGGCAGCCTCAACCACCGCTCGTTTCTGCCCCACCGTCAACTCCGGTCGGCGCGCGGATGCAACCCAGGTCGTGCTCACGCTCGAATCGGCAGTAGCCATGAATGGTTCCTTTTGCCTGACGGCAGTCGCTCCTTGCGATTCGTAAGCGTACTGAAACGCGCCGCACAGGTCCACGCCACTGCTCGCAAGAGGCGGCCAGTTCGACCACTGGCGATTGGTTTCCTGTTCAAACATGTGTCGAGAACGAAAAACGGTTTGGGCAAGCTATCCGCCAGATCGGGCGGTGCCTGCGGCCGGAGCGTTCGGCTGTATGAAGGGACAGGCGACTGGTGCCGCTCGGCTTACGTCGCTCGCGCAGTGGCCGGGTCGCTCCAGGGGCCGGCGCCGAGGGAGCCAACGGCGGCGACGCGGAACCAGTATTTGTCGCCCGAGTTCAGGCCGGTCACGGTGAATGTGCTTTTGGTGGGCAGGCCGACTTGGGTCCAACTCGTGGAGGTGATCGGGTCGGGGCTAACTTGCACGATGTAACTTTTCTTGTTCTTCACCGGCTTGTGATTCAGATCACACTCGCCGGTCAGGTCGCCGCCGGTTGCGGAAAGGTCCTCGACCTTTGGCATGGGAGCGGGCGGTTGCTTACCGGCTTGCACCTGCATGCCGGCGCTCTGGATCTTGGCGGGGTCACCGCCGGAAGCGGTGTCGACGTAGTTGCTTTCCTGCGTCAACACCGAATCGAAGGCGGCCTCTTTTTGCTCTTGCACATCGACCTTCGCTTGCAGTGCCAGCTTGGCGAGTCGAACCGCCTCGGCAGCCGCCAGTAATTGTCCGTGGCCGTTCGCACCGCAGTGAGGGGCGGTGCGGGCGTCGTGAAGTTCGAGTTGCCGGTCATGCTCGTGTGTACGGTATTCCCGAACTGACCCTTTTCCAACACCGTCAAGTCCCCCAAACCGAGTTTCACTTTCGCCATGAGTGGTCTCCCTTCAGCACGTCGAGAAGTACGTCAGGCTTCATCCTGACGATCCAGCCAAGGATCTCACGATGAACCCCCCCAGAAATACGATACACACATTGTGGCGGACAGTTTTCACAAAGCAATTCCCAATAGCAAGTTACATCGGAATCTGTGTGTTCAAGTTCTCCTGATTCGTAAGTCATTTCCCCCGAATCTTGGCTCAGTCTTTCCAAATCTGACCCCAGAGATACGGGATCCTAATCAAGCTACCGACTGACTAAATCAAGACTTCGCAGATGGGACGCAAGAGAACGACAATCTTAGCCAAGACGCACAGCGTGTAAGTCAACACTTTGGCCTTTCAGGCCCAGAACTCCGCAAACGATTTCAAGTCCGTTCAGATCCAAACCAAGTCTGCGACGAACAGATCCAAAACTTGGAGACTTCTCGCTGATCCCCACCGACCCCCGCCGGCTCGTCCGGCTGGTGAAGGTGATTAGCGGGCTATAACGCGACGTGGCCCACTCTCTCTCTTCTTCCTCCACCTCCGCCTGTGGCGGGGGTGGAGGAAGAAGAAAAAAGTATCGGGTGTTGCCGCTCCCTAGCCGCTCAATCATGCGTTCCTGCCAGGCAAGCTGGCCGGGGACGGTGGAGATCAGCGAGAAGTCTCAAAACTTGTGCATCGTCGGTGCTCAGTTCCGCCGCTTTGCTCGGCGTCGTGTCGCTTCGGGTTCGTGACCACGGGATTTTTAGTAAGACATTAGTTCTTACCATTAAGCTTCGACCAAGCTTTTATTTCCTTAATCACTTTTTCCCGAACCTCAGGCGACTCGGTGGAAAGGTATGAAAGGCTGCTCTTTCGCACGTAAAAAGTTTGGCCCAGGATCTTCTCGATACACTCCAGCGCGACATCCTGAACGCGGAGCACTGTACGATTCGGTTCAAAGTTGCGACGAAAGCCAACGGACCGAGTTAGTCGTCGGTCCGTGAGATGCTCGATCAACAACGGCAATGCGGGAGGGCCGATAGCGACAACCGAGTCGCTGAGGCACGTTCCCGAGCCCTTCCGAGGCGGGCCGAAGCCGACAGTCATGCAGTATCCCGGCTGACTGTCCTGCACACCATGAACGTCAGAAAATCGCGCAATGAAGTAAGCAATCCGTTCCTCCACAGACAGCTTTTCGGGGTCGTCCACCACCTTGGTGAGCAGGTCCTTTTCTTGCCGTATCTGATCCCGAAGCGTGGCTAGGTAGTCGAGCAATTGCTCGCGATACCGGCTATGCGGGTACACCTTGAGAGATTCTTCCCAACTTGAGAGCACGTCAGTGCGGCTCGCACCAGCCTGAAGCTGTTTGGTGCCACGGATAAATCCTTCCCCAGCCCAATTGTCGTAAATGTGTGCGAAATAATCCCCGGTCTTCAGTGCATGATGAACGAGAACCTTCGCTGCCTCATGTTTTCCGAGCATGGCGGCTGCGCACGCGTGATAAATACCGCCCATCAGGGGCCACGGACGGCCGCTGTCATCGCCTGCAATGGTTGAAAAAACTCCCTTTTCATGAGCCTCGGCAGCGCGGGCCAGCCTCATTAATTCCTTTAACTCCTCTGCGTAGTCAAAGACCTCTACCTTGGAGAAGTTGCTTTTTGCAACTTGCTCCACTCTGAACCACCGTGTCACGATGACCATTTCTTCGCGATCGCCTGGCAAGCGCCAAGCGTTGAAGAACCGTTTCTCATCCTTGAGGTCGTAAAGGTGTACTCGTTCGAGCTTGCTCAGATCGGGCCATGGAACGTCCCGTAGATGCTGCAGGGCATCCCCGTTCCGTTTCAACGCGATGGGTCTCCTTTCCACATGAAAGGGACACGATTCCAGAGCAAGACGAAGAGTTTCGTATGCGCTGTCCGAAATTCTTGTGCGAGGGATCGCGTCAATTATCTCCTCCGCAGATTGAGCGCGATTGACAACGAGCAAAACTAACATCAACCCGGCTTTGAGTTTCATAGACCTCTCCGCAGTTTAGAATCGAGGGCTTGGCTACATCACCTCTCAGCGCAGTCTACGGTCGAAAATGGCAGTCATCTGCCGGCATAGCGGGAGCCGGACCAGCGCCAATATTTGTCTCTACCTCCTTCACCCAAGACCGATTCCCATTTGCATCCGTTGAGGCGACGAGTTTAAAGATATTGTGCCACGGGTAATCATCCGATGCGCGAATCGTGTTAAGTTCAACGTGTGTTCTGAAGTCTTGGTACCCGTAAACCCTTTCGTAATCATCGACACCTGCGTCATTTCCAGACCCGACCTCTTGGCCTGGGCTATCGATCATGAAGATCTTAGAATGAATCGGTGACGTCTGCTTGTTTATACCCTCATCAACCGGACTGTCATCATGCCATCCCTCGGTGGTACCGTTTCGAGTCCAAGTTCCGAACCGATCTTCGACGCATCGCATGCTGTTGACGAGTTGCACCCAGTCAAAGCCCGGTTTCGCGTCTGCCATATTGTCTGGGATTGAGATTGTTCCGGTCAACTCTGTCTTAGAAAAGTATCCATCGGAGTTCGGCCCAGGTGTCGTTTGTCCGGCGTCTTTAGGATTCTGTGTGTCGATCTTAGCTTGCCACTCAAGGTAATCAAAACGAAGGTCATCGTCGTCGTCCATAGGTCCATCAAAATTGGGGGTGATTGTGACCCAGATGGCCGCGACGTCCGCCGTGAATCCAACGTCATCGTCGTCTCTGCTCCCCGAATCCCCCGGTTGCATGACCGCCTCATCGTATGCGAACATTGAAATGCGGAAAATGCCTGGCGAACCAGCACTACCCAACTGACACCAAGCTTGCTTTCCGCCGTTCACCGGGACGCAGAAAGCCCCAGACCAGGTGATCCAAACTGTATCCTGAGCTAGCTCACCCGGCGTATTACTGCCGTCCTGATAAACCGACTTGTCCCAGTCTTCACCTGAGCCGACGATGGAAAATTCAACGATTTGACCCGCCACGTAGATTCCTGCGTCGGGCATGATTGCAGTAATGTCGATTCCGGTCCAAGGCACCCAATAATTTCCCGGAGGAAGCCGCTGTTCCAATTGCTCTACTGTAAAACGATCCTCACGCTTGGCAACCTTTCTTTGCTTCGGACGCGATTTGAACCACCACATGGCTGACCCCCTTCAAAATTGATTCTCGTTTCTTTGAGCTGCCGCACGTCGAACTGCGGGCGGCATATTGAAGGACTGGTTTAACCTTTGCAAGTCACTGATTCCAGTGACATGCAAGCTTGCAGAGGCCACAGCACAGGACGTAGACGGAAGAAGACGGACGCTCAAGTGGGACCGCCCACTCATGCGAACTGAAGGAGCAGCCGCAACAGGGCGACGCGGCTCATCCCGCCCGTCTTCTTGTGCAGGCGATCACAGAACTTGTTCACCGTATCAAAGGCGATACCCAACTCCCGGGCGATCGCCTTCCTCGGCAGGTCGCGCGAGGTCAGGACCAGTATCTCCAATTCGCGCTGCGATAACCGAAAGGACTCCCCAAAACGGACCCACTGTTCCGGAGTTACAAGATCGACTTCTGCTTCTCGTTCACTGTCCTGTGAGGCAATGTTCGACTTCACGCTCGCTTGGCCATTCTTCGTGTTCCGATCCCGAGATTTATTCATCTTTGGCATATCGAATACCTCAAATGACCAAGGTTGCGGGTCTGGCGTTTCGCTATGAATTGGTAACGACAATCTACGTGCGGGCGAGACAACACTCAACAAGAAACTCGTCTCTCGCGACAAATGCCCCGCGGGCGAATGATTCAAGCGGGTCTTGTATCTGAGCATTTGGCAGGCGAGAATCAGTCTGCCGCCGATCGAGCCGCTGGGTCGCTCCAACCGAACCTGGCGGTGGCCCGAACCGACCACGAACACTTGTGAGGACAGTCATGAACCGTGTTCACCTGCCCGGCCGAAGCAAAGCCCTGGTGGCCGTCGTATGCTGTGCCGGATTTCTTGCGGCCGGTGCTGCCATCGGCCAGCAACAGAAGATGGCCGCACCGGCCGCGGCCAAGGCACCGCCACAAATCACGTCGCTCTTCCCGGCTGGCGGTCAGCGCGGCGCGTCCGCGGAAATCGAGGTGAAGGGGAAAAACCTGAGCGCGGTCACCGACGTGTATTTCTCTCGGCCGGTGGGCAAGATCGAGAAGCTCGAAGCTAAGGGGGCCGACCGGCTCGTGGCGACGGTCACGTTCGACAAGGATATCGAGCCGGGGGTCGTCGAGTTGCGGGCACTTTCGGGCGACGGGATTTCCAATTTGAAACTCTTTCGAGTCGATGAGTTTCCGGAGGTGTTAGAGACCGCCGAGAAAAATGATGTGCCGGCACAAGCTCAGGAAATTGCTGTTCCCTCGGTCGTGAATGGCCAACTTGGAAACGCCGACCTGGATTACTTCCGATTCAAAGTGACCCAGAAGCAGCGGATCGTGTTCGAGATCGAAGCGCGTCGACTGGGTTCGCCGGTCGAGGCCCGACTGCGATTGCTTGACGCGACGGGCAGAATCATTGCCGACGCCGGGACCACGCGTGCGATCCGGCCCGACGAGCGATTGGACCATCAGTTCGACACACCCGGCGACTATCTGCTTGCGGTCGAAGATGCCCAGTACGTGGGCGGCGATGGAGCGGTTTACCGATTCCGCGTCGGCACCTGGCCGTATGCGACTGCGATGTTCCCGCTCGGCGG
>Ga0247727_10009165_pt1 | contig 18071 bp, 5 predicted proteins | sample WisWelCaveWW1625_FD_202498 | JGI IMG/M metagenome (GOLD analysis project Ga0247727, IMG submission 202498) | Biofilm microbial communities from Wishing Well Cave, Virginia, United States - WW16-25 | ecosystem: Environmental > Aquatic > Deep subsurface > Groundwater > Cave microbial mat | place...
TCTTTCCAGTGTTGCAACACCAGTGCGTCATGGGACTGCCGCTTTACGCTGTTGTCACGATGCAGCCGACGAAACTGGATCTCAGTCAATTCACGGACGACGCGCAGCGGTTCAAAGATGGAGCTCTCGCGCGCTTCGTGCAGTTCTTCCGACTGTTCAAGCAGCGCGTCGCCGCCGAGTGCCGCTGTGTTGACGAAGAGGATCGCGAAGTTCTCCGCTCCGTCGAGGAAGACGAATTGGTGTGGGTCAACGCGTCAGATCCTCCAACAGGTCAGCCGCTGATCGCGGAGTTCGGGTCCGGACCTGCGCTGTACAATGAGGCGGACGGCCTTGTCAGCTTTGCGGCAATGAGCAAGGTCGCGGTTGACACGCAGTGGGGGCCGTGCCCCATGGCAGACCACAGTGCGTTCGGCGTTGACATGTATCCCGCCACTTTTTTTGTCGGCTGCCGAAACGAGCGCGCACTTGTTGCTGTCAGCCATAGCCTGGCCGCGACCTCGACTCAAGTGAACCTTCTACCATTGAGATATCGCGCGTTCGCCGACGCCACCGTGAACGAACACGCGAAGTCGATCAAGCGAGCGGTCGAGCAATGTCGATGCGCCCGTGCGCTGCCACCGCGGCAGCCGATTCTTTGCCTTATACCAGAGTTGGGGCGATTCGACAATGTGAGCGCGGACCTCTGCACGGACATCCTGCTCCAGGTCTGCACCGCGGTGAACGAGCTGCGCGCGTGTGCGCGAGCGTGTAACGCGTTTCTTGTCGTCGGAGTGCCGATTGACGATACCGACCGCTTGTGTAACGGCGCCGTCGTACTGAACAATCGAGGCGAGACGATCTTGACGGCGCGCGAACATTCGCCGTCTTGTCGCGTCGGACAAACCGCGGCTCATGGAGAAGCCGATCACTTTCCATTTGCAGACATTGCGTCAGGAGTCAACGGCGAGATCGTCCGCGTGTCGGTTGTCGTTGGCGCGCAGTTCACACGCGCGACTACGCGCATCTGTTGCGTGCGAAACGAAATCGAATTGTTACTCGCGGTGCCCTCAAGCGACTCACAGTCGCTTCGACACGACGATGCTCTTGCGGTTGCGATAGACAACGATGTGGCGATTGTTGGCATATGCCAACCGCACGCACGACGCGATGACGCGGATAGTGCAAACGATCGCGAGCTGCTGTCGGTCAATGCGGATGGCAGTGTTCAACTCTCGCCGCACCTTTCGGTGCATCCGCGCGGCGTCCGTCGACCCCGGGCGGTTCCGCGGCGACCCGAACTGTACGGACCGCTAACCGTGGCGACACCAGTTTCGACGCACCGCACCAATCGCACGGTGCTGTGCATAGCGACGCGATACGACGAGTTGCTCGCTGTGCTGACCACGCGCCACCACGACCATGCCACCACGGTGTTGGTCGCGCTCGCGGATCGAGTGGCGGCCACGCTTGCCGATGCGATCGCCATCGCGCAACAAGTGCGCGCGGCGATATGGACCGCAGCGGACCGACCACTGGTGGATGTGGTGCTGCGACTGTCCCCAATCGCAACGTACGAGCGCACGGTTCTTTGCGCGGATGGTATCGAAGCTCCCTTCGTCTACACGTCCGTCCATGCGTTTGGGGGCGCCGCGCTTGCAACGGCGCAGTTCCGGGTGTTCGCGCGCCCGTACGGGGACGTCGCTCTCGTCTCAGGTGCGGACCTCCTCGTGCCGGAGACGATGTGGGTTCTCGCCAAGCTCGGGGCGAGCGTCGCTGTGGCCGCGATGGAGCTGGATCTATGCGCCGCCCTTGGGGGCGGTGCCGCGGCCCGAGCCGACGCCTCCCCGCATTGGTTGTGGCGAAACCGCGCGAGCAACGGCGTGCATCTGGTCGTCGCGAATGGCGAGCGCCGGGCACATCAGGCTGTGCTGCGCGCCGACGATCCCGCAAGCGACGACGACGCGCGCGATGTCGCGAGCAGCGGAGGCTGTGCGCTTGCCGTGCCAACCGAGCCGACCGGACTGATGGCGCTTGATCCTGAGCCGTGGCTATTTGCTGATGTCTTGTGCCGACCCCGCCTGGATTGAACTGGGTTGTGTGATGTTCGATCCATGTCGAGCGCGCGCGAGCTCGTGCACCACGGACGTTGTGTTCGACAAAGAATGGTGGTGACGCCCAGATGCGACTCGTTGCGCTGTCGGGAAGTGAGCAATGCGCTTTGCAATGCGCTGGCTGCGCGCTTCCGTCGCGTCGCATGCTTTCACAGGCGTCCACGGCGAGCGTGCGGTGCAAGCGCGCGCGAGCCACAACAGGTTCGTTCAAGGCGGAGTGCCCGTCGTGTGGCCGACGGTTACCGGCGCGGTCTCGCGTCGCACCGATTCGTTTGCGAGGCGCGCCCTCTTGAGGCTCGGCCCCGTGCACAGCGACTTTCCGCGCTTTTTCATCTACGCGATGCTCGCGCACGGAGCCATGTTCGTGACCATGAGCATCGGCAGCTGCGCGTTCCTCAAGGGCTTCGTTTTTTCCGGCCACGCAATGACTCTCTGGTTCGCCAAGGACTTGTTGCCCGCCCTCATCAGCGTCATGTCCATCACCTGCGTATCGCCGGAGCGCGACGTTCGAAAGTGGTACGTCCTCGGCTCTGCCGCGACGAACTTCGTAATGCTCTTCGAATTTCTAGCGCCCGCGATCTTCGCATCGAGCAATCTCTTGATGCCGATCGCTGGCTCGGTGTCGTCTCTCGCCCAGTCGATTACGATGCTGGTGCTGACGATTTGCCGCGCGTCGATTCTGGAGCAGTATGCTCTGGGAAGTAATTTTGGCACGTTGATGCGAGCGTACACCAACGCCGGTACCCTCGCGTACACGTGCTTCACTGCCATCGGCTTGTGCATCGCGCACTGCTGTTCCTGGCACGTGCAACTCGCGGTGATGGCTTCGTGCGCCGTGGCGTCTGCGAGCTTCGCGTACCTTGCCGTGGAGCGATTCGTGCCGTCGCGGATGACGCTCACCTTCGTTCGCCGTTGCGCGAGAGAGTGGCTCGCCGTCGGCTGCGTCCGCAGCGACGCGCTTCCGCATGTGCCCACGCCCGAAGAGGAGCACGCGGCGCAACGCGGGCGCAGCCCATCAGACGACCCGGAGCGACGCTTTCACCTCGCTGTGAACGCGGATGTGCGCTCCCTTGCCGCCGATGAGGCCGCCTTTCGCGCGCGCTTCGTCCACATTGCTGCGTTGCGGGCGTGGGTGTCGCGGCTCGACAATACGGTGACCTCATCGAGCGAGCCGCGACGTTGCGATGTGATCCTCGGCGTCGACGCGACGACGACGGATGTGCTCGGGGTCGTGTTGCTCGTCGAAGCCGCGTTTGCTGCTCCGTGCGAGTCGCCCACCGGGGAAGCCGAAGCGTGGCGTGCGCGGGGCAGCGAGTTGGAGCGGCGCATGCAACGCGCGGGCTGGAACGTCTCGTGCGCTTCGATTGACGATCGCACGAAGCGGCTGGTGGAGAACGGCCCGGAACAGTAAGCGCCCGTGGCTAGCGTTGAGTTTGCGCCGAGAGAGAGAATGGGAGCGTGAGCGCCAGTGTTGGCTGAGCCATACGACGAGTGCGGCCGTGACGAGCGAGCGCAGTGATCGTTCGCGATTGGCTTGTGCGGCGCAACCACTTGACCGTTGGAGTCATGACGCGGCGGAGCAGCACATTCGTTCATGGTCACTGCACCGTCGCCCTCCTGATGCTTGCTGCGTCGTTGACTCAGTGCGACGACAAGCAGGTATTGCTCGAAGCGCTGCCCGTACTGCAGGGCGCATACTTCGACGATTCCGGCTTTTGTTTCGGGCAATGGAGCGCCGATAGCGATGTTTGCTCGTTCGGGGGCGTCACCTGCGCGGGTGGAAACGTCACGGAGCTGTCGCTATTCGGATGTGCGCTTCGCGGAACGCTGCCGAGCGGGTTGTCGCGGCTCGCGCGCCTGACCACGCTGTCGCTCTTGTTCGGCGAGCTCTCGGGGCCGCTACCAGCCGCGTGGCGCTCCTGGTCGTCGCTGCGGGCGCTGGACCTGACCCAGAATGTGCTGTCGGGCACGTTACCTCCGGACTGGGGAAATTGGAGCACCGTGACCGCTCTCGCACTCTCGTCCAACCGCTTGTCTGGCGCGCTGCCGCGCAGCTGGACCGGAATGTCGAGCCTGCGGCAGCTCTCTCTCGGTAGCAACCGCCTCACCGGCGCGCTGCCTGACGAGTGGGCGGCGTGGCCGTCGCTCACGCAACTCCACCTTGCGGACAACAAGCTCTCCGGCGCGCTGCCCGTGGCGTGGCGCGACTGGACGGCGTTGCAGGACTTGACGTTGAACGGGAACGAGCTGTCGGGACCACTGCCGGCAGCATGGGCGTCGTGGGCATCGTTGCGCACGCTCGACCTGTCGAGGAACAAGTTCTCGAGCTCGCTGCCCGACGAGTGGACAAAATTTGCGCTGGTGAAGGTGGACCTGTCGCGCAATGAGTTGACGGGCCCGCTGCCGCGGACCTACGCACAGTGGGCGACCCTGCAAGAGTTCGTCGCTGCATTCAACCAACTCGAAGGATCGCTTCCTGCTGAGTGGTTCCAGTGGGCGTCGCTTCGTAAACTCGACGTGCAGGCCAATCGGTTGAGCGGTGAGCTCCCGCACGCGTGGTCCAACTGGTCGGGGCTGATCGACTGTTTGCTCGGCACGAACTCCTTCACGGGTACGCTGCCACCGATATGGGTGGCGTGGCCCAAGCTGCGCGAGCTGCGCCTGTTCGACAACCGCCTCGACGGAACTCTGCCACCCGCGTGGGCCTCCTGGCGTTCGATGACACTGCTGTACGTCAACGGGAACCGGTTGTCCGGCGCGCTGCCGCCGTCGTGGGGCAACTGGAGCGGCCTCCAACGCTTCGGCGGTGCCGACAACCAGTTCAGCGGCGCTCTCCCCATCGAATGGGCTGCGCTGCGCTCGCTGTCGAACCTCGCGCTCGGCAACAACAAGTTTAACGGATCGCTGCCGCCACAATGGGTCACCATGACGGGACTGAGATATCTCGAGCTGGCGAATAATGCGCTGACCGGGCTGCTGCCCACCGCATGGGGCAACATGACCGGCATCAACTTCATGTACCTTTCTGGCAACGCGCTTTCCGGCTCGCTTCCCGATTCGTGGGGCGGCATGCGGTCGCTGCGCACGCTCGACTTGACGAGCAATGGACTCTCCGGCGCGCTGCCGGTGCGCTGGGGCGACTTGAAAGCACTCACACTTCTTCGCCTGTCGCTGAACCAGTTCACAGGCGCGTTGCCGCCCCAGTGGGGCAGCATGACGGCGCTGGACGAGCTCCATGCCTCCCGGAATGCCTTGACCGGGACCCTCCCCCCAGATTGGGGCAAGCTCTTGCGGCTGAGCGTTCTGGATCTGTCATTCAACCAACTTTCCGGCGCGCTGCCCTCCGCATGGAACACGATGCGCAACCTGAAGACGCTCGTGCTAAGCTCAAACCAGCTGTCGTCGGAGATGCCGATACCATGGGGGCGATACGGCAACCTGCCGTTGCTGCGGCGCGTCTACCTCAGCGGCAATCGCTTCGTCGGCGACGTGCCGCATCAGTGGGGATTCATGATCTCCCTGCAGTTGCTCGATCTGTCGGGAAACTGCCTGCAACCGACCCACGCCAACATCACGACGTTCTTGATCCGCTCGCTGTCGTCGCTGATGCTGCTCGACCTCACACCCGAGTGCCTTGCGTCGGCCACGCCGGTGAACACGACGCTGCCGCTGACCGCTCCGTGGACGCACCGCGTCGTCAATCGATGGGAGCTCTGCCCGACGTTCTACTGTCTCTCGGAGGCCCACTTCCTCGCCGAATGGACCCAGTGCTTCGCGGCCCTATACCGACCGGTTGTCGAATGCTTCAGTGACGCGAACGCGTCCGTGGGCTGCGACCGCGCTGCGGCCGTCACGCCGACCTGGCACAACCGCACGCGGCTCGTTCCGTTCCTGCCGAGCGGGGCACTGAACTTCACGGACGCCGCGAACGCGCAGTACGCGTACGGCGTCTTCTACCGCGTTCGGTTTGAGTTTGGCGTCGGACTCACGAACGGATCGACGTTGTCGCTCACAGTGCACACGCCGACATTTCAAGGGCCGTGGTGCCCGCTGAACACGACGATTGCGATCGTGGGCACGACGTCGTGCGCGCCGTGCCCCGAGCACTCGCGGTGCGACGGCACGCACGTCGCCCAGGCGGGCGCGGCGCCGGCGTGGCGCTTGCAAACAAGTCTTTTGCCGTTCTACCCGTGCGACCGGGAGCTTACCGAGGGATGCCCCTCGACGGCAGTCGGCGGCACGCGCGACCAGCAGGCTGCAAACGCGTCGCTGGTTACGGGGGAGGCCTGTGCGCCCCAATATCGAGGCGCGCTTTGCATGAACTGCAACGCGGGATTCACCAAAGTCGGCGCGTTCTGCGTGCCGTGCCTCTCACGCGACGCGCAAGCGGCAGTATTCGTAGGTGCGCTCGTCGTACTACTTGTGGCGGTCTTTGTCGTGATCAAGGCCTCGCTCTCCTCCGTGGCGCGCGAGGTGGATGCCGTGTTCGCGGACGCCGAAGCGTGGCCGGCGTGTATCCAGGAGCCGCTCGATCGTCTGGCTGCCTTTTTCAGCGCTCATCAGGAGCGGATCGACAACATCGTTGTCGTCGTCCGCCAGCTACTCAACCACTTCAGTTTTGTCGGGGCGCTCAATCACGTGCGCACCGCGCAAACCATGTCCGACGGGGTGCGCACCGCGCTCGCGATTCAACACGGCGCCAATAGCTTCGTCCTGGGTCAGTACACGAACGGGCTCGCGTGCCTCTTCCCGGGCGCGTCGTCCAAGTCCACGCTGACGTTCAACGCGCTTTGGGCCGTCTTCGGCGGGGTCTTCGTGTTCGAGACTCTCATCTACCTCGCTCTGACGCGGCATTGGCCTAGCGTGGCAGCCGTGGCGCTCTTCCTCGGGTTTCTCGCGGATGCTCCGCTGACGGAGGCGGCGGCGCGGTTGCTGAGTGTGTGCTCCGAGTACAAGTTCTGGGACCAGACGCGCTACTTGCAGTTCCCGCCGAATTTCGACGAGGGCCCCGAAAGCGAGGCCCTGTACAAGCCATCTGCGGTCGTGCGATTACTGGCGAGCGACCTCACGCAGGATTGCGACGAGCCTGGTTTCCGTTCCTACTACGTCACAGGGGCGGTGCTGACCATCGCGGTCGTGTCGATTGGACTGCCCCTCGCTGCCGCGGTGGGGTATCGATACCTCACCCCGAAGAACGACGACGCGGACGACGAAGCGTCGAAAAAGATGGTGACCAGTCGCAACGAGATCTTCTCGTTCCTCACCGATCACTATCGCGACGAAGCGTGGTACTTCGAGCTCATCATCTTCGCGCGCAAACTCGCGGTCGCCCTCGTTCTGGGGGCTCTCTCGTCGTATCCGACGCTGCAGTTGCAGATCTTCGATGTCATCGCGTTGATCATGTTGATCCTATCCATTGCGTTGCAGCCCGCCGCGGAGCCGCGAGCCAATCTCGTCGATCAGCTTTCGGTCGCTTCGGCGGTGGTTGCCGCGTCGCTCATGAGCGTCGCGAGTGAAGACGAGTTGCGCAGCGACGTCGCTGTTGCCGTAACATCCGCGGCGCTGTTTTTGGTTACGCAAGTGCTCGCAGTGCTCGGCATAGTCGCCGTGTATGGCGGGTGGTTCAAGAGCGTGAACAAGTACGCGCAGAAGGTCGCGGCCCGCGTACAGAGTGGCACTTTCACACCCTCGACCTCGATCAGTGACGCTGCGGTGGAGGACGCAGACGACACGCCCGCGTCGCTGCAGCAGCGCCTCGACGCAGCCGCACTTCGCGTGGTGTCGCTCCGCCGCGAACGCGACGAGTTGTCCAGTGCAATGGTGGTGAGGCTTGATGTGTAGTGAAATTGCACGTTCGCCATTCTCGTCGTCGCCACGCTCACGACGAGCACAACGTGCATGTCGTGGTACTCTCCGCGCCGCTCGACCTCCGCACTGTTGAACTCTGGTTTGCGATGTTCAATCAACATGGCGCGGTGTGGGCATGGTGTCTGGCAGTGCTGCTCGCTCTTTCACAAATCGCTCGAGCGGATGACCGGACCGCGTTGCTCACCTTCGCGCCGGAACTGCGCGGGCCGGCGGGCCCCATCGCGTGCTTCGCGAACTGGAGCGCGGACAACGGCAACGGCGTATGCGCCTTCGCGGGAGTCACCTGCACCGCAGATCGCGTGACGCGTCTCGTGCTCGCGCGATGCGGCCTCGGGGGCGCGCTCGTCGCGCGCCTCGCGCTCCTGGATGCGCTCGAGTGGCTCGATCTACCGGGAAATGCCCTGCAAGGCTCGTTGCCGTCGGCATGGTGGCAATGGACGTCGCTGCGTCACCTGGACCTCGCGGCGAATGCGCTTTCCGGCCGCGCAGTGGGCGCACTGGTCCACGTTGCAGCGGCTCGACGTGTCCGCGAACCAGATTGCGGGGGCGCTGCCGCCCGAATGGGCGGGCATGCGTTCGCTGCGCGAACTGCACGTGCGCTCGAATCGAGTGCAGGGACTTCTGCCCTCAGAGTGGGGGCGCGCGATCGCGTTCGAGGTCGTCGACGTTTCGGACAACCAGCTGTCTGGTGCGCTACCCGTCGAATGGGCGAGCAGTTCGATCCGCACGCTGCTCGCTAGGGCAAACCAGCTGTTCGGCACCCTGCCCTCTGAATGGACCAACTGGAGTAACCTCGTCGCGCTCGACGTGTCATCGAATCAGATCACGGGAGCGTTGCCGCGCGCGTGGGCGGCGTGGAACGGTCCGCCTCCGCAGAGCCTCACCGTGAAGCTTTCTGCCAACCGCATCGACAGCGAGTTGCCGCCGGAGTGGTCGAACTGGACGGCGCTCCGTGCTCTCGACGTTTCCGCGAACCGGCTGTCGGGGCCCCTGCCGCGGGCGTGGGCCAGCGTGCCGTGGCAGAGCCTCGACCTGTCGTTCAACCAGCTGTCGGGCACGCTCCCCATCGAGTGGGCGGCTATGGCGTCCATGCAGAACCTGTCGCTGAATTCCAATCATCTCGCCGGTGGGCTGCCAGCCTCGTGGAATGCCATGCGGGCGCTGCGGCGCCTCTCCCTTCAACGGAATGAATTCGCGGACCGCTTTCCGTCCGCGTGGGCGTCGCTGCCCGCGCTGCAGCTGCTCGACCTCTCGGGCAACTGCGTCCACCAGCGCGATGCGAACGACACCCCCGCCGTTGACGCGTTCATCGCGGCCCGCAATGCGTCGCTGGCCTACCTCGACATGACGCCGCAGTGCCTCGCGGTTGCGCCGCTGCAGACCACGTTTCCGCTAGCCCAACCCTGGACGTACCGCGCCGTGAACGAATGGGGTGTCCGTGCCGCGACCGCTGTGTGCTGGACGCGCTACTGCAACGTGAGCACCAGCAGCTCGTTCGAGGACTGTATCGTCTCCATTTCGGCCCAAACGTCGACGAAGCCCGGCCCAGCCGCGCGGGGGCCCACGGTCGTCGTGCGCGTGCTCATGACTCGTCGTGCGCAATCGAGCTCGACGAATGTTGGTGTGGAACCCATCGACTTTCTCGACTCGTGCTTCGGCGGCCTCTACCGACCGCTGCTCGAGTGCTACCTCAACCGCAACGGCACCGTCCCGTGCCAAGAAGATGCCACTCACGACCAGCTGCCTTCGTGGCACAACCAGACGCGGGCGATTCCGTTTCTACCAAATGGCGCCGTATTGTTCGAGGAAGCCGTCGATGCCGTGTATCGGTACGGGATGTGGTACCGGATCCGCTTCGAGCTCGGCATCAATCTCGCGACAGGCCGAGCGTTCCAATTCACTTCGTTCTCCCCGCTCTTCGAGGCACCGTCGTGTCCACTGGAATCGAGCATTGCGATTGCAGGCACCACCAGCTGCGCACCGTGTCCGCGCTTCGCGCGGTGCGACGGCAGCACGCGGGTTTCGATCGGCCGCGATCACGCGTGGCGCGTGCGCACGGACGTACTGCCGCTGTATCGATGCGACCGTGAAGCGACGGAGGGATGCATGCATGGAGGTCCGGGCGGCGACAACCAGTCCGACGCGACCCGCTGCAGGCCGAACTATCGCGGTGCGATGTGTATGAGCTGCTATCGTGGGTACACGAAGGTCGACGCAACGTGCGTGGAATGCATGTCGCCTAGCGTGCAGGTTGCTCTTTTCGTGCTCGGTATCGTGCTCCTCCTCGTGGCCATCTTCGTGGTCATCCGGCTGTCCGTCACAGCCGTCAAGGAGAGAAGCGTTTCCGTTGTGGCCGAACCGTCCTTCGTCGCTGCGGCTTCCTCCGACGCGTGTTGCGCTACTTCATGCTTGGACCAGCGCGCCGCGTGGACGACTTGGTTCCAAGAGAACCGAGCGCACCTCGACAGCGCCGTCGTCGTTCTGAAGCAGCTGCTCAATCACTTCAGCTTCGTGGGCGCCCTGAGCCGGATGCGCACCGCGCAGCTTCTGCCGAGCGCGATCCGCTTCGTCCTCTCGCTGCAGCACCGCGCGAATTCGTTCGTATTCGGCCACAGCGCCACGGGGCTCACGTGCCTCGTCGCAGACGCGTCGGAGACGACGGTGGCGTTCAACGGGCTCTGGGCGGTCTTTGGCGGCGTGTTCTTGCTCGAAACGCTCGTGTACCTCGCGATGACGCGTCATCCTCCGAGCGTTGCGTCCGTCGCCTTGTTTCTCGTGTTCTTGGCTCATGCGCCGCTCACGGAGGCCGCCACGCGCCTGCTGAGTGGGTGCACGCAGTTCGCCTTTTGGGATCAGCGACGCTACTTGCAGTTCCCCCCGAATTTCGACCGCGCCAAGTTCGCGCCGGACCACTCGATTTCACTTCTATCGAGCGACCTGTCGCAGAACTGCGATGAGGCCGGCTTTCGCTCCTTCTATGTCGTCGGTGCTGTCCTCACCATCGCTGTCGTGTCGATCGGCGCGCCCATTGCCGCCGCAATTGGCTACAAGTACCTCACGCCGAAGCGCCGCTCAGACGACGCCGTCGTGTCACCAGAGGAGCAACGTGTAGCATCCGGGCGCATCGCGCTTCGCAAGGAGGTCTTCTCGTTCCTTTCGGACCAGTATCGACCCGAGGTGTGGTACTTCGAGCTGATCGTCTTCGGGCGCAAGCTGGTGCTCGCGCTGCTGTTGGGCGCCCTCCCCGAGTATCCGGCGATGCAGCTGCATCTCTTCAACGTCGTCTGCCTCGTGATGCTCGTGTTGTCCTTCGCGTTGCGACCGGCGGCGCAAGACGACGCGAACACCATTGACCAGCTCTCCATCGCCGCCTCGTGCATCGCGGCGTCGATGATGAGTTACGTGGATTCGTTCGAGACAAGCAGCGTTCCTGGAATTGTCACCGCCGTCACGTTCCTCGTGACACAGACGCTCGTCATTCTCGGTATCATCGGCGTCTACAGCCGCGGCTTCTGGCGCCGGCGGCAGCGCCGCAGGACGCAGGCCAGCACGCTCGTCCTGCGGCGACGACTGCAAGCGGCCGAAGCGGACGAAGCGTCGCTGCAGAGCGAGGTGCAGCGATTGCGCCAACTGACTCGCGACGACCGGGCAGCCGCATCCGAGGCGGAGATGATGCCTATAGCCGGTCGGAACGGCGAAGCGAAGGCTCATGTCCAGCACCAGCAGTTCCACGCCCGCCCTACCGAGTGGGACGATCCGCTGATTCTTCCAGGCGATCCCGTACGCAAGCGCATCGACGACCAGGACGTTTGAGCAAACGCTCGCACCGCCCGGCTTTTAACGTTCCAGTGTGTAGTCCGTCACGCAAGTTACCCCACGATCGATCCAGAAGCGCTCACCCGTGCCGGTTACTGTGTCGCAGTTGAACCTGGAACCTCTTAGCTATATGGACAGTGACCTTGGCCGCGCGCGGCACGAAGCGGCGATCGAGGCTACGTCACGTGAGCTCGTCGAGGACGCCAATCGCGTAAAGCAATCGTTTCTGGCGGACTCGCTCGCCGTCGTCTACGGTGCCGCGGCGGCGACGCTCGCTGCCGCGTTGGCCACCGCGAAGCGCGAGCACGCGCTGACGCGCGCCCACATGCGAAGCGACGTGTTCCGCCTCGAGGCGCAGCTACGCAAGGTGCGCGCGGAGCTGGCGCTGTTGTCGTCGCTAGGAATGCTAGAACGCAGCTCGACGGAGCTCGGGTCGCCTAGGCTCACGCTTGCGTCACCGCGGATGGAAGATTCCTCGGCCGAGATGGCGGCAAGCTCGTCGGCGCGCCAGCTGCGTTTTCCGGACGACGAGGAGAGTGCGGTGCGCCCCCCAGAGTCGCTGGATGCGGCGCTCAGCCTCCGCCGTTCCGCGTTCGAGACGGAGACACTGCGCGATGAGCGCGCAGCCGGGGAGCGGAGCGACCTCGTCGCGCAGGAAGCGATGTCACGACTCGACATATCGCTCGCGGAGCATCACGCGTACGGCGTGGACATCGCGCAGGAGGCGCGCGACGCGCGCGTATGTGAGCACGCGTTCCATGTGCGCGCCGCGTTGCGCGAAGCTGCCACCTGCGACGCAGCGAAGCATGTACTCTGCGCAGAAGCGGAGATGGATCATCGCACCATCGTCGCCGGTGAAGAGCATGAGCGAGAGATGCTAGTCCACGGAGCACAAGTGGAGCGCGCAGCCGCCGAGCGAAATGGTAGAGTGCGCGAGGAGCTGCAACGCGCCGGCGCCGTCGAGGTCGCAGTGAAGACGCTCGTGCTGACAGAAGCGGCAACCTCGGAGGGGCTCCGAATCGAAGAGACCCACGGCCGTTGCCAGTTGACGCGGCGAGCACAGCTGGAGCTTGACGCGCGCGACGCCGTCACAGCCGCTGCCTCCCGAATGGATCGTGATCTCCAGAGCGCGGTCTCTCGCGAAGCAGTCGCCGTCGACGAGATCGTTGCGCAGCGTACGCTGCTTCTCGAAGAGTCCTACGAGCGACAGACTCTGCTGGGGCGTGCCCTGCAAGATCAACGCTGCATTTCAGCGAGCGATGAGGCAGCGCTGCGCATGATACGCGAGCACTCTGCCGAGCTCGCAGCGGCGGCTACATCAATCGCGCGCGCGCTCAAGCAGCGTGCTGATGATGCCAGACGTATTGCTCGTTCGCACGGCTCTATCGTCGACGAGGAGAGTTTTTCCCGCGCGAGTATCGTGCTCTCCGCATCGGGCGGGAGCACTGCGCTTCGTGAACTTCAAAAGCGCGCGATCGCAGTACGCCTCGTGTGCCTGGACCGCACCGAAGCGGATCGACGTCAAGAGCACGAACGGACGGCCGAGCAGACTTCGTCGATGCTGCACGCCGAAACGACAGCGAGCGCTGCCGCGTTGCGCAGTCAACTGTGGGCTCATTTGCAGGCAACACAGTCCGTTGCAGCCGCCCGCGACAATGCAGAGCGATTTGCGGCGGTTATGCGCGATCGCGAACAGTGGTTCGCACAAGCGTCGCGTACCCACGAGCGCATGAAGAGCGAACTGCTCGTGGCTCGGTTCGTCGACCACGCCGCGCAACGGCTGGGCCAGCATTGCGAGCGCCTCCGTGCTGAGAGTGCCGAAGCGCTGGCCGCCGCGCTCGACGATGCGGTTGCGGCCAACGCGGCGGACGTGGAGGCGAGGCTCGCCACAGAGCGCGAAGCGGCTGCGAGACGGCGCAGCGATTTCGAGCTCGAGCACGCAGCGTTGCTGGCGGACCGGATCGAGCAGGCTGTAGCCGCGGAGCGAGCGCAGTGGGCGCAGCGCGAGGCGCAACACCGCACGGAGGCGGAGGCGCGCGTGCGCCACGCGGTGGCGGCAGCCGTCGCCACAGAGCGCGCCGCGAAGGAGCACGCGCTCGGCTTGTCCGAGCGGCAAGCCGAGCTTCTGGCGGCCCTCGCGGCCGCGGACGTCGAGGCCAATCGAGCGCGCTTGATCGAGCGCATGGACCTCCACGCGCAGCAAACCGTTGTGGAAATCGATCAAGCTCGGGCAGCGCACGACGAGGCGTGGGCAGAAGAGCGCGAGACGCTGCACGCCGCGCTCGGGAGTCTCCAAGATGAGGCGCTCGCGCGCTGCCGTTTGCAATCGGAGCAACGTGGTGCCGTGGCTTGTGTCGAACTCGAGCTCACGGCAGGCATCCAGCTTGCCGAGGCGCTTGCGCTGGCCCGCGCCGAGGCCAAGGCGCAACTCGACGCCGACGTACGGACGGCTCAGGGCCGGGCAGCAGAGGAACAACGATCCGCCGTCGAACAAGCACTGGCGGCCCAGCGACGACTGTTCGACGCGCGACACGCGGACATCGCGGTCGCCGCTGCGGCGACGCTCGAGGCGTCGGTGCAGGGTGCCGCAGCCTGCGAACGAGCGGTGTCTCAACTCACGGACGAAGAAGCCGACGCCCGCGCCGCGACGGAACGAGAGGCCTGCGTGGAGGCCGCGCGATGCCACGTGCGGTGCGCCGGCATCGCCGCCACAGCCTCGCGAACGCACGCGCTGGCCACGGCGGTCGAAGCGGCTGTCCGAGCCGCGTGCGTGGCCGAGCGCGGTCGCCTGAACTTGGAGCACGACGAGCAAGTTGCGCGCGACGCTCAACTCGTTGCGTGGCGGACAGAGGTTGCCGTGCTCGAGTTGCGCCTCTGCGACCTGCGCAGCCAACAAGCGGCGGCGCCGATGCGGGCCGCCGCGGCGGAGGTCGAAGTGACCGCCGCACGAGACGCCGAGCGTGCGCGGCTGCTTGCGCTGCGCGCAGCAACGGAGCAGCACGAACGGTTGGCGCTGCAGGTGAGCGTCGAAGTCGCCCAACGGGACGAGAGAGAGCGAATGTTAGCCGTGACCTCGTTGGCGGCGCAGGAGGCCGAGGCGGCCACGGGTCTGTGCGTTGCCGAGGCGCGCGCTGCGTCCGCGATATTCGCCCAGCACGCCCTTCGCGTCGGGGCTGCAGCGGCCGCGCAGCGCCGCGCAGCGGAAGTGGACGAGGCGCAGCTCGCTGCCACCACGCGCTCGGTAGACAGTGGGGCGTCGTCGCCGACGAGCGAGAAGACATCCTCCTCGCCGTCCGCATCGCGGGACCGGCGCGGCGCGCGAGGGGCGAGCACGATCGACGCGGAGCTGGCGCGCTTGCGCTTCCTCCAGTGCGCGCGCCACGAGTGGGTGGTCGAGAAGCTGCGAGAGAGCGAGGACCGCGCAGCGCTCATGGCGGGCTTCCAGCACTGCAAGAACTTGCCCGGATTATGGCATCTGCGCGCCGCCGTATGGACTATACCGGAGGTGCGCACGCTCGCGTTCGACAGCGCGAACTCTCGCATCATCAAGATCGACATTAGCGGCCAGCACCTGGAGGGGCGCGTGCTGTTGGAGCATCTCCCGCCGCTGCTGGAGTGGCTCGACATCAGCTCCAACCAGCTGCAGGGCGCGTTGACCTTGACATGCCTTCCTAAGGTGCTGAAATACTTCTACGTCTACGCGAACAAGTTTGACGGAGCGCTCGACGCGTCGCAGCTGCCACGCTGCCTCGTGCATTTCTTCGCGTACCAGAACCACTTTTCCGGGGCGCTGCATCTCAGCGCGCTGCCTGCCACGCTCGAGGATTTCAACGTCAACACGAACAAGCTCTCGGGACCACTGGACTTGACGAGTCTCCCGCTGTCGCTCACGCATCTCAACGTTGGATGCAACCTGTTCGCTGGACCCGTGTCGTTTGCGAAGCTGCCGCCGCGGCTGAGCAAGCTCAGCCTGCACTCGAACGCACTCTCCGGAACCGTTGACTTGAGCGCGCTCCCGCGCACAATGACACACTTTGACGCATTCGCAAACCAATTCAACGGGGTCATCATGCTGATGGACCTTCCACGCACGCTGACGCGATTGTATCTGCAGGACAACAAATTCGAGGGCCTGCTCGACTGGTCGCGCATGCCTCCTGCCATGGTTCACTTCGACATCGCATCCAACCACTTCAGCGGAGTCGTCATGCTGAATCGGCTTCCGCCCACGCTGGCGAGCCTCACGATCAGCGGAAACGATTTCGGCGGCGGGCTGGACTTGTCGCAGGTGCCGCCGTCGCTGAAAAGCGTCGACGCGAGCTGCAACCACTTCACGAAGCTGGTCGCGATGCCACCCTCGACGCTGACGACGCTGGCCACGCTCATTCTTCACAGCAACGCGTTCGTTGGCGAGGTGAACGTTGCGGCGCTGCCTGTGATGCACGAGCTGGATCTGCGTTGGTGCCCGCACGTGAAGCTGCAGCTGGCTGCGCCGTGCGCCTCCCAACCGCCCGCGAGCGCAGTAGGTGGCGCTGCAAATGGAGGGGAGGAACCAGATGCGACGGTGCGAACGGGTAACCCACCATCGTGGATCAAAGTGTGACGCTTGCAGAACACACAACGTGCATGCCTCAAACGCTCAGCCGCGTGGAAGTTGTTATCGACCCACGTGCTCACTTCGTCGCGGTACTGGGTAGCTGCGTCGTTGCGTTAGTGACGAATGCAGCCGCGCCGCAGCACCAACTCTCCGCACCACGATGGGCAGCTGCCCACAGCATCGCCGACGGTGCTGCCGTGGTATCTTGCGATCGAGGAAGAGGACGAACGGTTCCGCCGGTCGATGCATTCCGCGAATGAGATCTCCTCTGTGCTTCGCACTGTGCCCGCGGTGCAGCAGCCTCAGGTGCCGGCTCCCGCGGCGCAGTGCCATGAGCCACTTCACGAGCCGAGCCCGCCGCCGCACGAACCGCGCGCAGGCACTGCAGCTGCAGCATCCACGGCGGAAGCGGGCGACGGTGCACTGCCCGCACGCACTCCTGCGGCAGCATCCTCGGACGCAGTGATCGACGGTGCACCGCCCGCAGACCTCGAAGCGCAGCGTCGCGCGTTGGCCGCGCAGTGGCAGGCACTGACCGATTCGCGGCGGCGCCTGGACGAGCGGGCGAGCGAATCCGCACTGCGCCACCACGAGCATCTGGACGCGATCGCGGTGGAACACGCGGCGCTGCGCGTTGCGACGGAGTGCGGCGACCCGGAGGCCGCTTCGCGCGTCGTACTGGAGCACGACGAGCAAGCGGCCCGCCAACGCATCGTGATTCTGCGCCACGAGGAGGCCGCCCAATCGCTCGCCGCTCTAGGAGGAGCGGCTGCCCCGGCCCGGAGCGATGATGCCCTGCCGGCAGCTGCACTCGGCCTCGTCCTCGAGGTGGATGAAACGCGCGCACGTTCCGAGATCGAGGAGCTAGGGAACGAGTTTCGCGAGCTGGCCACGAGCGCACGGCATCTTGCAGCAGCGACCATAGCGGGGTCCTCGCGAGACCGGCCACTGCGCGCGCTGTGCGCAGCCGAGTCGGAGCTGCGAGCCGCTCTGTATCTCGACGCGCTCGCTCAGGCAGTGGAACCCGCTATGTCCACGTCGTCGATGCGGCGTGCGAATGCCGGGATGATGTCGAAATACCGTCCTTGCAAGCATGCGTGAGGGATGAAGGATTCCCGAACGCTTCACGTATTGGTAGTGCATTTCCGCGAACCACCCTTCATTGGTTGCTCGACTGCACTACCACATCGTGAAATTCGGGATGAGGCGTCCCCTACACGGAAGCATTGTGAACTTTTGTATGACTGCTCATCTGCAGAAAGTTCACTCATCCACCCATCGGTTGCTGCTTTTTCTGCTCAAAAGCTGCGGGTGTGTATGTTCTCAAACTTGGCGTTCACGAAGAGAATGAACGCCAATCGCTGCATCGTGACGCAACGGCAATGCGCCACAACAAGGGAACTCCATTTTATGGTGACTCGTGTTGGCGCCGCCACACGACGCGTCGTGCTCTGCACCGTCTTTCCAGTGTTGCAACACCAGTGCGTCATGGGACTGCCGCTTTACGCTGTTGTCACGATGCAGCCGACGAAACTGGATCTCAGTCAATTCACGGACGACGCGCAGCGGTTCCAAGATGGAGCTCTCGCGCGCTTCGTGCAGTTCTTCCGACTGTTCAAGCAGCGCGTCGCCGCCGAGTGCCGCTGTGTTGACGAAGAGGATCGCGAAGTTCTCCGCTCCGTCGAGGAAGACGAATTGGT
>Ga0247727_10009166_pt1 | contig 18071 bp, 18 predicted proteins | sample WisWelCaveWW1625_FD_202498 | JGI IMG/M metagenome (GOLD analysis project Ga0247727, IMG submission 202498) | Biofilm microbial communities from Wishing Well Cave, Virginia, United States - WW16-25 | ecosystem: Environmental > Aquatic > Deep subsurface > Groundwater > Cave microbial mat | place...
TCAAAATAAAAACCTCAAAAACTTCTTCGCCCATAAATCCTCCGGCCAGATATCAAGAATCCTCAAACGCCTGCGCTGTCATGGCCTTATTAAGAAAATCGGCAAAACCTATAAATATTATCTGACTACCCTTGGCCGGGTTGTTATTACCACTGGTTTAAAACTCAAAGAACTCTTTCTCATTCCTCGTCTATGTACTTAAATATTTTGCCAATTAATGTCAGAATTTGACGGCTTAGTGACTATTTACTGTTTTCTATCCTGATTCATTTCCCTGTCATGCCCGCGCAGGCGGGCCTGCCCGCCCGAAAAACTACCTGGCAGGCGGGCATCCAGTCGGAATTTTTATGGATTCCCGCTGGAGTTTATCCCCGCTTAGATTCCCGCTTTCGCCTACCTGCCGGCAGGCAGGCGGGAATGACAAACAGCGGGGACGGGAATGACATTACTTTTATAGGAATCAATGGGTTACTCTTACTTTCCTTCCGGTTTTATTTCCGGTGGTTTGCGATGGGCCTCGATGCTGACTGTTACCTTGACATCATCACCGACAACAACGCCGCCGGCATCCAACTGTTTGTTCCAAGAAACACCATAATCTTGACGGTTGACGGTGAATTCAGAAGTGATGCCGATGGCCTCATCACCAAAAGGGCTCTTGATGGGTCCGGCGATGGCCGCGGGGATATTGATTTCCTTCGTCACCCCGTGCATGGTCAACTGGCCGGTGAGGGTATAATTCGGGGCGGAACCATCTATTTTCGTGCTTTTAAAAGTAATGGTGGGATATTTTTCCACATCAAAAAATTCCGCGGTGCGCAAATGATCATCGCGTTGTTGATTGCGGGTATCGATGCTGGCAGCTTTAATCGTGATATCAAACTGAGAGTTGGCGGCATTTTCTTTATCAAAAAGTATCGTTCCGGTATAATCGGAGAAATCCCCGCGGGTAGTACTGACCATTAAATGCTGGACAGAAAAACTAATGTTGGAGTGAGCGGAATCAATGTCGTAGCTGTCGACGGCGCGCGCGCTTAAAGGGGTTGAGAACATCAACACACAAATAACTAATCCCACCCAATTTTTCTTCAAAACCGGTAACATACGTCCCTCCGCTTTTTATTGGTTTATCGAAATAAGCAGGCGGCATTATACCATAATTTCAAAAAACTCAAGCGCATATTTTAGGGGTAAAACGGGGGTAGGTTTACAGCCTGTCCCCGTTTCGACTTTTCTCACCATTCCCCACCCACGAGGTGTCGTTACCGGCATTCTCAAACGACACCTCGTGGGTGAAACAAATTCTTAAGTGATCACTTACTTTCCTCCGTGCTCTTTGCCGCCGTGTTCATGCGCGGCTTCAGGGGCCGCAGCCGGGGCAAGCGGAATACGGTTGTCATTTTCATCATACGTATAACGCTCCTTCCCCTCCACCTTGTGGATTCGCACATCAGCAACGTTGAGCTGGCCGTCTTTGTCTTCGACATCGATATCCAAATCGAGTTTTTCACCTGTTGTGGTGTCTTCGAAGTCGGCGCAGGAATAATAGTAATCACCAGTCTTGCCGACACGTTCATGGACGCGAACCAACTTCAATGTTCGAATCTTTCCGGTATCGGGATCAAAAATATCAAAAGTACCCGTGTCTTTGGATTCATTCTCAACATGGGCTTTCATCGCATTCTTAATATCATCATTACTGGGAGCGGCCGGCGCTGTTGTCACTGCCTGCCCGGGATCTGTCGTGGCTGTCCCGCCGTGTTCCTGAGTCGCTCCGCCATGTTCTTTACCGCCGTGCTCGGCAGCTACACTTAACTGACTGAAACCAATCACAAACATTAAAGCCAATGAGATTCTAAAAATGTTATTCATGTCACAATCCTCCTGTTCTAAAAATCCAATTGCCAAGAAACAATAACCAAACAAATTTCGATAACCAATGACCAAAGCTTTTAGACCGTTTGACATTTGCCAACTTGGTCATTGGGATTTATTTGGTCTTTGCATCTTGATTACTGTTATTTTTTAAACCCATAACGTCCTTCCCTTCATCACCCCCTCTCCTCGGTTTGTTCTTTATATTTAAAAGTGACATCGACATTCTTAAACTCCTGTCCATCGAGTTCCACATAAGGATAAACGAAATAATTAAGCGGCCCGCCATTTTGGGCCGGCTCTAAGGTGATGTCCCGGCCTTGAGTAAATTCCAAACGATTTTCGGTAATGCTGCCAAAATAATAATCTCGCTTGGCCTTATTCTTCCAGGCCTCCGAAATATCCACCGGAACCCAGCCTAATTTCTCATCATAAAATTCCGCCCAGCAATGGTAGCCGACAATCTGGCCTTCCTTCTCTTCTTTAAGCGGCACACCGATGACGAATTTGGCGGGGATATCGCTTGCCCGGGCCAGAGAAATAAAAAGGGAATGAAAGTCCGTGCAATTGCCCGCCTTCACTAAGCATACCCGTTCGGTATCGCCGCGGCCCCAACCTGGAATCGTCTTATCGTAAGACACATTCTCAAAAATATAATCGTAAATGGCCCTGGCTTTCTGCAGCGTCGTTTTTCGAGACCGGGTAATCTTGCCAGCCATTTCCCTGATCCTCGGACTTATGGTCACCAAACGGTCAGGCTGAGAATAGCGTGTTAAATCTTCCGGGGCTACGCTCACTTTCGAAAAAAATAGTCCCGGTTTTTTGGCGTACTCATAGCGTTTAACTTTGTAATGGACGTTGATTTTTATTTCGGACTGCTGAGGAGACTTAAAAAAATAACTAAGAATGCGATTGTGATAAATTTTATCGGTGGTGATGGCGTAAGCCTCCCGGGGCTCAACCGTGAACTCGTCAATAATCTGATAATCATTCTGGGACAACAGCGGCAGCCACACCTTTAACTCTTGGGTTTCCGCCGGGATTTCCCTGATGGTCACCAGATAATCAAATTCAACGTTGCGGCCAGGTGGGGTATTGATCTCTTTTTTCTTACTGACTTTTTCTGAACTAATATTAATAGCGGTAGTCAGTATCTCGACGTTTGTTTTCTTTGGACTGTTAATATTAGGTGTACAAACGTCAATAAAGCCTGTGGTGACGACCGATAAAAAAAGCAGGACAAAAACAATTTTACGCATTCTGATTTCCCTTCTTTAACACGATCCCGTAGTGGTAAGGTTTTAAATCATATCGCTGGGGTTTGGAAAATCCCGCTTCTCGCGCCCATTGGATACAATCTTCGGGTTTTGGCCGAATATCCAGTGAAGGTCCGCGGGGCGTTTTGGAGTCATGATTCCAATGAATGATTCCTATCCTTCCTCCTATTGTTAAAATTCTATTGGCTTCCCGAAGCAAAGCAACCGGGTTTTCCAGATGGAGGATATTAAACAGCATCGCGTAATCCACACTTTCATCTTCAAGGCCGGAGCCTTCTTCCATAAAATCACGTTGGATGGTCTTAACATTATTTAAACCCCGCTTTATCGCTTCCCGGCGGGTCTTTAAAATCATTTCCAGCTCGATGTCGAGGGCATAAACCTTGCCTTGAATCATCGGTGCCGCGGGGATAGTGAATGTGCCATAACCGCATCCAAATTCCACCACGTTTTTTGTTCCACGGTTAAGCCCCAGTGTTGTCAAAATCAATGAGGGATTAAAGAATGTCTCCCACATCTCTTTTGGCGGCATTCCGCTTTCTCTAATTTTCATAGTGCAATAAAACGTTAGTATACTCTACTTCAAACCATTTGACAAAAATGAATTTAAGAATTTAAAAAATGAATCTAATAATGATTATGCCTTCAAGCCAACGCCTTTTCGCAGCAAATACAAACTCAGTGTCGTCAATGACACGATAAAAACAATCAGCATCAACAGGCTAAAACCAACATGGACATCCGAAAAACCGTAAAACCCATAGCGAAAGCCATTGACCATATACAAAATCGGATTAAACTGTGAAAGAATTTGTCCGAGGTCCGGCAGGTCATGAATGGAATAAAAGACCCCGCCCAAATAGGTTAAGGGTGTCAAAATGAAGGTCGGAAAAATCGAGACATCGTCAAAACTCTTGGCAAAAATTCCATTCAAAAGCCCGCCCAGTGAAAAGACAACGGCCGTCAGAGTAGCAAATAAAGCGATATAGACCGGATGGCTGATGGTCGGATTCGTAAAAAATATCGAGACGCCAAAGACAATCACCCCAACGCATATTCCGCGCATCAATCCGCCGGTGACAAAGCCAGCCACAATAACCCAGTTAGACGTTGGCGAAACCATCAGCTCTTCGATATTGCGCTGGAATTTTGAGCTAAAAAAGGAACTGACCACATTGCTGAATGAGTTGTTGATAACCGCCATCATCACCAGGCCTGGCACGATAAAAGCCATGTAACTCACGCCCTGAATGTTTTCAATTTGAGAGCCGATAAATTTTCCGAAAATGACAAAATATAAAGTCTGGGTGATGGCCGGCGGCAAAAGGGTTTGGGCCCAAATGCGCAAGAAACGATTTACTTCCTTACGGACAATGGTTTTGTAGGCGATAATGTTATCGTGCGTCATAAATGGACCCGTAAACACCTCGTAGGTGTCATTCCAGTGATCTCCAGGACACCTACGCAGACTAGGTCAAATGCGATATTTTGAAAATTTTTAATAAATTTTAAACCACTTTTAATCCACCTACGAGGTGTAATTTAAGAATTCTAAGATTACACCTCGTAGGTGGAACATGGGTCACTCCACTTCAAAAAACTAATACTCATCTGACGAGGTGTTTTTTGTAGGTAAAGCCGTATGTATCCTCAAAAATAATCTTTCCAACCGATGGCCCTGAGGGCGGATATCAACGACAATCATGCTGTTTTGCGACAAGGCGTTGATAAAATCGTTAAGTGTTTCTTTTTGGGTTAACTGCACTTCCATGGTATGTTCATCGATGACTTTGGGCTTAAACACTTGCAAATGTTCCAACGGACGCATCTCGCGAACGGTCACCGTAAAAGTCTCTTCATCTAATAACTTAACCAGTTGGCTGACCTTATCATTTTTGATGACCTCACCTTCCTTAATAATCGCCGCCCGCCGGCACATCTGCTCAACTTCTTCCAAGTAATGCGTGGTGAGCAGAATCGTCACACCCTGTTTATTCAACTCCCGCAGATATTCCCACATGCCGTGGCGCAGTTCCACGTCCACACCCGCCGTGGGTTCATCCAAGATAAGGAGTTTCGGTTTGTGGGCCAGCGCCCGGGCAATCATCAGCCGGCGCTTCATCCCGCCGGAAAGGGTGCGCGATGGGACATTTCGTTTTTCCCATAAACCCAGTTTCTTTAATAGAATCTCGGATTCCGCCAACGCTAATTTTCTTTCGACTCCAAAATAACCTGCCTGGGTCACCACAATGTCCTGGACTTTTTCAAACATATTGAAATTAAATTCCTGCGGAACAATGCCGATGAGTTTCTTAGCTTTGGAATGATGGGTGTCTAAATCATAATCAAAGACAAAGGCCTCGCCGGCGGTCTTTGTCACGGTCCCGGTTAAAATACCGATCATCGTTGTTTTGCCAGCACCATTAGCGCCAAGCAAGGCGAAGAAATCACCCTCGGCGACTTCTAAATCAATTCCTTTAAGCGCCCGCGTGCCATTGGCATAGGTTTTAGTTAAATTCTTTGCTCTAATAGCGGTCATAATGCGGCCAATAACTTCTCAATATCATCTTTCGTATTATACACATGCGCCGCGACGCGGATATTACCTTTCCAAAGCGCCGTGTAAACGCCTTGTTCTAAAAGCCGCTGATGAATTCCCGGATTACGCTCGGGATTTTTGTGTGAGATGACAACCAGACTGGACCGGCTCTTGCCTTGTTTTGGACTGATGAGCAGGTACCCGGCGGGATTTAATCTTCCCAGAAAATAGTCAATTAACTCGTCGTGATATTTACGAGCATTGTCCAGCCCGATCTCCAGCCATAAATCAATCGCGGCTTTAAAGGGAACAAAGTTGAAAAAATTCGCCGTGCCAAAAATATCGTATTTGCGGGCACCCTTCATTTCCCGAAATTTCAAAACGTCCTCGCTGCGCAATTCTTCCGACGAAAGCGAAGAAATCCAGTACGCCTGATTATAATCCAATTCATCGCGCCAATCTGGCCTGATCCAGCAAAAACCGCTGCCATATGGTCCGCACAACCATTTATAACCAGCGCAAACCACCGCGTCCACCGGGTATTTCGATACATCCACCGGCATTGTTGCCAGAGATTGTGAAAGATTCACGACCAACCGCACGCCTTTATTTCGACAAATCTCGTCGAATTTTTCCACCTCTAAAACATAACCGCTGAAGGTGTGAACATGCGTGATGCAAAAAACCTTTGTGCGCGCAGTTATATTGGCCGACAACTCATCAGGGGTGATAATTCTATCTTTTGGTTTTATCTGCCGAACCTTGACTCCCCTTTTCTCCAAAGCCAGCCAGGGTAAAATATCCGTTGGGAAATCATTCTGCATTAAAAGAACTTCATCGCCAGCCTGCCAGCGGATGCCGTTGGCCAGAATATGCAAACCATAACTCGCCGAATTCGCCAGAATGACATCGTGTGAAGGGACATTGATAAGTTTGCCGATACTGTCCTTTAATTCCACAACCGTGGAAGCGAATTTGGCATTGGTCAACAAATAGGGTTTACTCTTCCACTCCACCGCTTCGGCCAAAGCCTTCTGGGCAACGATGGGCAACGGCCCCTCGCTCGCCGCGTTGAGCCACACTTTGCCGTCGAAGGACGAGAATTCTTTTTTATAATCAATCATAATTTTTTATTGTATAAAATTTGTATAGGGATTGTTGGGCTTACGTCAAGCAACCCCATAATCCCCCCTACCCCAATTCACCTCATAACTGACACTGCGGCCGTGGCCGGTTTGGGTTTGACGCATTTTTATAATCGCTTCATTTTCTGAAGCGATAACAACTACTAATCGCTTCAAAGGCAAATCATGTTACGGCGTGTTACGGCGGGGATTGCCCCAGCACCCTCTGGGTAATCTTCAAAAACTTTTCCGGAGGGAGGTAGCCGATGACCCTGGTCCCTTTAAGTTCCTGACCTTGGCCGTTTAAGAAAACAATCGTCGGCAGACCGAAAACGTCATAACGCTCGAGAACTTCCCTCACCTGCGGGCTGTCGGTGGTGTTATCGACTCTCAAACGGACAAAATGAGACAAAGCCTCCTGGACTTCGGGATCTGAAAAGACCCCAGCCTCTATTTCATGGCAGGTGATACACCAGTCGGCGTAAAAATCAATGATGACCGGCGTTTGGGCGGCCGCGGCGGCCTCGACCTTCCGGATTTCATAAGGCTCCCAATCCAGTCCTGACTTAGGCGCTTTCACAAAAAGCGAAAGGCCGATCAACACGCACAGGATACCCACGGCTCCTTTAAAACGGACAAACATTCGATTTTTAAAACCATCCTCGACAAAAAATCCGAGATACGCGCCGCCGACAAGAAGCGTCAGCGGGACAACCCATTTGCTTAAAGCGGCATTAGCCGCCAGCGCCAGATAAAAGAACGATAACCCCATTAGGATAACGCCAAAGACCCGCTCCACCCAGACCAGCCACTGCCCCGAGCGGGGAAGTTTTCGAAGAAGCCCGGCAAAGGTTCCCAAAATTAAATACGGCAATCCTAATCCCAGCGACAAAACAAAAAACGACCAGAACCCGAACACCGGGTCGCCGCTTGAAACCGCGATGGATAAAACCGCCGCAATCGGCGGGCCGATGCACGGCGCCGCGAAAACCCCGACTAAAATTCCCGAAAAAAACAATCCCAGATAACCGGCGCCTCTGCGCGCGCCCAAACGGTTTAACCAGGCCGCCGGCACCCGCAGCTGATAAAGACCAAACATCGACAATGCTAAAATAAGAATAAAAATTCCCAGAGCCAACAACACCCAGCGATTTTGCAAAAAAGATCCGAATAAAGTCCCGGTCATCGTGGCAAACAATCCCAAGGCGCTGTACATAAAAATAATTCCCGAGAAATAACTTAAGGCCTTGAGAAAAGACCTTGCTGTCTTTTCTTTGTCTTGGGTCCTGCCAAAAAGCGAAACCGTCACGGTCATCATCGGATAAACGCATGGAGTCAAATTAAGCGTCAAGCCAATCAGAAAATAACCTAATAAAGGAAAAATTTGATCGAGTCTTGAAAAAAATGTGTCCATTTATTCTCCTATTAATAATTCATTGAACTTTTCTAGTTCTGTCGTTGGGAACCGGCAAACATAGTTTTCACAGACATAGGCTGTTGCCTGGCCGTTTAAAGCGGTTTGCTTTTCTAAAAATGGCGCTAAGGAAATGATCTCCTGCGCCTCTTGGTTTGAAACCGGCCGGAACAACACCACTTTATTCGGGATAAAATGCTTGAAACTATTTTGGATCATCTGGTTCAACTTAGGATCATCTTTATCTCCCGCTAAAACAATTTCCTTGGACGGCCCCAAACCGAAATCAAGGGCCATCAAAGACTGTGTGTATCCCGTTGGCATCGATGAAATCTCATTACTGAACGTTTCTAACAGTTTTTGCGCCTTCGTTTCCCAATCGCGGTTAAACGTCATCCTCCCTAAGCGAATCAAATCCAACGCTGCCACGGCATTACCGGAAGGAATAGCCCCGTCGTAAATTTCTTTCCGCCGGACAATCAATGCCTCGGCATCAGCCGCGGCAAAAAAGAAACCGCCCCGATTCTCATCCCAGAACAAACGAATCATCTCTTCCGTCAAGCGTTTGGCTTCTTTCAAATACTCCGCTTGAAAGGTCGCCTCATAAAGGTCAATCAAACCAAGAATCAAAAAGGCATAATCGTCCATCGTTGCCAAAATCGCGGCTTCGCCGTCACGATAACGGTGAAGCAGCCGGCCGTCGGGCCGTTTAAGTTTTTTAAAAATAAATTGCGCTGCCCGCTCGGCCGCTTGTCCGTAACGCGGCTCATCCAAAACTCTGGAACCAAACGCTAAACTTGAAATCATCAATCCGTTCCAATCCACTAAAATCTTATCATCGAGATGGGGCTTTGGTCTTTGGCCGCGGATGATAAACAATTTCTCTCGGGATTTTTGTAAAATTGCCGCAACCTCTTCCTTCGATTTCCTAAAATGTTCGGCCGTCTCTTCCAGGCTGTACGCCGCGTAAAGAATGTTTTTACCGGTAAATTCCCCGTGCGGATCATTTTGGGCATTACCGTTTGGCTCAACACCGAAATGATAATTAAAGATCCCGCCTTCTTTTGGCCCAAGAATTTCTAAAATTTCCTTCTGCGGCCAAACGTAAAAAGCGCCCTCTTTTTTAATGGGGGGCGAAGGATGAAGGGCGTGGGATGTATCGTCTCTCGTCCTACGTCTATCGTCCATCGTCTCTCGTCCATCGTCCATCGTATCCAAACTGTCCGCATCTTCGGCACAATAAAATCCACCTTCCGGTGATTGCATACCACGCAAGACATAATCAAAAATCTCGCGGGCCGTTTGCGCGTAAAATTCCTTTCCCGTTTCCTGATAAGCTTCAAGATAGGTTTTTGCCAAGGTCGCCTGATCATAAAGCATTTTCTCAAAATGCGGGACATGCCATTGCTGATCGGTCGAATAACGGTGAAACCCGCCGCCTAAATGGTCGTACATCCCGCCCTTGGCCATTTCAGTCAACGTCTTCTCAACCATCACCAACGCCTGGGATTCATTCGCTCTTTTGTAATAACGCAAAAGAAACGAAAGATTATGGCTTGTTGGAAATTTCGGCGACCGGCCGAAACCGCCGTAAACGTCATCGTAACTACGGGTAAATAAAAGATACGCGGCCTTCAAGGTTTCCTTGTCCGGCGCACGGACATTATTTTTCTGCGAAGCCATTTCACCCTGTAAAGCCATAGTTAAATTCTGACTTGATTTTGTGATCTCATCTTTTTGGTTGGTCCATGCGGAGTGGATGGACGTTAAAACTTCCTTAAAACCCGGCATGCCCCACTGCGAATGTGGCGGAAAATACGTTCCGCCGAAAAACGGTTTTTTATCCGGTGTTAAAAAAACCGACAAAGGCCAGCCGCCCTGTCCGGTTAAAGCCATCACCGATTTCATGTAAATGTTATCCAAATCCGGCCGCTCTTCACGGTCGACTTTGATGGAAACAAAATATTTATTCATAAGCTGGGCGGTTTCGGGGTCTTCGAAAGATTCATGGGCCATCACGTGACACCAGTGGCAGGTGGAATAACCAATCGAAAGAAAAATCGGTTTGTCCTCGGCTTTAGCTTTGGCAAAGGCCTCTTCACCCCACGGATACCAAGCCACGGGATTGTCCGCGTGCTGAAGCAGGTACGGACTTTTTTCTTTACCAAGACGATTCCGCGAATTATTTACCTCTGGGGATTGAGACACAACTTTCTCCTTATTCCGGGAAAAACAAGAACTATTCAGGAATGCGGACAGGAACAGACACGTTAGAAATAAAATGACTCTCTTCACATCGGATGGTTTTTGGGATTCCGCGGCACGACCAGCCACATCACTAAATAAACAATCAACCCAATACCCCCTAAAAAGCACGATATCAAAAAAATAACTCTTAAAATGGTTGGGTCAACGTCAAGGTATTCACCCAGGCCTCCGCAGACCCCGCCGACTTTACGGTCGCTATTGGAAAGATACAACTTTTTCATAACCACTCCTTTCTACTTCGCCTCAATGTTTTCACGTTGAGGCTCCGTAGGAATTGGTCCTACGAAGCTAAATGCGAAAGTAATTTAGCGGAGTAGACCTTTTAAATGCGAGCGACATCATAGCAAAATATTCTTCGGCTGACAAATCAAGTGTTTAACCGTTTCACACCTACGAGGTGTCGCCAGAATTATTCTCGCACGACACCTCGTAGGTGTAATCGAGTTGGCGCTCGAGGAAATGCCTTTTTAATTTCATTGAAAGATAATTCTCGATATTCACCCGGCTTCAAGGACCCAAGCGTCAGTCCGCCAAGGGAAACCCGTTTAAGCCGCGTCACCTCGTGGCCGATGGCCTTAAACATCCGCCGGATTTCACGGTTCTTGCCCTCGGTTAAAACGACCGTTAAATGCGATTCGCGGCCGCTAGTTTTTCTTAACGACACTTCTTCCACCCGTAAAAGCTCTCCTTTATCTTTGAGACCGGTCTTCAATTGCCGAACATTCTCTTCCGTCACACGGCCTTCAACGGTTACAAGATAAGTCCGCAATACCCCGTTGGCCGGATCGGTGAGCCAATTGGATAATTGCGTGTCATTGGTCAAAAGTAAAAGCCCGGAGGTGGCCATATCAAGGCGCCCAACCGCGTGTAAATATCGATCCTCTGCTTTTAAAAGAGAGAAAACCGTCGGTCTTCCCTTTTCATCGGAGCGCGTGGTCACCACCCCGCGGGGTTTATGCAGCAGAATGGTTTTAAAGCCAGCTTGTTGAATCCGCTGACCGTCCAATTCCAAGCGGTCGCGTTCAGGAATGACCAAAAACTCCGGCGTGCGCCGGACAACTTTATTGACTTTAATCCGGCCGGTGAGAATCCATTCCCGGGTTTGACTTCTCGAAGCAATGCCCAATTTCGATAAAGCCCTTTCGAGCGCGACCTTTCCTCGCTTAAATGATTTTATTGACATTTTCTATTAACCGTTTTACACCTACGAAGTGTCGACAGAATTATTCTCGCGCGACACCTCGTAGGTGTACGGGAGGTTCATTGATTTTGGCCCGAGGTGGATTTGTCAATCTTGCGGCCGTTGTCATAGGATCTTTCACTAATCAAAAGTCCTGTCTCATCGTAATCCCGAAAAACACCATGAAATGCCCCATTATTAAAACCCCCTTCACTTTTCACCTGGCCGTTCTCGTAATAACGAACAAATGGTCCCTGCCAGACATCGAAACCATCGACAATGACATAATGATATTGGCTCTCCAACTGCCCATTGGAAAAATAATCTTTAAACACGCCTTCGATCTTTCCCTTATTAGAGTTGTTGCCTAATAAGGATGTCTCGACGAGGGAGAAATTTTCACTCTCGACGAGCTTGTCTAAATTGGCAACAAGTCTATTATAATTACATTCCCTCTTAAGACTCCCGTCTTCTCTATAGTCTTTAAAGGGTCCGAATAATTCATTCTCTAGGTAATTCGAGATAATCCTTACGGTTCCATCTTGAAAATACTCTTTAAATTCACCATCCCGAAGGCCTTGTTTATATTTCCCTTCGACTTTTAACTTGCCGTCTTCATAGTATTCCTTAAACCAGCCGTCCGGTGGCCGCCCTTGTAATTGCCTTCGCTTTTTAGGTTTCCGTTGGGATAGCGCTCCTGGTGAAAACCATCGGGGATTAATATCGAAGAACCATAAGATACACCACAAAACACCAAGACCCCAGTCACGATCATCACTTTTATCTTATTCATAGGCAAGCCCTCCTTCTAAAAATTTTGTTACCCGGCAGGAAAATTTATCGCAAAGGAAATCTATTCTCATCTTTACACTTTTTGTCTGCGCAGGAATATCTAAACCCTTAGTGCTTAAGAGAACCCCTGCCATATCTTCCAAAAATTTTAATTTCACGGTAAGAGTAACCGTCTCCATGGTCCCCAAAGGCTGGTCGAATGTCGTCACATGTTCCGCTAAGCTTTCCCGGTAGCCCGCGGCCAAATCCACAAAACTGACAAAGAAAGTAAAATCCTTATGATCATCATTTATCTCTACCTCGTATCTCTGAGTAAAAAATACACCGTTGGTATAGCTATCTCCTTGGAACTCCAGGGACATTCCGTATTTTCCCCAATTAGTACCCTCTGTATTTATTTCAATTCCGAGTCCGTCTTCTTTCTCATGGATTTGGACATGCTTAACGGCATAAACCTCCCCGACAAGCTTATTTTCAACCTGAATTTTTTGCTCTTCGGTCTGGATTCTTTGTCCTTGAACAATTTTCTCACGTTTACTGGAAGTCATTTTAACAATCATAAAAACAATGATTACCAGCAAAAGCAATACGGCTAACACAAAATAAAGGCCAGCCTTTCTCTGCTCTTCATTCTGATTTGCTTCCTCAAGGCGTTGGCCGCCGTATTGAACACCGAATACGACACTCAATATAACCAAAACTATCCAAAGGGATCCGGCTATCCAATTCCCCAGATCCCCGCTTATGATATGAGTCCACTTTGGCCAGGGATCATCACCAAAAATAAATATCCAAAGAAATCCAACAGTCGCTCCCCATAAAAAAATGATGAAACAATAAGCTGCCAAAGCCCCAAGGACGCCAAAGACAAAACCATACGCCCATCTTAGATCTAGACCCTGTCTTTTCATGTGTGTTACCTCGCTGTCCCTTTGATTTTATGAATGAGTAAAAGCATAACGACAACCATCAAGGACAACCCGCTCACCCAAAGTCCCCAGTAAAATGAAGCCGGGCGAAAAACAAACCGGACCTGATGCTGGCCGGCGTTAAGAAAGACTGACCGGATCAAATAATCGGTGGGATAAACCGTTGTAGGCTCACCGTCAACAAAGGCCTGCCAATCGGGATGATAGGCATCGCTTAACACCAAAAAACCAGGATGTTCGAGATAAGCGTCTACGACAACTTCATTGGGATTATACCGGAGAATTTGAGTCTTCGAATTGTCTTTGACCGGTGTGCCGGCGAGCAGTTCATTAATTTCGGCAACTGGCTCATGCTCAACGACAATGATCTCACTTAAATTTTTGTGAATCGCTTTAAGGGCATTAACCGGGATTCCCTTCTCAGGCTCAAACCGCGCGCGATGCACAACAAAGGCGCGCGGAAAAACACTGCCGCGACGGTAAATACCCACCTCACCCGTGGAAATTAACTTCGTCGTTTCGCTTAACGCGACATTCATATGCACGTCTTTTAAACCGCCCGAACGCCGGATATAAATCTCCGGGGAAATATCCGCTTCGTCCAATGATTTGCGGGGATTGGCAGGACCAATGATGTACCCAACGTTAAGCAAATCCAAAAAAGGATTGGCATCCGGCAAAGGCACCGCCCGGATAGCCGGCGGCTTTAAATCGGACTTAATATAATTTCGGAGCAAAAGCTGATTGATAAACTGGACATAGCGCCTCGGCAGAAAATCCTGGAAGATGCCGAAATCATCCACTCCATAGCCGGTGGCCGTGTTCGGATAAAAATTCCAGAAAAGTCCATAGGCCCTTTCTCTTTCCGGCAAGCTCGTTAAGAAATCCACGTAAGGGATTTTGGGATAAGAATCAAAACGCCTAGGCCGCTCTCGATGGATATAAAGAAAAAGTTCCAAACTCATGACCGCTGTCAACAAAATTGAAATATTGTTTACACTCAGCCATTTCTTATCTTTCATAAGCAAGATCAACTGAAACAAAACTAAAACGCCCAACGTGAACAAACTTGCTCTTATGGATTGTTGCCGATGATTTTCCTGCCAAAACAACATCAGGCAAAGCCCCATCGCGGCCGTCAGCAGCACACTAAAGATCATTCCCGTATTAAAAACACGGGTGCCGGCGGCAACCGCCCTTATGCCCATCCCCGCGAGAATGGCCACGCTTAAAGCCACCAAATGCGGCGTGTGAATATAAAAACGGGCTGCGTCAAATAAAGGCAAATATCCAATCCAATTGATTACGGGAAAACCATAGGACTTGCCGACTAAAATAAAAATTACACCCGCAAAGAAATAATTGAGTCCCTGCCTTTGTCGGTTGAATAGGCTTAGAAAGGCCAGCGCTAAGGGAATCGTCCCTAAGTAACCTCCCCACCACCCGGAAAAAGTGAAATCATATGTCAATGATTCCCTCTGAAAGAAATGCGGGACCGCCAAGGTGATGATTCTATTAACAACCTCTCCGGTGGTCAGACCAACGCCGGCGAGGTGATTGTGCCAAAATTCAGAAACGAGATTCCGCAAAAAAGGAAACAGAACCATCGCCGATAATCCTAAACCTAAAAGGTATCCTCCCGCCAGTCCAACCATTGTTTGTCGAACTTTCGCGTGTTTTCTTAAGGAAAACAGCCGAAAACAAAAAAACAAAAATCCCAGGACATTGACAAAGAATATATGCTCCGGATGACCGCCGAAAAATGTCAAAGCAACACTAATCCCGACAAAACAGATATTATGAATCCTCGGCTGACGTATCAAACGCTCCAGACACAAAAGCAAAAGCGGCGCGATGATCTCAACGTTAACAATCCAATACTGCAGTAAGACCATCGGGCCGGTGAGCATAAAAACAATCGCCGAACCTAAGGCCGGGATCCTTTTAAACCGCAGCGCGCGCATCAGCCAGTACATCAAAATCCCGCCAAGCAAAAGACGCGTCAGGATAAAAATGTCCCACGCCCATGGCTGGGGCAGAGTGTAAAGAATAATGTTCAAAGGGAAAAACATGCCCACCTGGATCATGCCGATGAGCGGATAACCGCAGCCCTGATGCGGATTCCACAACGGCAAAACGCCGCGGCGCAGATTTTGTTTAATGAATTCGTAAATGGGTTCTTCCAAAACTGAGGCATCAGTTCCGTTAACGGGGATGTAGGCTGGACGGTTGTCTTTCTGCCCGTAAACACCATAGGACATGGCCTGGGCATTGGCGGTGGTGGCCTTAAACGTTTTGCCTAAAAAAACAACGTCATAAAAAAAAATGATCAAAAAAAATAAGAAAACACTGGTGACGATAAGATTTTCTTGGAAGAAGGCTGGTTTACGTTTGATTGCCAACATGGAGACCCATCACCACCCCCGAGGTGTAATGGCCGCATACGACCGGTTCACCTCGGCAGACTGGGTCAGATGCGGTATTCTGAAAATTTCTAATAAATTTTAAACCACTTTTAATCCACCTACGAGGTGTCGCTGGAGACATTCTCAAACGACACCTCGTAGGTGGAACATTGGTCACTCCACTTCTAAAAAACCAATACTCATCTGACCCAGTCTGCGGGGGTGGATTTATTCCTTAATCTCATACCTCGGCTTTTGTCCCAGCGATTTGACCAGATCATTGATCTCTTTTTTAAGCTCAATCATCTTTAACTCGCGGCCGATGGTGATGCGGTTAAACCGCAGCAAATCCTCGTTGGCCTCGGTGAGTTCCCGTGTCCGCAAGACAACCTGCTTTTCAATCTCTATGAAACGCAGGATATGCTGCTTTAAATTCAGCACAATGAGAACGGTCAACAACATTCCAATCCCAAAAATTTTCCAATGATCCCGGGAAACCTCATGGGACAGATATTGAGGGTCCGCCACAAAGACGACCGACCAGACGCGATTGGTGACATGAAGATATTTTGTTTTCTGTAAAACGGGTTTAAAATCGGCGGAATTTATCTGGTGGGCGTAAAGGAATCTTTGCGCCGGAGCGGCCGATTCATCGTAAAGATAAAGGTGTATTGCTTTGCGGGCGAGAAAATTGAGCGATCGCTCAACCATCTCTCCAACGTCCAATTCCTTATTTTGAAACTCATTGAAATCAATTTCTCTTTGCAGAGATGCCGCGATTTCCTGAATATCCTCTTCAAAAGAGACTTGGAGTTCTTTTTGCTGTTTATGGTAGATAAAAAAAGAAAGGCTGACGGTGAGACAGAGGCACAGGCCGGCAATAAAAAGTAGCGAGATAAACTTACCTTTAGGCTGGATCATCAAGGGCCTTTATTTTTTGATTAAAATGGAATTACTGAAAGGCATTCTACAGGGATTCACTGGGGCATTCAACAAGAAAATTCCTCCCTTCGGTCGTCATATCTTCTTTGCTGTGTAGGAAAGGAATTTTTAGCAGTTAGGAAAGTTTTCCTACACTGTAAAAAATAAGGGAATGACGTAGGGGCGAGAAATCCTTTGCCTCGCCCCTACGTTTTTGACTCCCTTATTTGTTGACCCGGATAGCCAAGTTGCCTACCTGGGGAAGAATCACCCGAACCGGATCGCCCGCATGGAGTGAGGCCACCGTATTCGCGTCGGCATACACCACTTTTTGTTTGCCGGTCTCTCTGTCCTGAACGACAAAATTATTCTTCGCTGTATCAACCGAGACCACGGTTCCCGTGATAATAATGCTGGTCACCCCCAGACTCTTTTGATACGTTTCAGCAAAGATTAAAGTGTTCAGACTCAAGACCACAAGGGCCATGACGGCCATGATAATCTTCTTGTTCATTTTAACCTACCTCCTTTTGATGCTTCGACTTTGCTCAACATCAATCCTGAGCGGAGTCGAAGGATTGACTTTCGTTATTGCGAAAATCTTTATCAATTAAGTTAATTTAAACGAAAGGAAACAATCAGAAGGTGGTATTAAAGACGAAGAACACGATTGAGAAGATAAAGCGGAACAGAACTATCGATGATTTTCGGAAGAGACAGATGAGCCAGCAAGTGTTGCGTAACTGAAAATAAATTCCGCACTGTTCGCGCGGCTAATAAAGAAACGGTCGACTCATGAGCGGCTGCATTAATGATATTCGACGCTTCGGCGATTTGATGCTTGGTAATCGCCGCGACATGCTCACAATAACAGGACTTGCTATCAGATAAACGATCTTTGTGGCAGGGATATTGGGTGGCGTGATTTGTCTGATCTTGATGACACAAGGCGAGTGAAGCATTCACCCTGATCATCATCGATAAACAACAACAGAATAGCGTAGACAAGAAAACCGGAAGGATAAACACCGCAATGATTACTTTTCGTATATGACTTTTCACCATTTCCTACCTTCCTTAGATTCAACTATATTTTACGACTCTCCATAAAAAAAGTAAATCCGTACTTCTACTGACCCTACAACTATTTCCCATGAAAATAAGGGGCAGTGGTATCTCTTAGCAATCGGTCATTCTTTGCTCAAAAGTTAATTGCAGCAGTACTACGTACCAATCTAAGGAATTGTAATGAAATAATTTGACTATTTTCCGATTCCATTGGATGATTCAATGAATGAAAGCGGCGCAAAGTATTCGGGCAAAGTATCGTGTCCTTCAGCCAACGAT
>Ga0247727_10009167_pt1 | contig 18069 bp, 15 predicted proteins | sample WisWelCaveWW1625_FD_202498 | JGI IMG/M metagenome (GOLD analysis project Ga0247727, IMG submission 202498) | Biofilm microbial communities from Wishing Well Cave, Virginia, United States - WW16-25 | ecosystem: Environmental > Aquatic > Deep subsurface > Groundwater > Cave microbial mat | place...
CGTTTCCCGCGGATCCAGAACCTCTCCTTCGTCGCCGAGAAGGGCCGCGTCTTCCGGACCCTCGACCTTTCCCGGGAGGGGATGCTGGTGGAGATGAACCCTCCCGCCCCGGTCGGCGCGCAGATGCAGGTCGACCTTGCGCTGGGGGAGGAGGTCCTCGAGGTCCAGGGCGAGGTCATGCGCCACGTGCCCCAGCCCGACGGGCAGGTCGCCGTCGGGATCAAGTTCGGGCGGCTCTCGCCGAAGGCCGAGCGGACGATCCGCGACTTCCTTCTCCGGGGGTCGAAGTAGGTAGGATCCGGGGCGTCCCCCGCCCCGAGGAGGCGCCCATGCCCGACAAGAGGAAGTCCCCGAGGATCCACAGCCTCAACTTCGTGGCCGACGAGGGGAGCATGTTCCGGACCCTCGACGTGTCGCCCGAGGGGATGCTCCTCGAGATGGGCGTCCCGCCGCCGCTGGGGAGCCGGCTCGACCTGCGCGTGGCCTTCGGCGAGGACGTCGTGCGCCTCCCCGGCCAGGTGGTCCGCCACGAGCTGCTCCCCGGCAACCGCGTGGGCGTCGGCGTCCGGTTCGAGAGCCTCGACGCCCGGGCGCGGCAGGTCGTGACGAGGCACGTGGGGGGGAAGGGGTAGCGGCGCGGCCCCTGCAGAGGCGCGGCTTGCTGCGCCGGGCTTCCGCGGCGCGGTGCCGATCCTCAGGGCCCGGCGGGGCACGCCCCCCCGCTACAGGGGCCTCTTCCGCCGCCCCTCGGCCAGGATCTCCTCGGCCAGGCGGTCGGCCGCCTCGGCCGTGGTGAGGTCCTTCTCCCGGGACATCCGGAGGATCCGCTTGAGCGTGTCGTAGATCCCCTCGACCTTCCTCAGGGAGACCTTCTCGTCGTAGCCCCCCGGGGCGACCTCGTAGGAGACGTTGATGACGCCGCCCGCGTTGATGACGTAGTCCGGGGCGTAGGCGATGCCGCGCCGGCGCAGCTCGACGCCGTGGCGCGGCTCGTGGAGGACGTTGTTGGCGGCCCCGGCGACGACCCGGCACTTGAGCTGCGGGAGGGTCCGGTCGTTGACCACCGCCCCGAGCGCGCAGGGGGCGAAGACGTCCGCGTCGCGGCTGTAGATCTCGTCCGGGGAGCAGACCGAGGCGCCGAGCTCCCTGGCCGCCGCCTCGACCCGCTCGCGGTTCACGTCGCAGATCACCATCGGGCAGCCGGCCGCCTTCAGCCGCTGGCCGAGGTAGAGGCCCACGTGGCCGACCCCCTGCACCGCGACACGCACCCCCGCGAGGTCCTTCCTCCCGAGCACCTCCTCCGCGAAGGCCTTGATCCCCAGGAAGGTCCCGTAGGCCGTGTAGGGCGAGGGGTCACCGGAGCCGCCCTCGTCCCGGGACCGGCCGGTCACCCACCGCGTCCTCTCCCGGATGACCTCCATGTCCGCGACGGAGGTGCCCACGTCCTCCGCCGTGATGTACGTCCCCTCGAAGGCCTCCACGAACTCCCCCATGGCCCGGAACAGCGCGGGCGACTTCCCGGTGGCGGGGTCCCCGAGGATCACGGACTTCCCGCCGCCGAGCCCCGTGCGGGCCACGGCGGACTTGTAGGTCATGCCCCGGGAGAGCCGGAGCACGTCCGTGAGGGCCTCCTCCTCGCTCCCGTAGGGCCACATGCGGCAGCCCCCCAGCGACGGGCCGAGCGTCGTGTCGTGGACCGCGATGATGGCGCGGAAGCCGATCCCCGCGTCCTCGGCCTTCAGGACCTTCTCGTAGCCCTGGACGGGGATGGGGGTGATCTTCACGGGTCGCTCCGTTCCTGGGGGGCGGTGGAGTATCCGGGCCCCGTCGCCGCCGGTTCAACTTCCATTCCCCCCGCGCGTGACGGGGTCGCCGGGAGGCGCGGCGAAGGCCCTTGACAACGGCCCGCTCAGCCCTCCGCCCCGCCCGCGACGGCCCCGGCGGAGGGGAGGGCGTCCAGGGGGAGGGTCTTGCGGCACCCGGGGTAGCCCGAGCAGCCCGCGAAGGGGCCGCGGCGGCTCCAGCGGATCCGCATGGGCTTCCCGCACTCGGGGCAGGCCACGCCCGCGTCCCTGGGCTCCGGGCGCTTCCCCGCGGTGCCGGGGAGGTCCTTGGCGTTGCGGCACTTCGGGAACGCCGAGCAGGCCATGAAGGGGCCGCGCCTCCCCATGCGGGCCACCATGGGGGACCCGCACTTGTCGCAGGCCTCCTTCACCTCGGGCAGGACGACGGGATCGCCCTTCTCGTCCAGGTCCTTGGCGTTCTTGCACTCGGGGTACCCGGAGCAGGCGAGGAACCGCCCCCGGCGGCCCGTGCGGATGACCATGGGCTTCCCGCACTTCTCGCAGACGTGCCTCGTCGGCTCGGGAGGCGGCAGCGCGGTGCCGTCGGCGGCCACCTTGCGCGTGTTCTTGCACTTCGGGTAGGCCCCGCACCCGAGGAACTCGCGGCCGCGCCAGACCTTCCGCACCATGGGGCCCCCGCACTTCTCGCAGGGGGCGGTCCCCTCGGGGGCCGGGAGGTCCTTCACGGGCTTCATCTGCTTCCTCGCCCGGGCGAGGTCCTTGGAGAAGTCCCGCCAGAACTCCTCCAGCACCTTCTTCCAGGAGAGGCGGGCCCCCTCGACCTCGTCCAGCTCCTCCTCCATCCGGCTCGTGTACTTGACGTTGATGAGGTCGTCGAAGAAGGGCACCAGCAGGTCGGTCACCACCTCGCCCAGCGCCGTGGGGCGGAAGCGGGTCTTCTCCTTGGTGACGTAGTTGCGGTCCACGATGGTGGAGATGATGGCGGCGTAGGTGGAGGGGCGGCCGATGCCCTCCTTCTCGAGGGTCTTCACGAGCGAGGCCTCGGTGAACCGCGGCGGGGGCTGGGTCTCGTGGCGGTCGGACCGCACGCCGCGGTCCTCCACGGCCTCGCCCTCCGCGAGCGGCGGCAGCTCCGGCTCCTCCTTCTCCCGCGCCGGCCAGGCGCGCCGCCACCCGTCGAAGACCGGCGTCCGTCCGCGGGACTCGAAGAGGCAGCCGGCCGCCCCCGTGCGGACCACGGTGACGTCGGCCACGGCCGGCGTCATCTGGCAGGCCATGAAGCGGCGCCAGATCAGCTCGTAGAGCCGGGCCTCGTCGCGGCCGAGCCTCCCGGCGACGCGCTCCGGCGCCAGCGACGGATCCGTCGGGCGGATGGCCTCGTGGGCCTCCTGCGCCCTCTTCCCCGAGCGGAAGCGGTTCGGGGCCGCCGGGACGTAGCGATCGCCCCAGAGCCGGCCGATGGCCTCGCGGCCCGCGGCGACCGCGTCGTCGCTCAGCGCCACGGAGTCGGTGCGCATGTAGGTGATGAGGGCGACCGGGCCCTCCTCGCCGAGGTCCACGCCCTGGTAGAGCCGCTGGGCGACGTTCATGGTGCGCTTGGCGGAGAAATGCAGGCGGATGGCCGCCTGCTGCTGGAGGGTGGAGGTCGTGAAGGGCGGGGCCGGGCGCTCCTCCTTCCGTTCCCGGGCCGCCGAGGCGACGCGGTAGGCCGCGCCGGCCAGGCGCCGGACGACCTCGAGCGCGGGGGCCTCCTCGCGGAGGTCGGCCTTCGCGCCGTCCACCTCGACCAGCGTGGCCGGGAACTCGCCCGGGGCGAACGGGGGGGGCCCCGGCTCCCTCCCCTCCTCCGGCGGCGGCGCGGGCGGGGTCGGCGGCGAGCCCGCCTTCGCGAAGCGGGCCTCGAGCGTCCAGTAGACCTCGGGCTTGAAGGCCCGGATCTCCCGCTCGCGCTCCACGATGATGCGCAGCGCCACCGACTGCACGCGGCCGGCGGAGAGGTTCGGGCCGGCGTTCCGCCAGAGGAGCGGCGAGAGCTTGTAGCCCATCATCCGGTCGAGGAAGCGCCGGGCCTGCTGGGCGTCCACCTTGTCCTGGTCGATGGAGCGCGGCTTCTCGAAGGCCTGCGCGACGGCCTTGCGCGTGATCTCGTTGAAGGTGACCCGCGCCCGCTTGGAGGCGGGGATGCCGAGGGCCTCGCAGAGGTGCCAGGCGATGGCCTCGCCCTCCCGGTCGAGGTCGGTCGCGAGGAACACCCGGGGCGCGGCGGCGGCGTACTTCCGCAGCTCCGCCACGACCTTGCGCTTGGAGGGGATGATCTCGTAGGTGGCCTCGAAGCCCTCGTCCGGGTCGAAGCCGAAGTCGCTCCCCGGCAGGTCCCGCACGTGTCCCATGGAGGCCTTCACGACGTAGTCGGGGCCGAGGTACTTGGAGATGGTCTTGGCCTTGGCGGGAGATTCGACGACGACGAGGTTCCGGCCGCGGCCGGCGCGGACGGGGGCCTTCCGCGCGGGGGCCGAACCCTCGGCGACGCGGTCCGCCTTCCGGGTCCGTTTCGCAGGCTTCTTCTTCGCCGGCATCGTCCCGCTCGACCTCCGATCCCGCCCCCGCCACGACCCGCGAGGGGCCGGGATGCTAGGCAGGGCCCCGGGCCCCGCCAAGGAATCGACCCTGCCGCCCGTCATCGACGCCGGGCCGAGTACACCGTACACTCGATTGCCATGAAGGCCAACGCCACCCCCTCTTTCGGCTCGATCCTGCTGGCCGGCGTACTCCTCCTCGCCGCCCCGGCCGCTCCGCAGGACCCGTCGGCGGCCGACCGCGCCGCGGCCCTGCTGGAGAAGGGCGCCCTCGCGGAGGCCGCGGAGGCGGCGCGCGAGGCCGCCGACCTCGCCCCGAAGGACCCCCGGCCCTGGCGTCTCCTCGCCGAGGCCGAGTGGAGGCTCGCGGCGGCCGCAATCGAGTCGGGGGACGGCACTACCGCGGAGCTGCGCCTCGCGGACGCGAAGTCCTCCTCGGGGAGGCTCGTCGCGCTCGCGCCGAAGGACGCGGAGGCGTGGCGGCTGCGGGGCCGGGTCCTGCGCGACCTCAAGGAGTTCCCCGCGGCGGCGGAGGCTTTCCGCACGGTCGTCGGGCTTTCCAGGGCCCCCGACGGTGAAGGCCTCTATGACCTCGGGTATTGCCTGGCCTACGGTGGGGACTTCAAGGGCGGGCTCGAGGCATTTAAGCGGGCGGAAGGGGCCGGGGGCCCCAAGGCGCAGATTGCCGTGAACGCCGCCATCTGCGAGGAGCGGCTCGGCGACCGCCCGGCCGCCGTCGAGCGGCTGCGGAAGTGCTACGCCTCGGAATCGGCCGCGGGCCGTCCCCGGGGCCCGGACGCCATGAAGGCGCTGGAGAAGACCTGGGACCTCACCGTCGGGAAGAAGGACTTCGAGGCGGGGAAGGCCTCCTTCCTCGCGCTGGAGAAGGAGTCCCCCGCCGCGCCCGAGCCGCCCTTCATGCTCGGGAACCTCCTCTCGTTCCTCGGGGACCAGGCCGCGGCGGCCGGCGCCTACGGCCGCGCGGTGAAGAAGGACGGACCGCCGGCCGCACGGGTGCGGCTCGTCCGGGCGCTGGTCGCCTCGGGGAAGGCATCGGAGGCGGCCGCGGCGGTCCGCGAGGCGCTGGCGCTCTCCCCCCTCCCGGAGGGCGCGGCTGGTGCGGCGGTCGAGGTCGGTCGCGCGCTGCTCCGCGCGGGGAAGCCGGCCGACGCGGGGGACCTCCTCTCGGCCGCGGTGAAGGCCGCCCCGGCGGACCCCGGCCTCCTCCTCGCCGCTGGAGACGCGGCCTTCGCCGCGGGCGACGCCGCCTCGGCCCTCTCCTCCTACGCGAAGGCCCGGGAGGAATCCCCGCTCTCCACCGAGGCCGAGGCGCGGGAGGCGCGCGCCCGGCTGGCGGTCCTGCGCACGGTCGAGACGGGCATGAAGGGCGCCGCGGACTTCGCCGCGGCTGGCGACCCAGCGCCGCCGGCGGAGCCCGCCGAGATGCTCGTCGGCTTCGACGAGCCCTCGGTCTTCGTCCGCGCCGAGGGGACGAAGGAGGCGAAGGTCCGCGACGGATCCATGGCGCTCGGCATCGGTCCCGGCGCGGCGGCGCAGACCGGCACCCCGGGCGCGGCGCCGCCGGGGGATCCGCGGGGCGGGGGGAGACCGGCCGGGGGCGGCCAGCGCGGCGGCGGATTCATGCGGGGCCCCTCCGGGCCGCTGCTGCGCGTCGAGTTCTACCCGTTCCTCGACGGGAGGAAGTGGGAGTCGCTCTGCTTCCGCGCCTGGACCGACGGGGGGAAGGCCGGGATCCGCGCGGCCATCCTGGACGGCTACGACGAGGCGGGCTCCTCCTTCGCGCGCAGCCGCTGGCCCGCCGACGGCTCCACCGTGGAGGTGGGGCCGAAGGCGGTCGAGGTGAAGGTCCCGCTGAAGGGCCTCAAGGGATTCGTATCGGCGCGGCACATCGACCCGCTCCTCCAGCGCCTGCGGGCCTTCCTCCTCCAGGCCGAGCCCGCGAAAGAGGGCCCGGCCGCGGTCGTGCGCTTCGACGACCTCGTGCTCCGCGGCCCCGGGGGCGCCGAGCGGCGCCTGGCCGATTTCGAGGAGGCGGCCGAGGAGACGCTCGTGCTCTACGACGGGACCATCGTGCCCTTCGAGCGGACGCTGTCGACCGATTCCGACGTGAAGGGCTTCGTCTCCCCGGGGACCGTCGTCTACGCGCCCCACATCCTCGTCGGGGCGAAGTTCGACCCGGGGCGCGTGGGCGGCGGGACGGCGTCTCTCCGCGTCCACCACGGCGAGGCCGGGGGCGCCCCGGCGGGGCCCATGGGGAGGGTCGCGGGCGCGGCGCCGAGCGGGGCCGCGACGGTGACCGTGCTCCTCCGCCCCGAGCGGGATCTCTCGTACTCGAAGGCGCTCACCTTCATGGCCCGCGGGGAGAAGGTCGGCGAGCGGCTCCGCGTGCGCCTCCTGGACGCCCACGACCGCGACCTCGCGGACCAGGTCCCGGCGGCGCACCGCCCGGCTGCCGTCTTCCCCCGCACCGCCGAGAAGGACGGGGCTCTCGTCCTGGCCACGGAGTGGCGCCGCTACCGCATCGAATTCAAGGCCTACCCCGACTTCGACCGATCCGCCGCGGTGTCCGTCGCCTTCGACCTCGGAGACGACGTGGGGAACCCCTCGGGGACATTCCTCTTCCTCGACTCCATCGGTCTGGAGTAGTGCGGCTCCCGCGTCTCCTCCTCTTCACGACCTGCCTCGTCGCGGCGGGATGTGCCGCGGCGCCTGTTCCGGGGACGACTGGAGAGGGTGAGCACCCCCGGGAGACGATCGTCCTGGACCTGTACGACGTCCGCGACCTGACCGAAGGCGCTGTGCCCGAGCCCATGCAGGAGCCCGTGGAGGCGCCGAAGCCACCGGCCTGCAGGATCCCCGGCAAGGTCATCGTTCGCCTCATCCGGGAGACCATCGAAACGACCGGGTGGGCGGAAGGGGCCTGGGGCATCGAATACCGGGAGCCCGGGACCCTCGTCATCCGGGCTCCCGGGGAGATCCACACGGGAATCCGGAGGCTCCTGGGAGTCCTCCGCGGCAATCCCTGATCGAGGAACCTGGCGGAGTACGCAGGACCCGCCGGTATTGATTCGCGCAGCGCCTCGCCTGCACTGGATGCCACTTGCTGCCCGCCTGCCGGTGACGCGCGCAAGCACGGAGCCCCCGGGCCGGCCTTCCCCCCGTCCCCGTGACGGTCCCTGTCCGCCCCGGCCGGCGGAGGATGGCCGTCTACATCACTTCGGGGCGCCCGCTGCCGGGAGGCGGATCGACATCTGCCCCCGGCGGGCGTAGTCGATGGAGAGGCCGAGGACGCGGGCCGCCTCCTGCGGAGCGTGGAACCCCATGGAGTTCTCGGCCTCGACGAAGTCGAGGAGGAACTGGGACTTCCTCTGGAAGCCGCGGCCGGCGGCCAGCGCCTCGTCGGCCGCCCCGGCCGCCTTCGCCGACGCAAGGTCGGAGATCAGGTCCATGAGCGCGTCCATGGCGAGGTTGCGCAGCTGGAAGGAGCGGTCCTGGATCGTCTCCACGCGGGCCCGCAGCTCCTCCTCGGGCCACTTGTGGCAGGTCTGGCAGGCGCGGTTGATGTTGAGGAGCGGGCTCCGCACGTGGTGGTCGCTGATCTTCAGCGCCCCCACCCGCTGGTAGGGCATGTGGCAGTCGGCGCAGGCAACGCCGGATCGCGCGTGGATCCCCTGGTTCCACATCTCGAACTCCGGGTGCTGGGCCTTGAGGACCGGCGCGCCCGTCTCCGCGTGCGTCCAATCCTTGAACCCCGATTCCTCGTAGTAGGCGAGGACCTCGTCCGCGCGCAGGCCCTTCGCCCAGGGGTAGGTGAGCCGCTTCTCGGGCCCCTTGAAGTGGTATTCGACATGGCACTGGCCGCAGACGAAGGAGCGCATCTCCTGGCGCGTCGCCATGGTGTTGGGGTCGTAGTCCTTCACCCCCTGGGAGGCCTTCCAGGCCCGGATCCCCTCGAGGAAGCCGGGCCGCGTGACCCGGAGCGCCATGGTCGCCGGGTCGTGGCAGTCGATGCAGGCGACGGGGTGGGTGACGAGCTTCCGGGCCTCCTCGTAGGGCATCGGGTTCATCGCCTCGAACCCGCGGACCAGGTCCCCGCCCCCCGCCTTCCGGTAGGGGACGACCACCGAAGCGTGGCAGTGGAGGCAGGCCCCGGGCTGCTTCGCCGCGTGCTGGCGCTCTGTGAAGGTCTGGTCCTCGAGCATGAAGGCGTGGCCGCGCTCCTCGCGGAAGTCCACGGAGAAGGCGTACCCGGCCCACATCCTCTTCAGGCGAGGGTCCTCCTCGAGCTTCGACTGGGAGGCGACCGAGCGCGGATCGGCCCCCGTCGGGGTGCGCGGGACGGCCTCGCTCCCCCCGTACCGCGTGCGGACCTGGTCCACGGTGCGCCGGTACCCGTCGTACTGGATCGGGAAGTTCTTCCCCCAGATCGCGGGGTCCTCGGTGTCCTCGGTCAACTCCACCACGCGGTAGAAGGGGTTGCGGGCCTCCTCCTTTCGCTCGAGGATGTTGACGAGGAGGGCGGTCGCGCCCGCTGCGGCGAGCGCCCCGGCCAGCGTGGAGAGGACGAGGGGGCGCAGGCGCGACGGGGCGGGGGCGGCGGGATCGCTCACGGGGTCACCTCATGTGGCCGACGGAGTCGTGGCAGCGGACGCAGGACCGGCCGGGTGCCTCCTCGGCGTGCACGCCGCCGATGGCCTCGACCACGTCCCCGTGGCACTTCAGGCAGGACCGCTCGGCGATCTCCCTGTTGCGGGGCTTCGCCCGCAGGGGCTCCGGGAACCGGCCCGTGGTGAAGGCGACGGAATGCCAGAAGCCGTTCGAGGCCTTGGTCGCGCACTTGGGGAGGAGGCCCGCGGGCGTGTGGCAGTCGTTGCACGTGGCGACGGCCCTGTGGCTCGACTTGAGCCACCCGTCGTAGTGCTCCCGCATGATGTGGCAGTTCGCGCAGGCCGCGGGGTCGTTGGTCAGGTACGAGATCCCCTTCGCGTAGAGGAAGGTGTACCCCCCCACCCCGGAGGCGGCCCCCAGCGCGAGCCCCGACGCGACGACCCAGAGGGAGCGGCGGGGGCCGTCGGCGGGGGCGGGCATCGCCGGATCCTCCCGGGGCACGGCCCCTCCGGGGAAGAAACCCGCGAGGACCGGGCCATGACCATTGCTTGAGGAATCCGTTGTACACACCCGGGCGTCCTCTCTGCGTGGACACACTGGACCTGCCGGCGACCCCGTCCGATGCCTCCCCCGCGGAGACGATCCGGATCGTGGGGTCCATTCGAATCCTGCGCGGCCACCGGGTCCTGCTCGACACCGACCTCGCCGAGCTCTATGGCGTGGAGACCCGCGTCCTCATCCAGGCGGTCCACCGGAACCTGGAGAGGTTCCCCGAAGATTTCCTCTTCAGGCTCGGACCGGAGGAGGCCTCCCGTTTGAGATCACAAATTGTGATCTCAAGCAGGAGGGGTGGACGCAGGCACCGCCCCTATGCCTTTACGGAACAAGGAGTTGCGATGCTTTCGGGCATCCTGAGAAGCCCCCGGGCCATCCTCGTCAACGTCGAGATCATGCGCACCTTCGTCCGCTTGCGGAGGGACCTCGTCACCCACGAGGACCTGGCCCGGAAGGTGGAGACCCTGGAGAGGAGGTACGACGAGAGGTTCCGTTCGGTATTCGAGGCTCTGCGTGCCCTCATGCCCCTCCCGCGCCCTTCCAGGGCACGGATCGGGTTCCAGGGTTCCGGGGAGGGACCCGTGTAGCCCGCCATCGCTCCTTGGCCCCGGCGGGGCGCAGTGGTCGACTCTCCGGCGATGCCCCTCCCCGACTGCCTCCTCCTCCTGCCCCCGCGGCAGCCGACGGCCGAGGTGCGGGCCGGGCGGGCCTACCGGGCCTTCTCGGGGATGTTCCTGGTCCTGCTCACGGTCGCCATCGCGCTCTTCGTCGCGTCGCTCCTCCTCCCTCCTCGCTGGCAGTGGCCGCTCTGGGTCGCGGCGGCGGTCGTGATCACGCTCACGGCGCCTCTGCGGGCCTGGGGGCTGCGCCGCGGGCTCCTCTCCTACTTCGTCCACGGGATCGCGGTGGAGGGGACAATCTGCGCCGTGGACGCGGCAGGGGAGCGGACTTGGCGCGTGCGCTACCGCTACGAAGCGGGCCCCGCGGGGACGGTGGAGGCCGAGACGCTCGTCTACGACGCGGCGGAGGCCCCGTTCAGCGCCGGGGACCCCGTGGCGGTGCTCTTCCGGAAGGAGAGCCCGCGCGACAGCGTGCTTCCCGCCTGGTGTGGGGTCCTCCCGGACGCCGATCCGGCGGCCGCGTCGGCGGTCCGGTAGGATCCGGGCGTTCGCCGGCGAAGGATCCGGAGGAGACGCCCCATGGCCGAAGGCCCCGTGCGCAGGCTCGCCGACGAGATCTGGGACTTCCAGATGCGCGAGGCGCCCTCCTGGGCGACCTTCGTCGGGGATTCCCGCTTCAACGACCGGCTGGAGGAGCGCGGGCCCGAGGCGCGGGAGAGGCGGAAGGGGGCGGTCCGGACCTTCCTTGCGCGCCTGAAGGACCTCTCCGGGAAGGGCCTCGACGAGGAGGACGCCATCACGCGGTCGGTCCTCCGGCGCCACCTCGAGGAATCGCTCGAGTACTTCCAGCACCACGCCTGGGAATGGGAGTTCAACCAGCTCAACGGCGTGCACATGGATTTGCAGGACCTCCTCGCCTTCCACCCTCTGGACACGGAGAAGGGGGCCGAAGACCTGCTCGCCCGCTACGAGGCGGTGCCCCGGGCTCTGGAGCAGGCCCGCGGCGACCTGCGGGACGGGATCTCCTCGGGGCGCGTGATGCCGCGCGTCGCCTACGACCGCTGCGTCGCGCAGCTGAAGTCCTTCCTCGGGACGCCGGCCGGGGAGACGCCCTTCGGGAAGACGGCGGCCGACCTCCCGAAGAAGCTCCCCGGCGCCACGGGGAAGCGGCTGTCGAAGGCGCTGCTCGCCGCCGCCGGGAAGAAGGTGGCCCCCGCCTACCGCGCGCTGCACGACTTCCTCGCCGGGGAGTACGCGGGGAAGGCCCGCGAGGCCGTCGGGGTGCACTCCATCCCCGGGGGCCGCGAGGCCTACGACTTCGCCGTGCGCTCGCAGACGACCACGGACCTCGGCCCGGACGAGATCCACCGCATCGGCCTCGAGGAGCTGGAGGGGAACCGCGCCGAGATGCTGGAGATCGCCCGGCGCCACGGGCACCGGGGGGACCTCCGCTCCTACCTCGACGCCCTCGGGAAGGACCCCCGATTCCGCCTGAAGACCCGGGAGGACCTGCTGGACCGCTACCGGGCCATCCTGAAGAGGATGGAAGGGGCGCTCCCGAAGGCCTTCGGCCTCCTCCCGGAGACGGCCTACCGCGTGGATCCCATGCCCGCCTTCAAGGAGAAGGACGCGCCCGCGGCCTACTACTACCCGCCGTCCGACGACGGGAAGCGCCCCGGCATCTTCTTCGCGAACCTCCACGACCCGCCGTCCTGGCCCACCTTCGAGATGGAGACGCTCTCCTACCACGAGGCCGTCCCGGGCCACCACCTGCAGATCGCGGTGGCCATGGAGCGCCGCCACCTCCCGTCGCTGCGCCGCCACTCCCTCTACACGGCCTACGTCGAGGGCTGGGCGCACTACTCCGAGCGACTCGCCGACGAGATGGGGATGTTCACCGCCGACGAGGACCGCATCGGGATGCTGGCCGGGCAGGCGTGGCGCGCGGCGCGCCTCGTCGTGGACACGGGGATGCACCACCTCGGCTGGACGCGGGAGAGGGCCGTGGACCTCCTGCGGTCCATCAAGACCGGGCCCGACCACGACGTGCAGAACGAGATCGACCGCTACATCGTCTGGCCGGGGCAGGCGCTCGCCTACAAGGTCGGCCACCGGAAGTTCGCGGAGCTGCGCGGGGCGGCGCGGAAGCGCCAGGGGAAGGCCTTCGACCTCCGGGCCTTCCACGACGAGGTGCTCCGCCACGGGGCGCTCCCGCTCTCGGTGCTGGAGGAGGTGGTGGGACGCTGGAAGGGCGGCGGGGGCCGGAAGGCGAAGAAGTAGCCGATGCTCCCCGCGGCCCCGGGCGGCGGCGCGGCGCTCGCCTCCCTCGGTGCCGCCGGGGTCGAGGAGATCGTGGACGCCGCCTTCGTCTTCTACCGGCGGCGGTTCCTCGCCTGCTTCGTGGCCATGGAACTGGTCCAGATCCCCGTCACGCTGGGGCTCACGCTGGTCTCCGAGACGGCGCTCCGGAGGATCCGCGAGGCGGGCTTCGACGTGGACCTCCTCTCGCAGGGGATCACCTACCTGCTCGTGGTCGTCCTCCCCTCGGCCATCCTCTCCCTCGTCGTCACGCAGGTGGGCACCGGGGCCATCACCTTCCTCGTGGGGAAGGCGTGCCTGGGGGAGACGGTGGGCGTGGTCGAGTCCTACCGGTGGGCGCTCCGGAAGACCCTGCCGCTGCTGGGCACCGCAGCGATCATCGGATGCGCCTGCGTGCTCGGCTTCCTGCTCTTCGTCGTCCCCGGGGTCATCGCGTTCCTGGTCTCCTTCGCCGCGGTGCCGGCGGTCATGCTGGAGGACCGCGGGGTGAAGGACGGGATCCGCCGCTCCTACACCCTCGCCACGGGGAGCCTCGGGCGGGTGGCCGCGGTGCGGGTCATCGTCGCCCTCTTCCTCGGGGTCTGCCTCGCCATCGGGTACTCGGTGGCGGGCACCTTCACCGACCGCCCCGACGCGCGGATGCTGCTGGCGCAGATCCCCACTCTGCTCGCCGGGCCCGTGGACGCCATCTCCATGGTGCTCCTCTACTTCGACCTCCGCGTGCGGCGGGAGGGGCTGGACCTCGAGCGGATGGCGGCGGCGCTGGAGGCGCGGTGAGGATCCCCGTCCTCCTGGCGTTCCTCCTCCTGTCCTCCGCCGTCGCCCTCGCGGCACCGGACCGGAGGGCGACCGACCCGGACCCGCCCTCTCCGCGGGACGTGGTCGAGAAGACCCTGGAGATCCTCCACCGCCCCGAGTTCGCGGGGAGCGACGAGGACGAGGAGGGCCTGCTCCTCGTCCTGTCGAACATGCTCTCGGACCTCGTGGACGAGGTGAAGAGGCTGCGGCGGACGAACCCCGTCCTCTACGGCACCATCGTAGGGTGGCTCGTGGCGACGCTGCTGGCCATCGTGGGCCACGTGGGCTGGACCGTCTGGAGAGGGACCGCCGGGGGCCGGGGCCGGGGGTCCGGTCGGGCGGCGCTGGTGGACCCGGCGCTCGCCACCCGCGCGGGCCGGGACCCGGCGCGGATGCTGGAGCGCGCGGACCGGGAGGCCGCCGCGGGGAGGCCGGGCGAGGCCGTCCCCTGGCTCTACCTCGCGCTGCTCTTCCGCCTGGAACGCGCCGGGCGCCTGGAGTTCGACGCGGCCCGCACGGGCCTCGAGTACGCCGACGCGCTCGCGCGCCGGCCCGCGGACCGGTCGCTCTGGCTCGGCTTCCTCGACCGGCACGACCCCGTGGTCTTCGGCGGTCGCGCCTGCACCGCGGAGCAGGCCGCCGCCCTCCGCTCCCGCGCGCTGGCCCCGCTCCCGGAGGACCCCCGTGGCGGCGCGTAGGACCGATGGGCTGCTGGCGCTCGGGATGCTGCTGGCGCTCGTGGCCGGCGTCATCGTGCTCGGGACCCTCGGGACACGGGGCTCCGATCCCTTCGAGGTGAGGCGATCCACCTTCCTGGGAACCCCCTACGGGACGCGCGCCCTCCACGACCTGCTGAAGGAGGTCGGCTACGACGTCCGCCGCCACCGGGAGAGCCTCCGCGCGGTGCCGCCCGAGGCCGGGACGCTCTGCGTCCTCTCCGCGCCCGTGCCGCTGGCGCAGGAGGAGATCCGGGCCGTCGTCTCCTGGGTGGAATCGGGCGGGACCCTCGTCCTCTCGCTCGGGGGCGGGACGCTCGCGCCCGTCGCCACCCTCGCCAACCGCGGGGCCCCGGGAGCCGCGCTCGCCGAGGCCTTCGGCGTCCGCGCCCAGGGCGTCCCCCGGTCCGAGGCGGGCATCGTCGCGCGCGGGCCGATCGCCGGGGAGGGGGGCGTGGACCGCGTGCGCTTCCAGGGGGGGAGGATCCTCGAGGGGGCGTTCCTGCGGAACCCGGGGTTCACCCCGCTCGTCCAGAGCCCCCACGGGGTCTTCGCCGCGCTGGCGCGCGTCGGGAAGGGGACGGTCATCGCCTTCGCCGACGATACGCCCTTCACCAACCGCTTCCTCCGTGACCCCTACAACGCGCAGATGGCGGTGATCCTGCTCGCCCACACGGGGAGGATCGGCCCCATCCTCTTCGACGAGCGCCACCAGGGCTACGGGCAGGACCGCGAGGCGGCGGGGCGGCTCCTGGAGGCGATGTCGGCCACGGGGCTCGGGATCGTCCTCCTCCAGGCCGGGCTCGCGGCGGCCTTCATGCTCTACGGGGCGGGGCGGCGCTTCGGAGCGCCGCTCCCGGCGGCCCGGGCGCGGCGGCGGTCCGCCACGGAGACCGCGGAGGCGCTCGGCCTCGCCTACCGCGAGGCCGGCGCCGCGGCGCTCGCGGCGGAGACGCTGGCCGCGGGCGCCCGGCGCCGGGCGGCAGGGCGGCTGGGGATCCCCCCCACGCTCCCGCCGGAGGAGTTCGCGGCGCGCCTGCGCTCCTCGCGGGTGCCGGGCGCGGCCGACCTCGCGGCGGCGCTCGACCGGGCGGCCGCCGTCCGCGGGGGCGGGCGGACCGCGGAGAGGGACCTGGCCGGGGCGGCCGGGGACATGGAGGCGGCGCTGGAGGCCCTGGGGCGCGCGTCGTGAGGGAGAATCCCCGGCGTTCCGTGCGGGCAAGGGCCGGAAGCCGTTCAGGGAATCCACGAAGGGCCGAGTCCGCAACCACATGTCCTGCTCCCTTCCGGACACGGTCCGGCTCCCCCGCCCCGGCCGGTGGATCACCGGCCCCTGCCCGCACGGAACAGATAGAGACCCACAGGGAGAATCCATGACACCATCCGAAGCCGGCGCCGCGGCGGAGCGCATCCTCGCGGAGCTCCGCAAGGTCGTGCTGGGGCAGGAGCGGGTCCTCCGCGAGACGCTGGCCTGCTTCCTCGCCGGGGGGCACGTGCTCCTGGAGGGCGTCCCGGGGACTGCCAAGACGCTTCTCGTCCGTGCGCTCGGCCGCGTGGTGGACGCGAAGTTCACGCGAGTCCAGTTCACCCCCGACCTCATGCCCGCCGACGTCACCGGGGTGAACATGTTCCACCAGGACGAGCACGCATTCCGCTTCCACCCGGGGCCGGTGTTCACAGACCTCCTGCTGGCCGACGAGATCAACCGCGCCCCCGCCAAGACGCAGTCGGCGCTGCTCGAGGCCATGCAGGAGCGCCGCGTCACCGTGGACGGGGTGGAGCACCCGCTCCCGGGGCTCTTCACGACCTTCGCCACGCAGAACCCGATCGAGTACGAGGGGACCTACCCGCTGCCGGAGGCGGAGCTCGACCGCTTCCTCGCCAAGGTGCTCGTGGGCTACCCGTCGGAGGCGGAGGAGACGGGCATCCTCGACCGCTACGCCGGGGGCTTCGACGCGGAGCGGGAGGAGACCTTCGGGATCGCGCGGGTCGTCGGCCCCGGGGAGGTCCTGGAGATGCGCCAGGCCGTCCGGCAGGTCCTCGTGGAGCCGGGCATCCGGGCCTACATCGTCTCCATCCTCCGGGCCACGCGGGAGCCCGGGGCCATCTCGCTCGGGGCCTCGCCGCGGGCGACCGTGGCGCTCTTCCGGATGGCGCGGGCCGGGGCGGCCATGCGGGGGCGCGACTTCGCGACGCCGGACGACGTGAAGGACGTGGCCCCGGCGGTCCTCCGCCACCGCGTGGCGCTCACGCCCGAGGCGGAGATCGAGGGGGACACCCCGGACGCCGCGGTGCGCCGCATCCTCGACCGCATCGAAGTGCCCGAGGGCGCGGCCGGGACGGCGAGGGAGCGGGATCGGCCGTGACGGGACCGGCCCCGACCGCGGGTCCATTCTGCGCCTTGCGCCGTGCCTTCGGGACCGAGGGGCTGTTCTCGGTCGTCCCCACGCGCCGGCTGGCGATCCTGTTGCTCCTACCCATACCCGTGGTGTTGATCGGGGGCGGCTCGGCCCGCTCCTCGGGGGCGGCGGCGGCGGTGGATCTCGTCCTCCTGGCGCTGGCGGCGGTGGAGGCGGTCCGCCTCCCCTCCCGCCGGGACCTCCGGGTGCGGCGCGAGGCGCGCTCCGTCCTCTCGCTCGGCGCCCGCGGGGCGCTGGAAGTCGAGGTGCGGCTGGACGCGGGCGCGGCGTCGGGAATCGTCGTCACGGTGCACGAGGACCTCCCGCCCGAGGTGAGGGCGGCCTCGCGGCCGGGCCCGGCCGGCCTCGCCCCGGGCGGATCCGCGGTCCTCCGCACGGAGGTGGTGGCGCACCGCCGCGGGCGGTTCCCCCTCGGCGGGGTGCACCTCCGCGTCGCGGGGGCGCTGGGGCTCGTCATCCGGCAGTACGCGGCCCCGGAGCCCGCCGAGGTGCGGGTCCTCCCGAACCTGGCCGGGGTGACGCAGTACCGCCTTCTGGCGCTCCGGGGGCGCCTGCGGGAGGCGGGCCTCAGGAACCTGCGGCTTCGCGGCGCGGGGACGGCCTTCGAGAGCCTCCGCGAGCACCTCCCCGGCGAGGACATCCGGCGGGTGGACTGGAAGGCGACGGCCCGGCGCGGGCGTCTCATCGCCCGGGCCTACGAGGTCGAGCGGAGCCAGTCCGTCGTCCTCCTCGTGGACGCGGGCAGGCTCATGACCGCCGAGGTGGAGGGGGGGTTCCCGCGCCTCGAGTACGCGCTCAACGCGGCCATGGTGCTGGCCCACGTGGCCGTCTCCCGGGACGACCGCGTGGGGGCCATGGTCTTCGCGGACCGCGTGCAGGGCTTCGTCCCGGCGACCCGGGGGCGCGGGGCGCTCGAGCGCGTGACCGGCGTGCTCTCCGCCGCCGAGGGGCGGCTCGTGGAGCCCGACGTCGAGGGGGCCTTCCGCCACCTCGCCGCACGGGGGCGGAAGCGGAGCCTGCTCGTGCTGTTCACCGACGTCGTGGACCCCGAAGTCTCCGCGGCGGTGCTGGCCCACGCGGCGCGGGCCGCGGGGCGGCACCTGGCCCTGGTCGTCACGCTGCGGGACCGGCCGCTGGAGAGGGCGGCCCGGGACGCGTCGGACCCCTGGCGCCAGGCCGCCGCAGGCGAAATCCTCCACGGCCGCGAGCAGGCGCTCGCCATGCTGCGCCGGCGCGGCGTCTCCGTGCTGGACGCCGACCCCGCGTCCCTCACCGCCGCCCTCATCGACCGCTACCTCGAGTTGAAGAACCGGATGCTGATCTGAGCCGGCGCGCGGGGAACCCTCTCAGTACGACCTCCTCCAGACGTTCCCGTCCCGCCCCGTGTACTCCAGGCGTCCGTCCTTCCCCGAGGCCATTGGACGATCGGGAACCCAGCCGCTCCTTCCGTCGAGCGTCAGGGCGGCGCCCCAGCCAGGGCCGCCCTCGGGACCGGCATACCGGGCGTCCTGGTTCGCGGTCTCCCAGACCTCTCCGCTCTGGTCGATGAAGAAGACCCGGTTGCAGGCGGGGTAGTTCTCCAGGAACACATTCGGCCAGGCGTAGGCGCACCACTTCCCTTCCGAAGCGTC
>Ga0247727_10009168_pt1 | contig 18069 bp, 20 predicted proteins | sample WisWelCaveWW1625_FD_202498 | JGI IMG/M metagenome (GOLD analysis project Ga0247727, IMG submission 202498) | Biofilm microbial communities from Wishing Well Cave, Virginia, United States - WW16-25 | ecosystem: Environmental > Aquatic > Deep subsurface > Groundwater > Cave microbial mat | place...
GGAATCTATATTATAATAACCTGGAACACTGCGGTTTGGCTGGAAAAACTCCGAATGAATTTCTTAAAGATTACAAATTAATTAAACCGCCAAATGTCTGTGCCTAGAACAATACTTAATATACAATATACCATAAAATAAGCTAAAATATACCTATGTCTTGGGTAAAACGTCTTACTTGGCTGCTGCCGATCTTAGTCTTTATCGCCCTCGGCGCCCTTTATCATTTCGGCTATCCGAATATCAACGACGGCGACAGTTTTTATCATATCCGCCACGCTGAAATTTATCGAACTAACGGCCTATTGAACAGCAGTCTGCCTTGGGCTAGCGCATCCGTCATCAAGACCTACGCGTCTGATATTTGGTACGGGTTTCATATTTTGCTTATCCCCTTTACCTATGCCGCTAATTTAGTAACCGGCATCCGCTGGGCTGGTTTATTTTTAACTGCTTTCAGCTTAAGTATTTTTTATCTGGTAATTAAAAAACTAGGTGTCCGCTTCCCGTTTTTCTGGTCGCTGCTCTTAACTTTTTCCAGCGCGGACATGCTCTTCCGGCTAGCCATGATGCGGCCACATATCTTAACTTTCGCCTTTTCTATACTCCTATTGTACGCCTTGGTAGAACAGAAAATTTGGTTAGCCGCGCTTGCCGGGTTCGCCATAGCCTGGATTCACCTTTCTCTTTCTTGGGTGATTCCAATTATCGCCGCCGTAATTATTATTTTTCAATTTCTTCATAACCAAAAAATTAATTGGTGGTCGTACGGAGGACTGATTGCCGCTTCCCTGCTTGGCTGGTTGGCTCGTCCGAATCCGCTCGGCGCCTTAAAGCTCGCTTATATCCAGGTTGTAGAGCTTATGTTGGTAAAACAGGCGCGTATTCCGCTTCGCTTTGGCGCCGAACTCGGTCCGGTGGACTGGTCAATTTTTACGGGCCAGCTATTGCCGCTTTCCTTGCTTCTCTTAACGGCAGCCGGGCTGTTTATGTGGCTTCTGGTTACAAAAAAAATCTGGGCTGTTCCGATTACAAAACGAATTGTGCTTTGGACAACTTTGGCGCTTTCCACCGGATTTTTTATTCTATCCATTGGCGTCGCCCGCCGTTCCATTGATCTTTGGACTGCCTTTACCATTATTTTTATCGGCCTGGTCTGCACGGAATTCATAACTTTATTTAAAAAACAGGCGTTATTGATTGGCTCGCTGGTTATTTCTTTGGGAGTGGTGGCGTTGTCAACCAATTATTACATTGCTAATTTATACCGACTGCAGGCGATTCCCCAGACAAAATTCCAGGCAGTCTCCGGTTGGCTGCAAAAAAATACCAAACCACAAGACGTAGTCGTTAATACTCACTGGGACAATTTTGGTCCACTCTTTTTATGGAATTCAAATAATTATTATATCAACGGTATGGACCCGATTTTTGCCTATACTTACAGCGAAAAATTGTATTGGGAAATCTTTTTCCCGGAAACCGACCAGTTGGTAATCGTGGACAACCAGATTTTCACCTGCCCGCAGTTCCTTTGTAAAGGCGAGGGTTTTGTGAATTTTCACAACGTTCTAAAAACTGACTTCAATGCCAAGTACATCCTCGTTGAATCGCGCCGAAACCCACTGCTAAAAGCCCAACTTGATAAAATGCGCTCGTTCAAAGACGTTTTCCATACGGAAGGCGAAACTCTATACCAAATCCTCTAAAGGCAGTATTATAAAACTGATATGAAGGGCGTCTCTATAGTTATTCCTGCTTATAATGAAATCCGAACTCTCCCCGGATTGCTTGAAGTTATTCAAAAGCTCAATTGGAAAGAGCTAGGAGTTGAGCACGAAGTTATTATCGTAGACGATGGCTCTACTGACGGCACGCGGGATTTTTTAAAACAGAAAGAAAAAGACTTTCGGGTAATCTTCCATGAAAAAAACAGCGGCAAAGGCGCGGCGGTCCAGACTGGAGTAAAAGCCGCCACCAAAGACTTCGTCATTATCCAGGACGCGGACTTAGAATATGATCCGAACGAATATAAATACCTACTGACGCCGCTCCTAAAAGGAGTAGCGGACGTTGTTTATGGCTCCCGCTTTATCGGCTCGCATCCTCGGCGTATTATGTTTTTTTACCACTATCTCGGCAACAAATTTTTAACTTTTCTGACTAATATTGTCGCTAACCTAAACCTGACCGATATGGAAACCGGCTATAAAGCCTTCCGCCGGGAAGTAATTCAATCTGTTAAATTGACTGAGCGCGACTTCCGTTTTGAGCCGGAGGTCACCATTAAACTTGCTAAGCAAAATTATAAGTTTTACGAAGTCGGCATCTCCTACTACGGCCGCAGTTACGAAGAAGGCAAAAAAATCCGCTGGACTGATGGCGTGAAAGCTATAGGCGCAATCTTAAAACACGGATTCCTAGAATAGAAACTAGAAATTAGAATCTAGTAAATAGAATACATGCGGAGTTTATAAACTTCTATTTTCTACTTTCTAGCTTCTAAATTCTAAGGTATCTCCTGATCGCAATCGCCGTAGAAAAACCGCCAAGCGCTACGCCGAATAATAATTGATATCCCAACAAGATTGGCCAATTCCCTGCCATATAGGCGGAAAGATTCATCTCTGGAATAAACGCATGGATATACGGCGCGCCTGCCACCAGAAGCGGCGTAGCCAGAATAATGCTTAATGTACCGGCTAGAACGCCATAAACAATGCCGGCGACGATATAAGGACCTTTTATAAAGGTATTGGAGGCGCCTACCAGCCGCATTACCGACAATTCATCGCGATTGGAGTAAATGGCAATGCGAATGGTATTAAACGTCACCAGCGCCGCCACTAAAGCCAAAAAGATAGTCGCTCCCAAACCGCCTTTTTCAAAAGTATCCACGAGCCGCGCCAACCGGTCAATCGCCAGTTTATTCTGACTATAAGTAACTTTTTCAATAATGGGAGCGATATTGCCGGTCTCCAAATACGAAGCGATATCCGGATAACTATTCGGATTATGCGCTTTAATGTTAATGGAAGCGAGCAGCGGGTTAGAGCCGAGTTCTTTGATGGCCGAGGTTATCGTTCCGTCTTCTTTATGCTTTTCCTGGAAAATAGTGAGCGCTTTGTCTTGAGAAATATATTCCACGCTTTTTACTTCCTCTAATTCTTCCAACGCTTTAGCAACCTGCAGCATATCGTCTTCCAAGGCATTACTTTTAAAATACACGCTGATATCAATTTTGTCCTGCAAACTGGTGATGGCCGCCCGGGTAATGACTCCGGAAATAATCAGTCCGTGAAAAACCAATAAACAAAGAATCATCACGCCAATGGTGGCAACTGAAAGCCAGCCGTTGCGGCCGATTTGCTGGAAACCATATTTGAATATGCGGGCGAGAGCTGTAGCCATTAAACAATTATATATTTCCCTTTTTCTTCATCTCTGATTATACGCCCATCTGACAGACTTATCACGCGCTTGCCCAGCCCGTTAACCACATGCCGGTTATGCGTCGCCAGTACAACCGTAGTGCCTAAGCCGTTAATTTTATGCAATAACTTAATGATTTCTTCGGTATTAATCTCGTCTAAATTACCAGTAGGCTCATCCGCCACCACCACGGCCGGCCGATGAATCATCGCTCTAGCAATCGCGACGCGTTGCTTTTCGCCGCCGGACAACTCATGCGGAAAATTATTCCGTTTGTCCGCCAACCCAACCATATCCAGCATTTGCGGCACCAATTCTTGAATTTCTTGCTCGGAGCGGCTGTCTACTTCCAACGCAAAGGCAATGTTCTCAAAAGCGGTTTTCGTCGGTAAGAGTTTAAAATCTTGAAAGATAGTTCCAATTTGCCTCCGTAACTGCGGCAACTCAATTGAAGCCAGTTTATGCACTTCGTAAGAACCGACAACAATCCGACCGTTCGTCGGCTTTTCTTCGCCAAGCAACAATTTAATAATTGTAGATTTCCCGGCGCCGGATTTACCGACAATGGAAACGAACTCGCCCGGATTCAGCTTGAAATTTACGTCTTGAAGAGCGTCGCTACCATTGTAACGCTTGGAAACATGATGAAAAGCAATCATATATAGAACCTATTTTATAATGCTTCCGCGCGCGGCTGGAAAACATTATAAGGTAGGTTCTCATAATTCTAGCTCGGCTTCAATGAATTTGTCTAATTCTCCGTTCAAAACTTTGTCCGGTTGCGATGATTCCGTCTTGGTCCGGTGGTCCTTCACCATCTTATAAGGATGCAAAACATAAGACCGTATCTGGCTTCCCCATTCCGGTTTTACTTTTACTCTAAGGTCTGACAGCTCCTGCTTCTGTTGAGCGACTAAAATCGTCATTAATTTTGATTTTAAAAGCCGCATCGCCTTGTCTTTATTCTGTAATTGCGAACGTTCACTCTGACAAGCGGCAACTACGCCTGTTGGCAGATGAGTAATCCGGACGGCCGTTTCCAATTTATTCACATTTTGACCGCCCGGACCGCTGGAACGATAAGTATCCACCCGCAAATCTTCCGGATTAATTTTTAATTTCGCGTGTTCAACATCCGGCAAAATCGGCACGACTTCCACCAGTGCAAATGACGTATGCCGCAGTTGCTTAGCGTTAAACGGAGAAATTCGCACCAGCCGATGCACACCAGCTTCCTTTTTCATCGTGCCATAGGCAAACTCAGCGATAATTTCCATGGCCCGGTCATCAGTCATAATCACCCTCCACCCCCGCTTCTGGGCATATTTAAAATACATCCGGAACAGCATATCCGCCCAATCCTTAGCGTCATCCCCGCCCACGCCGGCATAAATACTTAAGTGAGCGGATTCTTTATCATGTTTGCCCGATAAGGGTTTTAGAGGTAAATCGGACATAATTTTGAGCCGAAGGTGGGAATCGAACCCACGTTCCTACTTTACGAAAGTAGTGTTCTGCCACTGAACTACGTCGGCATTTCCCTATTTTACTATATTTTAGCTAAAATTAAAAGTCGGAAACACCGAGGTGCGTTTTTAATTCCGCCATGAATTGCTTGGAATTTTGAAAGACAATTCCTTTGATGCCCATACCCCGCGCCGCCTCCACGTTTTCTTCCTTATCATCCGTAAATAAAGTTTCGTTAGCTTGAAGACCTAATTTATCAAGAACAATTTGATAGGCTCGATTATCAGGTTTAGCGATTTTAATATCATGCGAACTGATAACCACATCAAATAGATGATAAATTTTAAAAACTTCTTTAAGCTGTTCATGTAAACCAGCATGGTAATTTGAGAGTAATGCTATTTTATAATTTTTCTTTAACTTTAAAATCAACTCAACCATTTCCGGACGAATAAACATACGTCGATGGCTCTCAGCCATAATGTCATTAAATTCTTCAATGGTAATCAAAAGCGGAATTTTCGTTTTAGCAAAAAATTCTTCAGCAGTTTTATATCCGGCGATATGCGCTCCTGAAAAATAATCTTTTATCAAAGGCTGGAAGATATCCTTTTCTAATCCTTTATGCAATGCTTTTTGCTCAAAAAGAGGCTTAGTGTGGTAGCCGTCAAGAATCGGACCGCCAAAATCAAAAATAATTCCTTTTATCATGAGCGGGTAACGGGAATCGAACCCGTGTCTCAACCTTGGGAAGGTCGAATTCTGCCACTGAACCATACCCGCGTTTTTTAAGTCTTCTTCAATCCTACGCTTTATATAACCACGCCCGAAACCGGTTTTCAATTGCAACTCACGACGCCGAGCATCCGTCTTATTTCGACAAGCCTCAAGATAAACAAGCTCTATTTGATCAAAAGACTTTTTAGTTTGAACATGTTTACTCTTATGTTGTTTTAATCTCTGATTAATATCATCAGTCGAACCAACATAAAATTTTTGTCGATTTCTCATTCCATCTTTACAGAGTAAAATATAAGTGTAAAACATTTTTATATATTACTGCCCGCCGAAAAGTCCGTAAGACTATTCAGGCGGGTCCGCCAAAATACTTGTTTTTGGCGGAAACCATACCCGCGCCCTATTTCAAAACAATTTCCATGCCATCCCACCCGAACTCGGTTGTTAAAAGGATGATACTGGCATCTTTCCTTTTTTCAATTAACCAGCCGGCTAGGGTTTCCTGACTGTCGGACAACCGGCTTTCCAAAAGTTCTATCCGCGCTTCCGGCACTAAAACCAGGTCTTTAAACTGATCAAAGCCGATGCCATAGATTTTTTGTACGGCTGTAGCCAACTGAGGTTTGTCCTTGGTACCGTCGGAGACTACTTTTTCGACTGCCGCGCTCAATTGCGTGCCTAAGCGTTTCTGCAACTCTTGATAAACTAACTCATTTTCTATGACTTTATCAAGCGTGGCCCGTTTTATTTCTTTTAATAATTCGTCGGCGTTTTTGGCTTTTACAACCGTACCGTAATATGCTTGGGCGATGGCATGATCTTGGCGGAAAGCCCGGGCGCTTATCCAATGACGGTTAACAATGGCTATCGGGTACAATCCGCTACTTAATATGTAATAAATGCCGAGCCCGGCGAAAATAATCGCCAAAAATTGAATATAAAAGCGATTAATCATGGTTTATCCCGTTAGAGACAGGAAGCGCTTTAGTCTGTTCTTTAGATAACGTTTTCCCATTCCCGACTTCAGATATTTTTCTCTTGCCGTCGCGTCTTGTTGGTTCAGACATACTTCGTAATAAATTATGTTCCACGGACCGCGGTATTTAGTAAATCCAGCTTTGTTTTCATTGTGTTCGTTAAAGCGCTTCCGTAGATCGGCCGTATATCCAGTATACCAACTCCTATCATTTGTGCTTTGTAAAACGTACACATAAAACATAGTTGTCTCTAACGGGATGAATTAGGAACAATAATAAACATTTTTTCGCCCGGACGCTTGTAATCAAATTTTGATTTGAAGTCTTTGGCCAAATTCTCTAAATGCGAAAAATATTCCAAGTCCGCCTGCAGACTTTTATTTTCTTCGATTAGCTTAACGACTTCCTGGCGGGTTTTATCCAGATCGCCAGATAAATGCCTTTCTTGCCCATACAAACGATAAAGCTGGTAGCCGGCGGCTACTAAAATAAAAACGAGAAAAATGCTGATAACGGTCCGCATACCTTTATCATATCAGAAAATTATTTTTTCAGAAGCTCCTTGAAAATTGACGCGGGTATTTTAACGGTGGCTTGCTCCGCGCGTTCTTTCAAACGTTCCTTGCCGCGCGCTTGCTTCTTCCAAAGCTTCATTTTGCGGGTGCGGTCACCACCGTTTTTTCCAAAATCACCCACATCTTTTCGTAAGGCCGGAATGGTTTCGCGGGCGATAATCTTGCCGGCCGCCATTGCCTGCAACGCTTGGGTATGCGGCTGGCGTGGCAGTAATTCTTTTAATTTCTCCACGGTTGTCCGCGCTTCCCGCTCAATATCCTGCTTCGGCAAAATGCGGGTTAATCCCGGAATTAAGTGGCTAGTAACCAATACCTCCAATTTTTCCACGTTGGCGGGAGCGTAACCGATAATTTCGTAAGAAAAAGAAGCAAAGCCCTGGGTTACTGATTTTAAATTATCGTCCAAGTCCCGAATGATATCCGCCAACGGCAATTCCGCCGACACCACAATTTTATTATTTAACGTCTTAGTTTCCAGTTTGGAAAAGCGGAATACCTGCTTTAACTGCAAAATCGCGCCCAAATACTCCGGCGGCGAAACAATTTCCACTTTGGTAATCGGCTCTTCCGCCGCCGCATAGTCATTCGGAAAGTCTTTCGGATTAGTAATAACCTCCCACTCCCCTTGTCGCTTGTCACTTGTCGCTCTTTTTACTTTATAAGCCACCGACGGAAAGCTATGCACGGTCGTAATTTTGAATTCCCGAATCAACCGCTCGGCGGCAATTTCAAAATGCAGTCGGCCCAAAAACCCGCCTTTAAATCCCCGGCCGAGCACTTCGCTGAAATCCGCGTCCAGCTTCATCGCCGAATCGGTTAACCGAAGTTTCGCCAGCGCCTGCTTTAACTCGTCGTACTTACTCGCGTCTTCTGGATAAAACGACACGAATACCACCGGCCGCGGCTCTTTATAGCCCGGCAATTGCTCTGCTTCCAAACTATCGGAGATGGTATCACCGATTTTCAAAATATCCGGGTCTTTAATGCCGGTCGCGATATAGCCGGTTTCTCCTTCGTTTAATTCCTGGCCCGGCCGAAGCTGTGGCGCGAACGAACCAATCTCTTTTCCTTTAAATCCTTTTTTTGGAGCCAGCAAATAAAAATTGCCGTTTAACAAAAATCGGCCGGAAAAAACCCGGACAAAAGCCATTACGCCTTTATGCTCATCATATAGAGAATCGAAAATAAGCGCCCGGCTGTATTTTGAAGGCGAAGATTTCGGCGCCGGCACCCGCTTAATTACTTCCGCCAGCAGTTCCGGCACGTTCTGACCGGTCTTTCCGGAGATTTTTAAAATTTGCTCTTCAGGAAGCTCCAGTAAGTCGCTTAAATCTTTGACGATGGCGTCTACCTGCTCCTGTCCAGCCACGTCTACTTTATTCACGGCGCCAACAATCGTCAGTCCGGATTTCCGGGCGTTTTCAAAATTAGCCAGCGTCTGCGCTTGAATACCCTGCGTCGCGTCTACCAATAAAATCGCGCCTTCAACCGCCGCCAACGCCCGCGACACTTCATAGCCAAAATCAGAATGTCCGGGCGTATCAATTAAATTGAGCTGGTAAGCCTGTCCGTCCAAAATATAGCCCATTTTTACCGGCGCCATTTTAATGGTAATGCCCCGTTCGCGCTCCAATTCCAGCTGGTCCAGATATTGCGGCTGCATCAAACGTTTTTCAATCGTTTTAGTAATTTCAAGTAGCCGGTCAGCCAGCGTAGATTTACCGTGGTCAATATGAGCAATAATGCAAAAATTTCGGATATTCTTGGTTTCCATAGTGCCTGCCTGCGGTAGGCAGGTATGCGGAGTATAGCTTAAAAGTTATCCCCTTTACTAGATAACACCGCTTCTGATTAGAGCATATAATTAAGTTAGATCTCGCTCATAGAATTCCCAATAAATTCTATACGGACGGAGCTAATCGTCGTTATCCTTGGATAACCGACTGCGCTTGTCCACCTGGTAATACCGGGTCTCTCTAGGGCGGGATCTTTTTGTTGTAAAAAAGTCATTAATCCTATACCCTACCACTATGGAATTCGTAGCCGAAAAATCAGGCGAGCGCCTAGATAAATTTCTCGCCGAACACTACACCGGACTCTCCCGTTCGCAGTTTCAACGCGCCATTCAAAACGGAGCTATCAAACTGAACGGCAGAGAAGCCCCCAAAGCCGGCGTAAAACTGAAAAAAGGCGATAAAATTGTTATTCTGGAAGAAAAAATCATCGCGCCCGGCAAAAATTTTGCCGTGGAACCAGAGCCGGATATCCCATTAACGATTGTATACGAAGATAAAGATATTGTGGTGATTGATAAGGCCGCCGGTCTGTTAACGCATCCGACCATCAGTCAGCCGAAACACACGCTTGCCAATGCCCTGCTCGCCCGCTATCCGGAAATGAAAACCGTCGGTGAAAGCCCGCTCCGCCCCGGCATTGTCCATCGTTTGGATAAAGAAACTTCCGGTTTGATAATTGCCTGCAAAAATCAAAAAGCGTTTGAATTCATCAAAGAACAATTTTTAAACCGGAAAGTTTCCAAAAAATACCTTGCTTTGGTGGAAGGCGTGCCATCGGAAAAATCCGGCACGATTGTCTTTGATATCCGCCCATCAACAATGAATCGGCTAAAAAAAGTTGCGGTTAAAAAGACGGAGCCGCTAAAAAAATCCCGCCGCACCGCTACAACGGATTACGCCGTTACAAAAACCTTTGGCGATAAATTCGCCTTAATGGAAGCCATGCCAAAAACCGGCCGCACTCATCAAATTCGCGTTCATTTGTCCGCCATCGGCCATCCGATTGTCGGCGACCGCTTATACGGTTCCAAATCAAAATTATCCAAACGTCAGTTCCTGCATGCGTTCTCGCTCAATTTTACGGCGCCAAATAAAAAATCAATTTCTCTGCAAGCTGATTTACCGGCTGACTTACAAGCTATCCTGGAAAAGCTCAAATAAAAAGCGGCTGATTTAGAACATTATATCTTCCTCTGCGCGCGCGTACGAATGAATTTCTCCCGGCTTAAACCAGAGCCCCAACTCCAGTTCAGCCTCGGCGGTATTTCCCGAAGCATGGATGATATTTCTAACTGCTCTTTTTTGCGCATTAGCCAAGACTGCCGAGTCCACCGAGTAGTCGCCTCGCAAAGTTCCCATTTCCGCATCTGCCGGCATTGTCTTGCCACAAATCTTACGAACCATCTCCACCGCGTGCAAACCCTGCACTACCATTTTCACCACCGGACCGGAACTCATAAAGTCCACTATCCAATCCCAAACCATTTTCCCTATTTTTTCCGCATCATCAGTGCCAAGCTCTTTTTTCGTATCCATACCGTGCTTCGCGTACGTGGACAAGGTCTTATTACCCATAGCCTTTAGATTATCCGGCGCGTCCGAATAATGCTTGGCTAAATCCGCTTTAGAAGCTTGGAACATCTGCAAAGCCACGATTTTCAAACCGCGCTGTTCAAAACGGCCGATAATCTCGCCAACCAGGCCGCGCTTCACGCCGTCCGGCTTTACAATCACAACGGTTTTTTCCTCCCGATATTGTGGTTTAGTCATAATGAAAATGATTATACTACATTATCGTTGTTCCGACAAATTGCTTGCCAGTAAAATAATTATTTAAATTATCCCAATCTCCGCCTTTTATAATAACTACTTTGATGCCTAACTCCTCGGCTTTCTTGGAGGCCACCGGGTCAAACGGAGCGTTCATTCCCGGAACCCATTCATCCCCGACTAATTTCCGAAACTCTTTCCAGGAAATCGTATCAATCGGTTTCGCGTCCTTATGTTTATTCGGGTCTTTCGTATAAACCTTATCAATATTAGACAAATTAATAACGGTATCAGCTCCGTAATCTTCACAAAGCATCACCGCGTCAAAATCCGTAGACCAGCCCGGCTTCCAGCCGGCAGCAACGGCAATCGGTTCGGAAACTTTCCGTATAATATCATAGTGCTTAATAATATGCGGATGGGCAATGTCGCGAAAAATTGTTCGTAAAAGATGGGCATTCAGCCGCGTGGCGTGAATACCCAGCCAATCCAAGTCATCGCGCGTGAGTTCATGCTGAATAACCGCTTTGCCGGCGTCGCGATAATGTCGGGCGATTTGACCGCCGCCCGCCACAATAAAAAATTGTCCGCCGCGGCGGACAATTTCCTTTCTAATAAAAGTATTCAACCCAGTGAGAAAAGCAACATCAATATCGCCATTGGGAACAATCAGGCTCCCGCCGACGGAAATAACGATCTTTTCTCTATGGTTTCCGTTCATAGCGGCTTATTTTTCTATTTTAATATGCAATTCTTTCAGTTGCTTTGGTTCAGCCGTTGACGGCGCGTCCATCATCAAATCCCGACCGTCGCCGGTTTTGGAAAATGCGATTACTTCGCGGATATTCGGCTCATTCATCATGATAGCCATAAAGCGGTCCATGCCCATCGCAATGCCGCCGTGCGGCGGAGCGCCAAACGACAACGCCTCCAGCATGTGGCCAAAATTGGCTTGTATTTTTTCTTCTTTCAATCCCATAATTTCAAATACTGTTTTTAACGCTTCCGGCTGATGATTGCGGATACTGCCCCCGCCGATTTCAAAGCCGTTCAAGGCCAGGTCGTATTGCGTGGTCAAAATCTCGCCGATACTTTTCTTTTTCATTAACCACTCCCGATGTTCCGGCTTCGCGGCCGAAAAAGGGTTGTGAGTGAAGGTCCAGCCGCCTTCTTCTGTTTTTTCAAAGAAAGGAAAATCAATAATCCAAACGAAGCCCAGTTCGTTGGGATTATTCTTATCTTTCCGTATATCCGGCTTATCGGATTTATATTTAGCCATCGCCTCCGCATGGCTCAAACGCGGAAACGGCTTTTGCATAATTTTTTTGTCCGGGAACAATTTTTCAATAATGGCAATAAACAGAGTTTCAATCATGTTCATCACATCCTCCCGTTCCACAAAACTCATTTCCAAATCCAATTGCGTAAACTCCGGCTGGCGGTCGCCGCGCGTGTCTTCGTCCCGAAAACACCGGGCAATCTGGAAATACCGTTCTAAACCAGCCACCATCAACAACTGTTTGTATTGCTGGGGGCTCTGCGGCAAAGCATAAAATTTGCCCGGATACAGCCGTGACGGCACCAGGTAATCACGCGCGCCTTCGGGCGTAGACTTAGAAATAATCGGCGTTTCTACTTCCACAAAATCCTTGGCCGAAAGATAGTCGCGAATAAACTGATTCACTTGGTGGCGAGTCCGCAAATTCCGCTGGAGACGCGGACGGCGTAAGTCCAAATAGCGGTACTTCATTCGTACTTCTTCGCCAATATCGTAACCATCGGTATCTAAGGCAATCGGCGGCGTCTGCGCTTCGGCAATAATTTCCAAACCGGAAGCTAACACTTCAACTGTTCCGGTTGGGATATTCGGATTAACCATATTGGCCGGCCGCTTGTTAACCGTGCCGGTAATCTTCACCACCCACTCCGAACGCAGTTTATTAGCCGTCTCGTATAGTTCTGGCGGTTTTGGTGTAAACACCACCTGTAAAATCCCGCTCCGGTCCCGCAAATCAATAAAAATAATCTTGCCGTGATCGCGCCGAACCGCCACCCAGCCCATAAGCTCAACCTCTCGCCCTGCCTTTGCAATTGTCTCGGAAATAAGCGTGCGCATAAATTTACCTCTACGGTCGGTGCGTCTCCAGATATTTTTTAATCCGGCCTTGCATCACGTTTTTAATTTTATCAATCGCCACCCGAATATCCCAATCTTCATGTTCCACCCGTAAAATGGTGCCCGGGACTTCTACATTGCATTCGGCGCGAAACACCGGACCCTTTTGATGATGCTTCGTCGTCCGCCCGATTTCCACAAAAGCTTTCAATTCCGTGCCTTTTTCCAATCCTTGAATAAACTTAGCCAATGCGCCGATTTTTTCGTTAATGTATTCTTCAATCGCCGGCGTTGAATCCACGCCCGTGTATTTAATATCTATTTTCATCCCGTTAGAGACAGGATGCCGAAGGCATCCGTAGTTCGGCCGACTGTTTAGTAATCACGGCAAAATTTATTTTTTTAGTTATTTCTTTACACATATTCAAGTTGTCTCTAACGGGATTCATTGGACATAAATAATTTCTTCCTCTAAGTTTATACCAAATTTATCCTTAACGGAAGACTTTACCAAATCAATCAGACATTCCACGTCCTTAGCACTGGCATGCATCACGTTCACTATAAAATTCGGGTGTTTTGGCGATACCATTGCCCCGCCGCAGGCTACACCTTTGAGTCCGGCTTCGGAAATCAAAAACGCCGTCGGAACAACCGGAAACGGGTCTTTCTTTACCACTGCCGCGACCATTGTATGTAGCTTTTCTGGTACCAGCTTCAAATCAACATTCTTAAAAATACTGCCGATATTCGGGTATTCCAACGGCTGGCGGTCCTGACGATATTTAATTTTTTCTTCCATAACGCTCCCGATGGCTTTGGAGTCGCCGGGCTTCAGCTGAAAAATCGCCTCAATAATAATTTCCTTACCGTTGTTTTCTTTATACCAACTGGTCCGATAGCCAAACTTGGCCTGCGCATTATTTCTTGTTATTAGTTCTAAATTATCAGTTGTAAGTTGTATGCTGGTTACCTCTACAATCGTGTCTTTAGTTTCGCCGGCAAACGCTCCGGCATTGCCGCGAACTGCCCCACCAACCGTGCCCGGCAGTCCGCCGGACCACTCCAGGCCGGCTAATCCGCGCTCAGCCGCAACTTTTAATACTTCCGACATCAGAACGCCTGCCCCAACTTGTATCTTGTCGCCTGTCACTTGAAGCTTGGTTAATTCCGGCTTAATCACCGCTCCGGGGAACCCCGCATCACTAATCAATAAATTAGTCCCGCTGCCTAAAATAAATATGGGGCTTTTTAAACGCCGCGCTTCTTGCACCGACTCTTTCAATTCTTCCAAATTTTTCGGATTAAAAAAATAGCGGGCCGGGCCGCCGATTCTGTAATTACTAAAGGACTTTAAATCAATATTTTCTTTCACGATAAATAAATTACGATTGAGCCCTGAGCCCCCAAATGGACTGCCAGTGGTGACCTCTAAATTCAATTTGTGTTTCGAGAGTGCGCGTCCTGGCAGTCCGTCTGAGGGCCCAATGCCTATTTATTATACAATAATTTATTCATAAACAAAAAATAAAACATCCCGCCGGAGCGGGATGTTTTACCACAAATTGATGAGACATTCCTTAGTCGATATCATCGTTAAGGAATATTTACACTCTCTATAGCAGAGTATAGCTGATTTTGTACCCAAAGTCAAATTTCGCTCGAGCCATCATTAAATAAAAAACCCGGGTTGCTTTTCAGCTTCCCGGGTTCGTTGTTGTTAAGCAGAACTTAGTTGGGGTTCTGCTTGGCGAGGAGCAGGGCCGCCTCGGCCTGCCGCTCGTTCAGCTCGCCCGTGGCAACGAGCCACCTGATTGACATGTCCTCGGTGAACCCCACTCGCAGACAGGTCCTCGCGAGCTGGACGTGGAGTTTGTCCGCCTCCAGAATGGCTTCCATCAGTTGGATACTCATCGTCCCTCCCTACAGGCCCTTCGCCCGCATCCGCTCCGCCGCGACCACCGCGGCGATTGCTTGCTGCTCCGACGCGCCCCGCAGGACGAACACGTTCATGATCATCCTTCGGTCGCGAGAACAGAGAAGCTCCTTGGCCATTTCCACGAAGCTCCAGTCCTTGATGACCCTCCCTGTCTGCTCCATCGCGCTCATCATGTCTCCTCCCAATCAAATTTTGTTCAGCCCACCACCACACTAGTGATGACCTGAATTAAAGTGGGGTCTTTTTGGACGGTAGACCCCTTAACCGAAGACTTGGTACTGCTACGCCAGCTTGCGGAGGTCGAGCGTGAGCTCGGCCCACTTCCTGCCCTTGTGCTGGCGGTGCCGGAAGTTGTTGAACCGCACCGTGAAGCCCAGGACGTGCCCGAACTTGATCAGCTTCAACCAGCTGACCAGCCCGATGCTCTTCTGCCCCAGCCGATTCTGGAGTCCGATGACCCTCGGATCGCTGCACGTAAACATCCAGGTACCCTCCTCTTCCTTTGTTCAGAACTGAATCTGGCCACTTGCCAAACCTCAGTCCTAAAACTGTATATATTATACAACATATTATACCTACTTGTCAAGTCATAGAAAGGCCTAAAAAAGCCCGTAGAATATGACATTTGACGGGCTCTGCCGGTCAGGTTATACTAAAAAAGTCGAATGCTTATAAATACAATAGTAACAACCAAATATACCTATGAACCCATTATTCGTGGGCGGTGCTTTAATTGCAGGCTTAGTCGGCGGCTACTTGGTCGCCTCGTTTCTTACCGGTCGGAAAGTTAAAAACGAATTAGTACAGGCCGAGAAAAAAGGCCAACAGCTTCTGGAAGAAGCTAAAAAAGAAAGCCGCGAGCGGAAAGCCCAGCTTGACCGGCAAGAAGAACGCGTAGTTAAGAAAGAAGAGGAAATTGAAAAAGAGCGAAAAGATATTCGGGCTAAGGAAGAAAAGGTGGCTCAACAGCTTAAGGATTTGGAACCGGTAAAAGCCGAATTGCAGGATTTAAAAAAGCGTACGGTAACCGACCTGGAAAAAATCGCCGGTCTGACCGCGCAGGACGCCAAGCAAAAACTGATAAAAGAAGTGGAAGACGTCTATCGCGAAGACCTGGTTAAGGCCATTCAAAAGATGGAAAAGGATAAGCGCGAAGAAATTGAAAAGAAAGGCGTGGAAATCATTACCGGCGCCTTACAGCGCTATTCCCGCTCTCACGTTGCCGATGCCACCACGACCGTAGTGAATATCGCCAACGAAGAAATGAAAGGAAAAATTATCGGACGCGAAGGGCGGAACATCCGCACTTTGGAACGCGCCACTGGAGTGGAAATATTGATTGATGAAACCCCGGAGGCCATCGTTCTCTCTTCTTTTGATCCCCTGCGCCGGGAAATCGCTAAAGTCGCCCTGGAAAAATTGATTAAGGACGGTCGCATCCAGCCAGCAAAAATTGAAGAGAAAGTAGAAGAAGCAAAAAATGAGCTGACTCAACGGATGTTTGAAATCGGCGAACAGGCCGCCTTGGAAGTCGGAATTATTGATTTTCCTAAAGAAATTCTCCAGCTCTTGGGACGCCTACACTTCCGCACCAGCTACGGACAAAACGTCTTGGTCCACTCTATAGAAATGTCTCATATCTGCGGCATTATGGCGGCGGAATTGAAACTGAACGTGGACGTGGCTAAGCGCGGCGCGCTCCTTCACGACATCGGTAAAGCCATCAGCCACGAAGTGGAAGGCACGCACGTTGAGCTGGGCCGCAAAATCCTGAAAAAATACAACATTGACGAACGGGTTATCAAAGCCATGGAATCCCATCATGAAGAGTATCCGTTCTCCACGTCAGAATCCTTTCTGGTGGCCGCTGCTGATATCTTGTCCGCGGCTCGTCCGGGCGCCCGCCGCGATACAGTGGAAAACTACCTGAAACGGCTGGAGAATCTGGAGAAAATCGCCACCGACTTTGCCGGAGTAAAAGCGGCCTATGCCCTATCCGCCGGCCGGGAAATCCGAGTCTTTGTGATTCCGGAAAAAGTGGACGATTTCGGCGCTTTTCAGATGGCCAAAGATATTGCCGCTAAAATTCAACAGGAGCTAAAATATCCGGGTGAAATTAAAGTAAATATCATTCGGGAAACCCGCGCCGTAGAGTTTGCTAAATAGAAAAAACGAGAACGGAGTGGATAGCCCGTTTGAGTGACGTGTTGACGGGCTTTTTTCTCTATATATAATTAAGCCATTAGGAAACTAACCTTAAAAAGGTCGCAGACAGAAAAAATTTATAACGAATAATATGAAAAAGGACGGATTAGTGGACGCGGTCATGAAAGATGCCGGCATTGAAGTTAAGAAGCAGGCTGTGGCCGCCGTTGACGCTATGTTTGATACCATTGTTAAGACGCTGGCACGGGGCGAGGAAGTTGCCATCACCGGCTTTGGCACATTCAAAGTTGTGAAGCGCGCCGCCCGCCAGGGCCGCAACCCGGCAACCGGTGCGACCATCCAGATTGCGGCTTCTACGAAACCGAAGTTTCGCGCTGGAAAAGTCTTGAAAGAAGCTGTTAAATAATATCTGACGCGCGTTAGATACAAAATATCCGCCCATTGGCGGATATTTTGTTTTCTTGATTAAATTCAGCGCCCTCACAGCACCGAACGACCGGTCAGGATGGTTTAACCATTTTCCTAACCAAGTCGCTCATCTCAAAAAACTTTTTATACGCGTCCTTAATGTCATTAACCATTGATTCAACCAGCTTGCCGATTGACGGCTTGTCCGGCTTGGTCTCTAAAAGCAACACCAACGCCTGGTTAAACGCCGCCCGGGCTTCTTTCAAATCCTGCCCGGCCCAATTTAATAACGGCTCCAAAGTCTCAATTTTTACTATCTTGGAAAAACGCAAACGCCGCAAATCATTGGCAATTCTTTCATAACGAGCTTCGGCAACTCTCAAGAATGTCTGACTCTGGAACACGGAAATAAAATCCAGTGCGTTTTGAATTACCGGGTCATAATTGGCGACCCGCCAATCCTTAAATTCAGCCGCCAAATTCTTTACGGCCTCCAAACTGTCAATCTCTTGCAAACGATCATCATATTCTTTAATAGAACCGGCTAAGCCCGATAATTTCTTTAACAGCTGATTTTGTAATTCAATATATTCAACCGCCAAATCTTTCACGGCCGCTACCTTTTGACTAAGGGTTTTAATTTCCAGCAAAGAAAGCTCAAAAAATTTCTCCAGCGCTATCTTAC
>Ga0247727_10009169_pt1 | contig 18066 bp, 13 predicted proteins | sample WisWelCaveWW1625_FD_202498 | JGI IMG/M metagenome (GOLD analysis project Ga0247727, IMG submission 202498) | Biofilm microbial communities from Wishing Well Cave, Virginia, United States - WW16-25 | ecosystem: Environmental > Aquatic > Deep subsurface > Groundwater > Cave microbial mat | place...
TTCGAGCGTAAGCACGCCAGCGTAGCGCTCGCGCACGAGCAGTTCGACGACGGCGTTGAGCTTTTCGGGCGGCATGTGGGCCAGTGACTTGTGATCGCGCCCGGCCAGGCCATGGATGTGAATGACGCGCGTTCGCGGGAGCGCGGCTTGCAGGTAAGGCAGTGGGTCGTGGCCGTCCAGCCACAAGTGGCCCACGTCCACACAACGGCTGACGGGGATGCGGTCAATGACGGGCATGATGAAGTCCAGCGGGTAATGTTCGAGATTTTCGACGGCTAATTTTTCGGGGCCGCCCGCCCAACCGGCGACGAGGTGGAGGGCGTGGATGGAGTGAGTCTGCCAGGCCTCGACCCCCACCCGGCGAATTGCGCCGCCCTCCCCCGTCGGAGAAGCGCCGACAGGGGAGGGGAGCAGATCTCTTCCATCGAGATGCAAAACGTAGGCCCACGGGTTGAGGGCGCGGGTGCAGTCAATGACTTTCTTGGCTTTGATCAGCGAGAGGTGGCTTTCGTCGCCGTCCTCGCCCAGGCGCAAGTCGAGCGGGAGGTGGACGGTGAAGGTCAGGCCGCGCGCGGCGGCGAGGGCGGCAAGTTGGGCGACTGTTTCGGGCGAGGGCAAGTTACCCGTGCTTTGGGGGCCGTCATCAACTTCAAACAGGACGAGTTCGATGTCTTGAACCTTGTCTGCGAGGAAGTGGGCGTTAGGGAGGATGTCGTCGGGGATGATGTAAGAGGTAGCGCCGAGTCTGAAAGGATACATAGGAACTCAACCGGCCTCGACACGCGAGCCGCCATCGTGCACCCCTACCGGGCGTGGCGCAATCATCAAGCCCAATGATGATTGTCGCCGGTTTCGCAGGCCGGCGCGGCCTGGGGGACCGCGCCGGCCTGGGTCGGAGAACCGGGAAAGAATTTCTGCCGCACTGTACTAGTTAGCGTAGTAGATACTCCATCACGCGGCCCATGACCGTGTTCCGTGCGTTCGGCGTCGAAATGCCCTCGAAGCCGAACCCGAAAAAGATCGTGTCATCGGTCGTGATCGTCGCGCCCTCGGGGAAGCCGCCGGCGGTCGTGCGGGTGAAGTTGTTCGGGTTCGGCGAACTGCCGGCTGGCGGCCCGGTCACGCTCCAGCCGCCAAACCCATCCTCGAAGGAGGTCGCCCCGCCCACTGAGACGACCGTATCGTCCACGAAAACGCCCAGCCCCTGCACCGACCAGTCGCTGACGTAGGCGATCGAGACCTCGACCTGCTGGCCCGCGTAGGCGGAAAGATTGACCGACCACTGCTCCCAACCATTCGATCGGCCCGAGGCGGCATTCCAGGCGCCGGTCGTGCCTGTGGGCGTGCAGCTCGAGACGCCATCCCACGTCTGGTAGTGATCCAGGAAGGGGTGCAGGTCGCGCCAGCCGGCCGGGCAACTCTCGCCCGTGGCGGTGGTGGTGTGTCCATTCAGGTCGGGCAGGGTCGTCCAGTTCTCCTGCCCGACCGTATGCACCTCGACGAACACGAAGTCCCAGTCCTGCTCGGTATCGCGCGAGATCCAAAACGATAAACTGCCGGAGGTCTGGCCCGTCAGATCGACCGTCCGCGTCAGGCGCTTATAGGAGATGTCGCCGATCCGCGAGTAGACGTAGTACTGCCCGGTATGCGGATCGAACGGCCCACCTGGCCGCGCATACTTCGCGGAGGCCGAACTCGTGAACTGCGGGTAGGTCGCCGCGGGCAGGATGCCGCTCGTCGCGATGAACGACGCGCTGTGATCCTGGTTGTTCGCGCTCGGCCCGCCGAATGACCAGTTCAATGAACTGAAGGGATTGTCGGCGCCGTTGACTGGGTAGAGCTTGCCATTCGCGGTCGTCCCGGCGTCGTCGTTATAGACGTAGGCGCCCAGATAATACTGCAGGAAATCATCCGAGAGCGGCAGGCAGCCGTCCTCGCCATTGTCGTTCGGATTACACGGCGCGTTGGTCTCGGGCTGGAACTCGTACCCGAACGCAAACTCGAAGCCAGCGTACTTCCCGGTGTAGAGCAGTCGTCCGCCCTCGTTCAGGAACGAGCGCACGGCGAGCATCTCGTCGTTGGCAAGGCGCGAGGCGGTTCCTGGTGCCATTCCTGGCTCGCGGGTGATGATGTCGTCGCCCGCGTACCAGATGGCCGCTTGGTAGTGGCTCAGAACGCCCAGCGCGCTCGGCGCCTTGCGCCCGTTCGCGTCCACGTCGTACACATCGGCGGCGATGCCGTTCGCCGCGAGCGCATCCAGGTAGTAGGAGAGGTAGTTCGGCGCATTACTCTTCTTGTAGACGGGCGAGATGCCGGTGTAGTCCTCGGCCGCGATCACGAGTACGGGCGCGCTCGACTCGACCTTCGCGACGTAGGTGAATGAGTCGCTCACCTGCCCGCCGCCTTCGAACCAGACCTTGACGCTGTCGCCCGGCTGTGTACCGGTCACCTGCCCACGCACGATGTGGTAGTAGACATCGCCTGGGCCGCCGAATCGCTCCCCACCGTTCCATTCGACGGTCGGCGCGCTCTGCACGGCGCCGTTATTCACCTGATACTTCAACGTCACCTGTCCGAGCGAGCGAGCCGCAAGCACCTGGGCGGTCTGCGGGTCGCCGTAGGAGACGGCGAAGCGGAAGTCCCCCAGTGGGTTCCCGGAGAGTTCCGGCTCGATCGACGACAACTCGAGATAGAACGGCTCGACCGTGTTGCCCAGATGCGAGACCGGCTGGGCCGGGTTGAGGGCCGACTTCGCCACGTCGAGCGCGAAGGGGAGGTTGTTGAGGAATTCCTGTTGGATCAGCGCCTCATCGTCGGGAAAGACGAAGCCATTCCCTGGGATGCCCTCGCTGAGCTCAGGTGTCCAGGCCAGCGTGTTGGCCCGGGCATGCGCGTAATCCGTCGTCTCGCCGTTCGTGGCGTAGAGGTCGGCGCCGACGCCCGGGTCAAAGCCGGGGATCGCCGGGTTGGCGTCCGTCCCCGACAGCGCGAGAAAGATCGGGCCATCGGCCGACGGCGTCTGTGCCTGCCAGCCGAAGGAGTAGAGCAGCAGTTGGCCATATGAATGGTAGTTGACCATGAACTTGAAGTGGATCCGGTCGAGCAACCCCTGCATCGCCTGCGTCTCCGGTTCGGAGGCGGGGCCGACGCCCCGGAAGGTCTCGCTCGAGAACTGCGACGAAGAACCCTCGTCGTCGTAGTTCCAGTGCTCGTCAAAGTTGCGATTTGGGTCAACGCCGTCGGCGTTTGTGATCTGGTTGTCGCCGTCGTTGTCGCGCAGAGTCTTGCGCCAGAGGCGCTCGGTGTCGAAGGTGTACTGGTAGCCGTCCGGGTTGGCGACGAGCACGAACCACAGCTCGCGGGTGTTGACGAGGTCCGTCACTTCCGCATCCTGGCCGTAGTTGTCCACGAAGTAGTGCAGGAGGCGGCGGTTGACCTCGACGCTAATCCACTCCCGCGCATGCTGCGCCGCGTTGTAGAGAACCGCCGGCCGCGTGCCGTCCGGGATGCCAGCGCCCTGAGTTACCTTGAGCGCGATGATTTCGCGTCCCTGCGCCGAGTGGCCGATCACCTCGAGCTTGACGCGCGACGGGTTGTCATGGGCGATCTGGTAGAGCTCGTCGCGGATCCCGCCCGGCTCGTCGTAGGAGCGCCAGACGGTGAGGCCACTGGCGGCCTGTTCAGCGGCGAGTTGCGTCGCCGTCTTGCCGTCGCGATTCTTCTTCACGTCAAGCCGCACGCCCTGGCCCCTGAGCCGCGCGGCCTCCGCCGCGGATAGGACGAGATCGACCTCGACCCCGCCAGGGACGCTGCGCGTGGCGGCGACATCGTACCCCTGGCGGGCGAGCTTGGCCGCCTGAGCGCGATCGACGGTCGCCGTGTACATCTCGAGTCGATCCTTGTCCTTGCCCGGATCGGCCAGCGCCATCCCACCCGCGACGAGCAACACCGCGAGCGCGACAGTGAGGAGAACAATCGTTCGCAATAGCTTTAAGTGAGTCATGTTTTATTCCTCTCATCATATCTTGACTTTGTGATCGTAAATTGAGTGCCGGCTTCAGTCTGCTGTCTCTACATTCATCACCTCCTCATACCGCTATGTTTCGATTCAAAACCATCTTCGGCGATCACTTGAGTGTACGCCGTATAGAAATTCAATCGGCCCAGTTTGGCCTCCGTTGTCGCGTGCCGATCAAAAGCAAAACGAGGCTCCAAGCCAGTCAGGCCCTGAGCCTCGCTTTGTCAAGGCGAGCTGCAGTTAGAGAAGCGACGCAATGCCATTAGGTTAGGAGGTCTGATGCACGTATTATAAGGGATACTTCCGTTGGTTGTCAATTTTGGAAACCCCAAAACCCCAAATCTCAAATCCCAAGTGAGGGCGAGTTGGCGGCGAAGGTGAGGAGGACGGCGAGTTCGGCGAGTTCGACAGTGAGGCCGAGCACGTCGCCGGTGACGCCGCCGAGGCGGGCGCGGGCCAGGCCGATGACGGCAACGGCGGCGAGGTGAGCGAACAGGATGGCGCGAAGCACACGCCAGCCGTCGAAGCTAAACGTGAAGCCCCAGTTGCCGAAGAGGAGAATGGCGAGGCCCACAATGAGGGCGAGGGGAAGCAATGCCGCAAGAGTGAGGATGAGCGGCGTGAGACCGAGGGCGAAATCTGCGCCCAGGCCGCCAGGCCGGGCGGATGGCTGACGGGCGACGATGAGGATGAGCCAGCGCGCGAGGACGGTGGCGAGCGTGATGGGCGCGACGATGTTCGGCAAGAGGCTGAGAGGGAACGGCGGATAAAAAGGCGGGGGCAAGTAGGCAACGGCCAGCATTTTGAGAGCGAGAAAGAGGATGAGACCGATGACGCCGAACGCGCCGGTGCGCGGGTCGCGCATGATGTCGAGTCGGCGTTCGGGCGTGGCCGAGGCGAGCAGGCCGTCGCAACAGTCGGCCAGGCCGTCGAGGTGCAGGCCGCCGGTGAGCGCCGCCCAGAGGGCAACGGTGAGAGCGGCGGCCAACAACGGCGGGAATGTCTGGCTGAGGAGAAAATGCGCGGTTGAAAGCAGTGCGCCCAATACCAGGCCAACGAACGGAAACCACGCCGCCGCGCGCCCCAGAGCTTGCCCCTTCGACAAGCTCAGGGCAAGCTCTGACGCGAAGCGTGGCGAAGGGTCGTTTGGCTGGCCTGCTTCGGCGCGAACGGGCAGGGCGGTGAGAAAACTGAAGGCGAGGCGGAGATGCTCCACGTGGAATCAAGCCTTATCGCTCACGCCTGCTTCGGCAAAGGTTGCCATTTCGTCGAGAATGCGGGCCGCGGCTTCGACGAGGTGAAAAGCCAGCGCCGCGCCTGTGCCCTCGCCGAGCCGCAAATCGAGATCGAGCAAGGGCCGCAGGCCGAGTTGTTCCAGTATAACGCGGTGGCCGATCTCAACCGACTGGTGGGCGGCGATCAGATAAGGCTTGACTTCAGGCGCGAGACGGGCGGCAACTAGCGCCGCCGCGCCGGAGATGAAGCCGTCAATGACGACCGGAACTTTGTTCGCCGCCCCGCCGATGACGACGCCGACCAATCCTCCAATCTCCAATCCTCCCACCTTACACAATACGTCCAGCGGATCGTTTGAATCTGGTTTATTGACGGCCAGGGCGCGTTCGATGATTGAAATCTTGCGCGCCAGCCCGACGTCGTCCACGCCGGTGCCGCGCCCGGTGACGGTTGCCACCGGCTGGCCGGTGAGGGCGGCGGTGATGGCGGCTGAGGCAGTGGTGTTGCCGATTCCCATGTCGCCCGTTGCTACGAGGTCGAGTCCCTTCGCAACTTCGGCGTTCACTACTTCAAGGCCGACGGTGATGGCGGCTTCGGCCAGGGCGCGAGTCATGGCCGGGCCGCGTGCCATGTTCTGCGTGCCGGGCGCGATTTTGTGATGCCGGATCGGCGTGGCCGGGTCGAAGTTGGCGGCGACGCCGATGTCTACGACGACCACGCGCGCGCCCGCTTGCCTTGCCAGGACGTTGATGGCCGCGCCGCCCCGCGCGAAGTTCAGCACCATTTGCGGCGTGACTTCGGCAGGGTAGGCGCTCACGCCCTCGGCGGCCACGCCATGATCGGCGGCCATGACGATGACGGCTTTGCGATCCAGTGAAAGCGGTGTCTTGCCGGTGATGGCCGCCAGTTGAATCGAAAGCTCTTCGAGGCGGCCCAAACTGCCGGGCGGTTTGGTGAGTGCCTTCTGCCGGGCGCGGGCGGCGGTTACCGCCTCAGAGTCGAGGGGAGGGACGGGTGGCAGGGTCATATCGAGTGAAACTCCTTCGCCGATGCGCATTATTGACCTCCCTGAGCAGAAAGTTTTGCCCAGGCGTGAATTAATTTTTCGTTTTCTTCCGGGCGGCGCGCGCTAACACGAACGTATTGCGGCAGGTCAAAGGAGGCGCAATCGCGCACCAGACAACCTTCGGCCAACAATTGCTGCCGCCATCTTGCGCTATCGCTGACATTGACAAGGCAGAAAGGCGTCGTCGGCGTTGGCAACACTCGCGCCCCCAACGCGGCGAGCGCGGTCTGCAGGCCATTGGCCGACTGACGAGTAAGTTCGAGTGTGCGGCGCAGATAATCGAGATCATTCAGACACGCCAAGCCAACAGCCTGTGCCGGGCTATTCACACTCCAAAATGGCTGAAAGGCCTGCATGGCGGCGATGAGGCCGGTCTCGCCCAATGCATACCCCAGCCTCAGCCCAGCCAGGGCAAAATCTTTGGTCAGGGAACGCACAACAATGATGTTGGGCGCGAGGGGCGGTCCGAAAGGCGAGGGCGCAGTAAAACTGCGATAAGCCTCATCAAGAATTAGCAAGCCCTCAGCGCAGGCGGCAAGTTGAGTGACCGCCACATCCGGCAGATGGCAGCCAGTAGGGTTGTTGGGATTGCAGAGAAAGATGAGGCGCGGGCGGCGCGATTTGATTTCGGCCATCAGCCGATTCACAGCTAACTCGAAGTCTGACGGAACAGCAGACACGTGGATCACCTGTGCGCCGAGCGCGCGCGCGGCGCGTTCATATTCGCCAAAGGTGGGGCCGACGATTATGACCGGGTCGCCGGGTTTAAGAAAAGCCTGCCCGATCAGCCAAATTAATTCTGTCGTGCCATTGCCCGCCAATACATTGGCCGGGGCTACGCTGTTCAGGGTCGCCAGCCTCTGGCGCAGGTCGAGTGAATGGCGGTCGGGATAAGGGGCAGGATCGAGTGTGCGCAGAGCAGAGAGGGCGTGAGGCGACGGCCCAAAGGGATTGATATTGACGCTAAAATCAATGAGCGAGGCCGGATCAATGCCCGCACTCCGCAACTCGCTCAAGTTGAGGCCGCCATGTGTTTCAACGCGCATAGTTCAAACCCCAACCCAACCAACCGCTAACAACACCGCCCATCACTGCCGCTGCCAAAACTAATCGGCGAGCGCGCCCGATGAGGTGTGGCGCAGGCAATTGCTGGCCGCCCTGCAAACAATAGTGATCAATTTTCTCCAATGTGACCCCCAGCGCCCCGGCGGCGGCGCTCATCGGCCAGCCGGCGTTGGGGCTGGCGGTGTGGGCATGTTGGGTTAACATCACCTGCCACGCCCCTCGCGCATCTTCGCGCGCAAACGGCGCGGCCAGCACGATCAGCGCCCCGCTCAACCGCGATGGCAGCCAATTCAATACATCGTCCAATCGGGCAGCGAACTTGCCGAGATATTCATGGCGCTCGTCGTGATAGCCGATCATGGCATCGGCAGTATTGATAAAGCGATAGGCCCAGGCCAGAGGCAGGCCACCGATGGCAAAGGCCAATAGCGGGGCAAGGAAACTATCGGACAGATTCTCAGCCAACGACTCTGTGGCGGCCGAGGCTACATGCCCTGCGCCCAATGACCGCGTATCGCGGCTCACGAGATGCCAACTGACAACTCTCCGCGCTTCAACCAGATCGTTTTTCTCCAGCGCCACTTCAACTTCATGTCCCGCTTCCAGCAATCGCCGCAGGGAGAAAACAGATTTGAGCAGAATGGCGTTGACACTGACGGCCAGCCAGGGATACGGTTCAAGCCAATGTTGAAGCATGACGAGCGGCAGAGAGAACAGCGCCCCACCGAGCAATATGAGCAATGCGCCGTAGGCGAATTGCCAGATCGGCCCACGCCCCGGCGCGCGCTCCGCCGCCCACCGAATGAGCATTCCCATGGCCGCTACCGGATGAAAGCGGTTGGGCGGGTCGCCGAAGACCGCATCCAACGCCAGCGCAAAAACGAGTGTGAGAAGAACCATACATGCAGGGCGCGTTCAATACGCGACAGATAAAGGCCATGGATGAACAGCGGGTGAATGCTCATAACTTCAACCCCACCATTTCTTCAACCCGTTGCATATCCAGATAATCGCACAGCAGATCAGCGAGTTGATCGAAATTTTTCCGGCGGGTGTCGTAGGCGTGCGGCGGCAGGGGTGTGAGGCCTTTGTGTTGGCGCAGACAGTTGAGATACGCGCCGCAAAAGTCGGAGTGATCGAACAGGCCGTGCAGATAAGTGCCAAACAGGCCGACGGTTGAACCGGCGCCATCGGATTGGGCCGTCGGTTTGTCGAACAACCGGGTGATCTTGAACGCAGGCGGTGTGCTTGCCTCAGTCACCGTGCGGCCCTGATGAATTTCGTAGCCACGCACCTTGGCCCCTTTGAGTTCGGGCAAGAGGCAGAGGGCTTCAGCGCGAGCCAATTGTTTGCGCGCTTCGAAACGGGTGACGACGGGCAATAATCCCAACCCGGTCACCACACCCCGCCGGGACTCGATATTGCCCTCATCCCGCACCTCACGCCCCAACATTTGATAGCCGCCACATATGCCGATGAGCCAGCCGCCGCGAGTCACATGCGCCCGCACACAATCCGCCAGCCCCTGCCGCTGGAGCCACTCGTAATCGGCGATGGTGCTTTTGGTACCGGGCAGGGTGACGACATCGGGCGCTCCGAAAGTTCGCGGTGAGTCAATGTACCGCACAGCTACATCAGGAACTTGGGTGAGCGGTGCGAAGTCAGTGGCATTCGAAATGTGGGGCAGATGAATCACGCCGAAGTCGAGGGTCTTGCCATTGCCTTGTGGTCGTGCCCCATCCAGAAACACTGCATCTTCTTCGTCCACCAGTAACCCGAAGACGTAAGGCAGGACACCGAGAGTCGGAATCCCCGTGCGCTTTTCGAGAAAGGCCAACCCGGAATCCAGCAGAGTCGGGTCGCCGCGAAATTTGTTGATGATGTAGCCGCGCACCCGTTTGCGTTCGGAGGGTTTGAGCAGGGTCATCGTGCCGATGAGCGAGGCGAACACCCCGCCCCGCTCAATGTCGCCCACAAGCAGAACGGGCGCATCGGCCAGCGCCGCCACTTTCATGTTCACAATGTCGCGGTCGCGCAAATTGATCTCCGCCGGACTGCCCGCGCCTTCGATCACGATCAGATCGTATTGCCGCCGCAATCGTCCCAAGGCCGACTTCACCGCCTCGAAGGCGATCTTTTGATAAGCGTGATACTCGCGCACGTCCATCGTGTTCACCGGCTGGCCGAGGACGACAACCTGAGCGCTGGTGTCCGCGCCGGGCTTGAGCAGAACCGGGTTCATGTCCACGTGCGGCTCGACTCCGGCAGCCTGCGCTTGAAAGACCTGCGCCCGGCCTATCTCGCCACCCTCGCAGGTAACGAAGGAGTTGTTGGACATGTTTTGCGCTTTGAAGGGCGCGACACGATACCCGGCGCGGGCAAAGAGGCGGCAGAACGCGGCGGTGATCACGCTCTTGCCGACGTGCGAGGCCGTGCCTTGAATCATCAAGGTGCGGGCGAGGGGCATCAGGCCAGTTCATCCCACAGCGGCTCGGCCACGCCCCGCGCTTTGTTCTCGTAGCGGGCCATGGCGAACAGCAGGTCGGACAGGCGGTTGAGGTAGGGGATGACGAGCGAGTTGATTGGCTCGTCATGCGAGAGAGCGATACATTCGCGCTCGGCGCGGCGGCACACCGTGCGGGCGACGTGCAACTGCGATGCGCCCACCGATCCGCCGGGCAGGATGAAGTTCTCCAGCGGCCCGACGATTTCCCTCAGTTCGTCAATCAGCCGTTCCAGTTTTTCTACATGCCGCTCTTCAATTTGCGGAACCTGATGCTTCACCTTGTCTTCTTCCAGGAAGCACAGGTCGGCGCCGAGGTGGAAAAGCTCGTTTTGAATAACAGGCAACACTTCGGCAAGGCGGTCACACAGGCCGTGGGCCAGAGCCGCGCCAATGGCCGAGTTCAACTCGTCCACCGTGCCGTAGGCCTGCACCCGAAGCGAGTCTTTCGGCACGCGCTGTCCGTCGCCCAGGCCGGTCGTGCCGTCGTCGCCTTTGCGGGTGTAGAGTTTAGTCAGTCGAGGCATACATACTCCAATCAACCGTCAGGCACAGCCCGCGAAAAGACCGCGAACGACAAACGTCAAGCATGACGTTTCACGTTTGACGTTTTACGACTTTCCATCCGGCAACACCAACGGCGTGCCATAGGTTGGATGCGGGATGACGTTGACGGGCAAGCCGTAAGCTGAACTGAGGTGAGCCGGGGTAAAGACTTCGACCGGGTGGCCGACGGCGCGCAATTCGCCGTTCGTCAACAGGGCAACCCGGTCGGCGTAGTGGGCGGCCTGGTTCAAATCGTGGAGCGTCGCCAGCACGGCCAGGTTGTGTTCGCGAGCCAGCATTTGCACCAGTTCCAGTACCGACACCTGATGTTTGAGGTCGAGATGCGCCGTCGGCTCGTCGAGCAGAAGCACGCGCGGCTCCTGGGCCAGCGCCCGCGCCATGACCACCCGCTGGCGTTCGCCGCCCGAAAGTTCGTCAACGTGGCGGCCGGCCAGGGTTTCGACTTCAGTGCGGCGCATGGCCTCCCAGGCGACGTCGCAATCGTGCTTGCTCTCGCCGCCCCACAGCGGCAAGTGCGGAGTGCGGCCCATCATCACAATCTCGGCCACGGTGAAGGCGTCGGGCAAGTTGACGGCTTGCGGCACGACGGCAATTTGGCGGGCGCGCTCGGCGGACTTTAGTTTTGCCAGCTCCTTGCCGTCGAGCGTCATCGTCCCGCTCGTGATCGGGATGGCGCCGCTGACCGCGCGAATGAGGGTGGATTTGCCCACGCCGTTCGGCCCGACGAGGGCGACGACTTCGCCCGCCCCCACTTCAAGGCTGACCCGGCGCAAGACCGCCCGATTGTAGTAACCGACGGAGAGGTTGGAGATGGAAAGGAGGGTCATAAGAAACTCGCAAACTGTAGATGACGACAAACGTCAAACGTCAAACGACAAACGACAAACGACAACTAAAATACGGATCGTTTGAGGCGGCGCAAGAGAAAAATGAAGAACGGCGCGCCGGTCAGGGCAGTGATAATGCCGACCGGAATTTCCTGGGGCGCGAACACAGTGCGGGCGATCAGGTCGGCGAGGATCAAAAACGTCGCGCCGCCCAGCGCCGAGAGCGGGATGAGCCGCCGGTGGTCGGGGCCGCCGAGGATGCGCAGGATGTGCGGCACCACCAGGCCGACGAATCCGATCAGCCCGCCAAAGGCCACTGCCGCCGCCGTCATCAACGTGGCCGCGCCGACGAGGATGAATTTGAGCCGCTCGACATTGATGCCGAGTTGCCGCGCCTGCTCTTCGTCCAACTGCAAAACGTTGAGCGCGCGGGCGTTAAGTTGCAGGCCGATCAGTCCGAGGATCAGATATGGCAAAACGATCCACACCGGTTCCCAGCCGCCGCCGGTGTAGCCGCCGAGCAGCCAGTTGAAGGCGCGGCGCAAGCCTTCCGGCGAGCGCAACATCCAGAAAGTGGTGATGGCAGAGGCGAACGAACCGACGGCCACCCCGGCCAACAGCATGGTCGTGACCGGCGTGGTGCGGCCCACCCGGGCAATCATAACCACCACGGCCACGGCGGCCACCCCGCCGAGGAATGCGCCGAGCGGCACGGCCATCAAACCGAGTCCCGTGGTCGGCAGGCCAAACGTGATCACCAACGTCGCGCCCAACCCGGCGCCCGAGGCCACGCCGACAAGGTACGGGTCGGCTAAGGGATTGCGGAACAGGCCCTGATAGGTCGTTCCGGCGGAGGCCAGCGCCGCGCCGGTGAGGGCCATGAGGGCCACGCGCGGCAAACGAATCTCGAACAGGATGGTATTGAATGTGTCCGGGTAATCAATGGCGAAGTGAAAGAGCCGCGCCGCGATCAGTTGCACGACGGCTGTCGCCGGAATGGCGACGGCGCCCACTGCGACACCGGCCAGCGCCGCCATTGCCAGAGCCGCCAGGCACAAGGCGAACAACCCTCGCGTCGTTCGTCGCGGAGCAAATGCTTGCTCCGGCATTTCTGCCGTTGTGGCAGTGTTCCCTCTCTCCTGTTCTATTTTGCGAACAGGAGAGGGGGCCAGGGGGTGAGGTGTCACTTAAACAACTCAGGGTGGATCAATTTGGCCAGCGCCTCCAGCCCGTCCACGACCCGCGGGCCGGGGCGGTCAACCAGGTTGCTGTCAACTGAAAACACCGCGCCGTTTTTGATCGCGGCAATCGTTCCCCAGCCGGGGCGGGCCATGACCTGCTCTGGCGCGCGGCCACTGTAACTGGCGTGGCTGAAGATGATGATATCCGGGTTTTGGTTGACGATCTCTTCCAGACTCATCTGGAAGTCTTGCGCGTTGCCGACGGAGCCGACGTTGATGCCGCCAGCCAGGTTGATGAGCGCCTCGGCATAAGAATTGGGGCCGCGCGTCCACGGGCTGGACGGATCGGAGTCGTCGGTTTCGTAGAAGACTTTGGGCCGCGTCGCCAGAGGCGCGGTCTTGACCGAGATGGCTTCGACGCGCACTTTCATGCCGGCGACCAACTTCTCTGCGCTGGCAGTGTGGCCGGTCAACTTCCCAACGGCGAGAATGTCGCCGTAAACGTCGTCGAGCGCGCTGGCGTAGCTGGTGGTGTACACCGTCAAGCCTAAATCGGCCAGCGCCTTCACATCGTCCGGGTTGGTGATCCCGGCGGCCAGCACCAGGTCGGGCTTGACGGCGACGATGGCTTCGGCGTTGACGTTCGGATACAGACTGCCGACGCTGGGCACGCTGGCGGCCTCGGCAGGGTAATCCGAATACTCATCGCGCCCAACCAACTGCGCGCCCGCGCCGAGGGCGAATACGATCTCGGTGTTGGAGGGGGCGAGCGAGACGATGCGTTGAGCCGGGGCGGCCAACACGACTTGACGCCCCAGGCCATCGGTGAGAGCAATGGCTTCAGCCGTCGGCGCGGCGGCTGGCGTTGCGGGAGTAGTAGCGCACGCGCTCAAGAGCAGGGTGAGCGCGATGATGGGTAAAAGCGTTTTGCGGAACATGGTTACAGTCATCCTGAAAATTGTCGTTGGCGTAGCCCCTGCGGGTGACGCTTGTCGGTTGATAGAACGCGTATCTAAAAACAAACCCCCTTGTCTCGCAACAAGGGGGCTAAGGGAGTTCTGGCTGATTCAACATGAGTCCCATCTCCTTTCTGCGAGGGTCTGGAAAATGCAGAGAAGGTGGTCGACCTGGCTTGGAATCTCTAATTACTAATCTCTAATTACCTGGTAATTGGTAATTAGAGAATTGGAGATTGCCTTACAGTTGCGCGACAGCGCCGGACTCCGTTCGATGTTTGAACGCCACCGGCTTCGCCTTGTTGCCCTGACCATCCGGGGTGCAGGGCACCTTCACCGCCTATTCGGTTGTGTGGGCAGTGTACCGCAGGCCAGAGGGGAGTGTCAAGTGTCGTTTGGCGCGTGTCGTGTGATAAGATCGCACCGCTCCAATCTCCAACCTCTAATCTCCAATCTCTAATCTCTAATCTCCAACCTCATGCGCCCAAAACCCGATTTCACCAAAGTCAAATACTTCCCCGGCACGCGCGGCAACTCGTTCGACGTTTTGCTCCACATCATGGACATTATCGAAAACCTGCCCGTGCCGGTCTTCGCCGTCGCCCTGTTTGCCATCGCCGTTCTGCCAACGTGGGGCAACTGGCCGTTGACGCTTGGCCTATGGCTGTTCATGCTCGGCGATTGGGCCTTGCTGGCGGCCTTGCCACGCGCCGGCAAGTCGTTCGGTCCGGCCAAGCCGCCCGCGCTGGCGCTGGCAATTTTGCGCGCGCCGTTCGCGCTCCTGCCGATTACCTTTGCTCTGCCTCTGCAAATTGTCGGCACGCTTTTGGTCATTTACAGCTTTTGGCTCGAGCCGCACCGGCTCACTGTCACCCGGCAAACGTTGAACTCCCCCAAGCTCAAACCGGGCCAGTCAATCCGCATCCTGCATCTTGGCGACTTGCACGTCGAGCGCATCACAAACCGCGAACGCAAACTACTCAAACTCATTCCGACCTTCAACGCCGATCTCATTTTGTTCTCCGGCGATTTTCTCAATCTTTCCTACATTCATGATCCGGTCGCGCAGGCGCACGTTCGTGAGATCGTCAGCCAATGGTCGGCGCCGCTAGGTGTGTATGCGGTGTCGGGCAGCCCGGCGGTGGATATGGAAGAAGTCGTCCCTTCCCCGCTCCTCGACGGCCTCCCCCTTCGTTGGCTGGGCGATGAGAAGGTGACGATCTGTCACAATGGACACGAGATCGATCTGGTGGGATTGGTCTGCTCTCATAAGCCGTTTGTGGACGGGCCGAAGCTGGTGGAGGTGTTGGGAGGCCGCCCCTCGCGGTTCACCATTTTGCTGTACCACACCCCCGATCTGGCGTTGGACGCCGCCGAGGCCGGGGTTGACCTTCAACTATCGGGGCACACCCACGGCGGGCAGGTGCGCCTGCCGTTTTTTGGGGCGCTGATCACGGCCTCGCTCTACGGCAAGCAGTTTGAAGTGGGGCGGCGGGAGGTGGACGGGCTGACGCTGTACGTCACGCGCGGAATCGGCATGGAAGGCAAAGGCGCGCCGCGCGTGCGCTTCCTTTGCCCGCCGGAGATTATTTTGTGGGAGATAGGGGGGTAATTCCTATCAACCCACGCCCATCAAAAGATGCGTGAGACCTCGAAGCCCGCACGTGGGTGCCCGGCCAGCACATTCAAAATATCTTCCACCTGCGCCAGCGCCTGCTGATAGGCGGCTTCCGCTTCGGTCAGCCGATTCAAACTTGAGCGCACGTGCCCTGGGGCGAGGATGGCCTTTGCCCGCTGTGAACGGCCACCGGTCTGCTCGGCAACCTGCCAGCATTGCTCCGCGTGCGCGAGCGCTGTGTCATCATCACCGGCGCGATGGAGATGGAGAGCCAGAAACAACATGGCATCCAACTCAGGCTCACCCGCGCCCAAGTCGCGGCTCAGGCGCAAGGCCTCATCCAGCCAGCCGCGAGCATTAATATCGTCTCCTGTGCTATCGGCCAAGCGATCCAGATACGCCAACTTTCAAGGCCAAGACTTGGAGAAGTTCGGGAATCGCGGTGATTTCGTTGGATGTCTCGCTGACCCTGCTTTGGCCCAAGACCAGACGCTTGGAGACCGCCCAGACCTTCTCGATTGGGATAGCCCTTTGCCCGGCGACGCGGTTGTGGGAGCCACGCCGACTCTTGCCATCCATCGCCACCCTTTCGCCTTCGGTTATGACTTGCACCGTTTGCGCCCAGCCGAGAAAACAGCGTTCAACCTCCATGTCTCGCCATTATCCCACTCTCATTTCCCATATGCGGTTGCCCTGGCTGGGGATAGTATTGACACGCAAGGAGAATCCAAACATGAAGACCATAAAGCGATCCTACATACAAACCAGCGCCCGCGCTTTGTTGCTCACGGCGCTGGCTCTGGCCGCGCTCTTTCTCCGTGCTCCAGCAGCTCCCGCGAACGCCCAGACGGCGCCGCGTTACGCGATCACCGAGTTGCAGGGCGTGCCCTGGCGGATCAACAACAGCGGGCAGATCGCGGGCTGGATCTTAGTCGGCGCCGACGCCCACGCCGCGATCTACAGCAACGGCGCCTGGCGCGACCTCGGCGTCCCGGCGGGTGATCAGCTGAGCGCGGTCTTCGGCATCAACGACGCGGGCGCCGTGGTCGGTTACTCCTTCCTTTCGACCTCCCTTCCTACGTACCCGTTCACGGATAACCGCTGGCAGGCGATCTGGGCCCCCGCGGGCGCGACGTCGGTTGAGGCTCTGAGCGTCGTCGCGCCCGACTCCTTCGCCTACGCGATCAACGACAGCGGCGCGATCGTCGGCTGCCTCAACCGCTACGATGACGACTACCCCGACCCGCACCACGCCTTCCTCTACGCGAACGGCGGCGTAACCGACCTGCACGGCCTGCTGATCCCGCCGGCAATGCAGACACCCTACGACTTCACCTGCGCGCTGGACGTCAACGGCGCGGGCGACGTGGTGGGCGAGGTCGACACCTTCAGCAGCGACAGGCGCGGTTTTCTCTTCCGCAACGGCGCGGTGACGCGTCTGGTCGACGGAAGCAGCTACCTGTTGAGCGGCCGGGCGGTCAACGACTCGGGCCGGGTCACGGGCGAAGGGTGGATGAGCGGCTTTGCCGCGAACCACGCGCTCGTCTACGACAGCAACACGGGGACGATATCGAGCCTGGGGGTCGAGGCGACCGGCGCCTCCAGCAGCCGGCCGAACGACGTGAACGCGGCGGGCGACGTGGTGGGCACGATGTTCTCTACCGTGTACGGGGCTCACGCCTTCCTCGCCAAGGGCGGCCAGGTCTTCGACCTCAACGACCTGATCCCGCCCGGCGGCGAGTGGGTGCTCCAGGAGGCGCTGTCGATCAACAGGCAGGGCCAGATCGTCGGCCGCGGCTACCTGACGTCCTCGCTCACAGTTACGCGCTACTTCCTGCTCCAGGCCTATGGCATGGTCGTTGCCTGGGGTGATAACCTCTACGGGCAGTCCAGCGTTCTGGCAGGGCTGGATAACGTCTCCGCCATCGCCGGGGGCGCCTACCACAGCCTGGCGCTCAAGAGCGATGGCACGGTGGCGGCCTGGGGTCGCGACAACTTTGGGCAAGCCACGGTGCCGGCGGGGCTGAACGGGGTGACCGCCATCGCCGCGGGCGGCTTTCACAGCCTAGCGCTTAGGAGCGACGGCACGGTTACCGCCTGGGGTCGTGATGATTTTGGGCAGGCTACCATTCCGGCCGGGCTGAACGGGGTGACCGCGATCGCCGCAGGCGGCTTTCACAGTCTGGCACTCAAGAGCGATGGCACGGTCGTCGCCTGGGGCGAAAACGGCAATGGGCAGGCCACCATCCCGGCGGGGCTGAGCGGGGTGACCGCCATTGACGCGGGCGGCGGCCACAGTCTGGCGCTCAAGAGCGATGGCACGGTGGTGGCTTGGGGCGCTAACTTCTCTGGGCAGGCCAGCGTCCCAGCCGGGCTGAATGGGGTGACCGCCATCGAAGCGGGCGGCAGCCACAGCCTGGCGCTCAAGAGCGACGGCACGGTGGCGGCCTGGGGCGAGAACTTCTATGGGCAGTCCACCGTTCCGGCCGGGCTGAGCGGGGTGACCGCCATTGACGCGGGCGGTAGCCACAACCTGGCGCTCAAGAGCGACGGCACGGTGGTGGCCTGGGGCTATAACGACTTTGGGCAGTCCACCATCCCGGCTGGGCTGGCAAACGTCTTCGCCATTGCCGCGGGCGGCGTCCACAACCTGGCGCTGGTGCCCCCGGACACGACGGCGCCCGTCATCACGCCCAATGTCGTGGGCACGCTGGGCAGCAACGGCTGGTATGTGAGCGATGTGACGGTGAGTTGGAGCGTGGTGGACAGCGAATCGCCCATCAGCTCACAAACCGGCTGCGGTTCAACCACCCTCAGTTCCGACACCGCCGGCACGACGCTGACCTGCTCGGCCACCAGCGCGGGCGGCACGACCAGCCAGTCGGTCATGGTCAAGCTCGACAAGACCGCGCCGGGCATCACCTTCGCCAATCGCACTGCGCCCAATGCCAACGGCTGGAACAACACCGATGTGGTGGTGAACTGGAACTGTGCCGATGCCCTGTCCGGGGCAGTCGCGGCCAGCGTCA
>Ga0247727_10009170_pt1 | contig 18063 bp, 20 predicted proteins | sample WisWelCaveWW1625_FD_202498 | JGI IMG/M metagenome (GOLD analysis project Ga0247727, IMG submission 202498) | Biofilm microbial communities from Wishing Well Cave, Virginia, United States - WW16-25 | ecosystem: Environmental > Aquatic > Deep subsurface > Groundwater > Cave microbial mat | place...
CCACGGAGCACATGGAGCGCGCGGCTGTTCATCAAACGGCAGCCAGCATGAGATTCTAATGATTTTTGCTCCGCACACGTTTTGACACAGCCAGGGTCACACCGTGAACATCTGACGGAAGTTAGCGACGGCAGGTTAGCTCGGTTCCCGGCATTTGTAAGGCGCGAGCAGGTGATTGGCGATGCGCCGGGCCACGCTCTGCATAAGATCCCGGTGCGGAATGTTATCGAAGTACTTCGATAGTTCCGCGCGGCAGCACACTGGGAGGAGTAACTTCGGCAGCTTTGAGGGGCTGAAAGTCTCAAAGGGGGCACATGACGTCTCTTGTGCCACGTGACGAGCCGGCCGACATGTCTTGCCAGCTCTTTGATTTCACCCGCCATCGAGCGCCATATCGCTTGTTCGCTGGTGCCAAGCCGGCGACCGCCGGCCTGTCACTTTGGTGCGTCTTGATTTTGGCGTGCCGGGCGGCCACTTTCGCTGCCATGGTCACCATCCTCGACAAGCGCCCCCGGCACCCGGAGAAGGCCCACAAGCCCGACACGCCGGTCCTGAAGAAGCCGGACTGGATCCGGGTCAAGGTGCCGGCATCCTCGCCGCAGTTCGCCGAGACGCGGGCGATCCTGCGCCAGCACGGCCTGCACACCGTGTGCGAGGAGGCGGGCTGCCCCAACATCGCCGAATGCTGGGCCGGCCGCCACGCCACCATGCTGATCATGGGCGATACCTGCACCCGCGCCTGCGCCTTCTGCAACGTCAAGACCGGGCTGCCGGGGGCACTCGATCCCGCCGAACCCGAGAACGTCGCGCAGGCGGTAGCCAAGTTGGGCCTCGACCATATCGTCATCACCTCGGTCGATCGCGACGATCTCGCCGACGGCGGCGGCGCGCATTTCGCTGCCACCATCCGCGCCATCCGTGCCCTGACCCCGAGCACGACAATCGAGGTGCTCACCCCCGACTTCTTGCGCAAGGACGGCGCGCTGGAAACCGTGGTGGCGGCTCAGCCCGACATCTACAACCACAACCTCGAAACGGTGCCCTCGCTCTATCTCAGGATCCGCCCCGGCGCCCGCTACTTCCATTCCGTGCGACTGCTGCAGCGGGTGAAGGAGCTCTCGCCCACCACGTTCACCAAGTCGGGCATCATGGTTGGGCTCGGCGAGACCCGCGAGGAGGTGCTCCAGCTGATGGACGACCTGCGCTCGGCGGAGGTCGACTTCCTCACCATCGGCCAGTACCTGCAGCCGACGCGCAAGCACGCGGAGGTGAAGCGCTTCGTGCCGCCCGACGAGTTCAAAGCCTACGAGAGTATCGCCTACGGCAAGGGCTTCCTCATGGTCTCGGCGAGCCCGCTGACGCGCTCGTCCTACCACGCGGGCGACGACTTCGCGCGGCTCAGGGCGGCGCGGTTGGCGGCGCAGGCATGAGGGGCATCGATGCGGCGCATCCTGGTGTTCGGCGCCCCCGGCACGGGCAAGTCGACGCTGGCTCGCGCGGTGGCGGCCAGACTGGGGCTGCCGGTGATCCACCTCGATGCCGAATTCTGGCGGCCCGGCTGGGTCGAGCCTGCCAAGGATGAATGGCAGGCGCAGGTGGCAATGCTGGCTGCCCGCGATGCCTGGGTGATGGACGGCAACTACAGCAATACCTGGAATCTGCGCCTGCCGCGCGCGCATGCCGTCGTTTGGCTCGACTTGCCGCGCTCGATCTACTTCGCCCGCACGCTGCTGCGCACGATCGGCAACTATGGCCGCGTGCGGCCCGATCTCGGGCGGGACTGCCCCGAGCGCTTCGACTGGGCGTTCGTCAAGTGGGCTTGGAACTATCCCGGCCGCTCGCGCGCCAAGACCGAAGCAACCCTCGATGGCATTCGCAGCGAGAAGCGTGTGGTTGTGTTGCGATCGCCAGCCGAGGTTCGCGCCTTTGAGGCCGGCCTTCCGGGCACGCTAGAGTGAGCGTCGCACCTCAGCGGGCGAGCCCGATGCGGTAGCTCGGATAGCGTGGCGACCACCCCAGCGCTTCGCGCGCACGGGCGTTGCTGACCCGAAAAGACGGGAAGCGAGCCGGGCCGCCGGGCGCAGGTGCGGGGCCGCCGGCTGCGGCTGCGATATAGCCGAACACGTCGCGCCAGCGCGGCGGTGCGTCGTCGGCGACGATCAGGCTTTGCCGCGACGGCCATCGCGACAGCGCCGCGAGGGTGGCATCGGCCATGTCGGCGATGTGCACCAGGCTCACGTAGTCGTCGCCTGTGCCGGGCAGCCGCAGCTTGCCGGCGCGACCGCGCGCGAACCAGTCGTCGTCGAGGCCGGTGCCGGGCCCATAGAACAGCGCCCCGCGCAAGATCAGCCAGTCCAGCGCACTCGCCGCAACGGCCGCTTCCATGTCGCGCGCCGCCATGACCGCGCGGCCCGCGATCGAGTCTCGAAGCAGCGGAAACATCGCCTCCTCGTCGGCCCATGCGTCGCCGCCGCCGCTGTGAACCATGGCGATGCTCTGCTGGACGACCCGAGGCACGCCGGCGTTCGCGCAGGCGTCGAGAAATATCCGCACGCCCTCGCGCCGCAGCCGATCGTTCAGGTCGAAATCGCCGCCTTGCCTGGCCGGCGATGGCAAGGACGTCGCCAGATTGATCGCGACATCGCAGCCGTCGAGGCCGCCGCGGAGCGAGGCTCCGTCAAAGATATCGGCCGCGTGAACCTCCGCGCCGCCGGCTGCGCCGACCGCAGCCGATGCCGGCGTGCGCACGAGCGCGCGGACGCGATAGCCCGATGCTGCAAGACGCGGCACCAGGTGCCGCCCATAGACGCCGGAGGCGCCGAGGACAGCCACGACCGTCGCGGCCATGTTTCTGCATCCTCAAAAGGATCCCCGCACTCATCGACACTATAGGATTGTGTCGGCTCCGCCCATCGCGGTCGATGGGTGCCCATGGTGTTTGGCCGCGACGACGAGGTGACGCAATTCCGCGCGCGGCTTTCCTGATACTGTAAGGCGATTGGAATCGCGACCATGCCCTCGTTCCGCACCACCCGCCGCGTGCCGTTCACCCCGCACCAGATGTTCGATCTGGTGGCGGACGTGGAGCGCTACCCCGAATTCCTCCCGTTGTGCGAGGCGCTGGTGGTGCGATCACGGGAACGGTTGGGCGAGGCGCAAGTGCTGGTCGCCGACATGACCGTCGGCTACAAGGCGATCCGCGAGACCTTTACCAGCCGCGTCACGCTCGGGCCGGCGCAGACGGCCGTGCTGGCGCAAGCCACGCCGGATTCGCGTGGGCCGTTCCGCAAACTGGAGAACCGCTGGGAATTCCGCGCTGCGCCCGGCGGCTGCGACGTCGATTTCTCCATCGCCTACGAGTTCAAGTCGATGGCGCTGCAGGTGCTGGTCGGCGCCCTGTTCGATCGCGCCTTCCGCCGCTATACGCGCGCCTTCGAGGAGCGGGCACAGGCCGTCTACGGTGCCGATTCGGCCGCCGCGCGCGCCACCAGCTGAATGGCGACCTCGACGCTCGCCAGGCGCACCGGCCCGCGGCCTATGTCCCCGAAGCGGCACTCCTGGTGCAGCACCGCGCCGCCCCTGCGGCCGGCCGCTATATGGACCAGCCCGACCGGCTTGGCGGCGCTGCCGCCGCCCGGGCCGGCGACGCCCGTGACGGCCACGGCGATGTCGGCCTGAGAGTGCGCGAGCGCTCCTTGCACCATCGCCCTCGCGACCTGCTCGCTGACGGCTCCATGTTGGGCCAGCATTGCCTCAGTTACACCCAGCATTTGCGACTTGGCCGCGTTGGAGTAGGTGACGAAGCCGCGCTCGACCACGTCGGAGGAGCCGGCAATCTCGGTGAGCAGCGCAGCGATGAGGCCGCCGGTGCAGCTCTCGGCCGTGGCGAGCTTCCGGCCGCGTTGGCGCAGGTCATCGAGCAGGGCGGCCGCCTGTTGCATCAACCCGGAGGGAAACAACGCCGATCCTCTCTCGCTCATGCCGTGAGCCCAGACAATGGCCAAATTGCCGAGTACCTATGATCAACGCTGGAACATCATACACCGAGAGGGGGAGTAGATGACGAGCGTCCGAGTATCCCTGGCCGGGTTGGCGGCCGTACTTATCGCGTCTCTAGTTGGTGGGGTCAGTTCCGCTGGGGCACCGCCGGCGCCAAGTGCCGAATCCGACTGCGCGAAACGGAAGATCGAGCCGATGTCGGAGGAGCGCTTCTGGGCTTTGATAGGGCTCACCACTGCACACGAGCGCAATCCGGAGCGCCAGATCGCTGCCTTGCACTCCGCTCTCGCGACCCTGCCACTCGATCAAATCGAGGCTTTTGAGGCCGCCTTCAGCAATTTGATGGCGCGCTCGCATTCCTGGGGTTTGTGGGGAGCGGCCTACGTGGCCAACGGCGGGGCGTCGGATGACGGCTTCGAATACTTTCGCCGCTGGCTGATTTCAAAGGGCAGGAAGGCGTTCGAACAAGTTCTCGCGGATCCTGACAGCCTGGCGGAGCTCGTGGACCCTCGGACCAAAGCTGCCCTCGAGTTTGAGGCGTTCGCTTACGTCGCACGCAAGGCGTGGAGCGCCAAGAGCGGGCGACCGGAAAGCGAGCTGGCGAACGCCGCCGCCATAGCTTATCCCCGACAGCCGACCGGAACTCCCTTTAGGGAGGACAAGGCACACCTCAGCGCGCGGTACCCGAAGCTTTGGCACCGGTTCGGGGCACAGCCGTTGCGGTGAAGGTCCAGGGGCCTCGCCGGTTCCCGGATGTCTTGACACCAGTGCCCGACGAGAGCGGTATGCTCGAGGCGCTCGCCTGGTCGCGACGAAGTCAACAAGGGAGGCAGGTTTCATGGCCAAGGCCGGCATTCGCGGGCTCTATCACTACGCGCACCCTTGTCGCGACGCGGAGGAAACGCGGCGGTTCTACGAGGACCTGCTCGGGCTTCCTCTCGTCAACTTCATGTCGGCCGACAGGGTGCCGAGCACGGGTGAAGCGAGGCCCTACGCCCATATGTTCTTTGCCATGGGCAACGGCTCCTACATCGCATTTTTCGATCTCGGTCGGAACGAGGTGCCGCTGCCCTCCCCGAACACGCCCGACTGGGTGCAGCATTTCGCCATGGAGGTGGGTTCCGTCGACGAGGTCCTGGCCATCAAGAAGCGGCTGGAAGATGCCGGAATAGAGGTGAAGGGGCTGGTCGATCACGATTTCATCAAGTCGATCTATTTCTTCGACCCGAACGGCCTGCGTCTGGAGGTGACAGCCCGCACGGAACGGCCCGGTGCCATCGAGGCGGCGGCGCGCGAGGCCCACGCTGCGCTGCACCAATGGACGCAGGCGAAGGCCGAGAGATTGGGACCGGCAGGCGGCGGCGGGTCGCGTTGAAGCGGCAACGAGTCTCATTTTGCCCTGCCCGGGGCGGGCCGGTTCCGGATGGCCCATCGCCGTAACGCGGGCCGAAGGTTTTTTTGGCCTTCACCATCGTCCCGGCAGGGGGGTAGCCACGGGCCGGAGCGGCAAAAAAATTGCTGCCCCCGCGTTACAAATTTGCGGAGAAAGGTGGCATCTGCACCTCGCATCGGGCGCCCCCTGTCGAGATTGACTTACAACGGCGATGCCGAAGTCCTCACCAGATTGCCGCCCAGGAAGGGTGGGCGCCGGGAACGCCGGTTGCAACCTCCAGTAGGAATATGCTTTGCTGCCATCAGGCTAGACGCTGGGGCCTCGTCTCTAGGCGAGTTCATCGATGGCCTTCGAAAACATAAAGGCTGAAGTCGGCCTGCTGCTTGCGGCGCTGCAGGATGCTCCGCAAGATCGGCACGTGCTTTACCTGCAGATCATGCAGAAGCTCAACGAGCTCAAGGCCTACGGGATGCCGCTGCCCTCCGACCTGGTGGAGCTGGAGCACAAACTTGAAGCCGAGTTTATGGCCGAGCGGCGCGGGAACAAGTGACATCGGCCACGACCGGTCGGCCCCGTGAAGACGAGCCGTTTGTTCAACCTCGGCGGCGGGGCCTGCCCCGTCCCTGGCGGGATTGGTTGCGGCAAGGTAGGGTCCCTCGCGATGAAAGGCCTACTTCGGCTCCTCGCGGGCGTTTTCCTCATCGTCGCGGTGATCGCGGCGGTGAACGATGTTACGCGATCTTTGGCCGCCAACAGGGCAGTGGCGATCTCGACGTATGAGCACTGGTCGAACCTGGCACCGGTGACACTTGCCGCGGCACGCGGCTCGGTGCAGCGCAATACACATTCCTTGGTCTGGGACCTCGGGCCGGCGAAAATCCTGCAGGCTCCGGCCTGGGGTCTGTTCGGCGTCCTTGGCCTGATGCTCGCCTACGCGGGCCGGCGGCGCCGGCAAGTCAACGTCTTTGCCAACTGACCTTTCTCCACGTTCGGCCCAAGTCGCGACGGGGTGCCAATGCCTTCCGCCCCCGCAGGTTGATCAATCCGTGCGCGGGTTGCGGCCCTGCAACGCCCCTGGCGCTTGGTCAGCGGTGACGTGGTGGGAACGATGAAGCGTTTGACACTTATTAGCTTTTTCTGCCACTAACAATGGAAGCTCGATCAAGTGCCGTTCGGCGGGTTTCATCTGCGGCCCGCTGCGCCTGCGCAGTTTGCCGGGCAACCTTGGCAATGCCTTCCAACGGAAGCGTTTCGCGAGTGTGTTCATTCAAAAAGCGTTTCTCGGGGCAATCATCCCTTCCCTGCCGGACTTCCGATGCCGTTGCTACGCCGCCGCCTGCACCCCTATTCAGCGCCGGCTTACGGGCGGCAGGTGAGGGTGCCGCGAGGAGGAGTAGGCATTGACCCCGCACGAGGCTGTTTGGCTGATTGCGAATAGTTGGGGCGAGGGGGTCGCTCATGGTGGAGATTGCGCGCTTCGTCCGAACCGTCGTGGCCCACCTCAAGGGAGTGGGAGCGCGTTACTACCAAGAAACAGGTAACCTCTACCGAACGATCCTCTATCTTGTCCGCCATGCGCTCTGGGCTCGCCGGTATGTGGTAAAGCGACGGATTGCCATGAAGACAATTCCATCCTCATCCGACAGCGTTGCCCAAGGGGCTTTGCACGCGCGTCGCCACAACCTTCCCTTCCTCGCAATCCGGGTATCGGGTGGCGTCGGCGACTATGTGATAATCGCCCGTTTCCTTCGCGATCTTGCGGCATCGGTCGAGCCGTTTCAGTTCGACGTCTACTGCGGCAGCTTCGAGCATGGCCGCTGGGCGTTCAGCGGCGTTCCGGGCTACAGGGAGACGTATAGCGACTTTCTGTTCGATCACTTCAAGGACGAATATTCCCTCGCACTGCGGATCAGTCAGTTTGTCGTCGTCCACGGCGAGAACGCGCACTGGGAGAGCTTGCGAGCGTTTCACAGGCTAATGCAGGCGATCAACCAGATCATACGCTTCCGCTCCAAGATCGAAATCATGATCGAGCGCCATCCCTTCATGGACGGATTTCTCGCTCAAAAAGCCGTCTACATGAATCTGAGCCGTGCTAACTTTCTCCACGGTATGGCAAGTATCGCTTATGGGGGCCCCGCCCTTGCATTGGAAACAGATGCCTCATTCCTCACCCAGCTGCATTTGAGAGATCGGCCGTTTATTACTATCAGCAACGGGTTCGACGCAGAATTTCCGCTGTCGCGCCGCCAGGCTACCAAATGCTATCCGCACAGCGCCAAGCTTGTGCGCCTGATCAAAGAGAAATTTCCGGATGTTGCCGTCGTTCAAGTTGGCACGACGACGAGCATTCCTATTCCATACGCCGATATCAACCTCCTGGGCAAAACGAACCTCAAGCAAGTGGCTGCGATCATAGGGCAGGCGCAGCTCCACATCGACAATGAGGGCGGGCTGGTGCACATCGCCAGCTGCCTCGGCACTCGCAGTTGCGTCATATTCGGCCCAACATCGGCCGACTATTTCGCGTATGAGGACAATATCAACATTCGCCCGACGTTCTGTGGCGGATGTTGGTGGATCAACGAAACGTGGATGGATTCGTGTCCGCGCAGGTTCGAGACAGCGCGATGCATGAGTGAAATGCCGCCCGAATACATTCTAGCAAAAATAGCGGCGGAGTGGGGTCCAGCTTACGCGTCGTCGCAGGCAAAGGCTAACGGTGATGCCGGGCAACCCGCGCCTCCGTCTTCTCACGCACAACGTGCGGCTCGATGCTGATTGTGACCGGCGGCGCTGGCTTCATCGGATCGGTTCTCGTCGCCGAGCTTGAGCGCCGGGCGCTCGGTCCGATCATCGTATCGGACCGATTGGGCGTCGATGGCAAGTGGAAGAATATTGCAAAGCGGGAGCTTTTCGACCTCGTGCTGCCTCAAGGACTCGGCTCGACGCTCGCACGCCATCGTGCACAAATTCGTGGCGTCTTCCATCTAGGGGCGATTTCTGAGACAACCGCCACCGACGGCGACGCCGTGGTCGAAAACAACATCCGGCTGTCGTTCGATCTTTGGGATTGGTGCGCGGCGAACCGTGTTCCGTTCGTTTACGCCTCTTCGGCGGCGACGTACGGCGACGGGAAACGAGGCTTTCGCGACGACGACACGGCGGAAGGGCTCGCGGCGCTGCGGCCTCTCAATCTGTATGGCTGGAGCAAGCACGTGGTCGACCGCAAGTTCGTGGCCCTCGCACGCGCGGGCGAGCCCGCGCCGCCACTCTGGGCGGGCTTCAAGTTATTCAACGTTTACGGGCCGAACGAGTATCACAAAGGTCCGATGCGCAGCGTCGTAGTTCAGGTCTACGAGCAGATCATTCGTGGCGGGCCGGCGCGCCTATTCAAGTCCGACCGGCCCGACTACGCAGATGGTGGACAGATGCGCGACTTCGTGTGGGTCGGCGATGCCGTCGACGCGATGGTCTGGCAGCTCGAGCACGGTCGGCAGTCCGGGATCTACAATCTCGGCACCGGAGCGGCCCGGTCGTTCAAGGACCTCGTGCAGGCCGTCTTTACTTCCCTCGGTCGTCCGGCCGAGATCGAATACATCGAGATGCCTCCACATCTCAAGGGCCGCTACCAGTACTTCACGGAAGCGCCTATGGAGCGCTTCCGCGCCGCGGGCTGGGGAAGCAACAGCACTTCGCTCGAGGACGGCGTCGACAGGTACATCCGGCAGTACCTCGCAACTGCCGATCCCTACTGCTGAAACCAGGCGCCGCGCCGCCCACGACGGCATGCCGCGCACGCTTGCCTTGAAGGGGCCGGCGTCACAGCAGCTTCATGAACTCTGCCTTTAGCGCCGGTGCCAAGTCGGCGCGCGCCATGGCGTAGGCGATGTTGGCGCTGAGGAACCCGATCTTGGAGCCGCAATCGTAGATCGTCCCGTCGAAGCGGAACGCGTAGAACGGCTGCGTCCTGGCAAGGCGGATCATGGCGTCGGTGATCTGGATCTCGCCGCCGGCACCGCGTTCGCCCACTCCCAAGATCTCGAAGATTTCGGGCTCCAGGACATAACGCCCGGAAATGTGCAGATTGGACGGCGCCGTGCCCGGCTTCGGCTTCTCCACCATCTCTGTGATGCGCGAGGCCTTCGCCTTCGCGTCCTCGACGCCGACGATGCCGTACTGATGGGTCTGGTCGCTTGGCACCGGCGCCACAGCGACATAGTTCCCGGGTTTTGCGGCATAGGCCTCGATCATCTCGCCGATGCAAGGCTTCTCGGCGAAGTGCAACACGTCGGGTAGCAACAAGGCGAACGGCTCGTTGCCGACGATCTCGCGCGCGCACCACACCGCGTGGCCGAGGCCCAGCGGTGCCTGCTGGCGCGTGAAGCTGGTCTGGCCGGGCTTCGGCAGATCGCGCGCGAGCGCCTCGAGCTCTGCCGTCTTGCCGCGCTCGGCCAGCGTGCGCTCCAGCTCGAACTGGCTGTCGAAATGGTCCTCGATCGCGCCCTTGTTGCGGCCGGTGACGAAGATGAAGTGCTCGATGCCACCGGCGCGCGCCTCGTCCACCACGTGCTGGATGATCGGGCGGTCGACGACGGTCAGCATCTCCTTCGGAATGGCCTTGGTGGCGGGCAGGAAGCGCGTGCCGAGCCCCGCCACGGGAAACACGGCCTTGCGGATGCGTTTCGGCATCGTGCGTCCTTCCGTGAAATTAACCATCGCTTCCTAAGCTTCGGCCTGTCCAAATATTGGCGTAGAATCGCCTATGCTGCCGGCGCAAATGAGACTAGAGGACGGGGCGCGAGGGGCAACGTGACGATTTTCCGCATTTTCCGGCATAGGCTGCAGGCGATGGCGCCCGTGCGCCTGGCGTTGGCGATCGGCACCGGGGCTTTGGCAGCCGTCGCCTTGATCGCTCCCCAGCCTGTCGCTCCCAACGCACGGGCCCAGGGCCCGGACGCCTTCCGCCAATTCCTCGAAGCGTTCTGGCCCGAGGCCGAGGCCAAAGGCGTGTCGCGCGCAACGTTCGACGCTGCCTTCCGAGGCGTGGTGCCGGATCTGTCGATTCCCGACCTCGTTCTGCCCGGCAAGACTCCGAGCGACGTGAAGGGCCAGGCCGAGTTCACCAGGACGCCCGCGGAGTACCTGAACGTGGGCCACCTGGCGAGGCTCGCTGAGCAAGGCAAGGGGCTGCTCGTCAAGCACCGGGACGCGTTGCAAAAGATCGAGCGTGAACTCGGCGTGCCGCCGCAGGTCGTGCTCGCTATCTGGGGGCGTGAATCGGCCTTCGGCGCGCACCGCTCGCCGCACTACGCCATCCAGGTGCTCGCCACCCAGGCCTGGCTCGGCCGCCGCAAGGAGATGTTCCGCAACGAGCTCATCTACGCGCTGAAGATGCTGGAGGACCGCGTCCGTACTCGCGAGACCTTGAACTCCTCGTGGGCCGGCGCCATGGGCCTCACGCAATTCATGCCGTCGGAGTACTACACGCTGGCCTACGATCTCGACGGCGACGGCCGCAAAGACATCTGGGGCTCGGTGCCGGATGCGCTGGCGTCTGCCGCCAACCAGCTGCGCGACAAGGGCTGGGTGGCAGGGCAATCCTGGGGCTTTGAGGTTCGCCTGCCGGCCGGGACGACCTGCCAGCTCGAGGGTCCGCCCCATGCGCGCACCGTTCGCGAATGGGTAAGGCTCGGGGTGGCGCGCGCCGGGAACCGGGCCTTTCCAGCTGAGGCCCTCGATCAGCAGGCTTTCATCCTGACGCCAGGCGGGGCCCATGGCCCGGCATTCCTGGCGCTGGAGAATTTCATGGTTATCAAGCGCTATAACATGTCGGACCTCTATGCCCTTTTTGTCGGCAATCTGGCTGATCGGATCGGCGGAGGAGGCGATTTCGAGGTGTCGTGGGCCGCAGTGCGCCAGCTTTCCGCGCGCGGTATCGAAGAGATCCAGACGCGGCTGCAGGCGCGCGGCTACCCCATCGCCAAGATCGATGGCAAGGCCGGCATGAACACGCGCGCCCTGATCGGGGCCTATCAGCAGGCCAGCAGGCTCAAGGTCGACTGCTGGCCCTCCGAGGCGCTACTCGCCCACCTGCGCGGCACCACGGCGACCGAAAGCGACCTTCGCTCCCCGGGCAAAAGCTCGCTTGGCGGGCGTTAGCCATGCTGCCGGCTTGTCGTGCCGCGTAAAGTGCCGCATGCTGGACTGCTGTTCTTGAATCGGCCGGTTGAACAGGGACGAGCGCGGCCCCCTGTTGCAGGCTTAGGACGGAATATGCGCACTCGCCTTGCCAGGTTCGTGATGCTGGCTGTGCTGGCTGCCCTTTCGGCGTCCGGCTCGCTTGCGCAGGAGCCCTTCCCGGGCACGAGCTACATTACGCCGTTTCCGACGGGTGACACCTATCGCATGCAGATCTACGGCGACGCCTTCGCCGAGGGATTGCTGGTCGGGCTGGTCGATACCTTCACGGATGACGCTCGCCTGCAGCTTCAGCGCAAGCGCCGCCCGCTCACCGGCATCACCCGGCTCGAGTTCGACGACGAGCTCAAGGCAGAGGACGCCAGCCGCGAAACGGTGCACATCGCTGTCGTCATGATCGGCTACAGCGACCGGTACAACATTCGCACTTCGTGGCGCGAGCGCATCGAGCTGGGTTCGCCCGAGTGGCGCGAGGAGTACGGCAGGCGCGTCGATCGCCTCGCCAAGACGCTGAAGAAGCGCGGCATGGCAGTCTATTGGGTTGGTCTGCCGATCATGCGCCGCCCCGAAGTCAACGAGCTTGCGCAAGTGATCAACGATGTCGTGCGCGAGAAGGCCTATCTCAACGGCATCAAGTACGTCGACATCGCGGCACACTTCGCTGATGAGACCGGCAACTATACCCCCCACGGGCCGGACGTCGCCGGCAAGCAGCGGCTGGTGCGCGAGGCCGACGGCGTGCTGTTCACCCCGGCCGGGTTTCGCAAGCTTGCGCACTTCGTCGAGCGCGAGATCAGGCGCGATCTGATGCAGGCGAGGAGCGAGCGGGCCATCCCCCTGGCGGGCAGCGACGTAGAACAGAAGCGCATCGCCGCGCATCGCCCACGCCCGCTCGAACAGGACCCGGGTTGGAAGGGCAGCATCGCCGCCACCAAGGAGGCTACCGGCAAGGAGACCGCCAGAAACCAACCGAAAGCCGTCTCGCCAGCCGGTCCGGTGCAGCTGCCTGCCGCCGATGCGCCCGGCGAGCCGAAGGCCGACCATGGCCGCATCGTGCTCAAAACCGTTGCCCCCGGTGGCCGGGAAGAGACCGTGACAATCGAGCTGCCACGGCCAGCGATTTCGGGGGCCGTGATCCAGCTCATCACGCGCAAGGATACCGGCGACAGACCTTCGCCCATGGGTGACGCGCTTGCCGACGACGTCGGCGGCGGGCTGGTGGTGCTTAGCTCGGTCACACCGGTAGCGACGGGTCCCGGCGCGCCGCGCAAGGCCGCGCCCGGCCAGCCCTACTATCAGGTTTGGTTCAAAGGCGAGCGCCTGCCGCCGAAGCTCGGCCGGTCGGACGATTTTGCCTGGCCGCGGGTGGACCCCGAAATCGTTACAGAACGGCAGCCGGGGCGACCGGTGCCGCCCAAGACCGCGCCCCGCAGCTAGCGCCAAGCTGGATGAGCGCGCTGCTGCCTTAGGTCGGCGACAAGGTTCAAGCCTCAGGCACTGTATTCGACAGGGCGGGGCCGGCGCCGGCCACGATCGAGCTTGCTGCGCTCGCCGATCTTGGCGGCCGTGCCGTCCACCTTGCGCAGTGCGGCTTCGAATGCGTCCCGGATGGCAAGCCCGAGCTCCTCGTTGGCATGGCTGCCCACGCGCTCGTGGCTGACGACAATGGGTTTTCGGCGCGGCACGCCGATCTCTATCTTGATCTGGTAGACCTTGGGCCTCTGCGCCGTGCGCTGCGGCACCTCGATGCCGACACGGCAGCTCGTCATGCGCCCGAAATGCTTCTTGAGCTTGGCGACTTTCTCGTGCACCCGCTGCTCGACAGCCTCGCTCTTCTCGATCCCGTGAAAATGAACCTCAACTGGCGTTGTCATGAAATCACCCTTTCCGCAGGCCCATCCCAGCACGTGGGAGCGGCGCTGACGAGGGTCAAGGTGGCGTACGGTTGACGGCAGGCGCCCACGGCGGTGCAGGCCGCTTCCCGGCGAGGCCACGCCCGGCCGGTTTCTTCCGCACGACATCGGCCATGCGGATTGCATGAGCGGGCGGAGCCGAATAGCATTGGTGAATCCACGCACAACAGACTCGGGACGAAACACCCTTTTCCACTCATAGCAAGGGAGCAAGGTTGGGCCATGGCGACGTACAACATCCTGCTGATGGGCGCGTCCTACGGGTCGCTGCTGGCATCCAAGCTGCTGTTCGGCGGGCACAGACTGCATCTCGTCTGCCTCCCGGCCGAGGCGGATCTGATCAACGCGGAAGGGTTCCGCGTGCGCCTGCCGGTCAGGGGCCGCAAGGAGCCGGTGGTGCTCGACTCGCGCAAGCTGCCGGGCAAGGTGACGGCCGGCGGCGCCACGGGCGTCAACCCGAAGGACTACGATCTCGTCGGCCTCTGCATGCAGGAGCCGCAGTACCGCTCGCCGGGCGTGCGCGAGCTGCTCGAGGCGGTGGCCAGGTCGCGTGTGCCCTGCATGTCGATCATGAACATGCCGCCGCTGCCCTACGTGAAGCGCATCCCGGGCCTCAACCACGATCTGCTGCGCCCCGCCTACACCGACCCGACCGTGTGGGATTCCTTCGATCCAGCGTGCATGACGCTGAACAGCCCCGACCCGCAGGCGATCCGCCCGCCCGAGGAGAAGGTCAACGTGCTGCAGGTCACGCTGCCGACCAACTTCAAGGTGGCGAAATTCGACAATGGCAAGTCGACCGCCATCCTGCGCCAGCTGGAGCAGGACGTGGAGGCGGCGCGCTTCGAAACGCCCGAGGGCAAGATCGAGCTCCCCGTCAAGCTCAAGGTGCACGATTCGATCTTCGTGCCGCTCGCCAAGTGGGCGATGCTGCTCGCCGGCAACTACCGCTGCATCACCAAGGACGGCGTGCGCACGGCCCAGGAGGCGGTGCACACCGATATCGAGGCCTCGCGCTCGGTCTACAACTTCGTCAACGATCTGTGTGTGAAGCTCGGCGCTGCGCCCGGCGACCTCGTGCCATTCGAGAAATATGCGGCGGCAGCCCAGAGCCTGACGCGCCCGGCCTCGGCGGCGCGCGCGCTCAACAACGGCGCTCACAACATCGAGCGCGCCGACAAGCTGGTGCAGCTCATTGCCAAGCAGAAGGGCCTGAGCCACCCGACCATCGATGCGACGGTGGCGCTGGTCGACCAACGCCTCGAGGCCAACAGGAAGAAGGCCGCCTGATGCCGGCAGCCAAGCTTGATCTCGCACCGCTGCTGGCGCCCGATCTGCCGCCGGCGGCGGCGAGGTGGACGGGCTTTCCCAAGTACAATTTCGTCGGCGGGCACAACGACCCCGAGCACCTGCCCCTGGAGGGGTTGCTTGCGGCCGCCAACTCCGTGCTGGCGCGGGAAGGGCGCACGCTTTCTACCTACGGGCTGGAAAGCGGGCCGCTCGGCTACCGGCCGCTGCGCGAGTTCCTGGCGCGCAAGCTGAAGGCGCACGCCGGCATCGCCTGCAGCGAGGCCGACGAGATCCTGATCACATCGGGCTCGCTGCAGGCGATCGATCTCGTCAATGCGCTCTTTCTCGCCCGCGGCGACACCGTGCTGATCGAGCAGGCGAGCTACGGCGGATCGCTGTCGCGGCTCGCCCGGCTCGGCGTCAATGCGGTCGGCATCCCCCTCGACGGCGAGGGAATGCGAATGGATGCGCTGGCGGCGGCGCTAGCGGACCTGGAGCGGCGCGGCGTCCGGGCCAAGTACATCTACACCATTCCGACGGTGCAGAACCCCACCGGCACAATCATGAGCGAACAGCGCCGCGCCGAGTTGCTGGAGATGTCGCGGCAGTATCGTGTGCCGATCTTCGAGGACGAGTGCTACTCCGACCTGGTGTGGAGTGGCATGCGCCCACCGGCGCTCTACGCGATGGCCGGGGGCGAGGGCGTCATCCACATCGGCTCGTTCTCGAAGTCGGTGTCGCCGGCGCTGCGCGTCGGCTACATCGTCGCCGGCTGGGACATCCTCTCGCGCCTCCTGCCCCTCAAGACCGACGCCGGCTCCGGCGCGCTGGAGCAGATGCTGCTCGGCGAGTTCTGCCCGGCCCACTTCGAGGCCCACGTGCCGAAGCTGCGGCGCGGTCTGCGCGCCAAGCTCGAGACCTTGATGGAGGCGCTGGCCGAGCAGTTCGGCACCGCGGCGGAGTTCGAGGACCCGCCCGGCGGCATCTTTCTATGGGTCAAGCTGCCCGACAGCGTCGATACGCAGAAGCTGGCGCAGGCGGCCCTCGCCGAAGGCATCGCCATCAATCCAGGACCGGAATGGGCGACGGACCGCGCCTACGGCCGGAGCCGGCTGCGGCTGTGCTTCGCCAATCCATCGCACGAAGCGATCCGCCAAGGCGTCGCGGCGCTGGCCGAGGTCTGCAGCCGCGAATTTGGCGTGCCGGCGCGCATCGCCAACGTCAGGCGCGGCTGACGGCGCTCGGCCGGGTCGTGGACGAACCAGCGTATGGCGATACCACTGTGTATCCACTGGTTCCCTCAAACAGAGGGTTGCGCCCTTTGGTTAGCCCAGCCTACTGATATTTGGCCGCAACATAAGATTCGCAATCTTGGAATAGGCGTCTGGAGTTTCGCCTATGACGGACAAAAGTACGTCTCCAGAGAGATCGAGCCGCGACAAAGTCTGGACTCATCCGGCACCGCCCCGGCCAGTCGATATGTTCTGGCCATCGTTGCTCCTTTTGGTCGCCGCTTGGCAGTCCTTCCAACATTCGTCGTGGGTCCTCATGATGCTCTTTCTTCTTGGTGCCGGTGCTTCCCTCTGGGACGCTCATAGGGCTGAGAAGGCGCATCGACTAACCATGACAAAGTTCAAACTGGCCAACGCCCAAGACTGGCTTCGCTATTTCGAAGGGAAATTGAAAGAGGGGCCCCCGTGGTTCCATGACGGCGAGGTCGGCGAGTGGAACAAGACGGCTCAAGACGGGATCAGGAATTGGACGAAATGCATCAAGGAACTTGAAGCGGAGCTTGCAGGCCTGACGCACTAAACGATGAACTGTGCCACTCCAGAACGACACCCAGCTCAGCAGGCGTGCGGACCCGTTGAGGATCCGCACGCTGCGCATTGGCAGGACCTATCCGGCGCGGCCGACTTCCATCAGCAGCTTCTCCGCGCGGGCCTCGTCCAGGCGATTGGCCATGCGCCTGGCCTCATGTTCGTCACGGACCGTCTTCGCCAAGGTGAACGTCGCGCTCACCGCGAACAGGAAGCCCATGGCCAGATAGCCTTTGACCGTCAGGTCAACGGGTATCACCCAGATGCCGATCGCCGACATGCCGATCGCGACGGCGAACTGGATGTAGGTGAAGGTGACCCAGGCGCCCGTGTTGGGCCCCGCGGCTGTCATGTGTGGGTGGTTGCTCGACATCGAAGAAACTCCTGGTTGAGATTGTGTTGGACTTGCTGGGTGAAAGGCTCCGCTCCAGTCAGAGGGGGTTGAGCGTCTGCACCGCCGGATCGGCCCGCAACCGCTTCAGAACGTCGGCAGGATTGACCCTGCGGACGGAACCGAAGCCGGCCTTGTCGAGGCGCGCTTCGAGATCGCGGCCCGAAGCAGAGTTTTCGAGCTCATCGAGGGCTGCGCCGATGTCCTGCTCCTTGGCGTGGGTCGCGCGAATTCTGGCGAGCGTGGCCTCGGCTTCGCGCAGGGCGCCCTTGCCGGTGGCGATGGCGCGGCGGCCGTTGGCACCGGCGCGGCGCAACGCCTCCTGGGCCCGCGCCAGCTCCAGGCCGCGGCGCAAGGCGAGCAGCCGCTTGCGCCCCTCCTCCACCAGCTGCCGCAGCCGCGCAATTTCATTATTGCCGCGCCTGGCAGCGTCGGAACGCTCGTTGCGTTCGTCCTCGGTGGCCGCAATTTCGATGGCGACCTCCGCGGCGAGATCGTCCCTGCCACCCTCGATCGCCTTGCGGCCGCTCCCTTCCAGAACGCCGATGCGGTCGGACAGCATGGTGACCGCCCGGTCTTCCGACGCCTGATACGCCATGGCGCAGGCAAGCTCGCGCCGCGACTGCTCGAGGGCAGCGGCAGCGTCACGCAGCTGCTGCTCGAGCACGCGAATAGAGTTGGCGTCGAAGACAGCTTCCTCGGCCTCCGCAACGGCGCCCCGCGCCAGCGTGGTGAACAACTTCAACATGGGTTCCTCCTTGTGAACATCGTTCAATAACGACTTAAGGTAACCGCGAAGTCGGCGCAAGCGCTTTTATTAACGATGTTCAATATGTCGCAGGCTATGTCCTGGCAATCCAGTCCGCTGCACCCAAGGCCGGCTGATTGCGTCCGGTCGGGAACCAGCACGTGGGGCCGGGTGTGGAAGGCCTTTTCCCGTAACGCGGGGCAAGGGTTTTTTAGCCCGAAGTTCCCCGACTGAGAACGCAAAAAACGCCGCCGCTTCAAACGGTTGATATCAAGAGTCTGGCATGTGCTACTGGGTACAAAAAATGG
>Ga0247727_10009171_pt1 | contig 18062 bp, 12 predicted proteins | sample WisWelCaveWW1625_FD_202498 | JGI IMG/M metagenome (GOLD analysis project Ga0247727, IMG submission 202498) | Biofilm microbial communities from Wishing Well Cave, Virginia, United States - WW16-25 | ecosystem: Environmental > Aquatic > Deep subsurface > Groundwater > Cave microbial mat | place...
ATGGTCTCAAAATGAATTCCAACCACGATTTAAAAACCGGCACCCTGCTTGATCTTGAAATTGATATTCCGGATGACCCCAAACCGGTTCGCACCACCGGAAAGGTGATGTGGTCTCACGTTTCGGAAAATACCAACCAGGGGTTTGACCAGGGAGTTCGGTTTCTCATGATGGACCCTGTGGATAAGTTCCGCATTCTGGATTATGCCTACAATCACTGGCTTGAGACCAAGGTGAACGATTTCGCGGATCCCGAAGAAATATCCGAAGCGGGATAACTTTTTTTCCTTCCCTTGACCTGCGCATCCTGACCTGACACAAGGTAAATGAATTAATGAAGCCACGCGCTGTCCTCGCCATTGATCAAGGGACAACCGGTACGCGTGCGATCCTTTTTGATCAAAACGCTTCTTTTCTTTCTTCCGCCTACCAGGAATTCTCGCAATTTTATCCCCAACCCGGCTGGGTGGAACATGATCCTCTTGAGATCTGGAAATCCTGCCGTGCTGTGATAAGTCAGGCACTCACCAAAGTCCGTCTTGACGCCTCTCGTATAGAAACAATTGGAATTACGAATCAGCGTGAAACCACGATTCTCTGGGATAAAACCACGGGGAAACCTGTGCATCGGGCGATTGTCTGGCAGGATCGCCGGACCGCGCATTTGACTTCAGCCCTTCGTCAGGCAGGCTGTGAGCCTGTCATCCGCGAAAAAACCGGGCTTGTGCTGGACCCTTATTTTTCAGCTTCCAAAATCCGCTGGCTGCTGGAGCACATCCCCGGTTTAAGGCGAAAGGCTGAGAGGGGAAAAATCGCATTCGGGACGATCGACACATGGCTTTTATGGAACCTTACGGGCGGGAAGGTTCACTCCACGGACTTTACCAACGCCTCGCGGACGCTTCTTTTTAATATTAAAACCCGGCAATGGGATCCCGCGCTTTTAAAAATCTTTAAGATTCCGGAAGCGATTCTCCCTGAAGTCAAAGATTCAGGCGCTTGTTTTGGATATACTTTTGGTCAACCTCCTTTAGGCGGCGGAACCGCTATTAATGCCATTTTGGGTGACCAACAGGCCGCGCTTTACGGTCAGAGCTGTTATGAAAAAGGCCGGGCCAAAAATACGTACGGGACCGGGTGTTTTCTTATGATGAACATGGGACGCAAGTTTATAAAGCCTCCCTTTGGGTTGTTGTCGACCCTTGCCTGTGACGGAGAAGGAAAACCTGTTTATGCTCTGGAAGGGGCAATTTTTATTGCGGGAGCTGCCATTCAGTGGCTGCGGGACGGATTAGGTTTTTTTCGTCATGCCGGGGAAACCGAGAAACTGGCAAGAAGTGTCAATGATTCGGGCGGTGTGGTGGTCATCCCTGCTTTGGCAGGGCTTGGGTCTCCTTATTGGAATCCTCACGTGCGCGGCATGATCACGGGATTAACCCGCGGGACGCGGCGCGAACATATCATTCGCGCTACGCTTGAGTCTCTGGCCCACCAAACCGCGGACGTTATGGAGCTCATGGAAAAGTACTCGGGTCATTCAGTCAAAGAGCTAAAGGTCGACGGGGGCGCCACTGCCAATCATTGGCTTATGCAATACCAGGCGGATCTGCTCAACCTTCCGGTGCTTGTTTCCGAGCGCGCAGAGTCCACTGCCTGGGGAGCGGCTAAACTCGCGGGCCACAGCGTCCGGTTCTGGCCGTCCCTAAAGAGGATTGACGAGCGGCAGAAGTATCGCAAATGTGCTCCAAAAATGAAGTCCGCAGAGAGAAAAAAAAGCCGTCTTATCTGGAAACAGGAAATCGAGCGGCTTCTTTTTCAACCGACCTAACCAAACCGCATGCCTTCCGCCTGTAAAAGTATTTTACAGATTGCCGATAATTAAAGACCATGCCCTTTTTTCGCTTCGGAAGAAAACTCGATGTTGTAAAGGAATACTCCCTTGAGGAAATTCCTGTCTTTTCATCCCTTACCAGTGCGGAGCAAAGGATGATTGAGAAAAAAGTCCGGCTGGTGGAATTCAAGCGGGGAGATTTGGTTTATGAGGAGGGAACGCCGCCAGATGCTTTTTATGCTGTCATTTCAGGGCGGTTCCACGCCTTCACTAAGGAAAGGCATGACACAATTTTGTTTCTCTACCGGGGAGATCATTTTGGCGAAACCTCGCTTTTAACCGGAAAACATCACAGCGCTTCGGTGGAAGCTAAAAGCGACGGCCTGGTTTTGAAACTTGATAAAGACGAATTTCTTAAGCTTATCAAGGATATTCCCTCATTATCCCTTCACCTCAGCCGCTCCCTGGGGCATCGCCTGATTAAAAGTGAAAATATCGGAGGCCGGAGCCGGGAAGTTAAGATCGTCTCTCTTTATACGCAGGGCGACCTTGACCAAGCCTTTCCCTTTTGGATCGATTTTGCGGTTGGGGTGACGCGCGAAACAACACGGAAAGTCATCCTTATTGATTTTATCCCTTCGCTTTATCCTCTTTACCGCGAAGTATTCAAGCGGGACTCTATCCCTGTATTTGATTTTTCAAAGCTTGAACCCTCCAGGGAATCCGACATTCGCTCTTGTATTGTGGAACATTCAAGCGGTTTTCATTACCTGCGTGTCCCGGCCGGCCCTTTGCAGGACAAAGATGACAAAAAAATTTCAATGCTCTTGACCATGCTGACCTACCGGTATGAATATTTAATGCTTAGGCTTTTGCAGGATCTTGACCACGTGACCGTGAGGGCCCTGAAACAATCGGATGTGGTGTATGTTTATTGCCCGTCTTCAACCGAGCAGCTCGTCGGATGTACCGAGAATCTGATCGAGTTTCAGCAGGGGTTTGGCTTCAGCAAAAGTGAAATTAAAGTGATCGTTCCGGCCGGAAACGGCGGGCCGGAGCTTTCCTATGAGGAAAAAGAAAGAACGCTCAACCACCGTATTTTTTCCCTTTTACCCTCCCGCTCGGACGAGCTTGACCGCTACCAAAGTACAGTTCGGTATATTTCCCGCGAGCTTGCCGGAACGTTAATCGGGTTGGCCCTTGGAAGCGGGGCTGCCTACGGCCTGTCCCATATTGGTGTTTTGCGGATTCTTGAAAAAGAAAATATTCCTGTCGATGTTATTTCAGGAGCAAGCATTGGAGCCCTGATCGGCGTTTTGTGGGCCGCGGGTTACAGCGCCGATGAGTTGGAGGGCATTGCTAAAAGCATTAACCGGCGGACCGGCTTTTTTAAACTGCTTGGGTTTCGAGACATTTCAGCGGCTCACTTTGGTTTTTTTAAAGGAAACCAGATCAGCCGCTACCTTGAAACCTTTCTTGGCAAAAAAACCTTTCAGGACCTTAGGATTCCTGTGAAGGTGATTGGGGCCAATGTTTTTACTTCCGATGAAGTGGTGGCCGAAGTGGGTTCGGTGGTGGATGCGATACGGGCGAGTATTTCAATTCCCGGAATTTTCAGGCCCTTTTTATACCGGGGAGAATACCTGATTGACGGCGGAGTGATTGACCCGTTGCCCGTGCGGGTGCTGGCCCGGATGGGGGTTAAAAAAATCATTGCGGTCAATGTGCTGTGCGGCCCGAAGGACAGGACCGAGCGGAACCGTTTACTGGAGAAGAGAAGGATTGAAGAGTTAAAAACGCTGGCAAAAAAAAATTTGTGGCTCAAAGCATGGTCTGCCCTGGGGTATCGGTTAAAAAATCGCTATGCCTTGAATGTTTTTAACGTCATTATGAATACGATTCAATTTATGGAATACGAAATGGCAATGGCTTCCGGCAATGAAGCTGATGTTTATATTCATCCCGAGGTGTACGAAGGTCACTGGGCCCAGTTTTATGAGCCGGACAAATTTATCCGTGCCGGGGAGGAGAAGACCAAGGAGCACCTGGCTGAAATCAAGCGGTTACTGGTTGAATAGTCTTCAGGTAACTTCTTGAAAGGTATGAAGTTACAAAAATAGAGAAGGTGTGTTAATATAACTTAAGATAACGAGAAAGGAGGAAACGCACTTATATGCCTGAAATTGTGATTGCCGGAGCGGTCCGAACCCCGCAGGGAAATTTGGGAGGAGCCTTAAAAGACTTTACCAACCAAAAGTTGGGCGTCGTTGTTTTAAAGGCTCTTTTGGAGCGAACGAAGATGGACCCTAAGGGCATTCAGGAAGTGATTTTCGGCTGTGTTGGACAGCAGTCGGATGCGGCCAATGTTAGCCGTGTGATTTCTTTAATGTCCGGCATCCCGAAAGAAGTTCCTGCCTTCACTGTGGCCCGGAATTGCGCTTCCGGACTGCAGGCGATTGTGAGTGCGTATCAGATGATTATGGTGGGGGATGCGGAAGTGGTGGCTGCCGGAGGCGTGGAGGTCATGTCCTCTTCCCCTTATGTGAATCGGGATATGCGGTTTGGACAAAGGCTTCGCCATTCGACGATGATTGATACAATCTGGGAAGGGTTGACAGACCCTGTGTCCGGCCAGATTATGGGCCGCACGGCGGAGAATTTAGTTGAAGAGTTCAAGATTACACGTGAGGAACAAGATGAGTTTGCGGTCCTTTCGCACCAGCGCGCCTTTCGTGCCACGCGTGAAGGAAAATTTAAAGATGAAATCGTCAAAGTTATGATCCCAAAAAAAGCCTATGGAAGGGAAATGCCGCCCGAAACCTTTGTGAATGATGAAGGTCCCAACCCGGCACTTAATGTGCACACGCTTTCACAGTACCCCGCGCTTTTTAAAGAAAATGGAAGCGTTACGGCAGGTAATTCATGTCCTATTTCAGACGGAGCGGCGGCCGTGCTTGTGACCACGCGCGAGAAGGCTCAGGCGCTCGGCCTTGAAATTTTTGGAACTATCCGCAGCTACAGTTTTGCGGGCGTGGAACCTGAGCGAATGGGTATAGGGCCTGTGTGCGCTGTCCCGATTGCCCTTAAAAAAGCGAAACTGAACCTTAAAGATATGCAATTGATAGAAATTAATGAAGCCTTTGCAGCGCAATACCTTTCGGTGGAGAAATCTTTGAATCTTAACCGCGAGATCGTGAATGTGAATGGAGGCGCCATTGCGTTAGGGCATCCGGTTGGAGCCACGGGTACCCGGATTGTGGTGACGCTGCTTCATGAAATGAAGCGCAGGAATCTTTCCCTTGGCTTGGCCTCGATGTGTGTCGGAGGCGGGCAAGGCGGAGCGATCATTTTAGAGCGTAAATAAACGGAGCGATTAAACAACAATGTACATTTATAAGGCGGGAGTGGTCGGAGCCGGAGCCATGGGAGCGGAAATTGCCCAAGTGGTCACCTACGCCGGCCTGCCGGTGGTGTTGAAGGATGTGAATCAGGAACTGGTTTCAAAGGGGATGGACCGCATCCGTGCCATTTACAAGCGCCGCGTGGACAAGGGCAAAATGACCCAATCTGAGATGGATCAGAAGCTGGCCCTTGTGATCCCTTCCACAAGTTATGATGATTTTAAAGATGTGGATATTGTGATTGAAGCGGTGCCTGAAAAGATGGAATTAAAAAAACAGGTTTTTCAGGAACTTGAATCTAAAGTCTCTGAAGGAACGATTCTTGCCACCAACACGTCAGCCCTTTCCATTTCTGAAATGGCGGCCGCGACCAAACGCCCCGAAAAATTTATCGGCATGCATTTCTTTTACCCGGCCTCGGTCATGAAACTTGTCGAAGTGATTCCCGGACTTACGACGAGCCAGGAAACCGTAGACGATGTCATGAGCTTTTCGGAGTCCTTACGGAAAATTCCGGTGCGGGTCAATGAATGCGCCGGGTTTCTTGTTAACCGCCTCCTGATGCCTTATCTTAATGAAGCTGCTTATTGTTTGCAGGAGGGGGCCGCAAGCCGCGAGGCCATTGACAAAGCCGCTGTGGATTTTGGGCTTCCAATGGGGCCTTTCACGCTTGTGGATCAGCTCGGGATTGATATCTGTTTTGATGCCACGAAAGTCCTCGTAAGTTCTTACGGAAACCGGATGAAGCCCGCTGAAATTTGGTATAAGCTTTATAGCCGTAAATATCTCGGAGCCAAGACCGGCGCCGGCTTTTATTCCTATTCTCCGGACCGCCCGGATATTTTGGTGTCCTTGATCCAGGAAGTGCAAAAAGAAACCGGCCGGAAAGGAACGGCTTTTTCAGTGGAGCGGCTTCTTTTCCCGATGATTAATGAAGCAGCGCTTTGTTTGGAAGAAAATGTGGCCAAAGCCGCGGATATTGATTTGTCGCTCGTGGCAGGGATCGGATTCCCGCAATCCCGCGGCGGTATTTTGAAATACGCGGATGATCTGGGGCTTGATCACGTGCTGACAGGCCTGGAAGATCTCTACAGCAAGTTTGGTGACCGATTTTGGCCGGCGCCGAGGCTTCGCCGTATGGTTGGGGCGAAATTATTTGGCAAAAAGAGTGGGCGCGGCTTTTTTGAATACACAACTTAAACGAGGATGATAAAAGAAATGCAATATATTAAAACCAAAGTTGAAGATCGGATCGCAACTGTGACATTAGACAACCCACCGGTCAACCTCTTAACTTCTCAGGTCATCAAAGAGATTGATGAAACCTTTACAGCGCTCGACAAGGATCCGCAGGTGAAAGTGATTATCTTTACGACGGCGGGAACTCAGGCGTTTATTGCCGGCGCCGATATTAAAGAAATCGCGGGGATCCGCTCCAGGGAGCAGGCCCTTGAGTTGACAGAAAAAGGGCATGTGGTCCTTTCAAAGATTGAAACCATGAAGAAAATATGTATTGCCGCCGTGCACGGTATTTGTGTAGGAGGAGGCAATGAACTGATTATGGCATTCCATATGAGGGTTGCTTCGGAGCGGGCCAAGTTTGGCCAACCCGAGATCCTTCTTGGCATTATCCCGGGTTTTGGGGGCACTCAGAGGCTTGTGCGTCTTGCGGGGCTTGCCAAAGCGCGAGAGCTGATCTTGACGGGGGATATGATTTCGGCCCAGGAGGCCTTAAGGATCGGCCTTGTCAATCGCGTGGTTCCGGATGGCGAACTCATTAAGCAGACGCTTGGCCTTGCAAAAAAAATTGCTTCCAAGAGCCAGGTTGCCGTAGAATTAGCCGAGCAAGCGATGCGGGCAGCCGTTGAAAATTCAAGCGAAGAAGGGCTTGCCAAGGAACGAAATTGCTTTGCTCAGTTAGCGGGAAGCCAAGATATGCGCGAGGGAGTTCAGGCTTTTCTTGAAAAAAGGCAGCCTAAATTTCAGGATAAGTGAAGGAGCGGGCCGGAAAAGGATTGATTTTTTTAACCGGAAATTTTCCATAAAAGAGTTATACTATTAAAGTCATGAGAATCTCAAAAAATAATGTTTGCCCATTGCAATATTTGGTAATTCTTGCGTTAAGCTCCACTCTTTTGGCCTTTACATGGCCGTGGGACGCGCAGAAAGCCAATACGGAGGAGAAACCAAAGACTCCGCCGCAAGCAGAGCAGACGCGTTTTGAAGAAGAATCCAGTGAAGTTGAATGGAAACTGCAAGATAAAGAAGAAAGCACGGGGGAAACAACTTCAAGAGCTGTTCCAGCCCCAAGCCCGAAAGCGGTTCATATATATAAGCCTGCTTTTAAACCGGTAACGCCTCTGCCGCCGCGAGCGTACAACACGAACTCAGTGCCGTCGGCGGTAAAATATACGAAAATAGCCCAAGCCGCACAGCCTCCGATCGATATTTCGATATTAAATCTTCAAAAGCAAATTAGCGATATCATTAAACTCAATGAAAGTATCAAAGCTTCTCAGCAGGCGCAGGTTGGTGAGGTCCAACGCATCATCGAACAGGCCCGCATTCATCAGCGTATCTTGACCGAACTCAAAGAAGGGGAAGGAAAAGAAGAAGTGAAATCTTCCGACGCTGAAGTTTTATTGAAGCAGGAAAAGGTACGGCTCATTCAAAACGAAACCGAAAAGAATAAAGAATTCATCGAAGAGATTGAAAAAGCCCTGGAATCGGATAAAGTGCAGGAAACTGAACCGCAGGAAATCGAATCGCAAGACCTATCCCCAGACCAGAAACCATCGTCTGATTATGAAGATCAGCCGCATGAAGATGAACGCTAAGGGATCTTGACTTTTATTACTCCGCCTTATGACGAGCGCCAGTCCTTGTGAAGAAACGCTCAATTTGAATTTGGTCCAAATCTTCTTAAATCGCGCAAGCCTTCACCCGCAGCGCGCAGCCCTTTTGTATAAACAGGAAGGGAAATACCAGGCCCTCACATGGGCTGACTGGGCGGAGCAAGTTAAAAAAACAGCCTTGGGACTTTATGCTCTAGGCGTTCGCGGGGGTGATCGGGTAGGTGTCTTTTCAGAAAACCGTCCCGAATGGACCGTTGCTGACCTTGCAATCTTAAGTCTTGGCGCAGCAACCGTCCCGATTTATCCAACCTCTTCTTTGCAGGATGTTGCGTATCTGGTCAAAGACGCAGAGATGGAAGTCCTTTTTGTTTCAAACGCGGGGCATTTGGAAAAAGTTAAAGGGCTTATTACGGAACAAGGTTGTTTGAAGCAAATTATCGTGTTTGACGCGATTCAGCAAGAAAACGCAGGCCTTCTTCTGCTTGCGGATCTTATGGAAAAGGGGAGGTGTCAAAGCTTCAATAATCCTGCGCTCTATGAAACTCTTATAGCGTGTGTAACCCCAAAGGACACCGCAACTATCATTTACACCTCTGGGACTACGGGCCCGCCCAAGGGGGTGGTGCTGACCCACGGGAATTTCATTGCAAATAGCCGGGGGGCTGAGGAATATATTAAAGTCAATGAGACGGATCTGTCGCTTTGCTTCCTGCCGTTGAGCCATGTTTTTGAGCGTCTTGCCGGGTATTATTTTATGATTGCGCACGGTGCGCGTATTGCCTACGCGGAAAGCATGCAAACCGTGCCGGAAGATCTAATAGCGGTTTCACCTACCGTCGCTGCCGCGGTCCCGCGTTTTTTTGAAAAAAGTTATGCCAATATTTTTGCTAAGGTTAAAACGATGCCGCCCATTCAGCAAATAATTTTTAATTGGGCTTTATCCGTCGGGAAGGAAATGGCAGAGGCTAAAGTAAACCGGAAACCCGTTTCGGGACGCCTAGCCCTGCGTTATTTTTTTGCCGATCGATTGGTCTTTTCGAAAATACGTCAGGGACTTGGCGGGAGAATCCGGTTTTTCATTTCAGGGGGTGCTCCCTTGGATCCGGAATTGGCCAGATTCTTTTATTCGGTGGGTATTCTGATTCTGGAAGGTTATGGTCTTACGGAAACTTCCCCTGTAATCTCTGTGAACGGGCCGGGGCAATTCAAATTTGGAACCGTCGGGAAAGTTTTACCCAACGTCCGCGTGCGGATTGCCGGGGACGGAGAAATCCTCACTCAGGGGCCGTGCGTGATGAAAGGATATTACAAGAGGCAGGAAGCAACTCAGGAAGTGATACGGGACGGCTGGTTTTATACGGGAGACATCGGGGTACTCGACCCAGACGGATTTTTGAAAATCACGGGCCGCAAAAAAGATATCATTGTGACTTCCGGGGGAAAGAATATTTCGCCTCAGAATATTGAGAATTTGATTTTGCGGGACCCTTTTTTCCAGCAAGTGGTGGTGATTGGCGACCGCAGGAACTATCTTGTGGCGCTGATTGTCCCTCAACCGGAGGAAGTGAAGCAGCAAGCGGTTCGCCTAAGCTTAAACGGTCTTACGTGGGAAAAACTGCTCGCACATCCTAAAATTTATTCCTATGCCCAGTCCCGTATTGAGCAGCAAACAAAAGATTTGGCCCCCTATGAACAGATTAAATATTTTAGCCTTTTGAGCCGCGAATTTACGATTTCTACGGGCGAGCTCACGCCCACGCTTAAAATCAAACGCAAAATCGTCACCGAAAAATATAAAGATTGCATTGAGGCCCTGTACCAAAAGGGGGCCGGATATCAGCCTGTCGCAGATATAGCGGGTTAGAGGGTATGTTTTCTTACGAAGAAGGCACATTTCAGACCTTTGACAAATTGAAGCTTTTTTACCGCACGTATTTCTCGCCGGAAGCTAAGGACTGGCTATTGATTTTGCACGGCCAGGGAGAGCATTCAGGACGCTACCAAAAATTCCCGGCATTCCTTGAAGGTCAAAACGTATCCATTGCTCTATTGGATCACCGCGGACATGGGCGGTCCGAAGGCAAAGACGTTTATGTGGATCGTTTCGACGATTATTTGAAAGATGTTTCGGCGCTCCAAGCTTTTCTCGAGAGCCGTTATCCGGCAGCGCAGAGGGTCGTTCTTTTTGGAAACAGTTTAGGAGGCTTGATGGCGATTCATTGGGCGCTTGCCTATCCCGAGCGGCTGAAGGCGCTTATTTTATCGTCACCCTGCCTAGGCTTGCCCCAGGCTGAATGGATTTTGCAGCTTAACCACGGCGTGAATTTTATTTTTCCCACGTATGTCTACCAGAACCCGATTTACCCGCCTTTTCTAACGCATGATCCGGAAGAGGTTAAAAAATACAGGCAGGACACGTTGGTAAAGCGCCGAATTAGCGCTCGGCTTTTGGATGAAATGGTAAAGGCCGCCCGGCAGCTTGAAAACCGTCAAAGTTTTGTTTTCCCGTTTCCCCTGTACATCTTTATGGCGGGGGATGAGCGGATTGTGACGCCTGAAAAGACAAAAGTGTTTTTTGAAAAAGTCCAGGCGCCGCGCAAAGAACTAAAGGTTTTCCCCGGATTTTATCATGAAGTCTTCAATGAAACCTCACAAGCTGGCGCCTTCAAGGCGCTTCGAGAGTGCCTCAAAACAAGCCGTAATTTTTGATTCCCCTTTTTGCCATAACCTCTTATAATTTCAATTCTTGTAAAAGGACCGGCGTCCTTAGGGACAGGCAATACTGCACTGCCTGTCCCCTAAGGAAAACACGCCGCTGTTGGACCATATTTGAAAAGTCAGTCGTAACCTAAAGTTTTGCGGGCCCGTCCTCTTCGAGGACTGCTTTATATAGGTTGTCAGCGGAAGCGGACGAGTGCCGCGAATGACATGAATTTTGTTGCCGTAAGTTTGTGGGCCCGTAGCTCAGCTGGGAGAGCGCCACATTCGCATTGTGGAGGCCAGGGGTTCGATCCCCCTCGGGTCCAGTTTCGCCATTGCGAAACTACTGCGCCGTGACGGCTCAGGGAAAGCCGTCTACGGCGCCGCACCTTCACATGGCATGGGGATTATTCCTTATTCTTCCCTTGAGGATTTTATGACCAAGATTCGATTTGCGCTTGCCCAAATGAACCCCACGGTTGGGGATTTTTCGCAAAATACCCGCAAGATCATTTCCTGGATTCAGCTCGCCGAAAAGAAAAAGTCTGACCTTATTGTTTTCCCTGAACAGGCGGTTTCCGGATACCCTGTCTGGGATCTTGCCAATAAGAGAAATTTTGTTGACGAGGGGTTGCGTTCGCTTGACCGGATCGTTCGTGCTACGAGGGGAAAGAAAGTGACTGTTGTTGTGGGCTTTATTGACCGCGGCATTTCAGAGACCGGCCGCAGCCGTAATGCCCTGGCGTGGATTGAAGGAGGGAATCTCCGTGCCAAGCAATACAAACGGCTTTTACCCACCTACGATGTGTTTCTGGAAAATATATTTTTTGAACCTGCCAAGCATAGCATCACGATTCCCTGGAAAAAGTGGCGTGTCGGCCCGACGATCTGTGAAGATATTTGGGAGTCCCGCTATGAAGAAAAACCGATTCGTGATCTTGTCAAACGTAAGGTAAATTTAATCGTCAATATTTCCGCCTCTCCGTATTATCGGGGCGTCGCGGAAAGTCGGGATCATCTTCTTAAAAAACACGCGGCTCATTATAAGGTCCCATTTCTTTATGTGAACCAGGTGGGGGGACAGGATGATTTGATTTTTGACGGCCGGAGCCTTTTTGTTGATGCCCAAGGCCGTGTCCTTTTTCGCGCACCGGCTTTTGAGGAGGACCTTTTTTTCTTTGATTGGCGGTATCAAGACCCAAATCCGTATGAGGTCCCGGTTGCCCAAATGGCTAGTACCCCTGAAGAAATCTACGGGGCCCTTACCCTTGGCATCCGGGATTATTGCCGGAAAAATGGGTTTCAAAAAGTAATTGTGGGATTAAGCGGCGGGATTGACTCGGCCCTGGTTGCGGCACTGGCTGTTGAGGCGCTCGGCTCCAGGGCTGTGACCGGAGTGACGATGCCGGGGGTTTTTTCAAGCAGGGGAAGCTGGGAAGATTCGCGTGTGCTGGCACGAAGGCTTGGCATTGAATTTAGAGTTCAACCCATAAGCAAGAAATTTGACTTATTTCTTAAAGAAGCCCGTGAGCACCGGAGAAAGCAGGCCCGCCCTTTGAAGCAAGGGGAGAAGGTGACTCTTGCCGTTGAGAACTTGCAGGCGCGGCTCCGCGGCCTTGAATTAATGTTTATTTCAAATGATGAGAGGCGTCTTTTGCTTTCTACGGGAAATAAATCCGAGCTTGCCGTGGGCTATTGCACCCTGTATGGCGATATGGCCGGCGGGTTGTCAGTGCTTGGCGATGTCTATAAAACGGACGTGTACCGCCTGGCCTGGTTTTGCAACCGGAACCGGGAAGTTATCCCCCAATCGATTCTTCTTAAGGCCCCTTCGGCGGAACTTCGCCCGAACCAAAAAGATGAAGATTCCCTACCGCCTTATGAAATCCTGGACCAAATCCTTTATCTTTATATTGAAAAAAATTTAAGCCGGAGCGATATCCTTCAATCGTTAAAGAAACGTGTTACGAGAAAGGATTTGTCAGGCCTCATTACTGAAATCATTCAAAAGGTGGACCATAATGAGTACAAACGGCGGCAGGCCCCGCCCATTTTAAGGGTGACCGAAAAGGCCTGGTTTGGCCGCCGTATGCCGATCACAAACCGCTTTAAGCATTAATAGTATGCTCACCGTTGGGATCCCCAAAGAAATCAAGCCGCTGGAAAGACGCGTAGGCCTTACTCCGCAGGGCGTGCGCGAGCTCACGGGATCGGGAATCCGCGTGGTGGTTCAAAAGCAGGCAGGCGCAGGATCCGGGTTTAAAGACAGTGATTATCAAGCTTCCGGCGCCGAAATAGTCTTTGGCGCTTCCCAGCTTTACCAGAAAGTGGATTTAATTAAGAAGGTTAAGGAACCGCTTCCCCCCGAGTTTAAATTTCTACGAAAAAATCATACTCTCTTTTGTTTTCTACATTTGGCCGCGCCCGAAAACCAAAAGCTTCTCGGAACCCTTCTAAAGGCCCGGCTCACCGCGATTGGCTACGAAACCGTAGAAAAAGACGGCCGTCTTCCTATTTTGATTCCTATGAGTCAGATCGCGGGCGCCTTGGCAGCCGGTTTCGCGGCTTTTTTCCGAGGCTTGAAGATAAGTGCCAAGAAGGGACAGATTCATTATCCCAAAGACTTCCTTGCTAACCTGGAGGCCATTGCCAGGGTTTATCCGGCCTACCCTGTCGGGCTTGAGATCGAAAATACCGTGATTTATGGCGGAGGCGTTGCCGGAAAGAAAGCAATGGAATTTGCCCTGAATTTGAAAGGGAAAGTTTCTATCATTGAAAAAAGCGAATTGCGGCGGAAAGACATCCGGGACGTGTGGGGGAGGCAATTTAAACGGCTGAAAGTGCTTTCTCCGGAAGAAGTGACTGTCGCCTTACTTAAGCAGGCAGATGTTTTGATCGGATGCGTGCATCATACGGGTGAAAAAGCGCTCCGTGTTTTTGACGCTAAAACATTGCAACTCATCGGTCAACGCAAAAAAAAAATCATGGTTGATATCGCGATCGACCAGGGGGGGAATTTTCCGGAATCCCGATCAACCTCTTACCGGGATCCGCTGTATTTTGATTCAGGAGGCAACCTTCGTTTTTGCGTGCCCAATATTCCGTCTCTATGCGGCCGAGGGGCTTCTGAGGCTCTTGAAGAGGCAAGCCTGTCTTATACGCTGGCTATGGCCAAGGGCTTTGACTCAGCCCTGAAAGAATTTCCTGAGATCGCACAAGGCATCAATCTGTGTGAAGGGAAAATAATACACGCAGGAATTGGTAAGCCTCTGAGGCGAAAAAAAGGTTAGAACCGGGCGCCGGCTTAGAAATTAAAGCGGGTTCGCATCTTTGCGAGAAAAGCAATCGTTTCAGCTTCCTCAAATGCACCCTTATCAGGGACAAACATTCCCAATGTTGCGGTAAAATCAAACCGCTTGATATTCTTCAGCGCAAAAACAAAATCAACTTCACTCCCCAGTCGATTGGAAAGTCCGTCCGGGTCGGCGTGAATCGAAGAATCCCGTATATTGGGGGAGGCGTGATGCTGGATATACTCGTGATACAAGAACTGAACCGATCCCTTTTTGATAGGACGTATGGCAATGCCGGTGGTAAGGACCATTAAATTGCTTAGTTCCGGGTTAAAAAGTTCTCCGTAGTAGTTGACTTTTGAGACACCGTTAATGGAGTCCGAGTTACCCTCCAGACCGCTTTGCCGGAAGCCTTCATCGATGTCATCTCCAGGATTGTTGTCGCCGCTACCAAAGGCGTAGGACGCCACAATGGAGGGTTTAAAGGGCAGCTTAGCAAATTCATACCGTGCGCCAAAATCAAACCCGACTCCCGCAAAGGTATTGAGACGATCGCCGCCGGTCACATCATCTTCGATGCGTTCTTCTCCCAGAGATGAGCCCAATTCTGTCCAATACTCGAGGTTACGGATAATTTCACCGCTTGAGTGCACGCCAATAAAGAGCATCTGTTCCTGATCCGGAGAGTGATCCCGGCGGATTAATCCGTACGGCCTTATTTTGAACTTTTTATTAAAGCGGTACTCGGTACTCAGGTAATAGTTATCAACACGCGGGTCGCTTTCATCGTTAATGATATCCTTATCCAAAATCCCTTGGAAAAACATCCCGCTATCAATAGTCAACCTTTTAAGTTTGTAGGAAAGCCTGAATCCGTCGCTGGTTTCATTGATCACCCACTGCCGCTCGTCCTGATATCTCTGGCGGCCAACGACAAAGGTCAGATTTTTAACCGGAAGATCACGGAGTGTTAAATTGACCTGATTGACGTTAAGTTCAAACGGATGGTTCCCCCTGTCACCGCCCTTTTCAATCGTGGGAATGTCTTTTGAAAGCGACATGCTGCCGTAAAGAGATACTTTTTTATGGGGATTGATTGTGGCGGAAAGGGAGAGTTTTGGAGAGACCGACCCATTCGCATCAGCTTCCTTCTTATTGAGATCATAATTGCGGCGTTCATCATAGGAAACCTCTGTGCGGCCGCCGAAAGAGAAGAATTTGCCTACTTGCTCGTCCGCCTCGGGTGGGGCATCCGGATCGATGACGTCTATTCTTTCCTTTTTCTTGGTTTCCCAGTAGGTATAGTTTCCATTACTGGGGTCTGCTTCGAGAGTACCAGCCCATAGCGCTGGAGCGAAAGATGAAACCAAAAGAAGAAGACATAAGGCGCTGAATAAACCGGTTTTTCTATTAAGTCTTGTCTCGCGGGGTTGATTAGTCATTGGGTTGAATCCTCTCTTGTGCAATGGTTAAAAGTTTTTCTGCGATGACAGGTTTAGCATTTTGAAAATGGCTGCAAGCCATGCGCAGCAATGAAAAAGCCTCAAAAGGGGCCAGACTTTCGGAACTGGCCTGTGAAACCGATTGGTAAGTCGCCCGGAAATGGTTCGCAGCGATCTCAATCATTTCGGGCTGTTTCGAGCTTAATTTCACCAAAGCCAGTTGAGCAATAAAATTGGCCGCGTCCGTATAAGGATGAGAGTAACTTAGCCATTCGAATTCTGTAAAAGCAATACGATTTTCTTGATAAAAGATTCGCTGCGGGCGCAGCCTCCGCAAAACAGGGGACGCCATTGCAGGCAATGACAAAATTTTCTCTTCCAGAGAATCAAATAGGGATGCTATTTTTGACGAAATAAGGGTGTCCGTTATCTGCATATGTTTAAGACGATTACGAAACTTTAAAAGCTCTTCTGCAATGGAGCGAGCACGGTTAAATTTTGCCTTTGCTCTGTGAAAAGATGCCAAAGCACGGGCCAATTTTTCGCTCACTTCCAAGCCTTTAGGGGTTGGAAGTAACGACGAAAGCCGCTTACCCTGTTCGAGTTCTAAGACAATGAGCGGAAAATTAGACAAGTAAGCAACAGGCCTTGGAAGTAATGGAGCGTCCGGGTCTTCCTTCAGAGAATCATTTAATTCATTAAGCCTAAACCAAAGGGTACGCCCGGTGTGCCGTTTCCACATGATGGCCTGAAACTTACCAGACCATTTCTCCGTACTTTGCTTGCCCTGCAACTTATAGCGAATACGACAGCGTTTATTTGTATCATACTTGCTGATGATCTGACAAGAAGTTATTAAGGTGTTATAGGCCTCGTGAACGGCAGGCTGTAAGACAGCTTGCATATAGGTGGCATCCATTGCCCAAACAATCCGTTGCTCAAAGGGAAGAGTGGGAGTAGAACTTTCTATATCTATCGGTATTGTAACAGGTTCTGAGGATTCAGACTTTTTAAATGTCTGCTCGGCTTTATCCAGGAGCAAAGGAACTTCTTCACGCCAGTTTGGGCGCTGTTGGCGGAAAGTGGAGCCTGCGGAAACGATCAAAGAACCGGCTTCAAACAGGCGTGCCCGGCGTTCATCTTCCCCAGTTTCACGTAAATACGCACTCAAAAAGGCCTCCTGGGCTTCTTTAAGGGCGTTCAGTTTGCCAAATTGCCGTAACGCAGGAATCCGCATCGATGAAAGCAGCCGCCCGACATCGCTTAGAGGATCCCCCAAGGCCACCTCATCCAGGTCAATGAGAGTCACTTTTGTTTCATTCACTAGAGCATTGGTGTTCTGGAAATCCCCGTGAACGGTTCCTGTCATTTTTGCCCGCACCAGGAGACTGGAAGTAATTTGGTTCGCAAGATTTTCTATCCGGGCCGCCATATCAGGGCAAACTTCAATTAAAAGCTTTGCCCACCGGTTTACAAATTCCGCTTCCACCTGGGGTCTTCTGCGGGAAACCAGAGGAATGGATAAACGGTGCAGGGTCGCCAGTTGTCTGGCAGTTTCCCGCATGATTTCAGGCAGTAACGGAGAATCCACGATGTTACCTAAACGCTTGCCTTCAATTTTTTCCTGAAGGAAAAGCCGGTAGGGGAAAAGGTAACCAACGGGCAACGGCATATTCAAGGAGCCTTTGGCTGCTTGCGCAAGGGCCCACGATGAAGCAAATAATCTTGAGGGATCCTTGTGAATGTGGATTTTTCCTATGAGTGAGCGTAAAGAAGTTTCACCGGTATCCTTCGAAAGGCAGGTTACGTCGTAAGAAAACGTGGCGCGCATATCCGGCTGGTAGCTTAGTACTTTGCTTCTTATCTTTTTCACTTTCGTGTTTTTGTCTCCGCAAAACTGACTCAGTTGAAGTTTCATGGTGTTTGGATCAAAGGCATCAGAAAGCCATGTTAGCGTTGAATCCAAAGGAAAGCTTTGCAGGAGCAGTTTTAAATGAGGCAGATAGATAAAAGGGGTGCGAAAAACAAAGCGTTTGTCTTCCCGGAAACGGTTCACCGCTTCTTCAGAAGGGAAAACAGGCGATTCCTCTGGCCCCAATATACGCCCTGTAAGGAGCTGAGTTAGCAAGGTCTCGGCCCCGTATTTGCGAACTTTTAAATGGTATAACACCGTACAGGAATGAGCCGACGGAGAGGAAACATTAGCAATGCTGACTTCTGCGAGTTCTAAATCATTTTTAAATTCTGGGAAATGATTGCGCAGAATCTCTAAGATTTTGTTGCAATTGAGAGCGGTTTTTATCGGGGTGGTGTCCGTGTCAGGCGGCGGAGGCATGTTCACGGCAGGGATTCCTCCGGCTGGAGACGGTAAAGATCCTGCTGATACTTGCGCAAAGCGGCGACCTTGGAAGGTACGCCGTCTTCAATAATTTGTCCGTTACTTATAACAATGATTCGGGTGGCCTGCCGGAGCATATCCAGCTGATGGCTAATGATCAGCACGGTACGGTTCATCATCAGGCGGTGGAGCGCTTGCATCA
>Ga0247727_10009172_pt1 | contig 18062 bp, 18 predicted proteins | sample WisWelCaveWW1625_FD_202498 | JGI IMG/M metagenome (GOLD analysis project Ga0247727, IMG submission 202498) | Biofilm microbial communities from Wishing Well Cave, Virginia, United States - WW16-25 | ecosystem: Environmental > Aquatic > Deep subsurface > Groundwater > Cave microbial mat | place...
AAATCAACGCTCGCTTCGTTGCTCACCGGTTTGCGGCCGCCGAACGCCGGCTTGTTGCTGTTGCGCGGGCTTGACCGGCAAACGTTGGGAACAACGGGTTGGCGCAATCGCATCGTAACTGCGCCGCAGTTTCACGAGAATCACGTGGTGACTGCAACGTTCGCGTTCAATCTGTTGATGGGCAAACGCTGGCCGCCGCGACCGGAAGACCTCGAAGAAGCGGAAACCGTTTGCCGCGAATTGGGCTTAGGAGAGCTGCTGCAAAAAATGCCCGCAGGCTTGATGCAAATGGTGGGAGAAACCGGCTGGCAACTTTCGCACGGCGAGCGCAGCCGGCTTTATATGGCGCGTGCGTTATTGCAAAACGCCGACCTCATTATTTTGGATGAAAGCTTTGCCGCGCTCGATCCGGAGAATTTGCAAACTGCGATGCAATGCGCCATCGCCCGCGCGAAGACTTTGATGGTGATTGCGCATCCGTAGCGTCTCAGCCAACTGCAGCAAAAAAATTGCGCTTCAGTTTGAGAGTGTGATATTGCGCTCGGTCATTTCTGGAAAAACCCTATGGAAGCCACACTTCACCAAACCGGCGTGAACGTTAGGATTCAACCAGCGCCCAATACTCATGCGACTTGCCATCTTTTTGCGGCAGGTTTTTCGGAGGTGCATGCCGCAATATAATAAATCATACCCCTGCAAGGCAATTAGGGCAGGTCTTCACCACAAAAAAAATTGAAGTGTCGAACTTGGGTTAGTGCGTCACAAGATTCTTCTGAATGACAGGGAGTTCGGCAGCGTACCCGTGCGCTGCGGGTTTTGTCGAAACATGTTCCATTCGAGGGCACGGGATTGCACCGGCGAAGGCGGCAAAACGTCTTCGAAAAGATGAATGCCATTATTCGCGCCGACGACAATTTCACGGCGGCCATTGCCATCGAGGTCGATCACCAAGGGCGAGGAATAAATCGCCTCGCCGCAATCCACGGGAAAACCTTCTTCGTTTTTTCCCTCCGGGTGCAAAACATATAGCCGGTGATCGCCCGAGCCGATCACGATATGCCATTCCCCATTTTCAATTTCCACCAATGCCGGCGAGCCGTTGATCTCATGGCCGGTGCGCACCGGCCAGCCCAAGGCGCAATCGCCAATCGCATTCCAAACGTGAATGGCGCCGTCGGTGGTGCCAAAGACGAAATCGAGAATGTCATCCTGATTGAGGTCGGCAATGGCAACGCTGCCTTGAATTGCCTCGCCCACCAATCTTGGAAAAGGCTGCAATTCGCTGCCGTCTAATTTGAACACGTGTAAAAAGCCGCCATCGTCGCCCACGATGATTTCCATCTTGCCGTCATTATCAACGTCCGCCAGCACGGGCGAAGAATCGGAATCCATTTTTAAGCGCAGAGGAAAATTCGGATAAGGCTTGCCGGACAGATGCCAGGCATAAAGATAACCGCGGCTGGTTTCACCGCGCGTGAGAGTTGAAATCGTGAGCAGATCATCATGCCAGGCGGCGCTCGCCGAGGCCCAGCCGTTCAGCGCCTGCGGCCAATGCGCCGCGGCGCGGCCATGCCGATCAAACAAAAACATTTTTTCATAACCGCCGATCGCGATCAGCGAATCCGCGACAATCATGGGCGAAGACCAGCATTGAAAGCCAAGATCAATCGGAAAGCCGGGAACGAGCGCGCCTTCAAAATGCCAGCCATAAAACTTGCCATCGTTGCCGCCAATAAAAATTTCCGGCGTGCGATCACGATCAACATCCCACAAAGCCGGCGAAGAAAAAAATCCGCCCGGACAACTCTGCGGCCAGCCGGCAAGATCGCGCAGAGAATCGTCGAGCATATAACAGTTTTCATCAAAAGAACCGATGACGATTTCCAAACGGCCATCCTGATCGAAATCATATGCCGTGGGCGAGGAAACAGTTTCAGCAGAAGTGGCGCGAAAGAGATGGCCTGCGCCGAAATCAGATTGCCGGCAACTGCAGAGCAGCATGATTAAAAAATAAAACAAATGAAAAAGCCACGCACGGGAAAAGAGTGTCGTGGCTTTGGGGTTCATATGGAGTTGAATGTGATGAATCAACATGCCGCAGCGGTCATGGTTTCGTGACGCCGATGACGCCGCACGCGATGCGGCCGCCGGCATTGCCCGTGGGCTGCGTGGCGAAATCGTCGGGCTTGGCGTGCAAAATGAGCCCGCGGCCGATGATGGCATGCGGCCCGTTCAAGCTCAAGCGCGCATCGAGCAAATTGAGCGTCACTTTGTTTTCGGCATCTGCAGTAACGTTGCCCAAGTCGCCCACGTGGCGCGCCTTGGCGTTTTGCGCGCCGTGTTCCATATTGTCGGGATTGAAATGCCCGCCCGCGGAAGTGGCGTCTGCTGCGCTGCAATCGCCAAATTCATGAATATGAAAACCGTGCTCGCCGGCCGGCACGCCGGTGATATTCGCCACCACGCGAACGCCGCCTTCTTCCTGTGTAAACGTCACTGTGCCCTGCGCCGTATTGCCCGCGGTGGGATGCAAAACCGCGACGGCTTTCGTCAACGCCATGGCCTTTGCCGGCGCCGTTTGCGGCTGCGTGTGATGCGTTTCATGCTGGGCAGAACTGTGGCAGTTTAATAAACCAAGAGCCAAAATACTCAAAGTGGTTTTGTTGAAAATGGATTTCATGACGCCGGTTCTCCTTGCGAAATTTCCAAGTGGTTTTGCTGATGATAAACACAACGGCTCATAACATACATTTTTTTGACCCGAATGTCAACTTTTGTATCACGCACGATTATAGCAAGTTCCACTATCGTCATTGCGAGGCTCTTTTCGCCGAAGCAATCTCAGCGCAATTGGCATAACTCATCATATGAGATTGCTTCGCCGATAAAGCCGGCTCGCAATGACGGCAAACTTGGCGTGAATAATATGTAATCGGCCCGCCGGAGGGAGGGATTTCTTTATAGCGCTTCGATCCACTTCCTCACCAATTCCAGTCCGGCAGTATCAATCATGCTCGTTCCTAGCGGCGGCATAATTATCGATGTATCGGAAAACGTATGAGCCATCAATTGAAACAACAAGCTTTGCTGCGGGTATCCGGGTTTGATGCGCAGACTGCTCGAATCACTGCCGGCGAATTTTTGCGGCACGGCGTTGATGGTGCTGTGCTTGGCGCGCGCGTAGCGCAAATCGAGATTCGTGGAAAAGAAAATCGGCGAGGCCGGATTGTGACAATGCGCACAGTTGCCATGCAAATAACCCAGCGCTTCTTTTTCCAAATCCGTCCCGGGAATTTCAACCGGCGCAATTTTCTCGGGATACAAAAAAATATTTTTGTCCTTCAATTCCTCTAATTGCCACTTGCCACTTGCCCCCTGCCACTTGCTCAACCGAATCATTTCAAAACCGATTACAAAATTCGGCTGCGGCTGATGGCAGGCGCGGCAGGCGAGTTGACCGGGAAGCGTGTACACGTAATTTCCCAGGGGCAGCATAAACGGAAATTGGACGTCGTTGCCATCGGTCAAAAACGCTTCGCTGCCGTTTGCATTCCATTGATAGGTTCCCGCTTGCCAGCCGGCGCGCCGGCGCTGCAACACGCGGGTTTCTATTTTTCGCCAAGGCAAATTGCGCCCGCCCTTCGCGGTCAAATAAAATGTTTTGAACAACAACGCGCCTTCGGGAAATTGCCATTGCTGCGCCTCGCTGTTGTCAATCTTGCTGCCCGGCGGCAAAAACAAGTAACGGCTTTTGTCGTTGTCGTCGGAATACAAAGCATAACGAAGGTTATAAGGAATCACACGTTCGGAAGGAATCTCGCACGCCGGATCGAGAAACAATCCGGTCTGTGAAATTTTTGCGGGCAATTCGCCGGTGGGATGATCCAGCAAAACCGGCGCGGGCGGAGCAACGATGGGCGTGCCGCGCTGGGCGCAGGCAGCGAGGCCTAGATTCAAAGCGGCGAACAGCACTAGACATTTTTTTGAATGTTCCATAATTTATAAAATACCATAACCGGCGTCATTATTCAATGCCAAATTCAAGGTTATAGCGGTTTTGGAATGAATGAGTGGCTTCACCCCGATATTGTCATTTAGTAGAATCTTGTGACGCACTTGCAGTATACTCGATGCTTCACAAGTTCCCTCTGGATGACAGGCCAGTTACTGAGGAAGGTTTAAACCTGTTTCTGCCGCCGCAATTCCTCCTGCAGCGCGCTTTCCAATACTGCGATCGCTTCTTGATCGGCGCGGCCCTGGGCGATATAGCTGCCGGCGAGCACGTCGTTGATTCTTTGGCGTTGCGGCGTGGCGAGATTCAGTTGCATGATCGTTTTGAAAACGCGCAGCGCGGTTTCATCTTGCCGTCCCATCAACAAATAAACATTGGCCAGGCGCGGATAAATTTTAAGCCGACCGGGATGGCGCAGCAGCAAGTTTTCGTACAACTGCGCCGCGCGCTTGTAATTGCCGCGCAGCAAATGAAAGCGCGCGCGGTTCATCGACGCAAGCGCGAGCACGCCCACCGCCGGCAGCGCGATCAATGCTGCTAAAGCCCCTGCAACCAGCAGAAAGCGCTTGCCCGCGCTCTCCACTTCGACGTGCGCTACTCCGATTTGTGCGATTTGCAAATGCGCGCGCGCTTCGTTCAATTTTTTTTCTACGGCGTAATCGCCGGGTTCTAATTTTTCCAAGCGCTCCAAAAGGGCGACGGCTTCCGTCCAATCTTCGCGTGCGCAAGCGTGCTGTGCGAGAACCCGCAAAGAATCCGGCGGCAAATGGAGCTCCGCTGCGGTGCTGTCCCGGTGCAAGCCCTCTCGTGCCAGGTGCGGAGCTTGCTGGTGCGTGGAGGTTGAGGGAGCGCCGGCTTCCGGAAATAAATTCACTTCCAGGGCGGATAGATTTTCTTCTGTAAATTTCGCGCCGAGCAGCATGAGGGCGATCCAACATGGGCGCAGCACTTGCCGACGGGCAGGAATGATCAACACGCTTGACCTCATAAAACTTAATTTCGATTAGAACAGTCCCATATTATTGCCGAAGCCGTCAGACGACCCCCGGGAAATTTTACCTTAAAAACTGCTTTGAACCCGGGCTTGCAGAAAAATGAGGGGAGAAATTGTGCCGGAGGTGGCGTGCAAAAAACCATGCCTTTATACGTGATATGCACCGGGGCTGCGGAATTGCAGCCGTCTTCTGCGAGAAAACCCTTGCAAAGTCGGGCAATTTTTTATAACGTTGAAACTGTGGCCAAAAATTTATGGCTGCCGGCTCGAACAATTCCGGCATGAAACATTCGCAATCATCCGTTTCGTTTTATTCATTCCGTTCTAATAATTATTGAGGGAGATGTTGATGAGCAAGGGTTCACCCAAAATCATGATTGAGGCAAAAGGCCTGAGCAAATTCTACGGCCCTTTTGTCGCGATCAAAGATATTAGTTTTACCATTCCGGAGGGGCAAATCGTGGCCTTTCTTGGCCCCAACGGCGCGGGCAAAACCACCACGATGAAAATCCTGAGTGGTTATCTCGCCGCCAGCGAGGGCCATGCGGCCATTGCCGGCCTCGACGTTGCCAAAGATCGTCTCGCCACGGCGCAACAGCTCGGTTATCTTCCGGAAAATGGCCCGCTCTATCAAGACATGACGCCGCTGGAAATGCTGGCGTTTTGCGGCGAAGCGCGCAGTTTATCGGCTGCGGATTTATCCAAGCGCATTGAAAAAGTCACCAAGCAATGCGCGCTCGCAGACGTGCTGGAGAAACCGATCAGCAAGCTTTCGCGCGGATACCGTCAGCGTGTGGGCCTGGCCGTAGCGTTGTTGCACGATCCGCCGGTGTTGATTATGGACGAGCCGACCGCCGGACTCGATCCCAACCAGATTCGCGATTTTCGCAAAAACATCAGAGAACTAGGCCGTGCGAAAACCATTCTTATGTCCACGCATATTTTGCAGGAAGTGGAAGCGGTTGCCGATCGCGTGCTGCTCGTGCATCGCGGCAAATTGGTTTTTGACGGTACCCCCAAGCAAATCATGGAAAACGGCAGTCTCGAAGGGCCGTTTTACCGGCTCACGGAATATGGAAGCAAAGCGGAGGAGGGCGCAACCGCATGAAGCTCGATCTCAAATTCAATCTCAATTGGAACGCGATCAAAGCGATCACACGTCGCGATCTGCGCATCTATTTCAGCAACCCGACGGGCTACGTCTTTATCACGCTGTTTATTTTTCTCAGCGCCGTGGCCGCGTTTTGGCAGGAACGTTTCTTCATGAACAATCTTGCCAATCTCGATCAGCTCAATAATCTGTTTCCCTACTTATTGTTGTTCTTCATTCCCGCGCTCACCATGGGCGTGTGGGCCGAAGAAAAGAAAGAAGGCACGGACGAGCTGTTGCTCACTTTGCCCGCCACCGATCTCGAAATCGTGCTGGGAAAATATCTCGCCACATTGGGCATTTACACGGCCTCGCTGCTGCTTTCCTTCAGCCACGTGTTGGTGCTGTTCTGGCTGGGCAGCCCGGATCTGGGTTTGATGTTCGGCAATTATCTCGGCTATTGGTTCATCGGGGCGGCGTTGATTGCCGCCGGCATGCTCGCCTCTTTGCTGACCGGCAACATCACCATCGCCTTCATTTTGGGCGCGATTTTCTGCGGGTTCTTCGTGTTTATCGATGCTCTCGGCGGTTTGTTGGGCGAGGGCGTAAAAAGATTTCTCGCGCCGCTGGGCGTGGAAGGCCACTTCGGCGATTTTGCCGCCGGCATTCTCAGCTTGTCAGGCTTGTTGTATTTTGTTTCGCTGGCCGGCCTCATGCTGTATTTGAACGTGATTCTGATTAGCCGCCGCCATTGGCCGGTGGCAGCCGACGGCTATAAAATGTCGTGGCATCATCTCGCGCGCACCCTCGCGCTGGTGATCGCGGTGATCAGCTTCAACGCCGTCCTCAGCCGGCCCAGCAGCTTGCGTCTCGACGTCACCGCCGAGCAATTGCATTCGCTTTCCGGCGAAACGGAAAGATTGCTCGAAGAATTGCCGGACAACCGCCCGGTGTTGCTGCAAGCATTCATCAGCAAAGACGTGCCCCAGAGCTACGTGCAAACGCGCGAGAACTTGCTGGGCTTTTTGCAAGAGATGGATGCCACCGGCGGAAATCGCGTGCAAGTTTTGATTCATGACACCGAACCCTACACGCCGGAAGCGCGTGATGCGCGCGAGAAATTCGGCATCACGCCGGTGGAGGTGCCGAACCAAGCCAGCGCACGCGCGAGCACGGGGCAAGTGTTCATGGGCGTGGCCGTCACCTGCGGCGCAGAAGAGCAGGTGATTCCGTTTTTTGATCGCGGCTTGCCGGTGGAATATGAACTGGCGCGCAGCATTCGCATTGTCGCCAAAACCGAGCGCAAAAAAATCGGTGTGGTCAACACCGAGGCCAAATTGTTCGGCGGATTTGATTTTCAAAGTATGCGCAGCTCGCCGGCGTGGTCCGTGGTCGAGGAATTGAAGAAACAATATGAAGTCGTGCAAGTGAATGCGGCCAGCCCGATCACCGACAAGCTTGACGGCTTGCTCGCAGTGTTGCCTTCGGCCCTGCCGCAGGAAGAAATGGACCATGTGCTCCAATACATCGAAGCCGGCAACCCCACGCTGCTCGTCGACGATCCGCTGCCGATCGTCGATATCGGCCTGGCGCCTTCCGAGCGCAGCGGCGGGAACCAAAATCCGTTTATGCGCAACCAGGGCCCGCCGCCGAAGCAGAAAGGCAATATTCAAGCATTCGTGGCCCAGCTTGGCGTCAATTGGAATTCGGCGATGGTCGCGTGGGACACGTACAATCCGCATCCCGATCTCGCGCAAATTCCGCCGGAAATTGTGTTCGTCGGCGAAGGCAATGAAAACACCGAAGCATTCAATGCCGAGAACAAAGCCACTTCGGGCTTGCAGGAAGTGGTTCTGATTTATCCCGGCGCCATCGAGAACGCCACCAACAGTGCGAATGAATTTACGCCGCTGTTGAAGAGCGGCCGCGCTTCGGGCGTGATTCCATATCAACAACTGGTGCAGCGCAGCTTCTTCGGCACGCAATTGGTGCAGCGCGGCCATCGCCGCATTCCCGGCGGTGTGGATTACACGCTGGCAGCATGGATTCGCAGCAAGAGCAGGAACGGCAGCGACAGCACCGGCACGGGCAAAAACTTGAACGTCATTTTCATCGCCGACATGGATTTTATCAGCGAGCAATTTTTTGAATTGCGCAAGCGCGGTTTTGAAAATTTAAATTTCGACAATGTGACTTTCTTCCTGAATTGCATGGACATGCTGGCGGGCGACGAGTCGTTTATCGATTTGCGCAAGCGCCGCGTGAAGCATCGCACGCTGGAAAGCGTGGAGGCGAGCACGCGTGAATACGTCGAGCGCCGCACCAAGGAAGAGCAGGAAGCCGAAGCCGAAGCGCAACGCTCGCTCGACGAAGCGCAGAAACGCTTGAGCGAAAAAGTCGCGGAAGTGCGGCAGCGCACGGATCTCGACGAGCAAACCATGCAAATCATGGCGAAGAGCATGCAGGAAACCGAGCAACGCCGTTTCGACGTGCAAAAATCCACGATCGAAGCGGCGAAAGAAGCCCGCATCGCGCGCAGCAAGGAAGACATGGAAGAGCAGGTGCGCAAGATTCAAAGCAACATCAAAACCCTGGCGGTGCTGCTGCCGCCGATTCCGGTATTGGTGCTGGGTGTGCTGATTTTCATGCGCCGCCGCAAACGTGAACTGGAAGGCGCGGATGCGGCGAGGAGATTGCGGAGTTGAAGTATTGAGGTATTTCGGCGGCACTTGAAACCGCCCCCTCAACATGTCATTCTGGAAGAATCTTTTTAAGCTGATGAGACACCTTCCAAAACTGAAGCTCTGCCCGGTGCGTAAAAAAGATTCCTCCTGACAGGTGTAGTGGAGCGTTTGAAACCTGTTGAACTCACGTTTGGAGCAATATAAATGGACTGGAAAAACCTCAGTGAATTGAAGAAGACCATGACCTTCGGCGGGGTGGCGGTGGCGCTCGCGTTGCTCGCGATTGTGACGGCGCCGCGCCGCACCACGCCAAAGGATTTTGTCGAAGCCGGCGAGGCTTTCTTTCCGCAATTCAAAGATCCCACCGTGGCCACCTCGCTGGAAGTGGTGAGCTTTGACGAAGCCACCGCGAGCGCCGTGCCGTTCAAAGTGATTTTGAAAGACGGCAAGTGGTCGATTCCTTCGCATTACGATTACCCGGCAGACGGCAAAGAACGTTTGGCGAAAACCGGGGCTTCGGTGATCGACATCAAAAAAGACGACGTGCGGTCGGACAACGTTTCGGATCACGCCGCGTGCGGCGTGGTCGATCCGCTCGATGATAAAGCCACCAGCTTGCAAGGCCGCGGCACGCGGGTCACGCTCAAAGGCGAAGGTGACAACGTGCTGGCGGATTTTATTATCGGCAAGCAGGTGAAAGATCGCGAAGGCTTTCGCTTCGTGCGCGTGCCCGGGCAGAAGCGCGTGTATGCCGTGCGCATGAACATCGATCTCTCCACGAAATTCGGCGACTGGATCGAATCGGATTTGCTGCTGGTCAACAAGGACGACGTCGATCAAATCGTGCTGAAGGATTATTCCGTTGACGAACGCCGGGGCACGCTCAATCAACGTGACGTGGTCACGCTCGATAAAAAAGACAGCAAATGGGCGATGAATAACCTGCCTGGCGGCCAGGAGCTCGATGACTCTAAATTAACCACTTTCCTGACCTCGCTGGATGAGTTATCGATCGTGGGTATTCGTCCCAAGCCGGCCGGGTTGACGCAGAGTCTGGAAAAATCCAGCTACGGCCTCAACATGGAAGACATGCAATCATTGCAGGGCAAGGGCTATTATTTTACGCAAAACGGCCAGCTTTTTTCGAACGAAGGCGAAATGCAGGCGCGCACGAAAGAGGGCGTGATTTATACTTTGCGCTTCGGCGAGATCGCGTACGGCACGGGCATGGCCGTGAGCGCGGGGTTGGAAGACAGCAGCAGAACGGTGCAAGGCCCGGGCGAAAATCGTTATTTGTTCATTACCACGACATTCGACGCGAAAACGCTACAGCCCCCGCCGCCGCAGGCGAAGAACACGGATTTCATGAACAAGGCCGACAGCTTGTTTTCGGACGCCGATCGCGCGAACAAAGAAATTCAGAACAAATATGACGAATGGAAGAGGACGTTCGACAAAGGCCAGCAGGCTTCGCAAGATCTCAACAAACGTTTTGCGAAATGGTATTACGTGATCTCACAGGCGAGCTTTGACAAGGTGCATTTGACGCGGAAGGATTTTCTGAAGGCGAAGAGCTGATTCTGATTGCGGGCCTTCCAAAGCTTTAAAACTTGGAAGGCCTTTTTCTTTCCCGATTTGAGGTTTTCACGGAACGATCTCTAATGCTGATCCATCCTTCAAGCGGTAGAAATGAAAATCGCTATCCAGAGCGAAGAGACGATGCAGTGAAAGGTTTTCGGCTGCAGCTACGATCGAAGCATCGGCCAAATCCATTGGCGTATCATGGTACTTTTCCATTAATTCAGCCATGCGTTCGATTTCTGAGTTCGAAAGAGTATGCAAAATGAGACGCTGGGCTTTTTGCAATTTCCAGAGCTCGAATTGAAAACGAAATCCACCCACCTCCCCGAGAAGATACATTGCTTCTGTGAAACACGGCCAAGTTGTTAGCAATGGTCCGGTTGGCAGTTGCTTCGCAACGTCAACACATCTGGCAAAGTTAGCATCGTCTTTATCCAACAACGCGACGAGCGGCCCAGCGTCGACGAGCATCATAACCGCCCCTGGTGCCGTTTTTTAGCCATGCCCGCTGCGAATTTTTTTCCGCCGTCTTCTGACATGCGCCCACCTCCGGGAATATACTCACTGCTGTGAAGCACGCCAATATGGCCGTCGAGAAATTCGAAAAGGGTTTCCTGCTCGTTTGATATCGTTTCCGTTGCTTGCGGAGTTCCAAATCGTTCCCGCAACATCTCCAATACTAGTGTATGTAACGTCATGCCCTGCTTGCGGGCATGATGAACAAGAGCGACTTCGAGATCAGGTGTAAGCATGATTTCCATTGGCTTCTCCATTTTTGGTAGATCTATCTAAAATATAGCAGAAAATTTCAAGAATACAACCCTTCAATTAAGCAAATCAAACAACCGGCTGTATTTGACAATGAAGCTGCGGTCACGCAGTCCCAGCGCCTCGTCTTCTAAGTCGCGCGTTTCATTGTACACCACAAAAAGTCCGGTGTTGGCCGCATGCAGCCAGCCCAGGCGCAGGTTGGTCGCCCACAAGTCATCTCTATCGTTGTATTGCAACAAGCCTTGCAAAAAGATTCTTGGTGTGAATGAATACGACAGCCGCGCCCGGGCCAGGTTAGTTATGAAACTGCCGGCCGCAAGGTCGATGTCGTTGCGAATCCAGCCCAACTCGACGTTGAAGGCCTCGCGATAGCGCATGCGCAGTGATTGGCTGAGAGCAATGCGATCGCCCCCGAAAAAACCGCCGGTGGTGAAAGTTGTTTCATAGTTCCACCATGCTCCCTTGTTCGTTATGAAAACAAGCTGAACTTCCGCATGATCGTAAGTTCCCGGCGGCACGACCATACCGGGATAAATTTCAAACGATTCCGTCAAACCCTCCCTCGTAAAATTCACGCCCGTGTGGAACTCGTATCCGCTTTTCCACTCCCAATGATTATCGATATGAAGGAAGCCGGTTTCCTGGAAGCCTTGAAAATTCCAGAATCCGCGATAAGAAATGTGTGGCCGCAGCTCGTGCAGTTTCAGGAAGCTTGCCGGCCGGTAACGATACAATATGAGAGCATCCGGTTTGCGGTAACCGCTGGCAACAAGAACACCGGCCTGAGGTCTGCGTCTGCTGAGAAATCCCACCGCCGGATTAAAGTAGTCTCCTACTTCGGTATAATTAGCTTGCAGCAACCAAGCTTCGGAATCGTAGCTGGTACCGAGCTTGAAAGCGTGCTGGTCACCACTGATGCCGGGTGTTGCAGTGCGAGCAGCATATCCCGAAACGAGACCGTACTTGCCAATGCCCAGACGACCGTCGGCGGCGAACGTACGATTGTAATCATTGTCCGGCGCCAAATCACCGGTGCCTTGGCGATTGACAAACATCGCGCCAATGGCCGAGCGATTGGGTAGCTCACGGTTCACACGAGCAACTGCGAAATTGTTGGCCTGGGTCACGCCTTGCACCGCATCGGTTTGCATGTCAAGCAGGCCAATATCCGTGCCCGCGATCTTGCCGGAGAGCCGGGCGCCGCCTATGATCGGAACGGTCGTGCCATTGGGAGCGATGCCGATGCGGCGGCTGAAAAACATCTCGACTTCTCCCGGGCTGCCGGCTGAAAACACGCCGGCGTTCTCCAGGAAGAAAGGCCGCTTCTCCGGGAAAAAAAGATTGAAGCGATCCAAATTGATCTGCAGCTCATCCACCTCCACCTGCGCGAAGTCGGTATTGATCGTCAGATCCAAAGTCAAGCTGGGAGTGAGACTGTATTTCAGGTCGCCGCCGATATCTCCAGCCCATTCGGTCTCATTGTTTTGGGCGACGACGCGATTGCTTTGGCCAAGCACATAAGGCGTGAGCTTCAAATTGCGTTGCTGGGGAATTTCGATGCCGTTGAGCGTGCCGGCGCGGGAAAGGCGATAGAGATTGAATTGACGGGGAAGAGGCGCCCAAAAAGAAGTTTCGTTCCGTCGCCGAATGTTGCGCTGAAAATTTACGCCCCAGGTTTGAGAACTGCCTTTGGCATAACGAAGCGTACGAAATGGAATAGCGAACTCCACACTCCAACCCACGTCCGAGTTTTGCGTTCGAACTTCCCACGAACCATCCCAGTTGATATTGAAACCGCCGCCTGAGCCGACTTGCTGGCTTCCTGGCCCGAAGCCGGTGCCTTCGCCTTCTTTGGTAACTTGCCCGTCGTATTCAATACCCGCGGGGTTGGTTCCAAAAACGAAGCCGTTCTGCCGGTCGAGATAAGTATCCATGATAATCTGGAAGCAATCGGTTTCGTCCAACGGCGAATCGCGGCGACTCCCGGACACGATGATTTGTTTGGGATTGCGATCATAGCAGACGACTCCAAAGTAAAGCGTATCGGCGGTAAAAATGATGCGCACTTCGGTGTGTTCCGTGGCGGGTTGTCCTTCATCCGGCGTGGTCTGCCAGAATCCGGTCAGAGGAGTGATGTCGGCCCAGGCTGAATCACCGAGCACATTGCCATCGAGTCGAGGCGACTGATGCACACGCCTCGCGATCGCGACCAAAGATGCGGCGCCGGCATTGCCGTCGAACTTGGCGGCGCGCTCGTTCTGCATATCTTGTTGCCAAGCTACAGCCAGGTTGGCCTCACTCAGCATCAAGCAGGCCAGCATCGCGCCAGTTATGGTGCGGATGGTTGAAGCCATGTTCTTCCTCCTCTCGCATAGTCGTTTATAGTAATGTTTCAATCATTGGTGGGGGGGAACGTAGCGCAGTCATCCTAACTGCAAGTAGAGATACTTGCGCTATTTCGCCAATCGCTGAGGCATTATGGTCTATCTCGAATTTTCAGGCAAGCTGAAAACCGAGGCCCTTCGGGCGGCGTCAAAGCAAAAAAGCCTTTGAACACGGATTACGCGGATGACACGGATCGTCACGGATTTTTATTTTTGATGCGAATGACCAGATGAAGAACACAAAACCTCAAAGCATACAGTCAAAATGATTTAAGACAAAATCATTGAAAAGCCTTTAATCATTTTGACTTCAATTATTTTGACTTTAAAGTTCCAGCTAATCATTCATATTTTTGCTTTATCCGTGTTAATCCGCACAATCCGTGTCATCCGCGTTCAAAAAATTGCCAAAGAAATTTTCAGAATTTTATTCTGAGTTTGTGTGCCTTAGGGCATAGCGTTTTGCGCCTGCTTATTCATTGAAGAAAATTTGAAATTTAAGGGACTAATACAAGCTAAAAATCTTTTTTGCTTTTCCAATACTGCGCCATTACAATAAGTATACTCACAAGTATTATACTTCAAAGTATACTTTTTCGGAGATTCCCCCTTGCCCTTCTTCAATCGTGAACAGGAGCTGCAGTTTCTCCAAAGCAAATATCGGGATAAGCGGGCGCAGCTTATCGTCATTTACGGCAACGGACAATTTTTTTGCCTTCTGGTTCCGTTTCATCTTCCTCAATAAAAGCCTTTTAGAAGAAGGACAAATCGATTTTATCCTGGCCAAAATCAAAAAAGATCTGACCCTATTTTTAGGCAGGATATATGAAGAGGCGCTTCCTGATATTGTGCATCAAGCCATGCGAGCACAGCGTGTGCCATTTTATTTCCCGCACGTGGGCCGCTGGTGGCTGGGAAATGCGGAGATCGATTGGGTGGCATTGAATCCCGAAGATAAATCGATCTTATTCGGTGAAGCCAAATGGACAACAAAGCCGGTTGGTACGAATATCTTTGAGGAGCTTTTGGCCAAGAGCGAACAAGTCGAGTGGCAGAATAAAAAGCGCAAAGCTTTTTTTGCTCTGTTCAGCAAGAGCGGCTTCACCTCCGCGATGATGGAGATGGCAAAAAGCAGGGGATTTTACTTTTTCATGGCGAAACGCTCGTAGAGATTTGAGCCGAAATTGAAACCTGAGCTTTTGCGGGTGGCATGATCGCGAATTTAATATTTTTCTTGTTGCAATCCCGCTAAGGCCAATTCATTTTCAAACAACGGCCCACAATTTAGGGAGCGGGACTACGATTGCGCCGACAACGCCGCCCAATGCTCCCGAATCTTACTCGCCAGCTCTGGCGGCAGGGCGGAGAGATCGGGGTGGCGCTCGCCGGTGAGAATGGCTGCGAGGACGCGACCGAGGGCGTGCATTTCAGGTAGCGCTTCGGGTGATTGCAGGCTTTGCGCGAGGCCGTGCATTTGTTCGACGAGCTGCGGTGGAGCGTTCGGTTGGCAGGCAATAACGACAAATTTGAGCAGATCATCTGAGGAACTTCTGAAATTTGAAAACCAGCCTTGCAAAAAACGGATGGCTTTTGTAGCTTCAAACAATTTCAATATTTCTCACGCGCACAAAACAGGAGTTCTACATGACCAATTCATTTTGGGATCGTGTTGAAATCAATCCGCAAGTCATGCTGGGCAAGCCCGTCATCAAAGGCACACGGATCACGGTTGAGATCATTTTGAAAAAATTATCTCAAAGCATTTCATCCGATGAAATTCTGTCTGATTATCCCAGATTGAAGCGCGAGGATATTCAAGCCGCGATTGCTTATCATCTTTAAAACGGAGTAGCAAATGGTTGCAAAAAGAACGATCAGCGCACCGGATTGGCTCGAAGAAAATGAGCTGCTTTCCTTGTTGCTCTCGCATGCGGCTACAAAATACGAATATTTTGCCAGCCGCGCGCGGGCGTTCGCCGCCAAGTATGGTTGCGATTATGCGGCATTCAAAAAAAGTGTGGAAGAGGCAAACGAAGAATCTTTTGCGCAATGGGACGACTTGATCGCATGGGAAGCTTTTGATGCGGCCTCCCGAGAGTGGAAAACTCGCTGCGAGGAATTACAAGCATGCTTCACATAGTCAATGCTTTGCGGCGCAGCCCTGCTATAAAGCAGGTGCAGGTTATAGATTTGATTGACGAAGCCACGGTCAAGCACTTGCAATGCCGCGCGGAGTTGGTCGACGGTTCAACCCTTCACATCAATGAATCTTCCATCATCGGAAAGAACAAATACTCTTATCATTGGCAGGACGCCCAAAATCAACTGATTATCCGCTGGGACAACGCCTCGCATCATTCTCACCTTGCCTCTTTACCCACCACCGGCACGAAAGCGGCGCCGTGCATGAAAGCCCTCGTGTGTCAATTGATGAAGTGCTGCTTGAAATTGAAAACCGGTTAAGAACTGCGGGGATTTTGTCCTGATTATCTACTCTCCTCCACGGTTTTGATTTCTCCTTCGCTCAAGCTGTACAGTTTGTATACGAGGTCGACGAATTGTGAACGCGACCATTACGCCGAAGGCGTTTCACAACACAGCCCAGGGTGCGGGCACCCTGGGGCAACGATTAACCCAACCTCGCAGAACCCCGAACGGGGTTCAATGAAAGACGGTCAATCAGTTGCACCGTGCATATTTGGAATAAACGTTTGAGGGTCGGTTGCACCGGCTTTGTTGAACCCTTGCAGGGTTCTTGATGATCATAACCTTTTCCCGAGGGTGCGCGCTGCGCGCGACCCTCGGCTTTGTTGTTGAACGCCTTCGGCGTATTGTGTTTATAGCAAAATGGCACCTCAACCACGAGAAACTCCGTAGGAGTGAAATGTGAAAATCCAATAAACTATAAACCGCTTTCACATCCATGACAACCGTCACATGTCACTCCTTCGGAGTTCACGAAGCATTTGAGGCCTGCCGAGCTATAAACATTTGACTCCTACGGAGCCGTCGTCATTTGCTCTCTTCCGCATCATTTCAACAACGCCGCCAAATGCTCCCGAATCTTGCTCACCAACTCCGGCGGCAGGGCGGAGAGATCGGGGTGGCGCTCGCCGGTGAGAAGGGCGGCGAGGACGCGACCGAGGGCGTGCATTTCTGGTGGCGCTTCGGGTGATTGCAGGCTTTGCGCGAGGCCGTGCATTTGTTCGACGAGCTGCGGCGGTGCGTTCGGCTGGCAGGCGAGGGCGACGAATTTGAGCAGATCATCTATCGTGATGCCTTGCGCTTTGCCTTCGCTTTCTTCTTGCTGTGCTGTTGCCTCACTTGTCGGTGATACAAAACATCTTCTTTTTCAAGACACTTTACACCGCTGTTTACAAGACACAGGTGTAGGTGTTCAAACTCGTTAAAATTTTCTATCCATGCAAACATCTTTACTTATGTCTAACTTGAATAGATGTTTTCCATCCAAATCACGATATTGGTATTCGATGCTCATATTATATTGTTTGAATATATCAAAAGTCGGACTAGTACAGAAATTGGTTATCATAAGTTTTTTCTGCGATTCCCCTAATTCTGATAGACCAATCCCACCATTTCTTGTCAACAAATTGACATCCAATTCACAAAAGTAAATTACTTTTCGTTCTACTACCACTGTACTCAAAAGTTTTGTATACTTATCAATCTGCATTGGACACTGTTTGTTAACATCCCGAGAAATTATCTCAAAGATTGTTTTTATTTGACCCGTCTGATATACGTCACTTTTCTTTGATTGATATTCGTTAGTGAGCTTTCTTGTTGCCAAACGGCCTAATTCCTTGCTAACACTGCTCAGAATGACAACTACAATAAAGACGGCCAAAGTCCATACTATCTTTCCCAGCCTGTTCCTCTTTTTGTATATAGTTTCTGTTTTAGGATAAGATTTGAAAAACGATGCTTCTCGTTTAGGAAATGGGACTAAAATCGTAGCCCCACATTTGTGACATTTACTCTTCTGCCCAATCTGTTCACGTCGTGCTGAACATTTACTTTGGCAATTTGGACAACTAAAATGGATATTCATGGGTGCTTTTCGATTGCTGAGATTCGCAAAAGTCTATTTTCGATTTTGGATTGCTATGCTGGCAATGCCAAGTTGGCATTACTTGATGCTTTATTGTACTTCCCAACCAGCCTTTGTGAATAGGCTTCTGAAAAATTGCAAAATGTTTTTAATCTGCTCATCACAAAAGTCCTTTTTAATGCTCAACTTTCCGTGTACATCAATCTCAATATTTCTTCCCTGTCGAGTTAATTTTCTTAGCTCCTTTTCATCTCTCGATTGCTTAACATCACCATATGCATGAACTATGCAATCGCGCACCTTTTGAAGTGTCTTAAGATGCTGCCATTCTGGAAGATGCTGTAGACTGATCTCAGCTGTCGGGGGCCAGGATTATTCCCCCACCAAATTGAATTAGGGCCATCATTATTCCCCCACCCAGGGTCATGATTATTCCCCCACCTGGGTCAGCATTATTCCCCCACCTTTGCG
>Ga0247727_10009173_pt1 | contig 18061 bp, 19 predicted proteins | sample WisWelCaveWW1625_FD_202498 | JGI IMG/M metagenome (GOLD analysis project Ga0247727, IMG submission 202498) | Biofilm microbial communities from Wishing Well Cave, Virginia, United States - WW16-25 | ecosystem: Environmental > Aquatic > Deep subsurface > Groundwater > Cave microbial mat | place...
TGGAGAGAATGTAACGCATCGAGTCCTCCCAAAGCGTGCGGTGGTTCATCTGCTTGACGAGGATGGTCTTGATCTTTTCAGGCGAGGATTCCACGTCCGCGGTGAGATTGCTGACAACCGCGATCTTGGGCACACCGATCGAAATGTCGTTGAGCGCTTTTTCGATGCGCACACAGGCCGAGTCCATGCATCGCGAATGGAACGCGCCGCTCACCTCAAGCGGGATCACCTTCTTGGCGCCCGCTTCCCGAAGCTTCTCGATCGCCTCCTCTACGCTCTTCTTATACCCCGAAATGACGATCTGCCCGGGCGCGTTCAGATTTCCGACCTCGGCGCCCGTCATTTGACATACTTTTTCGACCCCGGCTAGATCCATCCCGAGAACGGCCGCCATCATGCCGGGCTTCTCCATCGCCGCTTCGTCCATGAACTGGCCGCGCGAGCGGACAAAACGCAAGCCGTCGTCAAAGGAGATGGCGTCGGCCGCGCAGAGCGCCGTGGCTTCGCCCAAACTCAGGCCCGCGGCGAATTTTGGCGCGAATTTATTTGCCTTCGGATGTTCCCGGAGAACCCCAAGCGCGGCCATGCTCGTCACAAAGATCGCCGGCTGGCTAAAGCGCGTTTGGGTCAACACTTCCGGCGGCCCCTCAAAACATACCTTCCGGATATTAAAGTCCAGGAGCTGGGCGGCGCGGTCGTACACCTTTTTCGCCGCGGGATAGGTTTCATAAAGGTCTTTTCCCATCCCCGTGTGCTGGGAACCCTGCCCGGGGAACAAGAACGCGGCGCTCACCATTCCATCACCATGGCGCCCCAAACAAGTCCGCTCCCGAAAGTCGCGAGCACCACTTTGTCGCCCTTCTTTATCTTCCCTTGCTGCACGGCTTCGCACAGCGCGATGACGCAAGACGCGGCGGACGTGTTCCCATATTTCTGTAGATTCACGAAGATCTTTTCTTTGGGAAGCGCCAGCCTATCGGTCACGGCGTCAATGATGCGCTGGTTCGCCTGGTGCGGAATGAAACAGGCCACCTCTTCCTGCTTTACCTTCGCGCGCGAAAGCGCTTCGATCACTGCGTCAGACATCCCCCGCACGGCGAGCTTGAAGACCTCGGACCCGATCATCTTGAGCGTGTGTCCTTTTTCATCCACCGTCGCGCGGGTGGCCGGCTGTTTTGAGCCGCCGCAGGCTATCTTCAAAAGGTCCGCGTATTGTCCGTCCGAGCCCAGAACGCTGGATAAGATGCCACCGTCATGGACGGGCTTAAGAAGGGCGGCGCCCGCTCCGTCCCCGAAAAGGATGCAGGTGGACCGGTCGGTCCAATCAATGTAGGGCGAGATCACGTCCGCGCCGATGACCAGAACATTTCGGTAAACACCGCCGCGGATGAACTGCTCGGCCGTGACAAGCGCGTACACAAATCCCGCGCAAGCCGCCCCCAAGTCGAAGGCCGCGGCATTTTTCGCTCCGATCTTTTGCTGGATAAGACACGCGCAGGAAGGGAGGGGCATGTCGGCTGTCGTCGTCGCCGCGATGATGAGGTCGACATCCTCCGGTCTCACGTGGGCCTCTTTCAGCGCGCCGACGGCCGCCTTGGCCGCCAGCTCGCTCGTTCCGACGCCTTTTTCAGCGATGCGGCGTTCGGAGATGCCGGTGCGGGTGCGTATCCACTCATCGGAAGTATCCACCATTTTCTCAAGCTCACGGTTGGTGAGGACACCCTCGGGCACGTAAAAACCAAGTCCCGCGATGGCGGCTCTAGGGTTCATCGAATCTTACTCCCCGCCATTTCGGATGGCTTCGAGGATATGCTGGTTGATCTCGTATTTCACGAATTCCGAAGACACGCGAACCGCGTTCTTGATGGCCCGGGCATTGGAGGAGCCATGGCAGATGATGCAGGTGCCGTTGATCCCTAAGAGCGGCGCGCCTCCCTGCTCGGCATAATCCACCTCTTTTTTCAGCGCGTTGAACGCGGGCTTGGCCAAGAACGCTCCGAATTGGGTAAGCGGGCTTCTCTTCAACTCCTGCTTCAGGAGTTTTCCGATGACATCCGCGATGGACTCCGAAACCTTGAGCACCACATTCCCAACAAAACCGTCACACACGACGATGTCGACGCGGCCGTTGAAAATATCGCGGCCTTCGACGTTCCCTATGAAATGAAGGCGGCTCTTGTTCAGGAGCTGATGCGCTTCCTTTATATATTCGGTCCCCTTGGATTCCTCCTCGCCGATGTTGAGGATGCCGATGGAGGGACGGCTTTTACGGACGATGTAACGGAAATAAACATCGCCCATCAGCGCGTACTGGTAAAAATGGAGCGGTTTGGTGTCGATGTTGGCCCCCACGTCCAACAAAAGAGTCGGGGTACCGAGGGTCGGAAAAAGAATGCCGATGCCGGGACGCTCGACCCCCTCGAGAAGCCGATTCTTCAAAGTGCAGGCCACGACGGCCGCTCCCGTGTGTCCGGCCGTTACCATCGCGTCCACGACGCCTTCGCGCATCAGCTCGGCGCAAATGGACACCGAGGCGTCCTTTTTCTTTCGGACGGATATCGCGGCCGATTCGTCCATGCGCACGAAACTGCCGGCATGATGGACACTGACGTTCTTCGGGACGTTCTTGTGTTTTTCGATCTCGGATTGAAGAAGGGTTTGATCGCCGACCAGCACGATCCGGTAGCCGTATTCGCGCGCCGCCAACACCGCACCCTCCACGATCGATCTCGGCGCGTCGTCCCCACCCATCGCGTCCAGAGCAATTCTCATGGTATCAGGCAATCAAAAATCAGGCTGACCTTTTCTTTTCTTTTGTTTTGATCTGCAGCACGGGACGCCCTTTGTAGTAGCCGCACTTGGGGCACACCCGGTGCGAAGCGTGCGGGACGCAATTATCCGCGCCGAGAGGACAGTTAGGATCCACATTCGTCGCGATCGCGACCATCTTGTCATGCGTCCGGCGTTTGCGGGTCCTTTGGTTTGAATGACGACGTTTGGGATTAGGCATAAAACTCCTTTTATCAGTAAGTCATGACACAAAATTCATTCCGTTTCCGATTTACAGTCGCAGGACCCCTCGTTCAGATTGGCCCCGCAAAAAGCGCACAACCCGCGGCAATCAGGCCGGCACAGGATCCGTATCGGGTTTTCGAGAAGGATCTCGTCGCGGATGTCAGGATCGATCGCGACCGAATCCAGACCCTTGATATCATAATGAAGGGTGATGTCTTTTTCAAATACATTGTTAAACTCCTCCAAACACAGCGAGCAGGTGAAGCAGCGTTCCCCCTCGATGTGCGCCTGCACGGTGAGGTCGTTCCCCGTTTTCCAGGCCTGGGCCTTGACGCAGATGACATCCGGAAAATGCATAACCCCGATGTCCAGGTCGAGGTCCTCGGAATCCATCTCCTCTTCCAGAGAGACGCTTTTGTCTTCCTGGAAATTTTTGAGATTAAATTTTAAGCGCATCTGCCGGAATACTTCCTTTGGAGCGCTTCGTTCACAAATCGAGGGACGAACGGACGGATGTCGCCGCCCAGACGAGCGATCTCCTTGAGCAAACGGCTTGAGAGATAGGCGTAAGACTCGTGCGGCATGAGAAAGATCGTCTCAATGTCGGAAGCGAGCTTGCGGTTCGTGAGAGCCATCTGAAACTCGTATTCGAAATCCGAGATCATGCGCACCCCCCGGATCATGGTCGTCGCGCCGACCTTTCGCGCGAATTTCACCACTAGGCCGTCAAAAGACAGGATGCGCACGCGGCCCTTCAATGCTCTCACGGCCTTTCGCAAGAATTGAAGCCGTTCCTCGACCGTGAAAAGCGGGCTCTTCTCCGAGCCCTCGGCCGCGACGGCCACCACGACTTCGTCGAAGATGCCGATGGCGCGGCGTATCAGATCGATATGCCCATAAGTGACCGGGTCGAACGTTCCCGGATACAAGCCCACCGTACTTGTTTTTTTCATGTTGCTGGCATTATATGAGAAGCCAAATGGCGGTTCAAGATAATTCCTATGTTATAATGCCCCATTATGAAATCGCGTCGCAAAGGGCTTGTCCGGTTCTCAGCCGCGCTCATCGTTCTTGCCGCACTTCTCGCCCTGTATCTCCGGATCGGCCTATTCCCCGGCCGCCTTCGGGAAAAAGCCATGGAAAAGATAGGGCAGTGGACGCATAAAAAGGTCGTCTTCGACAAGGTCCTTTTCATCCCTTTTCACGGGGTCAGTTTTTACCGCGTGGGCGTGTTCGAGGAAAGCGGCGAACCGCTCTTTCAAGCCAAGCGCGTCACGATGAACGCGCGCCTGGTGCCATTCTTCCAGGAAAAGAAGATCATGGTGAATCGCTTGCTTCTGGAGAGGCCTTTTTTTGATTGGGCCCTTGAGGGCCGCCCAAAAAAGAAACCGCAGACGCCTCCTAAAACCCTGCTCTCTGGCCAGATCGATGTGCCCGTGGTGCCGGAGTCCAGATCTTTAGACCTGGGGAACGCGGTGAATGGTCTGGACTTTTTTCTGCCGGAGAATGTCACCATCGAACGCATCGAGATATCGAAAGGACAGGTCACGGTGCGGCGCGACCGGGACTCCGATCCATTGGAGACGCTCAGCAAGGTCGACGTCCGGATGACCCTTCCCCAGGGCCCGACGCTCCGTTTCGAGGGGCGCGTGGAGCTGGGCAGCGCTCCTTACGCTTGGATCGATCTCACCGGTGTCTGGAATCTCCAAAATGGGCGCTATGAATTCACGTTCCGAACGCTGAGCCAAAAGATCCCGGAATGGCTTCTTGACTACCAAAAAAACAATTTTCTTGTTCTGCAGGAAGGCCAGGTATCTTTTGAAACACAGCTCTTCAGCGGAGAAGACTCCGCGGTCCTTTTTAAAACCAAGGCTTCGCTTGAAAATGCCCTGCTAAGACTGGATCCGGCCCGCTATTCGGGTCGAATGCGCCTGGAAGCGGAGGGTGTCTTCGACAACGCGAACAAACAATTCGAAAGCTACCGCGGAGAACTGACGTTCGTCGACGTGAAGGTCAAGGACCTTTCCCGGAATATCCGTGAATTGGACGATCTGGCGGGGACGCTGCGTTTTGAGCCGGATAGGCTCGTGGTCCACTCCCTTCGCGGCCTATACAAAAAAGTGGCCTTCGACGCGGCCGGGACCATCCGGTCTTTCAAGGACCTCCTCGTCGACGGAGAGGTCCGTTCGCATCTCACCATGGACGAGATGCGTTCGCTTCTGCCGCCGGAGTACACGGAAAAGCTCAAAGATCTCATCATCACCGGGGATTGCCAGGCTCTCACGGTCCTGAGCGGCTCCTTGCGAAAAGATTCACGGGTGGAATCGGAGCACAGGCTCGTCGTCCAGAACGCTTCCGTGCGTGACGACGCCAAAAACATCCTATGGACCCAATTGCACGGTGAGATCACTCTTGGCAGGGAAGGTTTGAGGATCCAAAACGCGCGCTTTTTTGTTTCGGAGAAACCCGCTTCCCTGGACGCGTTCATCCCCAAAGAGGCAGGATCCACAGGGAACCTCCATCTGAGTTCCGAAGGACTCGACGTCCGCGCGGATTATACGGCCGAAAGCGATGACCTGACTTTGAAGAACGGCCGGGCTGTTTTTACAGGAGTCCAAGCGTCTTTTAGCGGAAAATGCGTCCGATGGACCGATCCATGGCTTGAACTCCAGGGCCAGGCTCATGTGGAGCTCGACAAAATACCGCAGCCCTTTCCGATTGCCGGTGTTTTGAGCGGTCCCTTTGTCTTGAGCGGCGCCTGGAACAAACCCCTGGATTGGGACCTAAAAATGGATGCCGAGGGCTCCCCCGTTCATATTCACCGTTCCTTCCGCGTCGACAAGCTCGAGCTTCAGGTCCGCATGAAAAACCGGCTCCTGAATATTCCCTACTTGCATGGGTCCGCCTACGGCGGGACGGCCAACTGTCCGATCAGCGTGGATCTGGCGGGCACGAATGTGACGTTCAAAAGCAAACTCTCCCTCAACAACCTGGACCTGTCGAAGATCGGGCTCGACCTGGCTCCGCCCAAAGAAGCTCTCAAGGGAACTCTGATCGGAAACCTGTCGCTCGAAGGCCAGTGGCAACGCCCTGAGAGCTACCGAGGAGAAGGCGCTGTCAGCGTTACCAGGGGATTTTTAGGCCAATCCTCGCGGTTCAAAGCCATGGGACACCTGCCGCTCCTCAAGGTCGAAGGCCTGGAGCTGGTGACCATCGAAGAAATGAGCTCGACATTCGAGGTGCGCGACAAAAAGATCCACACGCAGGACCTGACGCTCCTGGGCGACGCGGTGGACCTTTCTCTGAGAGGAACGATCGGTTTCGATGAATTTCTGGACATGACGATGAGCATCCAATACTCCGATGCCGTGCTGCAGGGCGCAGCGCTCACCGGAGGCTTGGCTCCGCTCCTGATCCAGCAGGCCGGAAATCTCATTTCTGAATACCGTGTGCGGGGGACCGTCAATAAACCGACCTACGAAAAAATGGTCCTGCCCACGGGCCGCGCGGTGGGTAAAAAAATAAGCGGATTACTTCAGGGGCTTACGAGCTAGATACTTCAAGACAACGCGCTTGGCTTTTTGCAGGGCCTTGCCCCGATGGCTGATCCGGTTCTTTTCGGCCACGGAAAGTTCCGCGTAGGTCTTCGCCGAACCTTTCGGCGCGAATACGGGATCATACCCGAAGCCGCCGGCCCCTTTTTCCATGAAAGTGACGCGGCCTTCGCACTCACCCCGGACCGTTCCTATCTTCCGGCCATTGTCGAACACCGACATCACGCAAACAAAGGTCGCGCGGCGCTTCGGTGAAGGAACGGCCCGCAAAAGGCGCAGCAATTTGCGATTGTTGTCTTCATAAGAACAGCGCGCGCCCGCGAACCGGGCGGAGTAAACTCCCGGCTGGCCGCCCAAAACCCTCACGGACAGTCCCGAATCGTCGGCTAGGACCAAGGACCTCGTTCTTTTTGAATAGACCCGAGCTTTTTTTTCGGCGTTCGCTTTGAAGGTTTTTCCGTCTTCGACCACAGTGGGGCTTTTTGGGAACTCCGCAAGGGATCGGACGCGGACGGGGACATCTTGCATGAGCTGCTCGAGCTCCCGTCGTTTGTCCTCATTCTGTGTCGCCAAAACAAGTGCCCGGACCATGTCTCTTTAGCGGACGCCCCAAATTTTGTGCCTGTGAAAACTGAAGATTTTTGATCTATCGTTTAAAATCATCTTTATTGGTATCTATAACTCTTTTGGCTATCCACTTTCCGATTCGATCAGCATTCGCCATAATTACGAGCGTGTGAGGTTTCCCGGGCAACGTGGGAAGGCAGGCGCCATCGACCACAAAAACCCCTTCAAGTCCTACAACCTCACCAAGCCGTGAAGTTTCACCCAGCGTCGGTGACTCGCGCATTGGAAGTGTGCCCACGTAATGCGCGTCTCCGCCGAACGTCAATTCAAGGGCAACGGGGCGGCGTCTCGCTCGCTCCTCGGTTTTAAGTAAGTATCGATAAATTTTTTGGTGCATTGGGAAAATTTGGAATAAGTGACCTTAAACCTTTTTTCGAAAAAAAGTTCACCGTTATAAGGCTTATTCTGGTAATCAATCCCGTCGATAGCGCGAATCCACTCCTCACGGCAAATCACGAGTCGATAAAACGCATCGGGCAATAATCCCAAGATCGATCTCCATTGACTCGGGTAACACCTGAAAAGCAAAAAACACCGAAAGGCCTCTACGCGACACAGAGCCCGGCGGTACTGTTCAGTATTTCGCCGGACAAACCTAAACGCCCGATACAGTTTCCACGGCATGCGAAAATTGTTATAGGCGCTAAATTCAAAGGCCTGTCCTTCTAGACCCAGCGTCCTCGAAAGCGCGGCGCCCACCAAATGTGCCGTATCATGGTCGACGTGTCCGCCCTCCCACGCCATCACGTAAAGACGGGCGATGTTTAAAGACCGGAAAGTCTCAAGCGCCTTGTTATACACTATCTGAATCGCACGATAGGACGAGCCATCAGAGATCCCGCACGTCTGTCCGATAAAATAAATATTTTCTCGTCGCACACCCAAAAGTGTCAACGCTCGAATGCTCTCCCTCCTTCTGACTTCCGTACCTCTCCCAGAAACCGTGCTGTCGGTCGTAAACACGCAGTAAACGGTATTCTGTTGCCGGACCTCGAACAGGATTCTCGAGGCAATAAAATACTCATCATCGTTATGAGCCATCAAAACCAATACATTTAACCCCACGCCATCAATCTTCCAATAAACCGTGCTTTTTTAAAACCACAACAAAGTCCTTCGCAGAGCTGCAGGTTGCCAGCTTCTTTATCTTAGAGGCCCTGCCTCCAAGCTTCTTGTCGATACTCACCAAAATAGCCAGATGCCCAAGGCTGTCCCATTCCTTGATCGTATCAGGGGTGTCCTCCAAAAGAATATTCCTATCGGCCTCCAAGGCTGCCTGAATCGTTCTTAAAAGTTCCCGTGTTTTCATCCCTCCTCCTTTAAAGCTTGACTTCATAAAGGTCTGTCTTCCAAAGATAGAAACCAAATTTTTGCTCAACTTCGATACATCCTTCCGCCTGTAATGCACCGATCAAGACCGCATGCTTATTCATTTCGATCGGAAGATAGAATTGCTTGGAAGCCACTTTCTTCACCTTGCTGAAAGCACATTTCATCGCTTTAAGAATCTTTGTGGACCGGGATAAAGTTAAAACCGGAAATATGGCTTTTCCGTCCTTTTTTAAATAGCGGGGGGTCTCCTGAATAACCCTTGTCACCAAAGCGGTGCCGTCCCGCCCAGTGTCGCAATCAATCCGTCCGCCGAACCACGGCAAAACCCTGGCCAATTCCTGCGAAACTCCAGAGATATCACAAATCACAAAGTTAAAAAAATTTGACGGCCATGCCGAGAATCCGTCCGAGACCCGAATATCGACCTTCGCTTCGCAGCGTCGGGCATTTCGCATCGCGTTTTGAACTGCCCGGGAAGAGACGTCGGAAGCATACACCGTGTGCACCTTTTTTTTTCTCTTCAAAATTAAGGAAACGGCGCCGGACCCACATCCCAGATCCAAAATATTCCCCTCAATTCGACCATCGAGACTGAGTAGATAATCCATCAAGATTTTGCTGGTTTCTGTCGGATAAAAAACCCCCTTGTCAACTTCTAGCTCTACACCCTTGTAAGAAAAAGTCTTCATGCCAGACCCCCGTCCAATACAATCACGGATCCGTTAAGATAATCGGTCCGGATGATAAATCTAATCGCCTCAAATATATCCTTTGACCCCCCCCACCGGCGGGATGGAATTCGATTAAGAACCTTATCCTTGTTTTCTTTTTTTAACAAATCGATCAGCCCTTTCTCAAAATAACCCAGCTGAAGAACATTGGAGGTCACACCAAACCTCCCATATTCCTGTGAAACTACTCTGCTTAATCCGTGTAAGGCAGATTTGCTGGCCGAGTAACTGGCCGTTCCCGGATCCCCGGATCGCGTCACGCAAGAAGAAACAAAGATCACCCGTCCCCATTTATCCGCGACCATTTTTGGAAGCGCTTCTTTTAAAATCAGAAAAGAGGACTCCACGTTGATCTGAAACACTGACTGCCATCTTTTCAAAGAACTGTTGACCACAAGTTCATCAAGTGTCAGCGCTGCCAAATAGATTAACGTCAGCGGCTCTTGAGAGGTCACCAAGTTTTTTCCAAAACGAATCACCGCCTTTTGATCCGCCAAATTTAAACGTACTTTTGTGAGACGGTCAGATTTATATCGTACATCTCGAGTATGAAAGGTCGCGATTACCTGGTCAATCCGGCAAAGGCCCCCAAGAAGCTCCTGTCCCAACGCGCTCGATGCGCCAATCACAACAACCATCTCAATCCTCCTGTCAGTAAATATCAAAATCCGCGAGGGTCAAATACCAATTATTAAAAACTGATAAGTCCCAACCGGGTCCGGGCAACATTTTTTTGTTACTATAAGGAAGCACAAAAAATTCTATTGGCATGGGTAATAAGTAGTTGGGGACCCTGAGAAAGGGAAACTGGGAAAATTCCTTTAAACCTTCCGCGGAATCCGTATGCATCGATAAAACCATATCTGCTTCCACACCTTGAGCGCGGCTAAAAATCTCACGCTGAATCTCGGAAATAAGCCGCCCCTGTCTTAACGTACTCACGAAATCGATCACGGCTAGAACATACAACCCCTCCGTCTGTAAAATCCGAGTCACGGTATAACCCCTTAATTCATTGTCAAGATAATGATAGAGGACCTCGTATTGGCGCATTGTATCCTCAAAAAATCTCCACCGATGCCAGCGATAGTTTCTTGAGCCTGAAATCATACAAGGAGATTGCCACCGACGAATCATGCGAACATAATCTTCATGAGAAGGAAGGTGATCCCTAAATTCCAGAATCGTCCTCTTTTTCCCCTTCGAAATCCATTGAAACGATTTTCCCAACAACTTTCCCGCAGGCAGCATCGCGTTCCCCCAACGGGATGAAAGAAGTTTTCCAAGGTTGAGCGGCAGGACATAGACTGGCATCTTTCCGCAAGGAACGAGACCTAAAATTTTCTTATAAAGCGGCAGCGCGATACCGTTGGGGATCATCATCGAAAAATCAAGGTCAGAAACGGTTTCTCCGCCAAAAAAAAGCCGGGTTAACTCCAAAAAAATGGGTAGGCTTCTTTTCTTAGGGTGGACGAGTAGATCGGACAAATTGGCCCCGCGAATAACGGAGCCTTGATAATCAAAATCTCTCTTTTGATAACTTAGACGACCGATAAGCTGAGCGCCCTCGTAAGCATGAACACCCCTGGACCCACCAAAGGGATTTTTGAGATATTTCCAAACCAGATGTTCCTCCTCACAAATAGGCAAGTTCGAATACTCGAGCCTAGACAGAGCCGCGTACATTTCCACTATCTTTTCATTCAACTCCTCGGATGCCAATGAACAAGAAGAGGCTGTAGGTGGCATCATAAGCGATATAGGGTCGTGGCCCACGAATAGCCGACGCCAAAGCCCACCAGCAAAACCTTTTGCCCCGGCAAAAGCCTTCCTTCGGTGTCTAGCCGCGATAAGAGAATCGGGATCGTGGAAGAAACAGTATTTCCAACTTCTTCCAAATAATAAGGAAACTTTTCCAGTGGGATTCCCATTTTTTCCCTCAGGGCCTCGAGTATATAACGGTTGGCCTGATGAAACACAAAGTGATGGATATCCACCATTTTCAATCCGCTTTTTGATAAAAGCTCGGACACAGCCTCTGGTACGCGATGAAGAGTGAAACGTAAAATCTCCGCGCCGTTCATATAAAGGTTATCTCCCGATCTTACATTGCCGTAACAGTCGGTGCTCTCCCCAGTAAGCGCCATTCCGCGATAGCGAAGCCCTGATGATTTCATGCATAAATTTTCAGCACCGGAGCCGTCGGTGCCAAAAACAAACTCGCCTAACCTTTCCGCGTCACCTCGGTCCAAAAGTGTAGCCGCAGCGCCATCACCAAAAATCACGCGGTTTGAACGATCCCCAGGGTGAATATATTTGCTATAGGTTTCCGAGGTGATCAGAAGGAGTTGTGAGGCCTGTCCCGTCAATAAAAGCCCTTTGGCCAGCGACAACCCATAGACAAAACCGGAACAGCCCAGATTGAAATCTAGTGCCCCTAAGGCAACATCCAGTCCGAGCCGCTCCTGGAGAAGACATGCATTCGTCGGAATCGTGTAATCCGGACTCTGTGTGCAATAGAGAACATAATCCACACGCTTACGGTCAACTCCTTTTCTTTGAAAAAGCAGCTCAGCGGCTTGAACAGCCAGGTCCAGCGCAAATTCGTCGTCGCGGCAAACATGACGTTCTCGGATGCCGGTTTTTTTGAAAATCTTCTCATCGGACCAGCCTAGATTTGCGAACGCAGTATTTGAAAAAACTTTCTGGGGCAAATAATACGCAATTTTCATATTAAATCATCTTGTGGATCGGATCTTTAGGAACGTTTGAGATATCATAGTTAATAAACGAGATCAAAAGTTGAAAACCCAGTAAAATCGGTAGGGCCGCGACCATGACGCTGCCGCTCGAAGCTTCCACACCCGAGAGATTCGACCGGGCCCAAAACACTGCTCCATAAAACAAACCAAAAATTACCATCGGCAATCCGAGACAAAGTTCCACTGTCCCAGCGTTAAAATCTCGCAGGAAATAGTTATAAAAGATCCTCTTTACGAAAATCCGGAGGTACTTCCAGGGAAACTGAATAGCCACTAAAACTAAATTCATGCTGCTAGTTTGGTTTTCGTAATGGGCCGCAAGCGGGATATCTTTAACGACGGCACGGACCGTATTTAGTCTGAAAAGTATATCTGCTTCAAAAAAATAACGCCTATCGACTTTCTCGAACCCCATAAGGCGCAGCGCCCCGACGTGAATCGCTGTATAGCCGTTCGTTGGATCCATCACGTCCCAAAATCCGCTTGAGAATTTATTTACCAAAGAAAGAAATGAGTTGCCCAAGATCCTGATTTTGGGCATCGAAGCCAGATACTCAACATTGAAGAAACGGTTGCCTTTCGTATAGTCCGCCTTGCCGTCTAAAATTGGTCTTGTAAAATAAGAGATTTGAGCGGGGTCCATTTGCCCGTCGCCGTCAATTTTTACAATCACCTGAGCGCCGATAGAAATCGCTGCCTGGTAACCGGTGATCACTGCACCACCAACGCCTTGGTTGACCTCGTGTCGCAATACCACAACACGAGGGTCTGTGCAGTTGGCCGCCACGTAGTTACCGGATTCGTCTGGGCATTTGTCGTCAATCACATAGATGCGCCATACCTCGCGACCAATGGCCGCAATGACACCCAAGATGTGCCGGGTAACTTTGTAACACGGGATCACTACCGCAATACGGCTGTTTTCGGCACTGCTATACGCGCCTTGACTCTCCTCAAAACGTAGCATCATAGTGCTCATTGTCTTAGAGAGTTAACTTTAAACTCTATGGGGTTTGGCGAATGCCCAGCCATAAAAACCATAGCATGGACTGCGTTAAGTGGGGCAGTCACCTCCATTGCGTGTTCAGTCCAAGTTGGCGAACATCCGAAAGTTTTAATACTCGCCTTAATAAATTTTCCTTTGGCATCAATCCAGTTAATTTGAAGATGACCCAATGTCCCCGCTATAGTACATCGAGTCACAATAGTATTCAGATAGCGATGACCGGAAGAAACCGAAACAACTTGATAAGCGTTGAAAGCACGACTCGCCAGAGCAACTCCTAATACTGCATCGTATTTCTCATCATCAGTGAAAGTCCACCCGCTGGCATTCGTGAGCTCTGGATTGGTAAGCAGCTCTGTTTTAAATCGATGTTCAAGTTTGATCTTTCTAACACTAATCGAACCATAATCCATGATTTTATCGGTAATCTTATTAATCAAATATTGTTTTTCTGCCCCGTCCTGCCAGTTCGAATCCAGAATTACAAAATCAACGTTGCGCTTCAATAAAGCGTTTTCAACATCCTGCTCTGATCGAAGTGACATGATTTCTCCTTGAAACACATGATTATACCAATTTGGGAAGAGCGCATCCGCCGATAAACCCGCAACCAGCGGGCTAGAAAAAACGGCAACGGGTGTTTGGTTAGCATTAAGGCGATTAACTAATTCAACTGCATTTCTAATGGGCAACCGGTCCAGCAGATATTGTTCGTGATTGGACTTATTTCCAATTGATTTGAGAGGGAAATCACGGTATTGGGCCCCTGCATTGAGAAACAGAAGATTTAACACCACAGCAACCGCTGCCACAGTGTGCCCCCAATTGTTTATAAACGCCCACCTGGAAAGTGGCGCGCTTAATGCCAAGCCGATGACGGCTGACAATACTGCCCAAGCGGGAAAAGCATATCGGAAATAGCTTACAAAGCAGAATACCGCAGCAATGATAAATACTCCAACTAGAAGCAAAGTTATGCCTTTACGCTGCCTATTGGCAAGCAAGGCAAACATAGCGGGCAGGAAGAGCAGCAGCCACTGAAAACCAGAAGCTCCTGCCGAAGCCTCGAGATATTTCCCTGATTCAAACGTCCCTCGATACAGAATATCCCACGTCAAACCTTTCCCAAAAAGAGATACGCTCGCATCAAAATTGCTTGCAGGAAAATAAGGGGACCGAAAAACCGCATTGAAAAAAGGGAATACCGGGTTACCGGTTCGCCACCAAGCTGTCACGTAGGGAACCAGCCCGATCACCAGTAACAAACCAAAACCTAGGCCCAAAGACGACAAACCAATCCCATTACGCCACAATTTGTGGCGCGCTATCAGCAACAACAGCGGGATAGGCAATATCGTCAAGGTTACCGCTTTTGCGGCCAGTGCACACCCAAGAAACAATCCGGTTACTGGTAGATAATATTTTTGATTGCTCAAGACTGAGCGTGAGCCAAGAACTGCCAGCATACTCGCAACAACAAACGATGCCCACACCGATTCAATGAAAAGAGTGCTACTCTCAGCAAAAGTTAATGGTGTTGATAAAAAAATAAGAGCTGCCCACCTTGCACCAATCTCCGTGCCTCCGGCCCACAAAACAAGGTCTCGCGCTAGCCGGCATAAAATAAAAATAAAACCGACGTTGATGAGTCTGGCCGCTGTTTCACCAGCCAGGATGTAACCGATGGAAAAAATCCAGTCTCCCAGCATCGGCATCACTGCCCAGACATAGGTTGCCACGTCAAACCCCCATTGATGCCTGGTGGCAAGATGCGCGGGAATAAACAAATGTGTTGCCAATGCGTCGTGCCCTAACTCAGGCATCAATGCCACAGCAAAATGGACCATCGCCACCACCGCAATAGCCACATCAAGCCTATTAGGGTTGAATCTAACAGAATTCTTTTGCGTGGCCTGAGCTAGAAGGCTTTTGCCCTCTTCTGCAACCACACGCCAACTTAGTATTACGGGTAATGCGAGAGCCACCCCATACATACCCGGATAACTCACCGGAAAATGTGCAAACAATCCGACAATCGTCCCATAAACGCCAGCCCCAACAAGAAAACTTGTCAGCAGGCTATCTCCCTCGAGCCCTATACGAAGCCCTACAAGAATGGATCTCCCCAATAGGGTAGAGGCAACAGCAAACCATAAAGCTACTAGCAAAGGCCACAGTGCACCAGATAAAAGTGTGAGCCCGGTCGCAACAATAGCCCCTACGAACAAAGCGCTTCTTTTACTCCAAAGAGAACCACAGACAACAAGCGCCGTGCAGATAACTAAGAAAAGCGCATAGCGAAGTAAGGCGCTTTTACCCAACCAAGGCAAGGCTTGTGGCCACGCCATATGGACAAGACCCCAACAAGTCAGCGTTGTTCCTGTCACGAACGCAAGCCCTACGAATATCGTGGCGGCTAACCCTGGCCTATACACGACATGTGTGTGAGCTGGGGGTGGCATGGGTTAGAATTTAAAGTAAATAAATGGGGCGAACATATCACGCACCATAGTCAAACTCATAAGCCACGGCGCGATTCCACTGCCGATAGTGACGCGTACAAGGCTGGCTTGTTCCTCGACCCAACGCTCCAACTGGCTTCCTTGATCGAGTAGGCGCCATGTCGCGGCAATGGCAACAAACGTCATAAGTTTGACGGGTCTATTCAAAACAAACGACTTTCGTCATCTTACATACCATATTGTTTGCCTCGATGTTCGGGGCATTATTGATTTATCGTCTAGTATCGGGGAGTTGCGCACGGTTGTATTAGTATACGACACGGCGGGGCTTACGACAATCAAACTTTGAAACGTTTATTCGTCTAGTTTCGTTTGATTGCGTCTAGTTAAGGCAGTGATGGTATCCCAGTGGTATCCCAAATGTTGGATTGATTGCTACTGCTTTCTGAAAAGGCAGTAAAGAAACTCTTGGGTCGTGTCAAAAGGCGTCTTGTGGATTTCGATAAAGTGCTTTTCTAATTCGAATGCCTCTCCCAATTCCTTTTTGAGATCCTCGACCGAATAACGAACGATCTCAAGGCCGCTGCATTTTAGAGGGCCATTCGGTCCGAAAGTTGCTATTAGAGCATAACCGCCCGGCTTAAGAGCCCTGCTTATGTTATTAACGTATTTTTGCCTGTCTTCGGGTTTCGTTAGGAAGTGAAACAGAGCACGGTCGTGCCAAAGATCATACTTACTGGCCGGAAGCGCGGCTTTTGAGACATCGGATTCTATCCAATGGACAAACCGCACTTTATCTTTTAAACGACTCTTGGATACCTCCAGAGCTTCCGAAGAAATATCCAGCACTGTGATATTTTTTAAACCCTCGGCCAGCAGATCATCCGGAAGGGTCGATGCTCCGCCTCCGACATCGATGATTGCAACGTTCTTTGGCAAGCCCAGCGACAGGATTAATTCAAAAGACATCTTAAGATGAGGAGAATACCAGCTCACCTTTTGTGAGGATTTATTTTTATAGATATTTTCCCAGTGGTCTTTTGGGTCAGACATAGCTTGGATGGTCCTTTCAAGAAACATATTTGCAAACTTTTGAGTTTTCTCCGTGTTTGACAGATCAACGTAATTTTCGGGTATTCAAGCGATCGTATTATCTAGCGTGTCCCTTTGGAAGTGTGCCGTTCGAAAAAAAACTCTGTGCTCATCTTCACCTGTTCTCCCGCTATTTCCAAGACCGGATAGGCGAGAAAATTGATCGGACCCTCGTCCGGACCGGGTGTAAAGACCAGATCCCGGCCCCGGCTAAACTCGAAACGGTTGGCCGGATGATGGCCAAAATAGTAGGTTGATAGGCTCGAGTATTTGTCTGCCTCGGAAATATCGACGGGCCACCACTTGCCCTCGGCATAGAACTCCACCCAGCAGTGATAGCCATCGATACCTCCATCGTCGCGCTCGGACGGGATCGCCGCGCCGATGCTGAAACGCGCGGGGATGCCGACGGACCTTGCAAGCGCGATAAAATAAGCGTGAAAATCAGTACAATTGCCCGTGCGTATGTTGCACGCGCGTACCGCATCTCCCTTTCCCCAGCCCGTTCCGTATTTCATGTACCGCATCTGGTCGATCACGTGATCATAGAGCGCGCGAGCGCGTACCAAGTCACCATTCTTGCCCGCGACCGTCTCGGCAGCGATGCGTTTAAACTCAGCGTTGAGCGGGACCAGGTTGTCGGACCGGAGATATTTTTTGAGATCCGGCTGAGAATCGGCATACGCCGCCTTCTCCGTACGGCGCACGCGATAGCGAATATCCACGTTTTTTCCTCCGTCCTCCGGACCCAGCTCAAAATAGAGGGCTTTGTTGCCGTATTGGTTTTCTTCGAGGATGCGGTAATCCTTTGGCGATTGGACGTCCTTCATCTCGACGCTTTGGAACACATCTGTTTCGGGCAGAGGGATCCATAGGCGAGCGCTCCCCCCGATGTTCGGTAGCTTGGCCCGGTACAGGAATTCAAACTCGTCCCGGTCTTTGACGACCCCCAAGAGTCCCGGTGCCGCGTCCTTGACGGGAACCCGTTTCCACTGACCCTTCTCAACCTGCTCCCACGTGTAGTAGGGAATACCGTTTAGCTTGTGGAGGGTCGTCTCGGTAACGACCATGGCGTCGGGCTTACCGGAGAGGAAAAAATCAGTGTCATAGACGTCGCCAGATTCGTCCACGAGGTCGACGCAGGCGAAATGACGCTCCGGCCCGAGCCTGGAAAGGTATTCTGTGTGAACGCGAACGAGCTTGAAGCGATACTCCTTGCCGCCGGAGGAGAACTGGAAAAAACCCCCTCCGCGAGCCGTTTCGCCCTCAATGTGCTTTTCGATACCGGCCTTTATCTGGGCCGTCACCGCGTTGCGCACAAGATCGACTTCCGGCTCCGCGTCAGCGCGCACGCATATGACGCAAAAGAGAACCGCCGACGCCAAAGCCGAAAGTCGTCTCATGAATTTTCCTGATCTATCTTAGGCCTTGGGGTGCTCCGACGGGTGCTCCGATGAAGGTGCCGCGGGATGTTCGGATG